>ENA-OPRZ01000010-OPRZ01000010.1-human-gut-metagenome-genome-assembly--contig:-NODE-10-length-40185-cov-5.371318_pt1 | contig 40185 bp, 29 predicted proteins | sample MGYA00241803_ERZ501897 | MGnify/ENA primary metagenome ERZ501897 (study PRJEB25962, sample SAMEA2042397) | human gut metagenome | biome: human gut; feature: human-associated habitat; material: faeces...
CAGCTTTCGACCGATCCTGAATGCTGGGTTCTGCATCCGAACGAAGAATGGCACGGTTTCGGCGATATTGAAGATGGCTGGTGCATGCTTGACCCGATAAAGGTTTCCGTCATTACGCCCGGCGTCAATGCCGACGGCAGCCTGGCCGATTGGGGAATTCCGGCCTCGGTGCTGACCTCTTATCTGGACAATAAGGGTATTATTGTCGAAAAGACCACCGATTTTACGATTCTGTTTCTGTTTTCGATGGGCGTTACCAAAGGCAAATGGGGCACGCTGCTGAACGCGTTGTTTGAGTTCAAAAGGGATTATGACCGCAATACGCCGCTGGAACGCGTCATTCCCGGTCTGGCGGCCGAACATCCGGAACGCTATGCAGGCATGGGGCTGAAGGATTTGGCCGGCGAAATGTTCAAGGCTATGTCCGAATTGGGAACTACCCGCGCTTTGTCCGAAGCCTTCTCTGTCTTGCCGCATCCGGATATGGCTCCGGTAGACGCTTACGAGCGTCTGGTTAAAGATGACGTTGAATCTCTGACTCTTGAGCAGATGGCGGATCATACCGTGGCAACCGGCGTTGTGCCTTATCCGCCCGGAATTCCGCTGTTGATGCCGGGCGAAAATGCCGGCCCGGCCGACGGACCGCTGTTGGGCTATCTGAAGGCATTACAGGCCTTTGACCGGAAGTTTCCCGGTTTTGCCCATGACACGCACGGCGTTGAAGTTGATGTGGACGGAAATTATACGATTATGTGCATTAAAAAATAAACGAAAACACCCCGGACTTTTCCGGGGTGTTGTACTGTCAAAAAAAACATCCCGGCTTTACCGGGATGTTTTTTTAACGGCGCTGGCCGCTGTCGTCGAAATGTCCGGTATGGAAATAATGGCTGTCGTGCGTGTCTTCGTGCATCAGATGACAGGCGGCGATGACGGCAATGGCGGCAATAATCAAAACTTTTTTCATTTCTTTCTCCTCAAAATTATAAGACAAGTATACTCCGTTTTTATGGCGGCACAAACCGAAAGCGCGATTATTGCACAGAATATCAGGGCTGGGTTTCCGGCGCGGAAGATATGAAATGGATAACCCTTTGCGGATAGGGGATGTTGATGTTGTTTTCACGGAAGCGTTCGACGATTTTCTCCCTGATGCGGAAAGAAATGCCGGCGCCGCTGTAAACGTTGGCCGTATAGCAGTTGAGCTGGAAATTGAGGCTGTTGTCGCCCAGATCCGTAAACTGCAGGGACGGCGGCGGCGAACTGAGGACTTCCGGATCTTCGCCGGCTATTTCAAGCAAAATGGCCTTGACCTTGTTGATGTCGCTGTTGTAGTCGACCCCGACCTTGATTTCCACCCGGCCCATCTGGTCGCTGTAGGTTTTGTTAATCAGACTGTTAGCCAGTATTGAGGCGTTGGGGACGATGACATTGGACTTGTTCCAGGTTTCAAGTTCGGTCGAACGCATGTTAATGCTTTTGACGATGCCTTCCTGGCCGTCGATGATAACCCAGTCGCCGACCTTAATCTGCCGTTCAAACAGAATGGTCAGACCGGCGACCAGACTGCTGACCATGTTCTGCAGGCCGAGACCGGCGCCGAATGACAGGGCGCCGGCAATAATCGCAATGCTGCTTATGCTTCCGCCCATAACCGCAAAACCGACAATCAGCGAAATGATAATGCCGAAAAAGCCAATGCCCGAGATGACCGAGTTTTTAACGCCGGGATCCCAGTCAATCTGGCTCAGGCTGCCGTTTTGAAAACTGCCTTTAAGCATTTTGAACAGAAAGGACGATACGAAAAAGCTGATAATGCCGAGCAGAATGGAGGTAATTGAAATATGCAGGCTGCCGATGTTGAAGCCGACCAGAAAATTGCGGACCTTGTTCAGCATGATGTCGACTGACACGCCCCAGACGGCCAGCAGGGTCAGAATGGCCATAATGCCGAGAATGGGCTTGAGAATCAGCGCAAACCAGAAGTTTGCCTTTACCAGTTTTCGCGGATTGATGCGCAATGTCCGGCTCCAGAATTTCAGCCGCATCAACTGACGGAAGATAACCCTCAGCAGCCGGTCGAGAATGTAAAATACGGCAATGACAACGCCCGATATGATGAAACGGTTGATGGCAAATTCCGAAAGCCGTATATAACCAAACAGCGACACCGCAAAGGAAACCGCCATGAATACGGTAACCGCCAGACTTATTTTGGCCGGCGTGCTCAGCTCCTTGTATTCTTCCTCATCCTTGCCGGCGTTTTCCTTTCCGGCCGCTTCGGCGGTGGCGGCGTTTTTGGCATTTTCTTCCGGCGTGCCGTCAAACAGAAACTTGTTGGCAACCAAAACGACGCAGAAGGCTTTGACCGCATTGGCAAAAATCTTGAGAGAATACAGCACTTCCGGGTTTACGTTCATTTCGGCGGCCAGCGATTGAAAAAAGCTGACGATGCAGATGGCCGCGGCCGAGAAAATCAGCGCCTTGCTGCTGGCCTGCGCCCGGTCGTTGCTGACCTCGATAATCCGCCATTTGCCGTTTGCCGGTGTCAGCAAAATGCGAACCAGCGCTTGCGTCAGGAAAAAATAAAGCAGGTACAGCGCCGCCGTGTAAAGCATGGTTCCGAAGTTGCTTTTGTTGATAATGGCACCGTTTTTAATCCAGAACATGAACGTTCCGATAATTGCGGCGGGAATCAGCCCGCGGGCCAAAAACATCCACAGCGCGGCTCGCACTTTCTGCGTATAGTCCGGGTTGGCAATCGCCTCGCGGTAACCGAGCCTGGTCTTGATAAAATGGCGCAGATATGCGGCGGCAAAGGTTGCGGCGATAATGTAAAACAGCGCGTAGACAATGTTGTCGTCAGCGGTTGCCATGTCGGCGGCAGGCAGCTGGCGGTACCAGTCGAGCGGCGATTTTATCAGTTCGAAGGTAAATTTGGCAAAGCTGACCAGTGAGGTCCAAAACTCCTGTGGATGGAAAATGGAGCTTTGCTTGGCAAAAATGCGCGTGAACAAATCTTGGTTGCGGACTTTCAATATCAGCCCGTTTAAATCGTCGATTTTGGTTTTTGCCAGTTTTGCCTGGGCGATTGAGGTTTTATAAGCGTCGGCCTGTTTGTTAAGCTCTTTGCGCTGCTTGGCTATTTCCGCCGGTTCGTTGCCGTCGTCCGGGACTTCGCCGAGAGCGGCGATTTTTTTCTGAACGCTGCCGAGGTCATTGTTGAGCAGCGGCAGGTTTTGATTAAGCTTGTCCTGCAAGTCGTTGATTTTGTCAAGCATGTCCCCGGTGGCACCGGGTCCGATTTTGCCCGAGTTCAGCTCAGCGGTCATCTTGTCCAGCTGTTTGTTGACGGCACCGTAATCGACGTTTTCATTGTCGGCGGGCGGAGTTTGCGTCTGTGCGGCCGCGGCTGTTACAGCGAACAAAACGAAAAAAAGGGTGGTTAAAAGTTTTTTCATCATCAATCCTTTGCTTTTTTGGGCTTATATAATCACGGGAAAGGCTGTTAAAAGTGTTGCCGGAAGAATTTTATTGCACTACACTCGGACAAAAAGGAAAGGAGAACAGATGAAAGTATTAATGATAAACGGCAGTCCGCGTCCGCGCGGCTGCACTTTTACGGCGCTTTCCGTCGTTGCCGAAGCGCTGAACCGGGAAGGGGTCGAAACCGAAATTGTCCAGAGCGGTGCCGGCGCGCTGCGCGATTGCATAGGCTGCCGCAAATGCCGCGAAAACGGCGACAGTCGTTGTATTTTTAACGACGATGTCGTAAACGGGATTATTGCCAAAGCCGAGCAGGCCGACGGTTTTGTTTTCGGTTCTCCGGTTTATTACGCGCACCCGAGCGGTCGGATCCTGTCGCTTCTGGATCGGCTGTTTTATGCCGGTTCCGAAGCGTTCATGAACAAGCCCGGCGCTGCGGTGGTTTCTGCCCGGCGGGCGGGAACGACGGCTTCGCTGGACGTCCTGAACAAATATTTTACCATCAGCAGAATGCCGATGGTTTCTTCCCGTTATTGGAATATGGTGCACGGACAGACGCCGGAAGACGTCATGCAGGATGCCGAAGGGTTGCAGGTAATGGAACTGTTGGGCAGGAACATGGCGTGGCTGCTGAAATGTATCGCCGCCGGAAAACAGGCGGGCATTCTGCCGCCGCAGCTGGATAATCCGGTCATGACCAATTTTATCCGCCGTTAATAAAGAAAGCCTCCCGTCGGTTGCGGGAGGCTTTCTTTTTAGCCGTTTGGTCGGTTTTCTCGCGAATGCGTTTCTTTTGAATACAGATGATGCGGCGTTTCGATTTCTTCTTTTTCGACAAATTCGGCCTTTTCGACTTCCTCGTCGTTATCGGAAAAAGCGTTGCTGACTTTCTGGGCGCCGTTTTTGGTTGCTTCCCAGGCGTCGCTGCTCACTTCTTTGGTCTTGTCCCAGGCTTTGCCCGAAAACTCTTTGGTGGCTTCCCAGGCTTCGCCGGCGGTGTCTTTGGTCTTTTCCCACAGGCTGTCGCTGTCTTTTTCAAAATTGTCTGACATTTCTTTTCTCCTTTTTTAGTGTTACCCCCGGAAAATAGTTGTTTTCGCGCCGCTTTCAATCAAGACTTTGTATTAAGGTATGTTTTTTTCATGTCCTAAGGTTTTATTCTGCAGTTTTAAAATTATATAGAACGCAGGACATTGTAACGGGAAGCAGAACATGAAAAAACTTGTAGTCATCCTGTGCGGAGTGATATGGGCTTCGGAAGCCGTCGCCGTTACCCAGATAATTCCGGCCGGGGAAGATGTCAGCGGCGGTGACGTGCACACTGTTGTCACGCAGCAGGTTTATGGTACGACCAGAAATTTTACCGTTTCCGGCAATCAGCAGATTATGTCCGGCGGCAAGTCGTACAACAGCGTCATATATCCCTACGGGCAGCAGAATGTTGAAGCCGGTGGCGTGTCTTATAATACGAATGTTGCGTATGACGCCTTGCAGAATGTCAACGGCACGGCCTATTCGTCAACCGTTGCCACCCGCGGTACCATAGATGTCAACAGCGGCGGTTATGCGCAGGATACAGTCGTCAACGGAGGCATTTTTATCGTTTCTCGCGGCGGCAATGTAAAGGGAACGGTATTGCGCGGCGGCCGTGAGAATGTTTCCGGTACCGATGAAGATGCGACCATAATCGGCGGCTTGCAGGAAATTTTGTCCGGCGGGGTTTCCGAACGGGCGCAAATTACCGGCGGCCGGCAGCAGGTGGATGACGGCGGCACCAGTGTCGGCGCCGTCGTTTCCGGCCGCGGCAGACAGGAAGTTTCGGGAACGACGCGGCAGACTGTTGTCAAAAGCGGCGGCATTATTGACATTATCGACAACGGCGTTGCCGAACAGACACTGCTTGACGGCGGCGAGATAAATGTCGATTCCGGAGCCGTATCCCGCAATACGACAATCAGTTCGGGTACGCAGAGCGTTTACGGAACCGACACGGACAGCACGATAAACGGCGGCGTGCAGCAAATTGAGAGCGGCGGCGTCGCTTCGGGAGCCATAGTCAGAAACGGAGGGGTGCAAAGCGTTTTTTCGGGAGGCGAAGCGGAGAATACCGTCGTTGAACGCAACGGCTGGCTGTTCTTGTTTGCCGGCGGAACCCTGTCGGGAAAGACCAGCGTAACCGAAGGCGTGGTAACATTTGTCGGCAGCAACAGCATTCCGGATATGGAAATGCGGAATGCCGTTGCGATTGTCCCCTACAGCCATGACTTCAGTTCTCTGCAGTTTGACAATTTGTCCGGCCAGGGAACCTTCGGCATCAGCAGCAGTCTGTCGGAAGGGCTTTCGGACAAAATTCTGGTACACTCGGGCAACGGAAATTTCGGCTTGGTGATTCATGACTACAGTCCGGAAGGGAGTACGCCGGCCCGCTATAAGATTATCGATGAAGACAGCGGAGCTGCGGACAGTTTTTATCTGGTCGGCGACGCCGTTGACGTCGGAGCATTTCGTTACGGGCTGGAGCGGGACGGCGACGACTGGGTTCTGGTCAGGACTCAGGACGTAACGGACAGCGCCGTCATTGCCAAAAACACCTATTCTTCGCTGGCGTCGCTGTTTTATACGCACCTGACGCCGGTTTACAACCACATCCGCAGCCGGCGCAACGCGTCCGGGCATGACAACGGTCTTTGGATAAAAGGGTTGGGGCAGAGGGTCAAATTTGCCTATAAGGACAAAAGCCGGAGCCGGATAGACATCTACGGCACGGAAATCGGCTATGACCGGGAAGTCTGGCGGCAGAACGGCCGTTATCTGAGCATGGGCGTCTATGGCGGTTACACTTCTTCGCGTCAGAAATTTGACCGCAGCGGTCACGGCGATGCCGATACGCAGTCTCTCGGTTTGTATTCGCTGTTTAATACGGATGACAACTGGTTTGTCGATATGGTCGGCACCTATTTCTGGCATCGGCAGAAACTGCGGAGTTATACGCCCGCAGGCAGCGGCGTTGACGGCAAATACCGCACGAACAGCTGGCAGCTTTCGGCTTCGCTGGGAAAACGCATAAATTTTGACGGCCGGTGGTTTGTCGAACCGTCGGTCGGTTTGAATTACATGCACATTGACGCCGTCCGTTATCGCACCAACTTCAATACCCTGATAGAAACTTCCGACGCCGGTTATTTGAGCACCAGAGCCGATTTGATTGCCGGAAAGTCTTTTGTCTGGGGCGATAACCGCTTTTTGGACGCTTACGGGCGTTTTGCCCTGATTCATGATATCGACGGCAAAAGCAAGGTGCGCGTAGCCGATTACGGTTTTGCCGAAGACCTGTCGTCTCTGCGCTATGAGCTTGGCGCCGGCGTCAGCACTGCCTGGAGCGAAGACGGAACCGCCTATCTGGAAGCCTCCGCCCAGTTGGGCAGCCGTATCAAGCTTCCCTGGGAAATTAACTTCGGGATTCAGTACCGGTTTTAAAAAAACGAAGGCCCGGTATTTTCGGGCCTTCGTCGGAAGATATGCCTAATTTCCGGCTTTCAGAATGTCGTCGGCAATCAGTTCCGGCGTCAGATGATAACGCTTATACAGTTCTTCAACGGGAACCCGGTCGGTAAATTCTTTTTTGGCGCCGAAGTTCAGCACTTTCATATTGCTGTCGCCGTAGAAACGGGCAATTTTTTCGCCGAAACCGCCGTCCAGTTCGCCGTCTTCCAGCGTGGCGACGATTTTGTGGTCGGCCTTCAGGCTGTTAAGCAGGTTTTCGTCCAGTCCGGTCAGGTAGCGCGGGTTGACGAGCGTTGCCGTAATGCCCTGTTCTGCCAGTTTGGCCGCTGCCCGCCTGCCGAGTTCAAAGAAACTTCCTGCGGCAATCAGGGCAACATTGCTGCCTTGCTGTTCAACCTTATAGGTATTCAGCCGTTCGAAAGTTTTTTCGGTTTCTTTTTCCGCATGAGCGACGGTTGACGGAATTCTGATGACAACCGGATGGGCGGTCTGTTCAATACCCCAGTCCAGCATGGACAGATATTCTTCTTTGGTTGTCGGCGCCAGGTAAACGAGGTTGGGAATATTTGAAATCAGCGGAATGTCAAAAGTTCCCAAATGCGTGGCGTCGCCGCCGGAGATGCCGTTCCAGCCGATGAGAATGACAGCGGGATTTTTGTTCAGCGCCAAATCCTGCGAAAGCTGGTCGTAAGTTCTCTGTACAAAAGAGCTCAAAACCCAGAAAACGGGTTTGCATCCGCCTTTTGCCAAAGCCGAAGCCATGGCGACGCCATGCTCTTCGGCAATGCCGACGTCAACGAAGTTCCGGCCGAATTTCTGGCGCATGTCCGGCGTCATGCCGATAGCGCCCGGAGTACCGGCGTTGATGAGGACGACCTTTTTGTCTTTGGCGATTTTTTCCTGCAGGTAATTGACCGTAATGCTGTTGTAGTTTTCGCCGCTGAGGTCAACGGTCGGATTGCCGGAAGCAATGTCGAAGGGAACGCTCCAGTGCCAGGTTTCCTTGTGTTCTTCCGCAGGTTTGTAACCTTTGCCTTTTTCGGTATGAATATGCAGAACCGTAGGCTTGTCCGTGTCTTTGACTTCTTTCATCAGCGACGTCAGTTTGGCAATGTCGTTGCCCTCTTCCAGATAACGGTAATCAAACCCGAGAGCCTTAAACATGTTGCACTCGGCTTTTCCGCCGGTCTGGCGCAGCAGCCGCAGGTTGCCGTACAGGCCGCCGTGGTTTTCGGCAATGGACATTTCGTTGTCGTTGACGATAATGATAATGTTGCTGTTCAAAATCGCGGCGTTGTCAAAACCTTCGAGCGCTTCGCCGCCGGAAAGCGAACCGTCGCCGATAACCGCGATGACGTTGTGCTTTTCGCCTTTGAGGTCGCGGGCTTTGGCCAGACCGCAGGCCAGACTGACCGAAGTGGAAGTATGCCCGACGATAAAATGGTCGTGCTCGCTTTCTGCGGGATTGGTGTAGCCGGAAATCTCCCGCATTCCTTCGTCGGTCAGAAAACCGTTTTTGCGTCCCGTCAGAATCTTATGCGGATAGGACTGATGCGAAACGTCATACACAATCTTGTCTTCCGGCGAGTTAAAAACGTAATGCAGGGCAATGGTTGTTTCGACAATGCCGAGGTTGGGACCGACATGTCCGCCGATTTTGCTGTCGCGGTTCAACACGGCGCTTCTGATTTCTTCCGCCAGCGCTTCAAGCTCTTTCAGGCTGAGTTTTTTTACGTCTGCGGGTGAATTGATGTTGTCCAGATAACTCATCTTTTTCTCCTGATATTAGTGGTAAGATTCGATTCTGCGTAACATCATAAATTCTAGAGCTTACTCTAAGTCAAGAGCTAATGTGGGTTTTCTGAATTTTTATTTGTATTTTTATGAAACCATTTTGAGCCCGACGACGCCGATGATAATCAGTCCGACGCTCACGATCCGGCACAGTCTGCGGCTTTCGCCGAAGAAAATCATATTGATGGTTACCGCGCCGGCGGTTCCCAGTCCCATCCACACCGCATAGGCGATGCTCATGTCCAGAAAATCAAGCGACAGGTACAGAAAAAGGTATGAAAGGGCAAAACCGCCGGTAAACAAAAGCAGATTGGCCAAATTCTTTTTTCGGCTGAACATCTTCAGACCGACAACGCCGGCAATTTCCAGCGTTGCGGCAATAATAACGTAAATCCATCCCATTCGCTTACTCCTTTTCGGCTGGTGTCTCTTCGTTTTCGGCCAGTTTCAGGCTGATAACCCCGGCAATCAGCAGGGCAATGAAAAAGCCTTTTGCAATTGTGAATTCAACGTTAAATATCAGTGTATCCATAAGCGCCGTGCAGACGGTGCCGACGGCCGAAAATATTGCGTAGACCGTTCCGGTCTGAATGGTTTCGCAGGCTTTTTCCAGAAAATAAAAGTCGGCAACGATGATAAGCGCGATTAGAATAAAGTGCGGCCAGCTTTCAGCCGCGTTGAAACCATAAATCCAAAGAAGTTCAAAAATACATGTCAGAACGACATAAGTCCATCCTTTATTAATTTTTTTTCTCCTTACAATTAATAATAACAATTATATCATAAAACAACGAATGAAAGCAACGGAAATTTTTTCGCTTGTCAGAAGCCTTCTTCTTTATATGGGCGGGACATAAGGCTCTCCATCGCCGACTTTATGGAAATGCCCGCAAACAGAACTTTGTTTACCACTTCGCAAATGGGCATTTCTATTCCCAGTTCACAGGCGCGTCTTACGACGGCTTGAGCCGTATAAATGCCTTCGACGGTGCGGGTGTTTTCTTCAATCAGTTTTCGCACCTCGCCGCGAATGCCGATTTCGTATCCGAAACTGAAATTTCTGGATTGGGAGCAGCCGGCGGTCAAAACCAGATCGCCGAGGCCGCACATGCCCATCATGGTGCTGTGGCGGCCGCCGAGAGCACTGGAGAGGCGGCCCATTTCGTTAAGTCCGCGTGTTATCAGTGCCGCCCGTGCGCCGTCGCCGAATTCTGCACCTTCAATAACACCGGAGGCGATGGCAATAACATTTTTGACGCTGCCGCCGATTTGCGGTGAAATCATGTCGGATGTGGTATATGGCCGAAAATAGGGTGTGGCAAGCATGTCGGTAAGCTGTGCGGCAAGACCGTCTTTGGCGCAGGCAATGGTTACGGACGTCAGTTTGCGCTGAGCAATGTCAACGGCAAAGCCCGGACCGGATAGAACGGCAATGGTTGCTGCAGGAATTTCGTCTTCGGCGATTTCCGACAGCATTTTTCCTGTTTCCGCTTCAATTCCTTTGGCACACAGAACAATAACGGTGTTTGTTTTGATAAAGGGTTTTATCTGCCGCAGGACTGAGCGCGTTGCCTGCGCCGATACGGACAGCAGAACGATATCCGCAAAATCGAAAACTTCGGCAATTTCGGAAGTCGATTTTATGGCGTCGGGCAGGGGGATGTTCGGCAGATGTTTGGTATTGAGATGTTTTTGGCTTATGGCGTCGATGACGTCGGAATTGCGGTCCCAGCAAAGAACGTTGCATCCCGCCCGTGCCGCGGTTAAAGCTAAGGCTGTGCCGAAAATCCCTGTTCCGATAATTCCGATTTTTTTCATAAATTCCTCCTGAAAATAAACGCTTCCTGCGCCAAACAGTTGCAGTTTTCTTCCGTTGTCAAAAGTCTATGCGTGAAATCGGCTAAAGTCAAGAATGAGAGATGTATTGAAAATATAAATGAGAGAATGTTAGATAATTTAAATTCTCCCAAAATTTAAGTTAATTTAGCGATCCAAAACTTTAAATGGTTTGTAATGTAATCTCACATGTCTTTGCAATATCCAAATTTTGCAACTTTTCTGTGAAAACAATTAGATTATAAGCGGAAAAACACTCTTTATATTGCAATTTATAGAGTTTTATCTATAATTAAACAAATTTAATAAAGTATTTTATTATATGGAGATGTTTATATGGCTGAAGTAGAGAATATTATGAACGATAAGAATGTCTTATCTGAAGAAGAGCAAGATATTCAGGCAGTTGAACATGGTGATGAAGAAAGAGATATTTTAAAAAATGAAGTATTAAGCTATAATGCGAGTTATAGCCTATACGAGTATAGTGAAAAACTTGCCAAAAAAGTTTTTTATAAGCCTGAATTCCAAAGAAATAGTGTCTGGAATACTAAAGGTAAAAGCCGGTTTATTGAATCTATTTTATTTGATTATCCAGTTCCTCAGGTATTTTTATATAAAGCAAAAGATAAAGAAGCATATTTGATTGTAGACGGTTACCAGAGAATATCAACAATAGCCTCTTTTTTTGCAAATGAGTTTAAACTTACAGATGTGGCTGATGCTTTTAATAATTGTAGATTTTCAGATTTGACGATGGATGCTCAAGAAAAATTGCGTTGTGCTCAGTTGAATGCTTGTATTATACGGCAAATTGATCCGGATGATATTCAAACGCTGTATTATATATTCGAAAGACTTAATACAGGAGGGCAGAATCTTAATAATATGGAAGTAAGAAGGGCTGTAAACTATGGTCCGTTAATGATTTGTATGGAGGAGCTGAATAAAGATGAAAACTGGAGAAAAATTTTAGGAAAAGTTACACCTGACAACAGATTTATAGATATTGAGCTCTTAATAAGACTTCTTGCTTTTTATGAGGAATGGGATAAGAACCAATCTTGCGTAAGGACATATGTTTCAAGTATGAAGCCATTTTTGAATGAATATTGTCATAAAAATAAAGATAAAAATAAAACCGAATTTGCTAAGATTTTCAAGCAGGCAACAGCATTGATTATTAAGGAACTTGGCGAAAAACCTTTTACTATATATACCAGACCGAATTATGTTTTGCTTGATTCAATTATGACAGCAATATTGGTAAATGGTGTAAATATTAAGGACTTGAAGCTTAAAGTTAATCGCTTAAAAGAAATTCCTGAATACAAAAGCATTGTTGAAGCGGGACAAGGAACTATTTCTGTCAGAAATGTAAACGAAAGACTTAAAATTGCATGTAGTGTTATAAAAAATGGCTAAATTATCTTATTCAAAAAGTCAGTATAGATTAGTGAAATCTGAAATTATAGATGTATTTGAGGGCGATAAGGAGCTATTGGGACTTGTTGTTTCCGATTATATTTGTTTAAAAATTTTTGCTGAATTTGACTTTAATCTGAATATAATATTTAAACAATTTATCCGTTTGCATGGTGGCGAACCAAAAGAAAAAGAAATTGGGCATATGAAACCTAATGAAATAAAAAAAGAGCTAAAAAAGAGGTTTTTTATTCCAGAGGAACATTTGTCTTTTTTAGACGGATATATAAATTTTACTCGTTTTATTATTAACAGACATCAAATAGGACATACAAATCAATGCAGTTCAATATCTTTTGAAGCCGCAGCTGACTATATGAATGATGCTGATGAAATTTTAGAAGAAATTTACCGTGTTTTACATACATATGGTAAATTTAAACCTAAAAAGAAAGCGAATAAAGTCATACGTTGTTGGAACAAATGTATAAATTTTTTAGTAGTTAAATAACTTGATTTGTAAACATGGCAGAGCAGCTGTTGTTTACCTTATAATGTGTTGTTTGTAGGCGATACTGATGAAAAAGTGCGTAAAAAATGAATTTAACCTGCACATTATTTACTCTTAAAAGCCCCTTGTTGCGGGAACTTGATATTAAACAACGAAAAGTCTTGGAATTATTCGCGGAATTTAAGGAAGTCAATAGTATGCAGATTGCAGAAATTTTAGGCATTTCTGCCCAATCTGCCAGAGTTTTGTTGCGACAATGGATTGCCGAAGGTTTTTTGCAATATGGCAATGAATCAAAAAAGACAAGGACTTATAGGCTGGCAGAAAGGTTTGAAGGATTGGTGTAATTTTATAGGAAGAAAAATATGATTGGATAGATTTTCTATTTTATAGAATATAATAGAGAGATGGGGAATGGAGAGAGATATCATTAGAGAGCTTATTAACGAATATAATAAATCAGCAGCAAAGATAGCTAGAGATAAATTAGATAATTTAGAGGAGATATATTCAATCTTTAAAGGAAACTATAAAGATATGATTAAATCTGTTGAAACGACTAAAATAACACTTCTGTCGAATAAGATTTCTAATAAGCGAAAAAAATGTTTGTTTAATGATAATAAAGCACAAAGGTGTATATTTAATTTTTTATCTTCAACCAAGGCTTTGATTGATCAGTCGAGAATTTATATAAAAAAATATTATAAGGATAATTCTTTTTACAATGAGTATTTTAATGAAGTTAAACGTCTATTTTCAGATCCGCTTAGTAAGTTTGTAAAAGAATTCAGAAATTATCAAACTCATATTAAAGTTAATTCTTTTGGAATAGGTGTTACTCCTATAAGTGATGATCCAAGGGATTTTTGTCTGGAGTTTGCTATTGAGCCTGTGAGCTTTTATGATGATGAAAATCAGTGGAGCGAAGAAGCTATGAGCTTTATATATGATTCAGGTCACATTATGTTACCTTATGAAGTCTTTAGCAAGTATTATGAAAAAGTTAAATGTTTGTATGATTGGTTGTTTCGAAAATGGAAAGTTGTACATTATGATGACATAAAAGAAGTTCGAAGAATATTAAGAAAATTCAACAAAATAAAAGAATTAAATTCAGTTCGTAAATATTGTTTAACTCGTTATTCAAAATCACCATTTCAATAAACTTAAACCATCTCGATAATTTTCTTCTGGGCATAGGTGTTGTATTCAATATAGCGTTGGGTGGTGGAAAGGGTGGAATGTCCGGCCAGCATGCGGATATCGTTTAAGGTACCACCGGCAAGGCTGATATTTTTAGTGGCGGTGGTAATAAAAGTTTTGCGTCCTTTATGTGAGGAGCAACTTTCAAAACCGATTTCTTTATATAAATTATAGTTGATTTCTCAGCTCAATTGCCCTTTTGAGGCACAAACCATCAGCCAGATTAAATTCGCTATTTTCTTTGCTCACAATCCGGCTTTATAGCTGAGTATAAAATAAAAGTCCAGGCTCAAAGTCTTGTAACGCTTGAAAAACAAGGGCTTATTGTAAAACTTTATTGTATATAAATTTATCCGCCGCAGACTTTACAAGCTCTGGCTCCTTGAGCTTGGGCTTTTTGTTTGGTGGTTTTTATGCAATTCTTGGTACAGCGTTTTGCCCATTTGCAGGTTGGACTGTGATAAATATAGGTTTTGACGTTCATAATCACGGCCGAATTGTCCGCCGCTGAAACCGGGGCAGACAAAAACAGTAAAATTAACAAGTACAGGATCTTTCTCATTTTCCGTTCCGTATTGGTACAATACATACTTTTATCATAAATTCAGCCTCTTACAAAGAGATTATACCGGTTTATTTAAAAATATCCAGAGGGTTTTTGATGATTTAGCTTGATTCTAACACATTTACTTTATAAAGTGAAATCGAGCAGTTTACTGCTTAGGGCGTCGAAAACCCTTTTATAGACTTAGTCGTGTGCACACGACTTTAAATTGTGCCGACTTCTGATTCTACTTGGACGGATGTCGGTGAATAAGGCTCAGCCAAATAAGCCGAGCCGTTTGAGTCTATACGGTTTTCGAACATCCGCCCGCCTTTAAAAAGCGGGTTTTCTTTTAACTGGTTAGAAAAAGGATGTTTAATCGTATGAAAAAATCTTTATTAATGACAACGGCATTGGTGGCGCTGACTTGCGGCCATAATGCTTTTGCGGAAAATCTTCCGACGGATGCAACCAATCTAACATCGGGAAGCTATGTTGTAGAGCGTTCGGATGTTTCGGTTTCACACTCGGGAAACATAAATTTATCAGGAACGGCCTCATTAGATGTAAAAACTCAGGCTATTGTAAAGCCGGAAGCTGAAGAAGTTGATGTTTCTAAAGCTTTGGAAGTTAAAGGCAATGTTTCTCTGGCAGATGATGCCTCTTTGTCTGTCATCAATTCCAATGTTGCGGATGATACAGAGAAGCCTTTTATGTTCGTTAACGGTAAATATACTCAAACGGGCGGAGAACTGACGCTGAAACAGGAAAATGAAGCTGAATGGAGATCAACGCTGAACGCTAAAGAGGCTGATATCAGCGGCGGTACGATAAAGCTGGATACGGGAGAAATCTTTGTATACGGCAATGCTGATGACGGCAGTAAATTTAATATTTCCGGCGGAACATTTGAAATGAATAATTCCAATATCAGCACTTATCCGGCCATGTCAGCAGCAGAAGGCAATTCACAGAAAGGTGCTGCCATGACAGTTTCCGGCGGAACATTTAAGATGAATGAGAGTTCATTGGGACGCGAGAATTCCGGAGATTTGGACATTAGCGGCGGGGAGTTTACTTTGGAAAACGGTTCCGCAATATTCCATGACGGCGAAACTGGAAGTATAAATATCAGCGGCGGTACAATCTCCCTCAAAGATTCGTCGATAGTCAGAGGCGGTGACTATCAGAGTGAGGACGGCAAACCGGCAAGCGGCGATATAAATATTACCGGCGGAACGATAAATGCCGGCGGTTCTTCGGCAGAAATCGCTTCTGTCGGCAATATAAAAATTGCCAACGGTGCAGAACTTAATATTGCTTCCGGTACAACGTTGTTTGCCAAGGCAATATCGGAAGATATGAGCCAAGCACAGAAAGCCACGCTGAATGTTTATGATAATAATACTAAGATTAATTTGGGCGGAAAGTTGGTTGCCAACATTAATGGCGATGACCGAGGAAAAATTCATTTTCAAAATTCCGGTGCCAACATTGACGGTGATGTTGAAGCCGTCAGTCTGATTTTTGAAGACAGTCATTCTTTGAGTCAGGCAGTTTCTGGTACTATCGGCGGACTGGATATTTTTGAAATCAAAAAAGGCACCATGGTTTATGACAAGGAAATTAACGGCGGAGCTTCCAGCGTTGTCGTAGGAGAAGGCGCAACGCTTGATATTGGGACTAATGCGTTGCATTCCGGCGGTGACAAAGGAGTTGATGGTGAAGGTGTTCATTTCAAGGACAATTCAACTTTGGCCTTTACTGTAACTGACAAAGATACCTATGGTAAAATCCACGCCAATTATGTCAACATCAGCGAAAACGGTACAAATTTGAATATGACCTTAAACGGTGCCGCTTTGGCTAAAGGCGAAACCACAACCTTAAAATTGTTTAACGGTGAGGATTCCGACGAAGTTGAAATCGAAGGTAAGTTTGCCAATTTAAGCAAAAATTCCCGTTACGAGTTTGTTGACAATGGCGACGGGACATTTAAGGTCACTTCTGTTGCTTCCGCGGCTGATACTGTTGCCGATGCCGGCGGTTCAGCCAATAATGCCGGAACAGCCGAGGCATGGGACAGCGTTAGTGCCTCAATCAGCTCTCCGGTTGCCGCGTCTGTTACGGAGAAATTGGCACAGCTTTCCAACAGCACAGATGCCGCCGAACAGAAAGCTTATGTTGATGCCTTGACAGCAGTTGCACCTGAGGTTGCGCCGATGGTTCAGAAAACTCAGACGGAAACAGCCAACCAGGTCTTTGGTGCCGTCGGGACACGTTTAACCGGTGGTTCAATCTCAACCGGCGGTGAAGGTATGGCTTCCGGTGACAGTATTTTCAAACGTGGAGCCATGTGGGTTCAGGGCTTGTTCAATAAATCCAAACTGGACGATACTTCCAAAGCTAAAGGTTTTGATGCAGACAGTTCCGGTATTGCTTTCGGTGCCGAGAAGTTTGTAACCGATGATACTAAGGTTGGTATTGGTTACGCTTACACAAACACCGATATTGACGGTTTTATGCGTTCAACCGATGTTGATACCCATACTGCGATTGTTTACGGTGAATACAAACCGTCCAACTGGTATGTAAACGGTATCGCAACCTACGGCTGGTCTGATTATGAAGAAAAGAAGAGTGTCGCCGGAGTTGGCGTTAAAGCTGATTACGATGTCGAAACCTTTGGTTTGCAGGCAATGACCGGTTATGATATGAATATCAACGGCTTAGGCATTACACCGGAAGCCGGATTGCGTTACGTTCATATCAAACAGGACGCTTATAAAGATTCTGCCGACCAGAGAGTTTCCGGCAATGACAGCGATATTTTGACCGGTGTCATCGGAGCAAAGGTCAGCAAAAACTTTGAGCTGTCCAATGGTATGAATATCAAGCCGGAAGCCAGAATTGCCGCAACCTATGACCTGTTTAACGATGATGTTAATTCGGTTGTAACTTTGGCAAATGGTTCGGCTTATGCGGTTGACGGCGAAGCCCTTGACCGTTTCGGTATGGAATTTGGTGCCGGTGTAACCGCAGAAGTCAACGACAATGTTGAACTTTCGCTTGGTTACGAAGGCAAATTCCGTGAGGACTACCAAGACCACACAGGTTTGATTAACGCTAAGTATAAATTCTAGAAAATCCTGTCAAAATTTATTTTGACGCAAAAATGTCATCTTCGGAGCGAACAGAGCGAAAGCGAATGTAAGACCCGGAGATCTGGCGTTAAATCACTAAAACGAAACAGCCTCGGATATTTTTTATTCGGGGCTGCTTCTGTATAAATCATTAAATTAATTCTAAAATATGCCGCTATGAAATTTTAGTTTTCGAACTTGCTTAACATTGAAAATAAAAGAAAAAAATCGCCATTTCTGACGATTTTTGAACTGTGGCTGGAGACATCGTGCAGATTCCGAACTAAATTTGAACGTGTGAGTTAATTGTTATTACAGTTTATTTGCCTAAACTCTTGCGTTTAAAGAATAAAATCCCTAGATAACAATAAAATAAAACTGACTGAACAGGAAAATAAAAATGAAACTTAAAAATTTAGAAAAAAGCGTTATTTTAAGAAAGGTCTATTTGGCTGGTGTAAGTTTAAAAGAATTATATAATAAGTTAGGAAACTGTGAATATATTGAAGATTTACGTCTTGAGACTTCGGAGAAAAATTATATTATTGGAACTGTAAGAAAACCATACGCTTATGATGCCAAGAGAACTATTGGAAACTATGATGTAACAGGATTAGATGAATGTAAATTTTTCAAATTTTTAATAAAAGAAGAACTTGATTTTTTCTTAGTTGCTTGCCATTACGAAGGAAATTTTGGCGGTTTTGGTATTTTAAAAAACTTTTTAATAACAGAATTTGAAGAAATTGGATTTGAGATTATATATAAAACGTTTGGTGATATTAAAATATCAGATTTAAAACGGGTTGAATGGACTTCAAAGAATTATACAAAAGAAAGCACCGGATTTGGTATATATAAAAAGATTAAACAAGATTGTATTGAAATTTCAATCCCCGAAAATGATTATCAAGAATTAGCCACGATTGAAAATTTAGCTAATCATATAGATTTACCAGATACTAACGATGATGATGAGAGCATTTCTTTGTATATAGTTCTAAAAAATAATAAGAAAATAAATATTCTTAATCCTCAAAACACACATTTTAAATTGAAAAATTTAAAATACGATAACAATTTACCAGAAGAAAAAGACTTTGTCGATAAGGTATATAAAGTATGGGAGAATCTTTGAGTTGTATTTAAGTATAGGGATAATAATATCTTTAATTCTTTCTTTTCTCTTTAATATTAAAGTCAATAACTTAATATCATTCTATTCTATGATTTTACCATTTGTTTTTGCTTTAATTATTGGTATTAAATCATTAATGTTTATTGTTAATAAGGATGATTTCAAAGATGAAAAGACTATAAAGAATAATTTGAATGAAATTGCCGAAGATATTTTTAAACGACTGTTTTTCTTTTTTGTTATTTCTTTGATTATTTTCTTCATTTTGGTACTAACTATTGATACAGAAAACGTTCTGATTAAAAATATTTCACAAAATGAATTTGTACAGCAGAATATAAAAATTATAGATTGGTTGTCTAATCAAGTAACTGAAATAATTATCTTCTTGTCATTTTTTTATTTTGTTTTAATTTTAGTTGATATTTTTACAATTATGAGAGAAACGATAAACCTAAATAATTTAAAAAATAAAATAAATAAAAGGTCCTGAGCAAATAAAATTAACTGTATTTGAGCAATTTAATTTCTCCAAACTCCTCCAGATTATTCATAGTAATGGTTGTCCATAGTTTAGGAGATGGTGCTGAGATGAATTTATCAAAAGGTTTGTTTATCGTGTAAATTAGTTTATCTGATTTATGATAATTGATTATCCCAAACACCAAAAATATGCAAAAATGCGTTAATGCATTGAAAAACAATAAAACTTATAAAAGTTAGTTCGAAAATGCTTTTAAAAATGCGGTTATGAAATTGTAATTTTCGAACTTACTTAACCTATTGAAAATAAAAGAAAAAACCGCCATTTCTGACGGTTTGCACAACATGGCTGGCGAGATGATGGCGAATTAGAAAGAAAATCAACCCAAATTTATAGTATTTTTGTTGGTCAACATGATAAAATCTTGGCCATGAAAGAACAAGTCTTACTCATCAGAGGATTACTTGCCGTCTAAAGCCAGTTCCATCCAAAAAACACAAGGAGAAAATACTGTTTTGCAATTAAATCTTCAGTCATAAGTATTGTAATGTTAGATAAAAATCTAAAGTCCTAGACTTTTCATTACGGGAGTTAAGTATAAGCTAAAGAATTTTCCTAAAACAATAAAAAAAAACAGGAAACCTTACGGACTATTTACGAAGAACATTCAGAACCCCATCCACAAGGATTTACTCCCACTAACCATAATACAGCATACAAATATTAAAAAATCAATAACTTTCCTAAAAACATAGCAAAATTGTTAATATGCAGGGATAATATATAGTGAATATAAAGATAGAACCTATATATTCTGTAAAGCTCTCAACGGCAAAAGGTGGTAAAGTGATAGAACCTGGAGAGAAATAGATAACACCTTAAATTTTAAGAGTATTAGCAAAAATTTAAGTTTTTTGTGCAAAAACACATTAAACGAGATGCTTTTTGCATCTATTTGAGTATAATAAAATAAATTTTGTTGTTTTTCAAATGATTAAGTAAAAACAAGTTGCATATAAAGGGGATGTGGTTTATGGAGTTAGCTCTGCAAATTAGAGAGAATACATCTCAACATAACAATAAATGTGATATTATACAGTTTCCAACGAGTAATAAATTAAAAACATGTAAAATTAACAATAAAAGATATCTAGGAAACAAGTATAAATTGCTAGATTTTATACGAAATGTTGTAGATAAGGAGTGTTCGGATGTTGAAGTAGTTGCAGATATATTTGCAGGTACTGGTGCAGTAGCTTCCGCTTTTGAAGATAAAATATTAATAACAAACGATATCTTGTATAGCAACTATATATGTCATTTAGCGTGGTTTGGTAAACAAAAGTATTCATTGCTTAAAATAAAGGATTTAATCCAATACTATAATAACATATCAGTATCAAAAGATAATTACATGAGCGATAATTTCGCAGATACCTTTTTTAGCAAAATAAATTGTAGAAAAATTGGATTCATAAGAGAAGATATAGAAAAACAATTTAATTCTCATAATATAAATGAAAGAGAAAGAGCTATATTAATAACATCACTACTGTATTCCATGGATAAAATTGCTAATACGTGTGGACATTATGATGCATACAGAAGAAATGGCGATTTAAGTAAAAAACTTGAATTGTCACTTCCTATTCCCGATTCTGGATTAAAAAGCAATCAAATATACAATGAGGATGCAAATGAATTAGTCAAAAATATTGAAGCAGATTTAGTCTATATTGACCCTCCATACAATTCACGCCAATACTGTGATGCCTATCACTTATTAGAAAATGTAGCCTCTTGGAAAAAACCTACAGTTTCTGGTGTGGCAAAAAAAATGAACAGAGATAATTTAAAAAGCGATTATTGTACAACCAAGGCAACACAAGCATTTAGAAACCTGATAAAGGACATCAAAGCGAAATATATTCTACTTTCATATAACAATATGGAAGCAAAGGGGAATGACCGTTCCAATGCAAAAATATCAGATGCGGATATAATGGAAATATTGCAAGAAAAAGGAGAAGTTAAGGTCTTTTCAAAGAAGTATAAGTCTTTTACAGCAGGAAAATCTAATATTCAAGACAACGAAGAAAGATTGTTTTTGTGTAAATGTAAAAAGGAAGAGAAACAATTGTTAATTCAATCACCAATGAATTATCTTGGTGGTAAATTCAAATTATTAAAACAAATTTTGCCAGAATTTCCTCAAGGAATACATAATTTTTTGGATTTGTTTGCAGGAGGAGGAAATGTTGGTATCAATATTTCTGCCAATAAAATAACGTTAAATGATAATAATCAGAACCTCTATAGTATATATAGCTTATTTAAGAGGAAGGGTAAAAAAGAAATTTTTGATTCAATACAAGAGATTATTACAAAATTCTCTTTATCCGAAAGTAGCAAGTTTGGATATGATTATTATTCATGCCAAAGTGATACGGGATTACAAGAATATAATAAAGTTGGCTATACAAAATTAAGAGAATATTTTAATTCCAAAAAAATAAAAGATGATGAATACTATCTCCTATTGTATGTACTTATTATATATTCTTTCAACAATCAGTTGCGATTTAATAATCAGGGGAAATTTAACTTGCCTGTTGGGAAAAGAGATTTTAATTCTAAAATGAAGATGAAACTTTCTCTATTCCTTGATAGAATTAAATCAGAGAAAATCATGCTGTCAAACTATGATTTTAGGGACTATCCTTTGAAAAATATTAACAAGGATACCTTTGTGTATGTTGACCCGCCATATCTTATCTCGTGTGCAACATACAATGAAAAGAATGGATGGACAGAACAGGATGAGAAAGATTTATTAAAATATTTAAGTAACCTTGATGCGAAAGGTATTAAATTTGCACTTTCTAATGTTCTATATAGCAAAGGAAAAGAAAACAAATTGTTACAAGCGTGGATAAAAGAAAACAATTATAAGGTAATAGACATAGACTATTCTTATGGGAATTCTAACTATCAAACTAAAGATAAAAAGAGCAAACCACAAGAAGTTCTTATCGTAAATTACTAGGAGTATGAAAATGTTTGATTTTTGGAATTTTTCAACATCTGTTCGCAATCCTGAAAGATTGCCAGATTTCCTTAAAGTAGCAGCTAGGTTAGAAGGAGAAATTTGGAATGATGAGACACAGGAAAAGTTTCAAATATTGTTAATCCAAAATCGTTTGTATTTAGATTCTGATAATACACAGTCACTCAATAAGCTATCTGAAAAGCAAAAATCTTGGTTGACTGACAAAATGCACGAAATGACGTTTGAGGAAGCACAAAGCATATACGAGGCTAAACAATATGTCGGTGGCGGAGCCATGCGAGGAAGACAATCAATGAATCCGCTTAAAAAACTAGGGTATATAGTTGCAGAGAAAAATGAAGCAATACGAGTAACGAATATAGGAAGAAAATTGTTGGATGGCGAAATTCAATTTGATGAATCTCTATTAGAAAGTTTGTTAAAATATCAATTACCTAATGAAATTACAAAGGGTTGTACAAATTGGAATTCTAAACCTTTTATATCAACATTAAAACTGATAAAAAAAGTGAATGAATTATGTGATGAGAGGAAAATAAAGGCTAAAGGTGTGTCTTCTGATGAATTTGGAATTTTTGTTCTATCTATGACGAATTATGACAAAATTGATGAGACAGCAGAAAGAATTTTAGAGTTTCGTACAGATTATGAAAGTATAAAACAACAAAATTTTGCAAATTACAGAGAGTATAAAGCAGCAAGAGATTTGTATAAAAATAATTATATTCAAACCCATCTCGCTGACTTTAAGAACCCAGTGAAAAATGTAAAAGAGTATGGCGATAGTATGAAAAGATACTTGAGACAAACAAAATATATAAGATTTTTAGGGGCATATGGTAATCAGTATATAGATTTAGAGCCTAGGCGTATGTTAGAAATTAATTCTATACTAGAGAATGACACTGGAGCAAGTAAAAATTTTACCAAACAAGAATGGTTAAATTATATTGGAACTCAAGGAGCATATGAACTTCCGTTTGAAACGATTAGTAAATTAATAGAAATTTTGAATAAAATTAACTCTGAAAATCACAAATTAGAGAACAAACTTTCGTTACAACATAAGGAATTTGTGGCTTCAGAGCAAAAAAATGCATTAAAAGAAGCTATCAATAAAGCTAGAGAATACCGAACATTATTACAAAATAAAGAATTAAAATTTGATTATAACCAAGATATGTCAAAAATAGATACGGCTATAGAAATACTGTCAGATATAGCCTCAAACAAAACAGACAAATTAATCAATAAACCCTCTGTGGAATTAGAAAAATGGGCAAATATTGCACTGAATATAATAAATGATGCTACAAGCATAAAACCGAACTCTCCTGTGGGAGATGATAATGAGCCGACCTTTACAGCTCCAGCAGGAGTTCCAGATATTGAATGTAATTATGAAAATTTTGGTATGATTTGCGAAGTAACAACTCTTAAAGGTAGAAATCAGTGGTATAGCGAAGGTCAGCCTGTTATGCGTCATTTAAGAGAATTTGAAAATAAAAATACAACACATTCATGTTATTGTCTTTTTATAGCACCTAGTTTGCATGAAGACACATTAGAAACATATTGGACGTCTGTTAAACATGGTTATAAAGGAGCTCTTCAAAAGATTATTCCGATGACAATTAAACAATTGGCAGAAATTCTAAATATCATAAAGATTAAAAAGCAATCAGGAAGTAATGTTTCACATATGCAAATGAAAGATTTATATGACAAATGTGTTAATATAGCAGAAGTGGAAGATTCTTCTGTATGGCTTTCCTACATAGAAAAGCAAATACACTTATGGGAAAATAGTTTAATTGTAGTTGCATAATCAATATCTGAACCAATGTAGCTCTTAATGGAGTTAGATTATAACATGCAAATTCAAAAAATACATATTTATAATTTTAGAGGAATTGGGGACGAAGAAATTACTCTAAAAGATTTAAATATTATAATAGGAAATAATGGAACATCAAAAACAACAATACTAGAAGCACTTCATTATGCGTTTTCTCCGAATTATGCTCAAAGCCATATTAGCTATAATGATTTTTATAATAATACTGCGTCATCAATAAATATTGATGTTTATTTTACAGATACTTTTTTTATAAATCTGCAATTTGGCTATCAAATGAAGCAAATTCCTTTCAACAGAATTCATCTTGGTATAAAACGCAGAGATTCTTCTAAAGGTATTAGGAAAGCATTTAATAATGGATTTGTTTTCAGTCATTGCCTAATGCCCGTCTATAAAAGTGTAAAAGATGGAAAAGGTTGGAATGTAATAGACGGAGAAGGAAAAGAACAAACAATTTCATTGTTGTAAGCAAGAGAAGCATTAAACGATATACCATTTAGATGTTTTTATTTTAACAAAGACAGAGAGAAACAATTAAATAGAGGGTTTAGTAATTCTATCAATTCTGTTTTTGATGATTTTAACTGGAGATTTCTACTGGGGTGGCTGGATTCGAACTTTAATATCCCCATATCTTAAAAACACATATAATCAATATGTTGCATCATTTATGGCTGGGAGTGTTTAGCCCAAAAATTAGCAGTACACATTAGCAGTTTTCTGAATATTACATTAGCAGTGTAACCCTTGTCAACAGGGGCTTTCAGAGGAATAACATTTTTCGTTTTTGGATCTCTACATTAGCAGAAAAAAACTGATTGCTAAAAATGTGTTTAACAAAAATCAATTTTTGTTAGTTTTGTAAAATGTGTTTTACATTTGTGTTGACTTTTGTTGTTTTGTTAAGTATATTTATAATAAATATATAGAAAGGAATTTGCAAATGGTATCAGAAAGAATAATAGATAGAGCACAATATATTGAACAACTGAAAAAATGGCAGAGCCAGACCGATTTGATAAAAATTGTTACTGGCGTTCGGCGTTGTGGCAAATCCAAACTGTTTTATCTCTATCAGACGGATTTAATTTTTGATAAAATCGCGGATGATAGTCAAATAATCAATATCAATCTTGAAGATCTTATGCAAACTCAGAAAATTGGTTTGGAATATGACACTGAGAATTTTTTGACCGGTTATGAAAAACTTTTGAATTATGTGGTAAAACATCTTAATCCCGAAAAGCTGAATTATGTTTTTATTGATGAAATACAGCTATTAAGAGATTGGCAGCTTGTTGCGAATACATTACGTTTGCAAAATAATGTCGATTTGTATTTGACCGGTTCAAATGCGTATATGTTTTCCAGTGATTTGGCTAACCAGTTAGGGGGACGTTATGTTGAGATAAAAATGCAACCATTGTCTTTTAAAGAATACTTTGGTGCGTATTCGCAATTTGCTCAACATTTTGTGAAAACTAAAAATGAGATTCTTGATTTGCATAATCCTATGGCGGTTTATTCTCATTATATCAAAAAGAGTGGTTTTCCTCAAACGCTAAGTTTATTGTATGATAAGCAGCTTATAAGTGATTATTTGTTAGATACCGTTTATTTAAATACAATTCAGAAAGACATTGTGAAACGATTTAATATTGCAGATACTAATAAGTTGGATGCGGTGGTTAAGTATTTATTTGACAATATCGGTTGTGAAACTTCTGTCCGTAATATTTCAAAGAGCTTGGAAGCAAGCGGGCGTAAAATATCGGTTCCAACGATAGATACATATATTCAGGGACTATTAGACAGTTTTTTAATGTACAAATGCGATCGGTACGATATTAAGGGAAAACAGTATTTAGACAGCAATGCCAAGTATTATGTTGCAGATATTGGCTTAAGGACAGCTTTACTCGGTATAAAAGATATGGATGCCGGTCATATTCTGGAGAATGTGGTTTATTTAGAACTCATACGCAGAGGTTATGAGGTATCTGTAGGTAAACTGGTCAAAGGCGGTAAAAATATAGAAGTTGATTTTGTTGCAAAGAAGAGTGGGGGCTTGGTCGAATATTATCAAGTGGCTTTAAATGTCCTTGATCAACAAATATTAGCCCGTGAATTAGCTTCTTTAGAGGCGATTGATGATAATTATCCCAAATTTTTACTATCAATGGATTATGGTTCGGGAGAAAATAACGGTATTAAACGCCTAAATGTTTTCGAGTGGTTATTGCAAGAAGAATAAGTCAAAATTATTAATTGCATTTCTGCGTGATATTTTTACTATATCTATAGTTTATTAATGAGGAAAGGCTATACGATGGTTGAATATATCTTTAGGAACAATAGTAATATTGGTAATTTAGAAGCTGAAACTGATTTATTTTTACAAGATTGTTTTATAGAGACCGAAGCATACAGAATCTTATCTTCTTTTGGTGATACCAATGGGGATAACTTAAAAAGGATTGTTGTTGGGCGTACAGGATCTGGAAAAACAGCATTATTAGAGTACATTCGAGCAAATTCTGTTATTTCAGATCAAGCAGAATTGGCTGCTGAAACAACTATTTTTGATTATATCAAAAATAACAAATTCATAAATAACTTAATGCAAAATAATGTTGATCTGAAGATATTTTTTAAAGCTTTGTGGAATCATGTTATTTTAGTAAAGGTTATAAGCCTTTTAAAAGAAAATAAAGATTTCTTTGCAAAGTTAAGAAATAAGTATAGAGAGCTTGAAAAATATATTGATAAATATGAGGCAGTTTTTTTCACAGATGAAGCTCTTAATACAATTACAGAAATATTTCAAAACGATATGGAGGAAAAATTAGATTTTAAAGTATTAAGTGTCGCAGGTGGAGTAAATGCTGAGCGAAAAATAGAAATTCAAGGCCAGACAAATGCTTATGTAAACCAGGAATTGTTATCTAAACAAAGGAAGATAATTGAATATCTAAAGAATGATTTCAAATGGGATAAGCAAAAAAAGATTTTTATTTCTGTAGATGATTTAGATAAAAGCTGGATTACAGATTTTAAAATTAAATATGGTTTTATAAATTCATTAATGGATTCTATCCGCGAGTTTTTATCATTGCAGAATTTAAAAATCATTATTTCTATTCGTACAGATATTTTAGAAGGTGTCTATCAAAATAATTTTAGACAAGAAGAAAAAGATTTATCTTTATTACTGCCATTAGAATGGTCTAAAGAAGAAATTCGTAACCTGTTAGATAAGCGAATTACACATCTTTTGAAAGATAAATATCAGAAACTTATTTCTCCTAAATTGGAAGATGTCTTTAATTTTACTATAAATGGTGAAAAAGCTGATGAATTTATTTTAAATAGAACAATGTTGCGTCCTAGAGATGCTATAGATTTTGTTAACAAATGTTTTTCTGCCGCAAATGGGAAAACAGTGATCCAAACACATGAGTTGACAATGGCTGAAGAATATTATTTCGATTCAAGAAAAAAAGCATTAAAAGATGAGTGGAAAGCAGTTTATCCTGAGGTTGATACTTATGTTGATATATTGCTTAAATTCGTAAAAAAGCAGACTTTTAACTTCGATGTATTATATAAATTAAAAAATAATATCAAAGAAGAGTTAATTGCAACGAATAATACAGACGATGTAATTGTTCAAAAAGCTGTAGAAGATAAAGATGTTATTCATGATCTTTTGGAAATTTGGTTTAAAATAGGAGTAGTTGGAATTAAAAAAGAGAAAAGTATTATCTTGTATTCTAATTTTTCTAAAAGACATCTTAATGTGGCTGATTACGACAAAGACTTTTATATTCATCCGTTGTTTTGGAGAAAATAATGAATGTGATAAATAAATATTGATTAATAATTATTTTTTGTACAGACTTTACAAGCCCTTGCTCCTTGAGTTTGGGCTTTTTGTTTAGTGGTTTTGACGCAGTTCTTCGTGCATTTTTTAGCCCATTTGCAGTTAGGATTATGATAAATATAAGTTTTAACGTTCATAACAACCGGTTGATCAGTTGCGGCGATAGTCGGTGTTGCAATTAGTAAAAATATTAATAAATAGGCAAGTTTTCTCATTTTTCGTTCCAGATTTTATTATAAATCACTTCCCAACCGGTATTATGAGTTGCTCCTTTGACTTCAACAATCAAATCGTTGTTACCGACAAATTCCCGAACTAACACCGGGGGTATAACCGTATCATCGCTGCCGACATAATGAATTTGCGGGATTTTCGTAAACTGATTGCGGTAGCTTTCTAAATTCATTGATTCATTAAGCGGCGGCAGATTGTGATATTGTGTCCATGCCAGATGGTCGAGATTTCCGGCGATAATTATAATTTTTTTGACATTCAGCTCTGGTTTAGCTGTGGCAACTAAGCCTGCAATCTGTGTTCCGCCGGAAAAGCCAATCAAAATAACTGGATTGTTGCCGACAATTTGTTTTATCGCTTCATATTCGGCATTGATAATTTCCGGGGCAAATCGAGCGGTCGTCCAATGCCTTTTGGAACAAATCGGACTTTTGACATACTGGCATGGACGAGAAAGATAAATAACATTCGGGCTGTTATCGCCAAAAGCAAGTTCTCTTACCAAAGTTCCACGAGGTGTAGGGTCTTGTGTTGCCTTACCTTGTGCATTAAACGCATAACCATCGCCCTCAATATATATTTTATAGGGAGCGGTCGGGTTGGTAACCTTTTGCCACGTTGCAATCGTAAAATCTCTTGTTTCAACTTCTTTATACACAAAATCTGCCGGTACTGTTATTGAGGAACAGCCAGTTAGAAACAGGACGAGTAAAAACATTTCAATCAAGTTTTTCATAAGTTGACCATACCCCCTAATATTTCAAATAACAATAATATTTTTAACTTGGTGTCTGTTTTAACTATATTTTTTCGGTGTACACACGAGTAAAACACTAAAAAACGCATAACTTATCATTTTTTATCAAAATTGCCGCGTATCATCAAAAAATGTGGTTTTATTCGGTGAAATATTTTATTTTTTAATTGCAAATTAACCACACCCCCGATAACATACAAGCAGGTTTAGAAATCTTCTTCTAAACTTAGTACCTTAAGTGGTGCGGGCTTTCATCGCCTCTTATCGTGTACGGTGTTAGGATATAACATCGTCATATTGTCTGCTACTCATCATAGCCGACAGTAAATATATCCCCGATACATAGCAATATGGTCGGGGAGCTTTTAGCGAATGTTCAGGAACCATATTACTATCTCTGAAAGAATATGGCTCTAAAGGTTAAGAGAATCATTTTACACGATATGATTGATGAACTCTCCGACCACCTCATAAAACAGGTGGTTTTCTTTTAATTGCAATTAAAGAAGAAGGACATTAAATCATATGAGAAAAACTTTATTAATGACAACCGCATTAGTTGCGTTGACTGCCGCCACTAATGTTTATGCAGAAGATGAACACATTACTGATGACATTACAATCAGTGAAAATGTTACAATCAACGAAGACAATGCCGCTAACTATGCAACAACCGGTAATATTTCCGTAACAGGGGGAGAAATAACAGCTTCCGGTGATGCCGGATTAATTCAGTTGTCAGACGGTAATAAAAAGACATTATCCATATCCGGCGGCGAACTAATTTTCAGCAACGGTGCTGGTATTTATGCCGAGGGCGTTGACGGTCAATATAATACAACGGCCGCAGATATGAATATTACCGGTGGTAACATTACGATTGAAGACGGTGGTGAAATTACTCTTGTCGGTAAAGCGGATATGAACATTGGCGGAAATGCCAATATTACCATGAATTATGCCGGAGTAAAACTGGACAATGAGTATGACGGTGGCATTTTACACGAAGGTCAAAGTGGAAACATTAATATTTCTGGCGGTGTCATTAATTTAACCGGTGAAGTTGCAAAAATCGAACGCGGCGGTTATGACGGTGATTGGATTTATAGTAAATCTGGCGAAACGCTGATGGATGTGGACGATTTTCATGCGAAAACCGGAAAGTGGTTTGGCGAAGATATTACCGCAGAGGATTTTGAAAAAGCAGGTCTAAATATAAACGATGTTGATACAACACAATATCACGTTTCAACCGGTAACATTAATATTACCGGTGGTGAAATCAATTTGAAAGACGGTGCACGCATTTCATTAACCGAAAAAAATACCGGCGACATCAATATATCAGGCGGTAAAATCACTGGTACAGATATCGGTAACTACGGTAAAGGCAATGTCAATATCAGCGGCGGCGAAATTACCGCAACCGATATCGGAGCTGAACAAGGAAATGTTGTTATTTCTGACGGTACAGTTAATATGAAAAAAGTTGACAGTATTCGAAGTGAGGGATTATATGCCCGCGATACTATGTCAATCAAAGGCGGCACGATTAATATGTTCGGTAAAGAAAATTTAATTTGGGGTGACAATATCTCAATGACCGGTGGTGAGTTAAATATTAAAGATTCCTCTGGTTTTATCTCAAAAAATGCGGTAAATATCGAAGCCGGAACAGTTAATATTGCTGAAAATTCAAGTTTGGGTTGGGCTAAAGCAAATGGAGATAATATTGTTTTTGATACAACCGTAGGGAACGACAGTATAATTAATTTAGGTTCTCAAGCGACATTAAACTTAGACGGTACATTAAACAGCCATGTAAATAGTACCGGTAATATCAACTTCAAAAATAATGCCGCTAAAATTACCGGTAACGTTACAATGAACAATGGCGGTGTTATGAATGTCGGTTTGAATCACGCGGTTGTTGACGGTGGCGCAACTTTCAATTCCGGCTCAACTTTGAAAATCGAAATTGCCGATACCAATAACCACGGTTCATTGAAGGCCAACAAAATTACCGGTAAAGACGGTGCGAAGTTGTCTTTGAATGTTACTAAACAAATGGCTGTCGGTGATACTTTGACCGGTATGACTCTATTTGAAGGAGCAGTTGATAATAAGTTTACAACCGAATTGTCAAACAACCGTTATAACGTGTCAAGCAAAGACGGTAAAACTTATGATGTGACATATACTGCAACCGCTTCCGATGTGGTTACCGATGCCGGTGGTTCTGTTAATAATGCACAGACTGCCGAGGCTTGGGATACATTGGCTCAATCTCCGACTGCAAGTGCTAACGCCAAAGCTGTTTCAGCCGTACTTAAAGACTTGTCCGAAAACAACGAGCAGGCTTATGTTGATGCCTTGACAGCAGTTGCACCTGAGGTTGCGCCGATGGTTCAGAAAACTCAGACGGAAACAGCCAACCAGGTCTTTGGTGCCGTCGGGACACGTTTAACCGGTGGTTCAATCTCAACCGGCGGTGAAGGTATGGCTTCCGGTGACAGTATTTTCAAACGTGGAGCCATGTGGGTTCAGGGCTTGTTCAATAAATCCAAACTGGACGATACTTCCAAAGCTAAAGGTTTTGATGCAGACAGTTCCGGTATTGCTTTCGGTGCCGAGAAGTTTGTAACCGATGATACTAAGGTTGGTATTGGTTACGCTTACACAAACACCGATATTGACGGTTTTATGCGTTCAACCGATGTTGATACCCATACTGCGATTGTTTACGGTGAATACAAACCGTCCAACTGGTATGTAAACGGTATCGCAACCTACGGCTGGTCTGATTATGAAGAAAAGAAGAGTGTCGCCGGAGTTGGCGTTAAAGCTGATTACGATGTCGAAACCTTTGGTTTGCAGGCAATGACCGGTTATGATATGAATATCAACGGCTTAGGCATTACACCGGAAGCCGGATTGCGTTACGTTCATATCAAACAGGACGCTTATAAAGATTCTGCCGACCAGAGAGTTTCCGGCAATGACAGCGATATTTTGACCGGTGTCATCGGAGCAAAGGTCAGCAAAAACTTTGAGCTGTCCAATGGTATGAATATCAAGCCGGAAGCCAGAATTGCCGCAACCTATGACCTGTTTAACGATGATGTTAATTCGGTTGTAACTTTGGCAAATGGTTCGGCTTATGCGGTTGACGGCGAAGCCCTTGACCGTTTCGGTATGGAATTTGGTGCCGGTGTAACCGCAGAAGTCAACGACAATGTTGAACTTTCGCTTGGTTACGAAGGCAAATTCCGTGAGGACTACCAAGACCACACAGGTTTGATTAACGCTAAGTATAAATTCTAGAAAATCCTGTCAAAATTTATTTTGACGCAAAAATGTCATCTTCGGAGCGAACAGAGCGAAAGCGAATGTAAGACCCGGAGATCTGGCGTTAAATCACTAAAACGAAACAGCCTCGGATATTTTTTATTCGGGGCTGCTTCTGTATAAATCATTAAATTAATTCTAAAATATGCCGCTATGAAATTTTAGTTTTCGAACTTGCTTAACATTGAAAATAAAAGAAAAAAATCGCCATTTCTGACGATTTTTGAACTGTGGCTGGAGTGGTTTCGCAATTCGCGGATTAATTGTTGTTAAAAATGTTATTTTATGATTTCGTTGATTTTACTTTTTATACGTTCTTCTTCATTTGCACCAGTAGTTGATAGACGTAATAATGGTAATCCTATTTTTTCAAGGATTATATTTTTAATTTGATCTCGATTTATTTGTTTGAAATTTTGTTTATGATATTTGAAACCATCAACCTCAATAGCTAGTATAGGTTTTTTATCCATTTTATTGTATATTAAAAAGTCTACATGTGCATCCGTTCTAATAAATCTGATTTCCTCATCTGTAAATTCATCTGTGATTTTAACAAAATCAAGCAAAGGAACATGAATAACAAAATCTATAGTTAAAACTCCTATATCAGATAAACATTTTTTTATACAAACATAAGCTAAATTTTCAGAAACATATATTGAAACTTTCTTATGTTTTGCTAAAAATTCTTCTCTTTCTTTTGTGTATTGTTTATATAATAAGTCAAAAATTGAATGAATTTTACTTTCTGTCACTTCAAAATTATTATATTTTATATATTTAATTAGATTTTGAATTTGATCATTTTTATCTGTTTCATTATTAGAACAAACCAGCCAAAATTTTTTGACAGCTCTAGATACAGCAACATTAATTAGATTTGGATTATCAATAAATGGGGATACATCATTATCTACTGTAGAGAATATAATAATATCCTTTTCTCTTCCTTGAAATTTATGAATTGTATCAACTTCTACAGCTTGAGCTAGAACCTTTTGCAAAGCTGTAACTTGGTCTCTATATGGGGAAATGACACCGATAGAATAATCTTTTTCTAGAAAAGGTAATACCTCTTGTTTTATAACTTCTATTTGACGCTCATTAATATGTCCACGAGCGTGGTTTCCTTTTACTGTTTGTATAACTTTTAATACATCAGAATCTTGGCTGTCTTGAGTCATTGGTAGTAATTCATCATTATAAAATTGTTTATTACAATATCCGATGATTTTAGGGTGACATCTATAGTGTTCTTTCAATAACACACTTGGTGCATCAGGATATAAATTTGTAATGGAAGAAAGTAAGCTATTTGAATGAAACCAATATTCTTCACTGATTTTAGGATATTTCTTTAATAAATTTTCAGAATAATCTTTTACATCATTTGTTATTACATTGGGAAGTTGTTTAAGATCACCGACTACAATTATGTTTCTTGCACAGGACATTGCTATAAAACTTGTTAGTAAATCAGCTTGTGATGCTTCATCAACAATTAAGTAATCAAACACAAAACCATTATTACAAATATTTTTTAGTGAAAATAGAGTGCTTAGTACAATGGGATATTCTTCTACAAAAGCAGATGATACAGAATAGGTGTCATGTATAGAAAAATGTTTTCTCTTTTTGTTATGAATTCTCTTAAATAGTGATTTATTTAATAGTTTCAAAGAAAAATCACTTAGTCTTGAAATGTTATCGCTTAGTTTCTGTTCTTTAAGGAAATTCTTGATTTCGATGATTTCTCTCTCTGACTCTCTAAGTTTATTGCTATAGAAACAGTCTTGTATTGTTTTTATATTGTTTCTTAATCTCTTTTTTAATAGAAATAAGCATTCCCAACCAAATTTAATCCAAAAGAAAAATTTATCTTTAAATCTTAAATCATTATCTCCAAAATTTAAAAAATATGCCCATAAAGAAAATAATAATTTGGAATTTTTCTTAGTTAGTTTAGTTTTCAAGTCAATATCAATTTCATTTTCAGGCAAATTTTCTTTAAAATGCTTATATTCTGTTGAATATTGAGTATATTCTGTTTCTAATTTTGCTAAACGATTTTGTTGTTCTAAAACAGAGTTTATTTTTTCTTTTTGTTTTTTTATTTCATCTTTAATTTGTTTCGTTGACAATTCAGAACAGGAAAACTCAGGATACTCCGTTTGAGATAAAACAAAATTTTCTTTATTTTTTTTAGATCCTAAGACTGCAACCAGAAAATCTAAATTATATTTTTTCAATTTTTCTTGAACATTTAATATGGCTGAATTGTTATTCGAAGCTATCACGATAGATTTTTTATTTAAAATTGCATTTGCAATAATATTTAGAATAGTTTGAGTTTTTCCTGTTCCCGGAGGACCTTGAATTATACTAATTCTTGATAAAAAAGCATTTCTGACAGCTCCTTGTTGGCTTAAATTAATGCCAAAAGGGAAAATTAAGCTATTTTCATCTATATTTATTATATTTAATGGTTTTTTTTCCAAATAATAACTTAAAACTTCTTCATCTTCTAAAATGCATTCGATTTTATTAAAATAATTATTTAGTATGGATGTATCACTGTCTTCAATTTTTATTGGAGAATTTAATGATAACTTTTCAAAATATTGTTTTATATTTTGAGCCTTTTCACTTTTAAGGACATTTTTCTTAAATTTAACCCTATCTCTACTATATGTATACACTTTATTATTTAAAGAAAATACAAAACGAACATTATGCTTAGAAATGTCAAAACGTTTGATTTCAGAGGTTTTGTTTTTTCCATCTATAAAAATCAATAGATTATCCGGAATTGTATGCATTAAATATTTCCGTCCAGATTATTTCTTAATATGATTAAGTTATAGATAAATTATAGTTAAATCAAGAAATAAAAGAGATAATTTGAATGTAAAAATTGTTGAATGTTTTATAGAACAAATATAACCTTTATCTATAATTAATATCAAAGTGGTTAGTTTAACCATATGATAAAGAAAAAAGGAGATATTAAATGGATAATGACAAGTTTTATAAGGGTGCAACAATAGTTGCTTTAATAACTATAATTTTCACATCTTACAGTTATCATAAAGTAAATAATCCTTATCAACCAGCTTGTGATATTAATGTTGAATATATCTCTGATACACTTCAAGATTGGATGATAGAAAGAGTATCAAATAATTTTGTAAAGACAAATAAACTAGAAGTTGTTGGTATGGATGGTTTTGCTGAATATAAAAATATTCCTTTCTGGAATAAAATGCCATTATATGAAGATTTTAAGCATAGTGTTGTATGTAGTGCAACCGCATTGGTTGATTTTGCTCCGATAACATCAGATAAAAATAAACCGAGTGGTGATAACAAAAATGAAAATATAAAGGAGAGTAAATACATTGAAGAAATTTCTGTACGATATCAACTTATTGATGGAGGTGGAATTCGGATGTCCGGTATTGATGTCCATGATATGACTAAACAAGTTAAAGAAAAAGGTGCTAAACATAAAAAGAAGTAATACCCCATATCAACGACTTAGCCTATTGTCTTTGATGTTAGTAGGTTATTTTTTATTCAATCTATGTAAAAATTTGCAGAGGTTGGTTTTGAGTATGAAAAATGCTCTAAAATTTATAATCTATTGAAAAATAAGAAAAATCATAAAAAGTAGTCCGAAGATGAATCTTAAAAAAAACTATATCTGGCATAAATTTTCGGAATTTGCTAACGTATTGATTTATAAAGAAAAAGTCGCCAAAATGACGACTTTGCAAAATGTGGCTGGGGTGGCAGGATTCGAACCTACGAATGTCGGCACCAAAAGCCGATGCCTTACCACTTGGCGACACCCCATTAAAAAAACTGCCGTTTAAAACAACTCCAAATCATTTCTGGTGGCAGCCGCAATAACGCTAAAATGCTTGGGCAAGCGTTTTCGGAATTATTTGCTCTATATCTATGCTAAAAAATCCATTATTGCAAGCATTTTATTTGGTTCTTTTAATTATTTTCTTCTTTTCCTCGCGGGCTTTGAGTTCATCCAGGTCCCGTTCCGTTGCGATTTTATCCAGAATGGTTTTAACAACCTTGTCTATGTCCTTGTTTTCGCGGTAATCGGCGGGCAGGGCGAAATTGACCCTGCCGTCGGAAAGCAGTTTGACCGCCTGTTTTTTGTTTTTGCTTTTCGGCGTATAAACGGCGATGGCGTTGCCGTTTCTTTCTTTGACCAGTCGCATGGACGGAATGTCGGTCATTCCGTCGCCGAAATATATCATTCGTGTAAAAGGTATCGGGCGTTCGTCGTCAGGCATGAATTCGTTGACGGCGCGGTCTTCCAGTTTGCCGAGCCCTTTGTTGATTTTGGAAAGATACTGGGTTTTGGTCGAATAGTTAACAACCCTGGCCGGCCAAACCGGGCAGCCTTCCTCGTCATAAGCATAGCTGCAGCCGAATACGTCGGTAAAATATTTGCGGATGGAACAGCCGGCGATAATTTCTTCATATCCGGCGGAAATGATATAATGTTCGATTTCCAGATCCAAAGCCGCGCCAAAGCGGTCAATCCGCTCAAACCAGGTTTCGACGCCTTCAAAATATTCAATGTTCTGTCCGCAGCGAAAAAAGTTTTCTTTCGTCAGCTTGACGCCTTTTTCTTTGGCCGTTTTGGTAAAGTAATACATGCTGCCGGTAACCTGATCGGCACAGTTGTCGACGGACCATTGGTTGGCTTTTTTCCAAAAGGCTTTCGGTTTCATGCCGAGTTCCGGAATCAGGCCGTAGTTCTGCATGTCGCAGGTGCTCAGCGTTCCGTCGAAGTCATAAATCAAAGCGACTTTGGTTGAATTCTTAGCCATTTTTGTATTATCTCCCTTGCTTTTTGAATTTAATTATACTACAACAAATAAGTTAAAATTTAATCAATATTTTATGGACAAGGATTTAGAAAATGGTTGCTAAAACAATGGATCAGCTTGTATCGCTGTGCAAACGCCGCGGGTTTATTTTCCAAAACGCCGATATTTACGGCGGTTTGCAGGGCGTGTATGACTACGGTCCGTTGGGCGTCGAGCTGAAGAACAACCTCAAAAGCGCCTGGTGGCGCGCCATGGTCTATGAGCGTGACGATATTGAGGGTTTGGACGCCGCCATTTTGACCAACCGCAAAGTTCTGCATTATTCCGGGCATGAAGACACTTTTTCCGACCCGATGACCGACTGCAAGAAATGCAAGGGACGGTTTCGCGCCGATCATATCAAAGACGGCAAGTGTCCGAACTGCGGCTCGACCGAGCTGACCGAGCCCCGTCCGTTCAATCTGATGTTTAAAACCGCCATCGGTCCGGTTGACGACGGTTCGGTTTTCGGCTATTTGCGTCCGGAAACCGCTCAGGCGATTTTTACCCAGTTCCGCAATGTCGTTGACGCCACTTCCCGCAAGCTGCCGTTCGGCATCGCCCAAATCGGCAAGTCTTTCCGCAACGAAATTACGCCGCGCAACTTCATTTTTCGCGTTCGCGAGTTTGAGCAGGCGGAATTGGAATATTTCGTTATGCCGGGCGAAGACGAAAAATGGCATGAATATTGGAAGGAAACCCGTATCAAATGGTGGGAAGAGCAGGGGTTGAAGCGTGAAAATATCAATATTTATACGACTCCGAAAGAGGACCTCGCGCATTATGCCAAAGCCTGCTATGACATCGAATATCAGTTTCCGCACGGCATGGAAGAGCTTGAAGGCATTGCCAATCGCACTGATTATGACCTTGGCAACCATACCAAGGCGCAGGAGGAAATGAACCTGACGTCGCATTGTCATCCCAACCCGGATTCAACTCAGAAACTCTGCATTATGGACGACAGCAACAAATGGGTCGTTCCCTTCGTCATTGAGCCGTCCATGGGTGTTGACCGCGGCGTTTTGGCCGTCATGACCGAGGCTTACGAAGAAGAGGATTTGGGCGGAGGCAACAGCCGTATCGTGCTGAAACTCAAAAAACATCTGGCGCCGATTAAAGTTGCCGTTATCCCGCTGAAGAAGAACAATGAGGCGATTATGAACAAATGCCATGAGATTAAGCAGAATCTGCTGAAACTCGGCATCGGCCGTGTCGCGTTGGAGAATACCGGCAATATCGGCAAAGCTTACCGCCGCCATGACGAAATCGGTACGCCGCTGTGCGTGACGGTTGACTTTGAAACGCTGGAGAATCAGCCGGAAAGCGTAACCGTCCGCGACCGTGACACCATGGAACAGCATCGCGTTAATATTGCCGACCTGCCGGCTTATCTCCGCGAATACTTCCTTTAAATAAAAGCCCCTCGGTGAGGGGCTTTTATTTAGTTTGTCAGAGCGTCGGTTTCGGCTTCGTCGCGAAGAATTTCGCCATATAATTCCATTCCGCCGTTTAAAATGTAAATATTGTCAAAGCCGCGGTTTTCAAGAATTCTGGCCGCCGCATAAGAGCCGGCGCCGTAGCGGCAGTAAAGCACGACTTTCTTTTCGTGCGGAATGGCGTCAAGGTTGTTGCGGAGAGCGGTCAGCGGGATATTTACCGCGTTTTCGATATGTCCGGCGTCAAAATCCTGCGGTGTGCGGATGTCAATCAGCATAATTTCGTCTTTAAGTTCCTGCAAGTCTTTGTAATTAACGGTTTTGACGCGTCCGGAGAGAAGATTGTCCGCCATGGAGCCGAGATTGTTGATGACGTCTTTGCCTGCCGAAAACGGCGGCGCATAGGCAAATTCGGCATTTTCAAGCCCGGCGGCATGCATTCCGTTCTGTATGGCCAGAGCCAGAATGTCAATCCTTTTGCTGACGTTCCCTCTGCCGATTGCCTGAGCGCCGAGAATTTTGCCGTCGGCATCAAACAGCAGTTTAAGCAGCAGAAGTTCATTGTCCGGCATATAGGCGGAATGGTCAAAACCGTAAAGATTGAAATGTTTGTATGAAATGCCTGCCTTTTTCAGTTTTTCTTCATTGGCGCCGGCGGAGGCTGCCGTCATTTCAAATACCTTGATGATCGACGTGCCGAGGGCATATTCAAACCGGCTGTCCAAACCGCCCAGGTGGTCGGCAATGACTTTAGCTTCCTTTACGGCCAGCCCGGCCTGTGCCATTCGAACCGGTTGCCGCGTGATGAAATCCGTAACTTCGACGTCGTCGCCGGCGGCATAAATGTCTTTGTCCGAAGTCTGCATATGTTCGTCGACTTTGATGCCGCCGCTTTTGCCGATTTCCAAATCGGACATAATTGTCAGTTTCGGGTCGGGACGAACGCCGGTGGCAACAACGGCCATGTCGTATTCGATTGTCAAACCGTTGTCTAGCGTAACCCTGCTGTCGCCGAAATCGGTAAGGCGGCGGTTAAGGTAGAGCCTGAGACCTTTGCCGCGCAGATAATTATGCAGCGTGGCAGCCATATCGTAGTCAAGTCCCGGAAGCAAATGCGGCGAAGCTTCGACGATGGAAACCTTGAGCCCGAGGCGCATCAGATTTTCGGCCATTTCGACGCCGGTATAACCGCCGCCCACAACCACGACATTCCGGGGCTGGTTGTATTTGACAAAGTCTTTGATTTTGTAAATTGATTCCAGATTGTTAACGGTAAATATCTGCTCGCCGAGAATGCCGTTGATGTCCGGTCTCAGCTGATAGGCGCCGGTGGCAATAATCAGCTTGTCATAACTTTCCGGTTCCTGACCTTTAACCGTGACGCTTTTGTCTTTCCGGTTAATAAATTCGACTTCCGCGTTCAGGCGGCAGTCGATGTTGTATTTTTGTTTCATCTGTTCCGGCGTGGTGCCGATAAGCGCTTTGCCGTCTTCGACAATGCCGGAAAGCAAATACGGCAGGCCGCAGTTGGACAATGCCAGTTCACCGCTTTTTTCAAAAATGACGATTTCGTCATTTTCGTTCAGACGGCGCAGACGCGTGGCGCAGGCTGTGCCGGCCGCGC
>ENA-OPRZ01000013-OPRZ01000013.1-human-gut-metagenome-genome-assembly--contig:-NODE-13-length-36417-cov-6.993950_pt1 | contig 36417 bp, 46 predicted proteins | sample MGYA00241803_ERZ501897 | MGnify/ENA primary metagenome ERZ501897 (study PRJEB25962, sample SAMEA2042397) | human gut metagenome | biome: human gut; feature: human-associated habitat; material: faeces...
AATGATGTTGACATATCAAATGCCTGCTGTTCTGTAAAGCCGAAAGCCTCCGCCATAGAACCAAAAGTGCCGACATATTTTTTAGCCATATTTTCAGACAAGCCGTAAGCATTTTGCGCCGACTTTGCCCAATCGTCCACCTTTGCCGACATATGGCTGAAAGTGACATCAACTACATTCTGTACCTCTGCAAGGTCAGAGCCAAGCTCTATGCTTTCTTTGCTAAAGCTCACAACCGCCGCCGTACCGAAAGCGGTAAGCAGCGTTCTGCCAATCATTTTCGCCTTGCTTTGCAGTCTGTCAACAGCCGTTCTGACTGTTTGTAATGATTGCTTAGCCTTTTTTGCACTCATAGAAACTGATTTCTTAACGCTTTCGCAAGTATCATTTGTGCTTTTGCTGACTTCCTCAGTATTTCGCTTAGCTGTGCTCTCAACCTTATCAACAACATTTTCGGCAGATTGCTCTACTGATTCCGATGCCTTTTGCGCTGCCTGTGTGGTTTGCTTTGCCGAGTTTTGAGCCTGTTCTGCTTTTTCCTGTGTGGCAGTAATTTCACGCTTTGCCGAGTTTTCTGCCGCCTGAGACGATTTATCAGCCTGCCCTTTAGCAGTTTGTGCTGTCTGCCTTGCACCCGACTGTGCTTTCTTTTGAGCCGCCTCAATAGCTTTATTGATTCTTGCAATATCGCTGTTAAGACCGCTTGTGTCGATTTTGGTATTAAAAATCAAACTACCGTCAACCGCCATGTAATCACACTCCTTTCTGCATAAAAATAAGGGCGTTGCAAAATGCTACACCCTTGGTATAAAAACAGCGCACACCCGAAGATGTACGCTGTTTGACAATTTTATTTATTTGTTATGGCTCAAAAGTTACAGTTTTAGATACAAAATCGTGTGACCTATCACCCCAGTTAAATGCTTTTATCGATAAGTCAATTTTTTCTATACTGCTTATTTGATTTTCTTTAATAAATTCTGTTGTTACGGTAAAACTGTCATTTAATTTCTTTTTACTGTTTACCAATGATGAAAAAATCGGTTCAAACATATAATCATTAATTGATACATTGCGGAACTGAATTTCGTAGTCATAATCAGAATTATTTTCAATATATAATTTTATATCTGTACCATATTCAGTTTCTTCTTTACCCTTGTATATAACTTTAACTCCGTTCTCATCAATAATAGTCTTATCGTTTTGAGTATCGGTTGTTGTTTCTGTAATCACTTTACTTTCGGATGTTGAAGTATTAGCTTTATCTTTACGAAAATCATATGATGTGTATTTTTCGCCATAAACAGTTATGTAATCCAACAATATTGCCGGGGTATTAGTAACATCGCTAAAACCAGCATATTCGCCGAAGAAAAGTACACTTGCCCCCTTCGTTAAATTTTTTGGCTTGTCTGTATCTCCTCCCGGAGAGAATGAAGCCAACCAACTGCCGTTATCCTCGGAAGTAACGTTAAAACACATAAATCCTGAGCGGTTATAAACATCATCTACTGTACCTTTTACATAAATTTTAGTACCGGATAACCCATTATCTTCTGCATATGAATTATATATGTCAAAATCACCATATTTATATCCGTCAATATCTCTTTGATTAATCGATGTTGTTTCCTCCTGCGAAATTTCAGAAGTAGAAGAACACCCAAACAAAGTACATATAAATAAAGCTGACAATACAATACAGATAAATTTTCTTTTCAATTTTTTTCTCTCCTTTATGTATCATCTATACCAATTAACCTTTAGTTAATCTTTAGTTTTATACTCATATGCCATTAATAGACCTATAATTATACCAAAACCCGCAATACAGAGAGTTAAACCTTTGTAAAATTTGCTGTTCATAAAATCACTCCTTTGTTACATAATATAACAAAGTTTGTGTATTGTCAACAATAATTTTATGTAACACCTATACAAGATTGTTTATAAAATCCTCTTCGGCGTCAAGTTCTGCTTGCTGTTCGGGAGAGAGCTTTTCCTTGATGTCAACAAGCTCTTTGTGCTCATTGTAAAAATCACGCTCCCATTTTTCAAGCTTTTTGCCCTTAGCACGCTTGCCTCTTATGTTCATTACCTGCGAGAGCAAGCCGTCGCCTACCTCACTGAAATAGCCGAGAAAAGTCCACCAATGCACATAGCTTGCAATCCTTGTTTCAAAGCCTGCAACCTTGTTAAGTGCTGGGAAAATAATGCTTTCGTCATAGCTCCAATCAATAATTTTGACTGGAGCTTTTTTCGATTTCGGCACATCTCCGCCGTCAAGAAACCACAATGCCTTTTTGAGTGCCTCCTCAACATTCTTTGGAACTTCCTTGTATAAGCAATTCAAGCATACTGCCGCTTTTTCGCAGTAGGTTAGCTCTTTGTCGGCATAAGCCTCGAAAATCAAGAGAGCAATACGAAAATCGGAATTAATCTCGTACTGCTCTCCGTCTATTTCAAGGCTTGTAGGAAGTAATCCGATCACTTTGCAAGCCTCTTTGCTTGATTGAGGTACTTCTCAATATGCTTGCTCTGCTGAGCGTGTGCGTTTTCAATGTCACTTACGATGACCGGCACAACGCAGTTGAGAAAGTTCTCAAAAATCATACTGCCATCATCACAGATTGAAAGGCAATTTACATCGCCAAACGCACCCTGACTTACACCTGCACCGAGAACATAGTCTATTTCTCGGCGGATTTCATTGTCAACATCAAGAAAAATTTCAAAGGTTACATCCTCGGGTTTCATATTCTTGTACTTCTGCACAAGCTCTTCTGTGCGTTCTGTCAGCTTGTTGAGTCGCTCAACGAGTGAGTAGTCTGTGGTGTTAATCTTGATTACTGTGTTTTCATCATTGTTGATTGCATATGTTTTTAAGGGTGTTTTAAAATTCAAACTCTGCATAGAATCACTCCTTATACAGTTTCGGTAAATGTCGGTACCTTATCTGAGATTGTCGCTGTACCCTGCTTTCTGTTGCCGTCAAATGTAACATTAAACGGAATGTTTACACCGCCCTGTGCACCGCCGTATGACTGCGGTTTAACGATGCAGTCCTCAATCCAAGCATCATAAGGGCCTGTTTTCTTGTCAATGAGCACTTCAAGAATTTGGGTTTTGCAGTCATCACCGGTAAGGCGGTTCATTGCAATATCCTTGATTTTCGGGTAAATGCTGTCACCTGTATTTGCGTAATATGTTCCTGCGTCAAGGGTAGGCTCGTAGCCATTGTCATTTACAGAGGTTTCATCAAGAATGTTCTTTACTGTGCTTGTGTCCGGACTAAGCTCGACCGACATATCGTCAATGTCCTTGCCGATAAGATACCACTTTGGACTTTCGCCTGTGCCAAAGCTTGCGTCAATAAAATGTAAAAGGTAACTTCTTTTGAGTTTACCGATATCGGGTGTTGATACTGCCATAATAATTCCTCACTTTCAATTTTTAATCAATTTTCAATAGCGTATTGGGCGGTGATTTGCAATTGGTACTGCACACCGCCGTTGTTGTTTTCGTCAGGTATGCTGTAAAGCATTCCGTTTGAGCAAGTGAGTTTTTTAAGCTCACCGTATAAAATGTTGTCGCCGACTTCAACTTCTATGTCACCCTCTGCGTGCCGTTCAAGCCACATTTGCAGTTCAAGCAACATTCCGCTGTTTACAAGTCGGTCATAGTCGTTGAGCGACTGACAGGTAGCGTACAGGATAAAGGTGTGATTGCGTGTTTGATTTCCTAAAATGTCTTCCTTTACAAGCGTGTCGCCTGTCGGAGAAAGTCCAAAATCCTGTACCTTATTTGTTGAATAATCAATGTGCACAAGCTCGCCGATTTTCGGAAACTCCTGCACAACGGACCTTACAAGTTCGATTATATTCATTTTGCATTACTCCCAAGTCTTCTTGCCGCCGCTTGCAGAATATCTCCTTTGCGGTCGGCTTTCATTCGCTCAAACCACATTTTGCCCGCAAGCGGGTGCTTGTCCTTGCTGTACTGAATATCTCTGCCTGTCGGGTGTTTTTTCTTGCCTTTAGGACTTCGCCAACCGATTATAATGCCGTCACCGCTATAGCGTCCGAATACGATATGCTCCGTACCGTCTTTTTCTCGCACGATAGGATAGTTAGGACCATACACCTTGCCATAGTAAAGATACCTTGCATAAGGTGTAATCTGTTTAATTTCTCCACTGCCAATAACGGTATGTATAGTTGCGGAGTTTTCGAGTACGCCCATTTTAAAAGGTGTGTACGGCTTCATCAGCTTAATGCAATCCTCGTCAATCTCTTTTTGAGCAAGTAACAGGTTATTATTCAGATTGCCTGCAAAGTTCTTGCCCCACTTGAGAGAAAGAGTGCCGCTAACATCAGACGGCTGATTCACATTAAAAAGCATTTAATCACCTCGCAGATACTTTGATGTGCTGTAAATCCGCAGGGCCGTAAAGCAAACGGTCAATACTCATTACTGTGTGAATTTCGTATTTGTCACGCAAGGTTTTTAGGCTCTCTGATACGCTCCTGTCGCTTGAATTATCAAAGATGAAATTACACTCACCTTTTACAATAATGTCTTGAGAGGGGGACAGAGGGGATATATCAGCGTTTGGAAACAGACCGTTGCTCGGAAATAAAAAATCATTCGGAGCAAGAACAAGCGCATTTAACGGAATGTATATAGCTATTCCGTCAGCGTTCTGCATTCCGCTTTTAAGTACGTTAGCGGCTTTGCACTCCTGCCAATGGCAATGCGGAATAATAAGCCTGTCAAAGCCTTTGCCGTTAAATCTGTAAAGGGTCAGCATAGTATCCGTAAACATAATCAAACACCTCTGTACAAAAGGTCTGTGTCTGCAAGATACTTATATACTGCGGATTTAACACATCGTGTAAGTTGCTTTTTGCGAACCTCACAGCTTTCATACGAGCGTGACACATCTCCGACTTTTTCTGATGTTATGCCCTCACTGCCGCTCATATTATCGGCTTTATACATCAGCTCTGCGACCTCACAGCAACAAAGTTTCACAGGCTCGATTATATCCTTTGTATCGTCGATATTTGAGCCTGTGTAAGCATTAATAATAAGCGTTGCCTCTCTTGCATAGTAGGCAAAAGCGGAGGTAATGACCGCTTTTCTGCCACATAGATATTCGGATTTATAATAATTTTCGTCAGCGTAAACGGTCAATATTAGCACCTTCTTAAGCCTTAGCGGCAGCGTGGAGATAAATGCCCGCTGTCTTATTTTCGTAAACATCTGCAATGCCTACCATTCTGTAACCGAACTTGTAACCGTCCGAATCCTGATTCACAGCAGGTTCGATGACCTTGGTATCAAGGTGCTTTGTAAACTGAATAAGCGCAGGCTTATGAATAATCATAAAGTTGATGTTTGAGGCGGCAGTGGCTTTCTGATAGCCGCCCTTGGTCTTGCCGCTTGATGTGCCGTCAAGCTGTTCAATCGCTGTATAAAAGCGTGTCTGCGGCACTGTGATAATCTTAGCAAATCTGCTGAGAACCTCTCTTGACTTTGTTGTGTCCAAATCCTGCACAAGTCCGTAAAGAGTTGGTGTAATGTAAAGGTAACGCTGCTCGTACGGAACTTCGTCCTCGTCCATCTGAGTAGTACCTTTGCGGAGTGCTTCAATTACCGCCGCACCTGTGGTAAGGTTTCCAGGTGTGGCAGAGGTAATACCTGCGTGACTTGCGTATGCGGCAAAGCGGAATGCGTCAAGCTCCGGCACAACCTTTGTGCGGATAAACTCGCCCGAAAGTCTGCCGAACGCAACGCCTGCGGTTTCTACATTGTCCATTGTATCAACAGTAAACATTCTGCCACGGTCGAAGTTACATTTAACCGTTTCGTTAGTAAGGGTAACATCGCCGCCAACATATCCGCTGTTACGGGAATAATTTGCAAGTCCGTCCATTGAAATCATTGGAATAATAAGTTCATTGGAGTTTGCGCCCGCTGTCGCAAGGTCGGACGCACCGTCAAGTTCGCTTGTAAGTGAACTCTGCTTGTAAACCTCGTCAAGCAAAGTAGTGTAAGTTTTAAAAAGTGCAATAGAATTTGCCATAAATTTTCACCTCATTAATTATTTTTCGTCTGTACTAAGTCCCATTGCCGCCCTCATACTTGCGAGCGGATTAGACTTAATGCCTGCATTTCCTGTATTTTTCACAGGATTTTGGAAAGGCTCGTCCGAGCCGAACATATAGCTGTTTTCGCTCTTAACGCTTTCAAGAGCCTTAGTAATATCGTCTGCCTGATTTTTTGATGTTTTAAGACTGTCAAGGTCAAGCAAAGCCTTAACCGCCGTTGCGTTTCTCGCACCGCTCTTTGAAATAGCACCTTCAAGTACAGAGTTAAACTCCATATCCGCAATTTTTGTTTGATACTCGGTTTCTTTGTCTTTAAGGCTTATGTTCAGTTTTGCAATCTCGCTTTTAAGATTTTCGACATCTACGCCCTCAAACTCTTTAAGTGCTGTCTGTGCTGTTTCAAGCTGTGATTTGTAATTATCTCTTGCGGTTGTGATTTTTTCAACCTCTGCAACAGTCTTGTAATTTGCAAGCACCGCCTTGTCAAACTCTGCCTTTTTCTCATCGGGAATCGTAATACCAATTTCAGAGAGAAGTGTGTGTATGTTCTTCATAATATAAATCCTTTCTGCATAGCTTATATTCCGCTTTGCCTGCGGTAGAAATTCAGCCGTATAAACCAACGGCGGGGTAAAATAAAAGCACCTATGCAATCAAATGCAAGGGTGCTTAATCTGCTTTATTTTTGTTGTCTTCAACCTCAATAACAAAACCTCTGTCAATAAGGCTTTTCGCTCGGTCTTTGGTACATTCAAAGACTTCATTGACAGGTCTGTTGATAAGACCGTTCATTTTATCGTTAAACGACACAACTACTTTTACTTTCATTTTGTCACCGCCTTTCTGATTTTGGGTATTAAAAAAAAGCACTCAATCCGATTGATTAAGTGCTAATCTCTGTATTAAATTCACGCATAACAAAACCGCCCACAAGGAGCGGTTAGTCTTCTTCCAAGTAGTCAAATTCACTCGACATTGAGCGCTCTTTTTCTTCGTCTGTTAATGTAGAAAGAAATTCTTCCATACATTTTATTTGCAATTCAATAGGTCCGTCGATAATTGCGTTTCTTGATTTATTTTCTTCCACTCCAAATCACCCCAGCTTTTGATTTATTTAGCAAAGTTTTAACAAATCTATCTTTTTCCTCATCTGTTTCCTTAACCACTATCTTCTTATACAATCTATTACACTCAAGAGCAAATCTATTGTTGTCAAAATCATCGGTTTTAGTTAAATATTCAACTGTGCCGTTGTTTTTTACAATAGTAATTGTTCTAACATTTTTATTTGCAAATACATCCAAATCGTTCATAGAATAACTACTGTTTCTCGGATGATTATGTAAAATAGTTAAATTTTTTCCTTTTGTCTCCAAGTATGTGCCAAAGTCAATTTTTTCATCAGAACCTGTAAATGGTTTATAGTCAACCAATCCGTCGCGAAAAACAAATGCAACTTCTTTATTGTCATTTTGTTCTTTTGAAAATTTCAAAAGTTCCTTATGTTGTTTTTGAATTTCAACCCTTTGTTCTTCAGAATATCCGGCAATATCAACTTTCGGCACTCGCTCGATAGCTTTATCTGTTATTGGCGTAATAGGCTTTTTATTTTCCTCTTTTATTATACCACTACCGCCCGATTTTTCAACACCGAATTTACCTTTAAAGGTATGATTTTCTGTGTTTTTAATCGGCAAAGAAGTAGTTTTTATTCCGCCTATCGGTGAACTGGCTTTTTTAGGCTTTGTAATACCCTCAACGCTGCTGCCGCCAACCGTTACCCTGTCCCATTGTTGAGAAAGTCCGACGCTTTTTGAGAAGTTCACATATTCATCGGAAGTTTTTACATATCTTGCACGAGCGTTAATTATTGCTTGCTCGTCAGCCCCGCCTTCTTCAAGCAATTTTATTTTCTGCCTTTGTGCCCGCATTGTGGTTTCAAGTCTGCGCTGTCTTTGGGTTGCCTCGTACTTTGTGTATGTCTTGCCGTTGTATTCTACAGGCTTGTTTTCCTCTGCGTTCATCTTGTCGAGCTGTTCATCTGTGTATGTGCGTGGGGTTATGCCGGGAGTAAACGGAGAATATGAGTGGTAACAGTTTGCACCGCACAACCCTGTTACTGTACCAAGTCCGCACACGCTTTCAAGCTCTTCCTTGCTGTAAACTCTGCCCTGCCACACCTGATGCGTCGGTCTTGCACCGCTGTGCCACGATACCTCAAAGTAATTTGTGCCGAGTTTTACGGCGTTTTCCTCATTGATTTTGCCCACAACCTGATTCAGTCCTGTTGACACCGCACGCCTTGCCGCAACGGTAACTCTATTGCTGTGACCGCTTGCATAGTCAACCGTACGCAATCCGCTGTTTGTCATTTCGGTTACGGTTTTTTCGAGTACGGTATTATAATCACTCGCACCGCTTGCAATTTCTGTGACGGCTTTATCAAGTGTTTCTTGATAATAGTCTGCAACGGGAGTAAAGCCCAAACTGCCGTCAGGCTGTCGCTTTGCAAAGCCCATTGACTGTGTAATGTTTTTACATTCGTTTTGTGTCTGCTCTTGTACGGCCCTCACAAATTGCTGTAGTGGCTCGTTTTCTGAATATGGTATAAACTCCTTGCCTTGTTCAATAAAAGCGCTCTCCGCCTCGTTATATCCGCTTTCCGTTATATTTGTAAAGATGTTTTCAACTTCTTTATCGCTAAGGTTAAGTGTCCTTGCGACAATGTCTTTGATTCGCTTTTTGCTTGTACCTAAATCGTACAGTCTATTCATTTTATAGCCTGTTGACGGTATAATCTCCGCAGCTTCAAGTAACATTCTTACTATTTCTGTCATTATGCTCATTTGCAGGCTGTCAAAAATTTGCTCGAGCGCAATCGGGATTGCCTCTGTAACTTCGGGAGTAAACATCAGTTAACAACCTCCGAGGACTGCGGCAGGTTCTTTTTTGCCGTCTTTTCGTCCTCTCCGTACCATTTCATACGATACTCATCAGGTCGCATAATTCCAAGACTCAAGTCCTGAATATCCTGTGTGCGTTCGGTCTGTTCATCGGTGAGAATACTGTCCTTAAAGTCACAAACGAATGTGTAACCGCTTGTTGTCAGCGAATTGTAAAAAGCGAGAGCATACACCAAATCGTCAAGACAATATTTAAGCTGTTTCTGAATTGCCGATACCGTGTTGTACTTTCGGTTCTTAGCCGATAATATCTCCGTAGCCGTCTTTGCGACAGTGTCGGGGTCGGATAGGTCGCCATACGCAAGGCCGACCGAAAATTCAAGTCTGCGAAGATATGTATTTAGCCCGTCGGTAATATCAGATTGACGAATTGCAGGAGAAAAATCTTTGAACAATTCATTATCTCCGAGGTCAACATCTACAGCTTTGTAAAGTCTTTTGTTGAGTTTTTCAGTACCCTCTTTCTTGAAAGCTGCGGCATCAACATGTATTGCCCTTTCGCCGCTCTCAAACTCCCAATCAAGTCTGCCGAATTGTGTGTCTATTTTACGAATAAGATTTATGTCATTTGCGTAGACAGAAACACCGCAAGATGAGCCGTCAATCGTGTTTTTAATCGGTGTGCGAAAATAACCGAAAGCAGGGCGGAGCATTGCAGGGTATGTAACAGCATTCGGCAGGCTTGCCCACTCGTCAACTGCCGCAAGCGGAATTTCTCTTCCAAGTTGCCCCTCACTTGCAGACACATAAGCAGTGTTGGTAATTGTCAATCCCTTTTTGGTATCAAGGCTGTGATACTCAAGCCTTGTGTAGTAGTTGTCGCCGATCTTCTTAAATTCAGGAAAGATGACTTTTACAAGCCTATGTCTTGCATCAAATTCAATCGGCACAAAGGCATTTGCGGAAATATACTGCACCTTGTCGCCGCCTAATGGTTTAATCACCATTGCGCCTGTTGCAAGTCCCGACTGCAATTCGGAGTTAAGGTCTTCCGTTGCGGTTTCAAAGATTTTCTGCAATTTGTCATTGCTTACGCTTGCAGTCATTTCGTTAAGCGTGATGTTTGCAAACTCTCTTGTAATCGCCTGCTCAAGCCTTAAACTTATAACGCTGTCGGAAAGCCAAAAAGCCTGCCCCGCAAAGCATTTCTGCCACATTTCAATGCTTTGCATCATATCATCCGTAATCGCAAGTTTAACGCCCAAAGCCTGTTTAATATCCTTTAGAGGGAACATTCTCTGCCACACTCCTTTCAAAAAATTTATGAATTGCATTTCACACCGCCCTTATAAATCTTTTTATATCCCGTTCAAATGTGTATTCAAAACCGTCGAGGCTGTCGATGTCGGTTGAACCGTCGTCAAGCCTTTCGTCAACAAGTTTTTTATCATTCCATACAGCCTCGCACAATGCCGTTTTAAGCGTATCGCAGCCGTCAGTGTAAAAGAATCTGCCCGCGCCCATAAGTCGCAACAGGCATTGAATACGGTCCTGTACGGGGTATTTGCGTGCGGGTCTGACTATGGTATTTGGGAAATGCTCTTCAAACGCTCGTTTAATGCCTCTGCCGAGCACGGTTTCGGCGTTATCCCAATACACAAAGTCAACAACACCGCACAAATCAAAAACAGACTGTGCAAAATTAATTGCCAGCCTGTCAATGTCGTTTCCGTCGTATTCACCGAAGTGCCGTTCGCTTTTCAACACTATTAAATTATTGTAGCCTCTTGTCTTTGCCGTCGCCACAAATGCGTGGCCCGATTTATTGCCGCCAAAGTCAATGCCGATTGTTACTTCTTCAAGTTCCGATTTCAAAAACTGCCTGTACGGTAAATCCGTGTTGATTTTGTCGGTAATTTGACAGTAAAATTTTTTGGGATTATCGGCAAATCGGCGGTAAATAGCACCCTCGGCACGCACCCACTTGCCGAGAATAAGACGGTCATAGAAAATAGTGCCCTCATATTCATTGCAAAGGTTCTTCACAAACTCCTCGGATAAGAATTTATTATCGAAAATCGTGTATTCCTGCAAATAAATATCTGCGTCACTGTCAATGAATTTCTTGAGCCAATGAGTTGGGTGTTCAGGGTTTAAGCTTCCGTCAAAGCACGAATAAGGCTTGTCAAGTCGGGATTTAAGCATATTGAAAACATCTTCGTTCCACTTTGCAACCTCATCACCGTAAATATATTTTGCCGACGCACCCTGAATTTTAGCAACCTGACTGACCTTTTCCGCACCCAAACAATACACATCTTCACCGCACACCTTTGCAATGTTTCGGCTGTTGATTGTACCCACAATGTCGGAAGAGTAACGCTCACGCATAGGCTGTAAAACATTTCGCTCGATTGTTTCCTTTGACACTCCGATGATAAAGCACAAACCGTCTTTACCTATTCGCTCTCGAATACGCATAGGCACAATGCAGGTGACATCAACAAAACTTTTGCCCGAACGCACCGCACCGCTTTTTATGTTCCAACGATGTGTAGCGTTTGCGATATATTCTTTTTGCTTAATCGTGTACGGCATTGTTTGTGCTCCTTTCTGCGTCATCTTTGATTTCTTTCAAAATGCTGTCGAGCTTGTCAAGTGCGGTCTTGTCGGTTTCCTCTTTTTGCTTATCCCGCCACTTGTCGGGTCGGCGGTTTTTCAGCCAAAATATTTGTGCAGTAGTGTTGCCCTCAAGAGCAGAGGACAACAAAGCATTTTCAACTTCATAGTCCACAACCTCTTTGCCCTTTTTTAGGGCAGTCAAAATAGCCGAATACTTATTTTTCCAATCTTTTAGCGTTGAGTATGAAACACCCATATTCTTAGCAATCTGCTCATCGGTCAAGCCGTCCCTTGCCCAACCCTCAAGCAGTAATAAATTTTCTTCTTTCAACCACTTTTCATACTTTCCTTTTGCCACCGTCACCACCTCTCTTTATGTAAAATAAGCAAAACCGCCCTCAAACGAGAGCGGTCTGCCGTTATTTTTGAAAAAGGAGAACTACAAAATGTCTCTTATTATCGATTTCTTCATTTTATATTATATCACCCTTAGAACGGAAAAACGGACAAATTACCAATGATAACGATTACACATTTTCCTTATGTTATCCGGTGTATTTATTCCGCCTGTATCAACTGCTATCTTCGCCCAGCTGTATCGCAGGCTAAGGTGCATAAACAAACAGTTCTCCACAAAATCGTCACGAGATAGGCTGTTGAGTGCTGCGTTTCGGCGGATTTCAAGGTTTTGTATCTCCCTCTGAATATCTGCAATCTGCACCACCGCATTGCCGACCTTGTCAGATGTTTGACCTGCACTCGGTAAATCCGACAGCTTAGGCGATGTATTATCCGCCTCGGCAGAAATGCGTACTATCTTCGCCCTCAGTCTCGAAATCTCTCGGTTAATCTCCTTAATCTCTTTAGCCGTCAAGTTATCACCTCCAAATCGTCAAAGTAGTCTGAAACAATCTGAAATGCAATCAACATTCCCTCGCTTATGTAATAATGCTTGTCTTTTCGGCTTTTGCAGTTGTTAAATTCTTTTAGCTTGTCCTGCTCACTTTCTATGCGTTCAGATATTTCTATTTTCAGTTCGTCAAGTGTCATTGTTTCGCTCCTTTTTTCTCTCCTCAATTCTTCTTTTGTGTACTATTTCTCTCTGTACCATAGCGTTATATTCTTCCTCGCCGATAAATTCCTTGAAACAGCTTTCGCAGTAATCTAAATTAAATCTGCCGCCGTATGTAGTGTATGGTCTTACGGTTAATTCAACTTTTCTGTGGTCACTGTATTTTAATTCTTTTCCACACTTGTTGCAAAAGGTCTTAATCATCTGCTTTCTCCTCCTCTCTATCCATTCTCGCACCGCAATGTGGGCAGTAGTTTTCAAATTGATAACGGTTGTTAATGACTTGATAAACAACCTCTCTCCCGCAAGTTAAGCAGTATGCTTCCGCTTCACCTACTTTTCTGTCTTTCTTTTTTACCCACTTTGAGAGTTTAACTTCGTCAACAACTTTAAGTTTAATTTTTATACGACTGATTTTTTTAATGTGGGACAATCTAAAAACACAATTACTAACAACCTTATCCCCACAAGTGCAGAAATATCGTAACTTTGGTATTGACAAAAAGGCTTTTTCACCTGTTTTATGTAAAATGCCCTCAATCACCGTTCCGTCAAAAAGTACAATTTCAACATATTTTCCTAAATGTCTTTCGAGTTCATATCTTGTCATAATTTTTACTCCTTTAAAAGTTCGGGGCTGTCATAGATATTGCCGATTACCGTAAACCACTTGAAATATTCGTTCCTTTCAAACAACTCGAAATCATCAACATAATTTCTGTTGCCGCTTGCTGCAATAGCAAACTTGCCGTTATTGCCGTCCCAAAAGACTTCGTAAATTCCTTTACTGCCGTCCATATTATTAAGTATCAGAATATCTCCCTCAAAAATTTTCGTGCCATTCTTATCTTTCATTCCTGTGTACTGTCCGACTGTATCTGCGTAAACAGGATATTTTTCTACTGTAGGCTTTTGCTGATAAATTATTGCAAAATCACCCTCGCCATTCTGTGGGAAAATACCGCCGTAAACCCAATTGCTTTTTATTTTTTCACCATTCAATCTGACTTTTTCGCCATATCTGCGAGTTTGACCTCTGAATAATATTTCTCTCATAATATCCTCCTTAAATTCTTCCAAGCCTTTCGAGTGCCGTATATTCTCCGTAGCTTAAGTGTGTGCCGTGTCGCTTATTATACAAATTGATTTTCTTGCATTTTTCTTCAAGCGTATCGGGTTTATTGTAATTGCGTGCGGCTGTTTTTCTTAATTTGCTGTTTTTAATAATTTCTCTGTGCTGTTGTTTTCTCATTTCGACACCGCACTCGGTGCAGTATTTTTGATTTGCACTTCTTTTTTCAAATGCTTGCATACATAATTCGCAGACTGCCTGTTGTTTCATTGTTTCATCTCCTTTACCTTTTCGCTTATTCTATTAACAAATCCGTTCTCATTTGTTAATAGCTCTATCGTCTGCAACGCAAGGCTTAGCATTTCGTCTTTGGTTGCCGCCTGCTTGTACATCTTGCGAACGAGATCGGCGGATTTCTTTATATTGTCCTGTATTCTCATACATAGGCTTAAATACTCCTCGCCCTCATCGTGGTACTGTCTGTACTCACTCTGCAATTCCTGTTGAAGCTTCAGGCAAGTAATCATATCCCACCCCTTGTGGCGGTTGTTGTAACCGAGTTTTGCAAGTTTTGAAAAGTATTTGTATTCGGCAGGCGGATAGTCGGTATAATCAAGCTGACCGTCAATAGCTTTATCCTCAAGCCTTGCAAACTCTGTTTTGTCTTTAAAATTTGGTTTCATATATTCCTCCCTGCGGAGGCTTGTGGTAGGTTGAAGCCATTTTTAAATAACCCTTTATATATATAATATTTTTATTTTTCTTATACGAAAGGTTATAAAACCCCTCAAACCCTCCTCAAGCCACCACACTAACATTCAGAACGAATAGAAATACCGGTGAAATAATTGTAATTTCTTCCCTTTATCTTCTCAAATCGTTTGGCAAGTTCGGTGCTGAACTTGGTATTTGACATACAATATTCGTTGTTGCTGTCTGCCCACGATGCATAGGCGGCATACAGCATACTTGCCTGTACAGTGCCCTCAAGAGTACATTTATCCTCGATAAAAGCAGAAATAACATCCATTTCACGCCTGTACTCTCTCACGCTCTTTAATACAGCGGCGGGCATTTGCAGGCCCTCTCTCTGCCACATCAGACAGCCGTCAATGCACCATTTAAAAATCGCTGTCATCTCCGCCTTTAGCTTATGCGTAAGGTTTTTATCTACCTTGTCCTCGGGTATCTGCACATTGAACGGTATCATATGTATTCTTCGCCAAATGCCTGTGTCTGTGCCTCTGATAATAGGTTTATGGTTTGTCGCCATCCATAATTTGAACTCGGGTTTAAACTCAAATTCCTCACTGTACAGCTTTCTTGCTGTTACCGTATCGTCACCTGTAAGCTGTTTTAAAAGTCCCTCATTCAGCCGCACACCCTCATTTGGCTCTACAGATGTAACAAGTCTTGCACCCTTTAATCGTGCAATGTCGCTGTTAATAGCACTGCTCTGCGAGCTTTTCACCATAATGGTTTCGGGCTGAATATTCGCCGCATAATCGCCGAAAACATCTCTTATTACATCAATAAAAGTACTCTTGCCGTTTCGACCTGTACCGTAAAGAAAAAATGCACATTGTTCCGCCGTTGAGCCTGTCAGACTGTAGCCTACCGCCTTTTGAATGTATCTGATTAAGTCCTTGTCGCCTGCAAAAATATCGTCAAGGAACGCAAGCCAACGAGGGCAGTCGGCAGCTTCGGCGCAATCGACCGAAGTAATCTTTGTAAAGTAATATTCGGGGTTATGTGCCTTTACATCGCCGTTTTTCAGATTAATAATTCCGCTTGGCGTATTGAGTGCCATTTTGTATCTGTCCATTTGTATCGGCAAAATCGGAAGATGATGTTCAATTTCGTTGAGCATTGCTTTTTTTGACTTATTTGAACGGCTTGATTTCATATGCTTTTCAAATGCTTTCGCCATATCTCCGCCGCTCTCTTCATCAGCCTGCAAGTAAAGCTTTGCCTCGGCTTTCATAGCCTCAACGCACTTATCTGCCATTCTTAAGATAACACCGAGATTGTCGACGCTCCACCTCATTGAATTATAAAAATACCATTTCTTTTCCGTATAGCAGTAGCGAACATTTTCGCCAAACAGGTCAACAAACCTTTCTGCGTTGCCCATATCGTCAAATGTATATGCACGCATTTTTTCTTCGTCAACAGTCTGAATAACCTTGCCGTTGCCGATTGAAATCGAATAATCGTTTTGTTTTTTAGGGTTATAGGTCTGCGTACATCCCGACACAGCCTTTTGCAGTGTTATAATGCCGTATGTTGTGCCTGACTGCTTTCTGTCCCACTTGTCACGCATTAAACCCGATTGGCGGAAAATTGCGTCCATTTTGTCTGTATCGCAACCGCACCAAAACGCAAGCATATTGCAAAATGCCATATCAGCCTCGCTCTGTGACGCATAAGCCGAAAAGTCACCGCTGTATAAGGCTCTGAAAAGATTGCCGTTCTTAGCGCTGCAGGCGGCTCTGACGATGTCATCAACGGAATTTAAATTGACCGTAATGTTCTGCCTGTTCGGCTTAGGCTCTGCCGCCTTGCCGAGATATTTGGAGTGCAACGGCTTAACACTCTCGGTACAATCGTTGATGTATCCGTATTCCGAGCAGTAGTTTCCTGTCACAACGAAAAATCTGCCGTTTTCGTACATCTCAAAACCGCCCGAATCATTCTTCGCCTTACGCTTGCCCTCGGGCAGATGACCTTTGCATATAATATGGATACCGGTTTTGCTCTGAGAATACTCAGCGTAACTCTGCAATGTGTTGACAAATTCACTTACTATGTTGTCAGCTCCGCCGTTTTGGTAGTCCTCAATATCCTGTGGCATATCGTCAAGGTCAATACCGAAGAACGGCGAATTTGAGAACATAAAGCCTATGCCCGAATACTTGCCTGACTGCCTGACAGCGGTTTCAAAATCCGACCAAGTGTCGGGATTGTTTGACTGGGCAAGTCCGCCCGTCTTTGGATTGACGGGCTTCTTAGAAATGCCGCTGTGCGACTTCGGATCAGGGTATGCCTGCCAACACACCCAATTTTTATAGCCTTTTAATTCCTGCGGAATTGCACTGTATTTATCGTTAAAATTTGTAAATCCCATATTTTATACCTCCTTATGGATTCTTATGAATTTCATATGTACCGACTTAAAATTCAAAAGTTGCATAAATTAGTGCAATTTCCGTAAAAATTTTCTGAATTAAAACGGTAAATCATCATCAAGCGGCATATCCGTAAAGCCTTGATTTGTCGGCTGTGCTGATGCATAGCTTTGCTGTGGCTGTGCATAGGCTGTAGCTGTATTGGTTGTCGTCTGCTTTGGAATATGCTTTACAGTCGGATATTTTGTAGGATTTCTCCAACTTACTCGCTCCTGTGTTTTTCCGTTGTATTCTTCGTGCTTTATAGTTACACGCATCGGCTTATTGACAAGCTCACCGCAGAACTGCTCAAGACTGTCGTACTCCTTGCCATCGGGAAGTCCTGCCGCCTTGCCGAGTGCCATAATCTGACCATAGCTGTATCCCTTGACCTGCAAGTCTGCGTTTGTAGGCTCTTTCTTCTTCCACAATGTATCAAATATATATCCATTTTTATAGTTCTGCTCAACATCATTTCGGATTACCATTGAGATGTTCAGATTTTCTTTGCCATTCTTTGCTACTCTCTCCTCAACCTTAGCTATAAGGCACTCATAATCGCCCTCAGGCTTGATTGAGCTGCCCTGTGTTGCTTCGTTCCAGTTTGATTTAAAACCCATGATTATTCCTCCAAAATTAATTTAATTGCTTCATTGGCACTTCTGCATATTCCTGCTACCGCACCGTTAAATTTCATCATCTGTAAAAAGTTATGCTGCTTTTCGGTTGCTCTGCCTTTTGCTGTTTTAACCTCAATGAATACCGCCTTGCCGTCTGATTTTCTGACACCGAATAAATCAGAAAACCCCGGTGGTACACCTGTGCTGAAATATCGTCCGTCCTTTGTGTAACCCTGCCCGACATTGATACGAAAAATATCGCAGTACGGTGCAATTGCAAGGCGGATTTCATTCTGTATAGCGTGTTCTTCTGTCAAGCTATCAATCCTCTCTTTCGTGCTTGATAATACGCCCAGCCGGGCTTATAGCCGTGTGTTTTTGCGTAAACAAGTAAATCGTTGTAGCTGCCGCAATCAGATGGTGAACTGAAATCGAGCTTAAAGCCCTCAACCTTTATAAGCTCTGCGCCAGTATCAAAATCTACCTTTCGCTCTGCTGTCGGAAATTCATATCCGCATCGAGGACACACGGCTTTCTGCCCCGCCGGCGGTGCAGAGAATGTAAAAAAACACTCGGGGCATTGCTTGACCTTTGTTGCCTGCTCGTCTTCAAGCTTTTTAACACTCTTTTTCTCTCGTTTTTCAAGTGACCATACCCTGTCATCATCAGGCATTCCGTGTCTTGCATAGTTGCCCACATGGTCAATGATTACCGCCCTTTTGTTCGGTCTGTATCGCATACATCGCATTGACTGCTGAATGTAAAGCGTAAGGCTGTGAGTAGGTCGGAGCAGAATTGTACATTCGCAGTCGGGCACATCAAAGCCCTCTGAAATCAAATCCACATTGCAAAGAATTGTAATTTTTCCGCTGCGAAACTCGTTTATAATCTGTTCTCTCTGCGCCTTTGGAGTTGCTCCGTCAATATGCCTTGCGGATATACCCGCTTCGCAAAATGCCTGTGCGGTTGCCATACTGTGTTTGACAGTTGAACAATAGCACACCGCTTTTTTGCCGTCTGCAAGCTGTCTGTAATACTTGATTACATCTCCGAAAACTGTATTTTTAGTCATTGCTTTTTCTATCTCGGAGGCGACATATTCGCCCATTTTGGTGTGCAGTCCTGTAAGGTCGGCAACACTCGGAGCATAGTAATCATATGGGGCAAGGCAGTTATGCTCAATGAGCCACTTGGTACTTACTCCTACAATCAGCTTATCGTTGACATCACCCAAGCCGTCACCGTTTAGACGAATAGGTGTAGCCGTAACGCCCACCCTCGGGACATCGGGAAAGTATTCGTAAATGCGTTTGTAGCTTTGTGCAAGGCTGTGATGATTTTCGTCCGTAATGATTAACGCAGGCTTAGGAAGTTTTTTAAGCCTGCGTGTAAAGGTTTGTACCATACCAATCTGACATAAATCCATAAGCACACCCCAGCGGACAAAGGTTCTGAATATTTGGTCAACAAGCTCTCTCCTGTGAACAAGGAACAGCACCCGTTTACCGTTCCAAGTTGTTCGTCTTGCAATTTCTGCGACAATGCAGGACTTTCCGCCACCGCACCCAAGGACAATGCAAGGAGCTTTGTAACCCTCTCGCCAAGCCTGCCTTACTTGCTCCACAAGGTCATTCTGATACGGTCGAAGCTGCATTTCCGGCACCCTCTCTCTGCTTTTCCTGTTTCTTCTGCTTTATCAGCTTTGCGACACACTGCATACAGAGCTGTCTGCCGTAGTTTTTGGTCGTGCCGTCAATGATTTGCTGAACGGAACGGTTATTGCAAGCCATAATAACATCACCGCAATCGGTACATCTCGGAAGTTCAACACCCTTTGAAAGCCATTCGCCAAGCTGTTTACCGAGTTCGGGTGTAATTATGCCTGTCCAGCTATCAAGAAATGTTGTGTCCTTTGAAAGACTTGCATTGTGGGCACGGTCAAGCTGAAAGCACATATCAAATTCATATTCCGTATTTTCTCTCTGAACAGGTGCAAGTCCGATTTTGACGGGTACGGTTTTGCCCCTGTCATTTACTTCCATTGCGTATGCCATTTTTGCACGCATTGTAATAATTGTGTGGCAATCGACCGAGAGAATTGTATTCATAAGATTGTTCTGAATCTTGCCCGCCTCATCCCAAGCTGTATAATCGTTTTTTCCTCTTTGCTGAGCAATTTGCGATTTAATATCAAGCACACCGCCTTCGTTGTCCCAACAATGCGAAAAACTGTCAATAATAACCGCACCGTCAGAGCCTACAATTTCAGCCGCCGACTTTACATATTCAATGTACTTATCAGGTGTATACGGCGGTGTCATTGAGGCATAGAGAAACTTACCCGTATTAAGGTCTGTTCTGTCGGCATAAAAGCGACCTCTTTCATGTTCTGTATCAATCAAAGCAACCTTTGCCCAATCGCCTGTAATGCCGTATGCAAGATACAGACTTGACAATGTTTTTCCACTGCCTGACGGACCTGTTACAGCAATTCGTGCCTTTGATTTTGCTCTTGTTACCTCTGAAAAATCAATCATCTGTAACACCTCACTTAATATTCAATGACTGCTTTGATTCCATATGTACAAATGGGATTTTCTCGCCTTTTTTGCACAACGCTTTGACATCATTCTTCTTGATTGACGGCATTTCGTACTTGAGCAGGTTATCGTTATTCTTCTGTGCCCAATTTACAAATTTAATTTCATCGTCCACAACAAGGCTTGGTGCATTGTTTCGGATTGCTACGACCGCTTTTGGCATATCAACCTTATTCCTGCCTATTGCTTTCATCGAATTGAATAAATATGTTTCAAGGCTTTTTACCTGTCGCTCTTTCTGCGACTGTCGCTTTGCAATTGCGGCTTTTTCTGCTTTGAGCATTTTTACCTCTGCCATAAGCTGTTTGCAATAAATTGCAATGCTTTCGACTATTTCGTCAAACTCGCCCTCAATGCCCTCGAGTGTATCAAACCACGCTGTAAGCATTTTTTCTTTGTATGCATCAACATCTTCGATAATATCGCCGTTGCCGTCAATCGGCTGACCGTCTGCGTCAGTATCAGGTTCATATTCGTTTATGTCTTCAAATTGGCTGAATAATTCAGCAAAGCTTTCCGTAAGCTCATAAAGTTTCATTGTTGCTCCCCCTTAAAGATTTATGTTTTGTGTGGCAAGTGCTTCTATTAAATGTTCAACCTTGCCCTTGAAAAATTTCTTGTCTTGTGACTGCTTGGCAAAATCGAGCATACGGATAAAGCTGTCATATGCAATCGAAAAATATGCCTTAAAGACATCCTTGTCATCTGATGTACCGTCGGCAGTCTGAACATTTTTCAGCCTTTCTTCATACTCCTCTTTCTGTTTGCGAAGAGCCTCTTGCTTTTCGTCCTCAAGCTGTTTTCTTACGATTTTTTCGTTCTCACGATATTCTGCTTCGAGTTCGTCATTGCGCTTGATGTTCTCACGCTCAAGTGCTCTGATGGTTTCGTTCAGTCTGCGCTCATTATCGCTCGGCTCTGCAACGGCAACCTCAATAGGACGGCTTTCAAGCTCCTGAACTTTATTCGTCAGCTTGAAATTTTTGTTCTTTTCCTCTGCAAGCTGATTTTCAATATTGCGGCAGATTTCTTTTGAAGTGTCCGCCTGTTGCTTGTAATAGTCTGCGTCTTTCTTAGTGTTATTGAGCTGTCTGCAATAGTCAATGCTCTTGTCGGTTGCCTCCTGCTTTTCGTCTTTCAGCTTTTCAATTTCAGCTTTTAACTGCTTAACCGTTGTGTTTTCAAGGTCAAGCTTTTCGGCGATTTCTGCCTGTTCGGGCTCGCTTACTGTTGCAAGAAGAGCAAGTTTTGTAACTCCTAAATGTCCACTCGAGTGGACATTTTCAAGCTTTATATTTTCGATTATCGAAATATACTTGTGTGCTTGCTTACGGTTAAAACCTACCTCTGTTTCGCAGTAGTCCTCAAAGTTCTGATATCCAAGCTCCTTGTACAGCTTGTTGTCACGCATTGTTTTAAGTCCGTTGCACATATCCCATATATTCTGCTGTGCAAGGTTTGCGCTGACAATTATCTTCTGATGCAGTTCAATTGCCTGCTTATGCTGTTCGCTTACTGTTATTTCTGACATTTTTTATATCCTCCAAAAATTCAGCGTATTGCTTTTCAAATTTCTTGATTTCATCCGGCTTTTTAAATCCGCTGTCACGCTCATTTCTGTAACCGTGGCATTGTATTATTTCCAATGTTTCAGGATTTACTTCAATCGTAAAAAACGGGATTTTCGGTTTATCTTTATGACGAATAAAAAGTATTATCGTGTCACCTCTTGCGTGCCGTCTTATATATCCGCCGACGCAATGCTGTAATATTCTGCCCTCTGCTATTATTTCTTCACCGTTTTTTGGGGCAAGCATTATAAGGCTGTCTGTGCTCATCAGTAATGGGGTAAGTGTCTTTGCTATTTTTGCAATCTGCTCCGCTTCTGCTTCGTTTGCATAGAAAGCAACCTTTTCAAGCGTTCTGTCGTGAGCCTCTTCGAGATGAGCCGGCATTACTTCTTCTATACCCTCGGGAAGCTTTTTGCAGCTATCAAGATAATCCCTCCACAGTATTACTCTCCGATCGTTTTTGCCATACTTTAAAATCTGTTTGTAGGTAAGACTATTTTGGTGAAGTTCGTTTACAGCATTGATGCCGAGCTTTGACAGCTTGCTTATGAACTCATGTGCCATATGAATAGTCGGTTCTTCCTTTATTACGCTACGGTAAAGTTCAATTGTCCTTGAATCATAATCTGCGAAAAAGTGCATATCCTCCTTATGACATCCGAGCATTTTAAGAAGATTGGTTTCTTTCCAGTGAATTTTATTGAGCGAAAGTTTGCCGTTAATCAAAAGCTTTGCAACATTCTCAAAACCGCCTTTAATCAGATATTCTGCATTATTGTGCCTTACATATATGTTCAGCCATTTGAGAATCTCTTGGACCGTACATCTATTTAAAAGCTCATCCGCACACGAATATCTAAGATCCGTATCAGCTATTACATCAAGATTTAAAAGTACGGTTGAATCCCAGCCTGAATACAAGGTTTTTTCTGACGGACCCCAATACCACGCTAAGCCCTGTGAAGCAGAAGGAATAATTCCGTCTGTTTTCATCTGATAAAATGATTTGCCGTACCAGTTGTATGCAAATCTTTGCATTGCGTGTTGTTCATATACATACAGATATTCATTTGAAAAAAAATATTGCGGCATCATTTCGACAGGATTTTCGTTGTAAATATCTTCCGAAAATCTCTGATAAACCGTTACAAATCTGATGTACAGTCTGCCGTTTTGAGCAAAACAAAATCCAAACTTGCGACTTCTTCCAAGTTTCTTTCTGCCGTAATGCAAAGCCTTTGCTTTGACGGTCTCACCACAATGGTTGCATATGTGAATTTGATTATGTGCAAAACTGAACGGCTCATTAAGATGCCAGCAACGACAGCTTGTACAAAAGCAATCACATCTGCCACTGCCTTTATTTTCATAAAAGGCATACTGTGGGAAATACTGCACTATTTGCTCTTCGTTTTCAACTGTAATATCAGGAATATTCTCGAGCAGATATTCGGGATTTTTAATCATATCGACACCTACCAATCTATAAGATTGCCAAGGTCAAGAGTAACCGGATCCGTTTTCTGCTCTGCTACATCAGGCTCTTCAAGCTCATACTCGGACATATGTATCTGCATTGCGAAAGTAACCTTTGCTCCGGGAAAAATCTTACCGACAATCTGCTGATACACATCAAGGTCGGAAACTGCAGTGGGGAGCTTCTTTCCCACTTCGTCAATCATGTTTTCAAGGTTTTCTGCAGCCGTAACGGCTCTTGCAAATTCCTCGTTCTGCTCTGAAAATTCGCAGAGCATTTTCTTTACCGGCTCAAGAATTGCTTTAGATTTACGGTCTTTAAGATTTTTTTCGTTGCACAACTTGATTTTTTTTGTTGCAGAGGATATAATTGAATTAGGCTTATTGTTCTTTGTGCTTGTGGCATTCGCGGTGTCACAGGCACTTTTTTTATTGCTCATTTCTTCACCTCCTCCCCGAAAACATCATATGCATACATACTGTTAATGCGCTGTCTGAGCCTTATGTTTTCGTTTTTGTAACCGCTGATTGCGTCATTCTTAATGCAAAGGTCAAGCCTTGCGTTCTCAAGCTCAATCTGCAAGTGCCTGACTAAGCTATGTAAGTGCTTGTTCTCGTCCTTAAGATTGCGTTTTGTTTTAATGTGTCTGAGTGCCATTGGTTATGCCTCCTTTCCTATGCTGTTCTCTGTGTATCGGCAAGTACTTGAGCGCTCATTCATCAGGCACCACTCTTGCTTTGAAAAGACTCTGAACAGGTATATCAAATTTTTTAGCAAGTCTTGATAACTCTTCTACCGTGAAAGTGCCCGGGTCTTTAATTCTTTTTCTGTATGTGCCCTCCGAGCAGTGTGCCACAAGGGCCTGCCCTTCGCGGTCAATACTTCTGATTTCAGCTTCATATTGTATATTAGCAATCAGTTGTCTTTTCATTTTATCCTCGGGTTTTGCTAATTTTCTTGGCATTTTTCTCACCCTTTCTTTTGTGTGTGGTATGGGGTTATGCTGTTTTCTGCTGTTCGGCAAAGTTAGTTTCTAATAGCTTCTACGAAACAAGAAGGATTGTTAGTTCTTCCTAATAAGTAATCGGTTGAACAATTAAAAATATCAGCTAAACTCAAAAGTATATTAATGGGAATATTACCTTTTGTTTGCCAATTATAATAACTTTTACGTTCAATTTTTAACTTATTAGCAAGGTCTTCTTGTGTCATATTAGCTCTTGCTCTTTCGGCTTCAATATTTGGGTATAAAAATAGCACTAATCTCACCTCCTTTATCGTGTTAAATAGAAATACTCTTATTGCGTATCTATAAGTTGATTATATACGCAATAAGAGTATTTGTCAATATCTTTTACAAGTAAATTACGCACAAAGAATATTATAGATTTTTGTGCAATTACACTAATTGAATATTATTTTAATTATTTACTTGACATTTTTACTCATTTAGAGTATTGTATTTATAACAAACAAATCGTTTTATTGGAGGGAAAAATATGCTCGGGGAAAAACTTAGAGAACTTAGAACAGAACTTAATCTTAACATGAAACAAGCTTCTGAAAAATTAGGAATCTCATACACAACTTATGTTGGCTATGAAAAAAACGAAAGGGAACCAAACTCTGAAACTTTAATCAAATTAGCAGATTTTTATAAATGTTCTGTCGATTATTTAATAGGAAAAACTATAAGACTAAATTTTATTCCACATGAAATAGAAGAAGCTGAAATTAAATGCCCTTTGTGTGATTATGATTATGTCCATTTTATTAGAGTTTTATCAGTAAATTTCTCACAAGAAAAAAGCAGCGGAATTGCTATGGAATTTTTATGCGAGGATGGGCACAAATTTTATATTGTGGTTGAAACATACAAAGGTAATACATATATGGTAAATGTAGATGACAATAACAATATTTTAGGGTATACCTCGTTTATTAATAGTAACTCTGACAGCGGAACAAACATTCACAAAGAAAAACTAATTACTAACTATGCGGCATTGAATAATTTTGGAAAAAATAGGCTTTTCGAATATTCAAATGATTTAATATGTAGTGGCAATTATAAAAAAGATACTTACAAAATAAAAACCGCCGCCCGAAACGGAAGTTTTAATGAAACAACCGTTACGGATGACGATTTTCAAAAACTTATGGATTTGCCTGATGTTGATGACTTAAAATAAAGTTTTGGAATTGTTTGTAAACCTCTCTCTCAAGCGGAGCAACAAGAAACTTGTTTCGCTTGTAGAGCTTTTGCAAACGTTGCCAGCGGTATTCTGCCGCAATTAGGCTTATATCGCATATTTGAGATATTTCGTCAGCACTTTTGACCTCTAATCCCCACAACACACAAGCAGGAGCAAGCAAACGGCTGGCAAATACATTTGCTTCTTGCTCAATGGGATTGTCATTTGGTGAGATTTCTCGATTGATAAGTTCGTATTGTCCTACATGTCCGAGCATTATGTGCCCAAGCTCATGCGCAATAGTAAAGCGTTTCCGCTGCCGATTGCAATCTTTTCGTATAAATATGATAGGTTGATTGTTAATAACGGTGCACTTACCGTCATTACCCTGCTCCAATTTGTCGTAATACTTTACTGCAATGCCGAGTTTGTAACACAGTTCAACAATATTAACAGGGAGTTCTCGGACGTTTTCTTTTAACAGGATTTCCCACGACATATTTCGGGACTTCTGATACTTTTTATAATCCATAAAAATCACCTCGTAACTATTATGGATTACAAAAATAAATTTACAGCAATAAAGCAATAACAAAATAAAAAAAATCCGCCCTACTCTATTGGCGTAGAGTAAGACGGAAACCATTACACATAGGGTGCAACGGTACTTAAACAGCAATATAATTGTACCATACTCCCTTGTGTTTTGCAAGTTTTGCAGATAAATAACACAAGGGATTTTTGCACCCTTTTTTAAACAAAAGGAGTGTTTTATATGGCAAAAGCAAAAAAACTTAAGTCAGGGAACTGGCGTGTTTTAGTTCCTGATTACAAGGACAAAAGCGGCAAGTGGCACTACAAGTCATTTACCGCAGCAACAAAGAAAGAAGCAGAATATGCCGCTGCAGAGTTTACGCACAACAGAGAAAGTCAAAAACTTTCGTACAGCAACATCACGCTTGCACAAGCGTATCGCAGATATATTGATTGTAAGTCTTCAGTTCTTTCCTCGTCAACAGTTGACGGATACGAAAAGAACTTAAGAAACGATTTTAAAGCACTTATGCCGATGAAGCTCGATAACATCACGCAGGAGCATATTCAGCTGGCGGTCAACGAAATGTCCGCTAAATACTCACCCAAGACTGTGAGAAACTCACACGGGCTGCTTTCAGCAGTTCTCAAAGCGTATCGCCCCGGATTTATAATAACAACAAGACTTCCGCAGAAGGTTGAACCCAAATATATAATACCGACAACTGCTGAAATCAATACGCTGCTTGATAACGCAAATGACTTTATCAGAGTGCCTATATTACTCGCAAGCTCGGGCAGTCTTCGCCGTTCTGAAATTTGTGCTTTAACTCTTGACGATATCACAGATCTGGGCATCAATGTTACCAAAGCGGCAGTCTACGACAAAAATAATAATATAGTTGTGAAGCCACCGAAAACAAGCGCAGGAAACAGATTTGTTCCGCTTTCCTCGCACATTCTGAACGAAGTGAAAGAGTGGAAATATTTTGGTTGTTCACCTGCTGCTCTGTATGGTCAGTTTCGCAGACTTGTTGAAAAATGTGATGTACCTCATATAACTTTTCACAAGCTCCGACATTATTTCGCCTCAGAGCTTCACGCAAGAGGCATTCCTGACAAGCACATAGCGAAAGTGGGCGGCTGGCGGTCAATAAGTATTCTTCAAAATATCTATCAACATACACTAAGAGATAAACAAGTTGAGATGAACAACAAAATCATAGACATTTTTGCAAATAATTTTTCAGAAGAAAGTCATTCACAAAAACAAGCATAATTCGTATTAATTTCGTGTTGGATTTCGTGTTGGATTTTAAAACAAAATAGTGACTTTTAACACAAAATAACGCATTTTAAAATAAAATATTGATTATCAAAAATCAGCAAATAAGCCGATAAATGCTATATGTGGCTTGTTTGCTGATTTTTTTATTTGGTGGAGATGAGGGGAATCGAACCCCTGCATAAGTTATAAAAATGCCGTTAAATACTGACTTTTTTTATATTTGTGTTGGATTTCGTGTTGGATAAAGCATACAAACTTATGAATGTGTTTCAGCCTGCGATACCGCTGCCACTCAGTCCTTAAGTCAAAATTATAAGCTATTTTCTTTTTTCGTCACACCATTAAATTCATTTTCATTAATTTTTTGATTTTTTTAAAATCAGAAAACACCACAAGGTGGTGTTATTCCTGCAAAGGGGCGTTTTCGTAATCGTATTTTACATATGTTTTCTCACCAAATGTAAAAACAAGCGATAGCTTGATTTATACTATCGCTTGTTCATTTATTTCTTCTTTTTCGGATTTACCCCAACTATTGACATTGAGCCTTAAAACAAAAATATTTGAACACAGAAAAAAGTCAGTAAACAAGCCGTTTTTAGCTTATTTGTAGTAAATTTTCAGTTAATAGAATCTTCTATCTTTGTTGTAAAATGTCTGAATTCAGATTCATAACATACCTATCATTAATAATTACTTTCTGTTTATATTTCTTTTCATAATACATTAGTAAAATTTTTCTATATAGAAATTTTATAAACTTCTTATATACTACTAAATATAAAATTACTAAGCAAATTATCCCGACAAAAGGTAGAAAAAAAGTAAAATTTCCAAATATAGTAGCAAGTTCTGAATATAATCCTAAATAATCCGTCTTCGCTACATACACCCAACCACATATTGCAAATGCAGCTACAAGTATTACATTTCCTGTTATGTAAAGTCTATGGCGTTTATCTAATAAAAATGGATTTTCAGAAGCAACGTTTACTTGTATAATTTTTGATACTAAATATATAAACAAGTATATCAGATTAAAAATACATAATCCCCAAATAATTCCAACAAAAGAAATATTTAAAACTGAAAAGTTTTTAAACGACAATTCTAATATATCCGAAAGTGAATTCAAACCTCCAAATACCAGAAACGCCATAGCAGTAAATATTGCTACTAAGGATATTAACTCTTTATTTAGCTTATGTCCCTCCTCTTTTATTGAGTTTTCAATATCTTCTCGTTCTTCCCAAAAATGCTCATAAAATTTATCTTGATTAAGATACTGTAACTGAGAATCAGCCAGTCTTAAGTGATCTAAGATTTTTAACACTATCTTTTTTATATTTTCGATATCAGTTTCTATTCCACCAATATCCTCAAATTCTTCAATTTTTGTTGAGGTAACATAATCTGATAGAGTTTGCATATTTTGAGAAATGAAACTATTCGCATCACTTGCAACATCTAATGCTTTATTCATCTTGATTATCTTCCTCTCATCCTTGCAAGAGGTATTATAACATATTTTTTTAAAAATTTGGGTAATTTTATTTAATAAATGCAAAAATTGTCACCTTTCACATATTTTGTTTAGCTTTTTATATAATTCAACTACTATATAATATGATAAATAAAACATATCATACACCTAATTTTATTTTATCAAACATATGTTCTAATGTCAAGCAAAACAAAAGCCCCTCAAATACCAAAACGGTACTCGAGGGGCTAAACTTATGTATTCTTATTCTTCTGATATTTCCGGCAAACCTGCAACACTTGTCAACAGCGAAAGAACTCCCGAAAGTGCACTTGCCGAGGCGACCGCAATCCAATTCACATCGCTTAACACGGCAGATACACCGATAACCGAAATTGCAGTTTGAGCAACGGTTTTTACTGCTCTTACGCCTGCGCATTTTGCCCACGATTTCCAATTTGTAATTTTTTTCATATTATTACCTCCTTATTTTTGCTCAAGGTCTGCAATTCTGTGATTTGCGACTTTGATTTCTTCGTCTGCAACAGCTGAATTTTTTTCAAGATTAAACACTCGCTCTTGCAAATGATTGTATTTATCTTGCTTTTGCTCAAGTTTATCTATACGATACACTATAAGAGATTTAGTGCTTTCATTGTCCGCTTTGAGCTTTTTACGATTTGAAGAATTAATGAGAAGTTGACATATAATGCTACTGCTTGCAATGATTAATGATGTAATTATTTCTGTTGACATACTACACCTCGTTAAGTTAAAGTAAGCTCAATACGGTCAATAGCCTTGCCCTTTGTTCCTGCGTAGCCGTCCTGCTTACTGTCTTTTTCGTCATCGTGCTGCCAATCATAATAGTCTTCATTAACTGCAGAAACTCTGTATGTAGCCTTATAGTAGCTGCCGTGTGCGGACTTAACATCAGCAGGAGTTGTATAATAAATCTGTACAGCATCAATATCCATTCCGAGAATACCGGCATAGCCGTTTACATCATCATTAAGATTAAAGCCTGTAACCCAGCTAAGCCAGTGACCGCCTTTAATATGCACTCTGTACTTAATCTTACCTTTTGTTACTCTGATTGCAAGACCGCTGATTGCCTCGCCGGCAATGCCTGCGAAGTCTGATAAACCTTTTACAGTTGGTAACCACTTACCGCCTGCAAATACGCAATATTCAATCGTAAGTTTATCATCTTTTTCAACTTTTGATTCCTCTTTGCTTTCAGAATTACTCTCAAGTTTATTTAAAAACTGTTCCTTCCACAGCTTGTCCTTTGCTGATGAACCGCACCAGAAGCCCGGGCAGATTTTACCGTTAGCATCATAATGGCGAATTACTTTGTCTTTTTTGATGTTATACTTTTTCATAAGTCGTTGAGCAAGTAAGATTACATTTTCAAGTGTCTTGCCTGTGCATTCTGTTGTTGAACCTGCAATTTCAATTCCGATTGAGCGACAATTAATATCCCAGTCGCCTGCATGCCAAGCAATATTTTTATCAGCAACCGAGCGAACAACAGTTGTATCATCAACAAAATAATGTGCAGATGTTTCAACTACATTATTCTTAAAGTAATTACCGTTATTCGCTGCTGTGTCACCGTCGTTGCCGGTGTAATGAATAACAAGTGTATCAATGTCAGAATATTTTCTGTTGTCCTCTGTAAAATTACCTTTGTTGCACCATATTTCTTTAAATTTATAAGACATATTTATACCTCCCATACCGCCATAACTGCGTTGTAGTAATCTTCCGAAAGCTGTTCTTTTAAGATTGACTTATCCTCATCACAGTTTGTATATGCATTGCGGACATTTTCACCAACCTGCACATCTTCGCCGCCGAGATTAACAAACTTCTGTCTTAATACGCTCACGCTGTCCTTTGTAAGCATATCGAGTGTGATTTTTTCTTTAAGTTCCATAGAATTACCTCCTACTGTCTGATATATGTAATTGTAAAATTGATTTTCTCGTCCTCTGTAAATTTATCCGTTAACGAGCTGATGTAAAGCCATGAGCCGTCAAGACGGATATTTCTCAGCTTATTTGTAGTTGAGTACACAGCAATACTCGAAAATCGACTTTCGTTTTTTGCCAGGAAAGGCAAGCCTGCCATCTGAACATACGATTTATCCGCAACAAGTTTTGTAATATTTACCGACACCGTAACCACCTTGCCGTTTTTCACATAGTTAAAAACGCCCTTGTTGCCGTCATAAATCGCCTGTCCGGGTGTAAGACTGCCCGTACCGCTCTCAATATTTGAGCTATCATATTTTGCCGCAAGCGACTTGTCTGTCGCTGTTTTGTTGTCTGTTACGGTCTGACTCAGAGTACTGATTGACTCATCAGCTGAGGACTTATTGTCTGCAATCTGCTTGCTTAGCTGAGCGACTGCATTGTCTACACTGTCCTTATCAGCTTTAAGATTAATCTTCATTGTCACTGTTTCGTCAATGTCTGTTATTTCATCTTCAAGCTCGGTTTTATCTGCCTTTGCAGATAAGGCTGTGTTAATCGCAATTGTTCTCTCACTTAGCGTGTTGATGTTGTCACCCGCAAGCGCTATGTCTATGCTGTTCTCGTATATGCCGTTTTCGATTTTGTTGAGGTTTTCTGCGCAAAGTGGTGTAGCTGTGCTCGGTGCGTCTTCCCAATTTGTTTTTGTGTATGCCATAATATTTATTCCCCCTTTGCCTCTATGCTGTCTGTCAGAGCTTTAATTCCGCTCAGTGTACGGCTCAACACATAGGCTTTTACTTTCTCTTTTTTAGGTTGTCCTGCGTTATCATAGACAAAATCACCGTTTGAATCAGTAACATAGCTTTCAATTTCTAATCCGTCACCAATCTGCACCCAAGGCCTGCCGTCAAGAGTAGCTGCAAGCGGTGTGTAGGAACAATTATAAAATCGTTCGCCTGTTTTTCCATGCAATAAACTTTGCACATCGTGCACCAGTCCGCCGCCAATGCCGTCATCTTTCTGCCAACAGACTACATTTTTAGTAAAATCATATGTTACAACATCCTCGCCCCACTGTGACTCTGCCACGGTGGTTTTAGCTTTTCTGTCATTTAACGAGTAACCGTAAGAAAAACTAAAGCCGTTATAGCCGCTGCTGTTATATTCCTCAGCATATAGATTTTCGTAAAAATCGTATGTTTCTGTACTCTTGCCGAGTTCGATGTATCTAAAAACGCCATAGCTTGCATTAGGAATAATTGTTCCGAATACTCCGAGCAATTCACAACAATTCTTGAGCAGCTCGCCGTATGTAATTGTATTTGAGTCCTCAAGCCATGCTCTGTTGTATGTCGGGAAATTTCGTACAGTTAAGCCTGTTGATTGGTTTATCACCTCGTTGAGAATTTCTTTGTTATCCTCGACCTGAATCATATGCTTTCCGTTGTAGTTAAGGCATTGCACAACCAATTCGCCGATTTTATAGCCGTTTGGATAAGTTTTCCATAAATCAAACAGCTTATTTGTTGCGTCAATATCATATAACATAGAGAGTGCGTCATAAGCGACAATGTGTCGCTTATTGCGGTTATTCTTGTCGAGCTTGGCACTGTCAATAATACCGCTAAACAAATAATATTCCTTTGCAGCTACGGTTTCTCCCGGCAAAAGTGATGTACCTAAAAACAGCTTTGCAGATGGCAGCAGCTTTTCTCCGCTCGGAAAACGCTGCGTTAATTTTACGCTTATCCATTTGCCTACAAGGTCATTTGTAAAGGTTCTGTCAATTGAATTTACAATGTCAATGTTAATTTCAGCGGCAATACAGCCGCCAAATTTCAGCTTGCTTTCGTCGCAAATTGACTGTTTAATGCTCATACTTTCGCTTGCTATGTTTTCCTCGGTAATGTCCTCGTATTCACCGTTTGGAAATGAAACTGTAAGCGTGTTTTCAATCAGATTTTCGATTGCCTGCTTTTTGTGCAGGCTTGAAACTTCAAGCAAATTAACCACCTCTTAATATTCAATAAATGTAAATGTTACCGCCGCATATTTAATGTTGTCTGCGGTAATAAGCTTTGGCGTGTATGTTATATCGGGTATATATGCGGTCATAGTGCGGTACGCAAGAAGTTCATCGTCCCAGTATTCAACATTGAGCTTGCGTTGCTGAGAATTTGACATAGCACCGTTTAAAACACTGCGAATAGCTCTCATTTCAGCAAGGGTAAGACCGTCCTTGGTATTGAATGTAATCTTAGTTTTGTTGTTCGGTGATGTTACTCGCCTTAAAAGGTTGTTGCTGTCACGATAAGCTTTAATCTCCGTACGCTGTAAAGGTGTGGCTTGATAACTCTCTTTAGCTATGAGCTTATGTGGAAACTGCAAGCCGTTTTTCGGGAATTTAATTAAATAGCCTTTAAATTCACTCAATCTTATCCCTCCTTACGCAAAAGCGGACCTGCCTGTGCGTTTCTTGATTTTGTTGTTCTCATCAGCAACAGCCTCAAAAAGCACTCTGCCGTCAGGCATAGTCAAGGTAATGTGAATATCACCGCCGTTGCCCGCTCCGCCATATTCAGCAAGTACCTCAGCCATAGCCTGTTTCATTGCTGATATTGGCGAAACAACTTCCGCTTCACGCTTATTATCGCCGAGAACTGCAAGAAATTCACCGTAATTTGCAGGTACATATGCCCCTGTGGCAAGTTTTGGAATGTGCACCTCATCAAGCCGACCTGCGTGCCATTCCTGTCCGAATAGCTTGCCGATAGCGTTAGCAACCGTATCCACACCGCTTAACATTCCGTTTAACGCTGAAATAAAGCCATTGATAAAATTTTCAAGTCCGGTTAAAACATTGTTAAGAGGCTTTTTGATGATGTTATACAAGGGTTCAAAAACATTTGAAAAGACTGTTTTTATAGGCTCTAACGCTTTGCTTATATTCTTTAACATCATGGTAATTACACTCTGTACTTTTATACTTGTATCAGATAAACCATTGACAAGACCTAAAACTGTATATTGTCCACGCTTATACATTTCTCTTGAAGGTGAATGTATATCCATTGCACTGTCGTATTCACTTAATACAGTATTTGCAAGACCATTACTGTTTTTGACAAGTGCCTCCTTATATTTCTGTGTACCCTCAACAAGACCCATAACGGTGTTTTTTCCTGAATCTTCGGCAGCCTCTTCCAGTTTATTTAATGTTTTCCATTGCGAGTTTTGCACATCTTCAAGGCTAATCATTCCGGCTTTGTATGTCATCAAAACGGCAGCGGCATCGGAATAATCTCCCTTAAGAACTTTTTGAACATCAGACATATCATCTTGTGTCATTATCAGTTTGTTAAGTTCAGCAGTGCATTCATTGTATGAACTTTTAAGTTCCATTAAGGAATTTATTTCTTCGTATCCACCATCACCTAAAACTGTTTCAATATTATTTTTTGCGTCTATTCTATCATCTGCTTTTACAGAATTGTCTTTATATTTCTTGTATTGACTAATAAGCCAACTATAAGTTTTTCCACTCTGCTTTAATTTATTTTCAATTTGAGTCTGCTTAGAATTAAGTTCTGAAAGTAATTCGCTTTGATTTTTTCTTGCTGAAATTATAGATTTAGAATTTTCGGTTTGTAATTCGGATAAAGCCGAACTGTTAGCTAATAATTGATATTGATCAATCGTATTATTGATTTCATCTTGTATCTCAGATAAATCACCTTTTAGCTCGACCTTACCCCCATCACTTATTGTGACATAATTATCCCAGGTATCGCTAAAACCGCTAACATTATCTTTAAAATATGTAACAATGGTTTGCAATTCTGACTGTTCTTCAGGAGTAAGTTCAGCTTTGCTGATTAAGGTTTCAAGTTTATCCTGATATTCATCAATCAATGTATTATCAGCATAGAGCTGGTCAACCTTATCTAATGTATTTTTGATTGTGTCGGTAATTTTCTGCGTTGTATTTTCAAGTCTGTTTTTCACATCGTCTATTTCATCACAAAACTTTTTAGCCTCAGAATTGCTCCATTTTAGTTCATTGTAAATTTGAACCGCTGAAACAATACCCGTTATTGCGCTTGCTATAATAAGCAGAGGGTTAGCCGAAATAACCGAACTGATGTTTTTAACTGCTGATGTGACTTCACTTATACCACTCGCAATAGTCTTACCTGTCTTGAATGCGATAACTGCTGTGGCAACAGCGCCAATACCCGTTGCTACTGCTTTTAACATATCCGGACTTATCTTATTAACTATATCTGAAATTGCCTCAAGAGCCTCAGAAAACAAATTTAACAAATCCGGTACAGCTTTCTCAATCGTCCATTTTGCAAGCGGCAATAAAACATTCTTGTACGCTTGTTTTAGCTTATCTCCGCAAGCCTTGAGCAGATTTCTGAATCCCTCGGTCAAGCGTTCAACCGCCTGTGCAACGTGGTTAATGTCAAGGTCCTCAAGCCATTCGAGGCGGTCAGCTGACATTTCATCAAGCAGCCCTGTTATATCTTCGACAATGCCTAATATGCTCTCCCAAATTTTTCTGCCTGTATCGTTTTTCTCCCAAGCGTCTTTAATTTTGGTTCTGAGAGTTTCAGTATAGTTATTGCAGTTGCGGATAATCTCAAGTATATTGCTCCAAATTTTCTCGCCCTTACCGTCATTCCACACCTGCCTGAATGTATCGCCTACCGTATCCAAAAGCTCAACAAGGCTGTTCCATTTGTCGATAAACGATTGCACCACGCTGTCGCCTAAGCCTGCTTTGTCCCAAGCATTTGTAAAAGCCTCTGCAATATCACCAACTGTGCCTACAAAAGTGTTAATTAATGAGTTAATATTTCCAAGCACCTTTTCGCCTGTGCCGTTATTCCACACTTCCCCCCACGAATTTTTAATTGTTACGCAGGCGGTTTTTACCTTGTCAAGCGAATTTATAATATTGTCAATAGTTTTGCTTGTACGCCTGTCGCTGTCAAGCATAGATTGCTCAAGTGCATTTTGCATTGATTTGATTTCAGAGCTTGGCGCTTGCGTACTTGTGTCTGAGCTGTTGTCCGAGGTGTCGCTCATCACATTGAGTTCATCAAAGCCTGCAAGGTTCTTCTGTAAGTCCTCGGCTGCCTCCGATGTTTTTTCAATCTCAGATGTAGAACTGTCCGCTTGACTTTCAAGGTCTGACATATCGCTTACAGCTGAGCTTGTCGCATTGCTTGTTGCAGTAGAATAGCCGAACACCTGAGCTGTAAAGTCTTTAAACTTCTGTGCCGCAACGCTAAGTCTTGAAATAAACTGATTAATGCAATTAAGCAGCGGAGTAAAAGCATTTATCAAGCCTTGACCGATTGTAGCCTTGATACTGTCAAACTGCAGCTGTAAAATTCTCGTTTGATTTGCCCAACTGTTTTGCGTTCGGGTAAAGTCACCTGTTGCATTATTGAGTTGGTCAAGCACAAAGTTATACCTAAGCGTTACCTTTTCCGCCTCAGTCATAGCAGATGTGGTCTTGCCCCAGCCGTTAGCCATTGCGTAATTGTCAAGTGCGTTCTGCGTCATCACAATGCCAAGGTCTTTGAGCGTTTCGGTTTCACCGCTGAAAACAGATTTCAGCTTTGTGTACGCCTCGTCTTGTGTGATGTTATAAAATGACGCCACATCGCCCGTAATAGCGGTTAATGATGTTGACATATCAAA
>ENA-OPRZ01000033-OPRZ01000033.1-human-gut-metagenome-genome-assembly--contig:-NODE-33-length-29240-cov-4.753298_pt1 | contig 29240 bp, 28 predicted proteins | sample MGYA00241803_ERZ501897 | MGnify/ENA primary metagenome ERZ501897 (study PRJEB25962, sample SAMEA2042397) | human gut metagenome | biome: human gut; feature: human-associated habitat; material: faeces...
CCGCTTACCACGTTGCCCACTGTCGTGATGATTTTTTGCATTCCCACTTTTCCGTAGTCAGCCTCCAACTGCGGCAACTCCTGAAAACCCAGCGTTACGCTTACCTTGTTGCTTCTCGCCGTACCTATCAGTCGGTCTATCTTGTGGAAATACAGTGTCGGTAGCTCATCCACGATGATGCTGACCGGAATATTTTTCCCCTGCCCGGTGTTCACACGGGTAACGAGACGGTTCAATATCAGAGCGTTCAACGCTCCGATGATACTTTCCATTTCCGGATCGTTGGCTATCAGCAGATAACTGGGTGACTTGGGGTCACTAACTTTCAGGTCGAAATCGTCCCCATCCTTGTGGAATATCCAGTAAGATTCCTTTGTAGCCAAACGGCTGGTATAGACACGCAGCGTACCTATCATACCTTCCAACTGTTCCATCGCCTTGTTTTTGAAGGCCGTTTGGAACGGGCCGAGCAACGGCGCGACCTCGTTGTCCGTCTCAAGTACCTCAAAAATAGTCTGGTAGCTCTCATTGAGAAATGAAAGGATATGCGGCATATCCGAGTATTTTCCAAGCCAATAGGCAGGTTCCACGATGCTGCCACCCTCACGGTCACGAACGACACCCGTCGGCTTCCAGAACTTCGTCTGCGGATCTTGCCGTTTCTCCGCATACAGTTTCTTTCCGTTTGCATCGTAGGGTTCCCGCTCGTAGTTCACGAAAAAGTAGATACAGGCGGCAAGAAAGTTCACGGCAGAAGTCTGAAAGAACTGGTCACTGCCTCCGCCTCCCTCTTTCTTGCCTTTCTGCAGGGATTCCAACAGGGTTTCCGCCGTTTCGCTCGCCGCCGCAAGATTATTGATGTACTTTGCCTGAATGGGGTTCACCCGTTTGCTGTACTCCACATCCACGAAGTTGATGATGTTGAACTTGCATCCTTTTGGCACTTTGCCGAGCTTCTGGTTTTTCTTGTAATGATAGTAAAGTTTAGTGGCAAGTGTCGGAAATTTGTAGTCATAGACCACCATCGCGAAGCCCTTGGCACTATGTTGGCGGATGAACGGTTCTATGATACTGAACGTCTTACCGCTACCTGGAGTTCCAACCACCCATGTTCCTCTGAAACAGTTGCTTATCGACACCCATCCCTTGCGAAATTTACCTTTGTAATAGTACCGCATCGGTATATTCACGCTATACTGGTTCTCATCCTTCTCTTCGCTCTGCTCGAAACTTTCATTCTCGAAGTTAAACCGGTCTTTACCCAGTCCCTCCTTGATGAACTTCGAGATGTTATCCAATGCGATATGCACCAATATCACACCGACCAGCGTAGCCGCCATATAGAAGATGATGTTCAGCGGCAGGGTGTAGAGCCTCGTTTCCATCGTATGATGGTACAGCCACACGGAGAACACAATCAAGAACAATCCGCAGATAAGTGGATATAACACTTGCCTGCGTGCGTCAAACTCCAAGTGTTTTTTGTTGCGTGTGCCGATACAAGTGATGCAGATGAGTAGGAAGGTCGCTATCTTACTATACACGAGGTTGCCGTCGTTATAGATCATCCATCGCTTGATGCGCCCGTGTATATCAATCAATATGCCGCCCCAGTGGTCGAGCATGGCAAGGTCTATGGCATACTCGAAGAACTCCATCAGCACGGAGATATAGATGACCGCACGGAATATTTTGTAAAATCCTTGTAGTTCCTTGCTTTCTTCCATTGTCTTTGTCCTTTCCCTCTTTTCGTTCCTACCTGTTCAGTGTGATAATCGGCCGCACCTTGTGCGCCTGTGTCTTCGGGGTCTCCTGCATCGCACCGCTTCCTGTCGAGTAAAGCCACGCTTTCGCCGTTTCCTGTCCGGTTACCTCCGTCGATGTCCAGTACCAGCAGTCGTTTTCATCCAACGGCAGCGGATGGCCGCCACACCGTTCGATGACAGGATTGACGGTTTCCCGGACGGCATACAGCAGCCGCATCTGTGCCACCGACGGGATATAGGCACTCTGTCCGTACCGCCACAGGTCAAAGACCGCTTCCGCCATAGGCGAAGCCGTCTCCCGTGTGTCGTACAGCGCAAAGGTGTTCATGTTCCCGTCCAAAGCCTCGATGTCGGCCGACGTCCCTTGTGCGACACCGAGGCTGTCGGCAAAAGCTGCCGGAGCAATGTCCCACAGGTAAACCGCATAGCCGTTCCCTTCCGTACCTTCACGGTGTTCGGTATCGAAGACAACCGCTATTGCCCGTTTTCCCGACTGTTCATACTGTACGTAGGATAAAGCCGTACCGTCCTCGCAGAGAATATGTCCCGGACGTACCGCCGTATCAGGTACGTCGATATGGGCGTCACAGGCAGCGCACAATACCGCCGTCACTGCCATTGCAAACCATTGAATCTTTCGTATCATGTTATTTTCGTTTTTTGTTTTTCCTTTATTTTATCGGCAGTTTCACCCCCAGCACGATACCTGTCCGCAGCAAATCCGCCCCTTTTATCATCATGTCACTCTTTACCTGCCAGAACAGTGTGCATCCCGACCGCAGCACATAATTGTGCTCGTAACCCACATGGATTCCGGCAAGAAACTTGTTCGTGTCGCTCCCTGCCGAAGCTCCGATACGCAAGTTGCCGTAATGGTTGCGTCCACGCACCACACAAGGTTTGTACGCCACACCGAAACCGTAAGTGCGATAGTTGCGCCAGAAGGATTCCGGACAAATATGACCGCAAGATTTACATTCCGTCCATTTCAGATAGCCGTTGGCGAAAAACTCCCACGCATGGCGGTAGTTCATTTCATGTTCGTAAGCAAGCGTTACGTCCATGCCGTTCTCATACAGCAATCCCACTCCAAGCGAGAGGCGGCCGCTGTTACGCTGCGCACTTGCATTCATGAAGACGCACATGCAGGCAAGCATCAGTATTATCGTCTTTTTCATCGTCATTCCTCCTCCAATAAAGCGGTGTTAAATGAATCGGCCGACAGCACATCCTCGTAGTCAATGTTCAGGCTGATATTGCGCCCGCTGATTTGTTGTTCCGTCATTTCGATGGTCAGCAGCTTGTCGTTCGGAAAGGTCATCTTTTTCACGACAATCACGTTCCGGTAGCCGTGCTTGAACGTCTTGCCGTGTTCCAATACCAGGGCAGGCGTCAGCTCGATGGTCTGCGCGTTGGTTGCCTTCGAAAGTTTCTTGTCCGACAGTTTCACCCGTATCTCGTCGATGTCGAAACGGATGTTCGTTTTGTTCTCGATGGAAAAGTCGATGAAGAAATAGTCGCCCACCGAGTAAATATTGTTCAGGCGCATTACCATTCGGTGCGCCTTGGTCGCCACGTTGCGGATTTTCGCGGGCGAGTTCCACACCCGTCTTGCAAAACGCACCATGTCGGCTGTGGACATCGAGACCGTAGGATTGTTGTAGGCATCCCGTTCCTGTAGCTGAATTTCCTTGTCTGCCACCGCCTCGCTTATCCGCGTGGTGTAGATGAGTGCATACTGCGTGCGATAGCGTTCCGTTACGATGGTGACGATGGCCAGCACTTCACCGTCCTCGTGTCCCGTCTCTTTGGGCTTCAACCGGATGATGTTCTCAATGGGTTGGTCGCCCGCCACCTTGTCTGTGGAAATATCCACGAAGCGGACCGGTTCCGTGGCTGTGATGACGGTCGTTACCTGTTCATTGACAGTCAGCCGTTCCATCTCTTCGTATGTACGCTGAGCCTGTGCGTTCCGTGTGGCAAAAAGTCCTGCCGCCAGAAGAAATGCAGTTACAATTATTTTCTTGTTCATATCGTTTCTGTTGATATTGTTTATTTCTTTATTTCCCTTATTTCGCTTTCTTTAATCCATGACCACGTTCCAGTTCCTCCCGAATCCGTCGTCCGACAATTTCGCAATACGTCGGTTCAATCTCGAATCCGATGTAATGCCGCCCCGTGCGGATGGCGGCAATGGCGGTCGTACCCGAACCGATGCAGTTGTCCAGCACCACATCGCCCTCGTTGGTATAGGTACGTATCAGGTACTCTATCAAGGCTACCGGCTTCTGTGTCGGATGATAGAATGCTCCTGTCTTGTGTTCCTTGGGTATGGAAATGACAGAGGTCGGGTACTTGTCTTCGGCAACACGCACCGGAGCCAGTTTCATTTCACCGTAACAGCGGTTCGTGAAACCGTCCGTCTTGCGGCGTCCATGATTCCTCCGTTCCGGTGGACACGGCGTCATTTGAGGATGATATACCGGCTGACGGTCGTAGAACACGATGATGTCCTCATGCTGGCGTAGCGGCATCCGGTTGGCATTCAGGTGACCCGTTACCCGGTCTTTCCGCCACACGAGGTTATACCGCCACATCCGGGGTTGCGAGAGCATGAGTTGCGCCGAGAAAATGCCCTGCGCAAAGAGGATAACGGGGCTTCCCGGCTTGGTGATCCTGCGGTACTGTTTCCACAACGCTTCGAGCGGTATCTGCCTGTCCCAGTGTGCCGCCTTGTTGCTACGGTTCAACACGCCGTAAGGCAAATCCGCTATCACGGCATCGACACTGCCGTTCGCCATGAGCTTCATACCCTCGATACAGTCCATATTATATATGTTGTCAATCTCTATCATGGCTTCCGTTTTTACTGTTTCTCACGTCCGTTCACCAGATAGACGAAAGTGCCGTATTTCAGCTTTACCTTATTTTTTTTGATAGCTTTGCCGATGGCATTGCTCGTTTTCTGGTAGGCATTCGTAGCGGCTTGCATTCCCCATTGCGAGAGACTGTTGCCGTAACTGCCGGTATTCATGTTCAGATTCCCCGACACCGCACCGCTTGCCACATCCTTGCTCGTTTCCCGGAACTGGCTGTTCGGTACATAAAGCCCTTCCATGCCGTCCGTGTCGTAAAGGGACAGGCTGACCTTCACCAGTTCGTCCTCGATGAGAATGCTGGTGATGTTCCCCTTCACACGCCCCGACGAGAAGCCGCTCATGGTGGCATACAGATACGACCCTCGTTTGACCACGCACTCGTTGATCTCCACGTCGTCGAGCAGACGCAACCGCACACGCGAGCCGTCCACCGCCTTGATGTCCTCGTCGATAATGGCCTTTATCAGTTTCGGTTCACGGGCATTGACCGCAAGCGTATTGAAGTAATCCGAAGCCGTCTTTACCTTGCGTACCACTTCGCTGGGCGGTTCGTTCTCTGACGGGGCTTTTACCGAACGGCTCTCTTCCTCTATTTTTCCCTTGACCTCTATGGTTGCCGTCGGGGGTTGCGCCGATGCGGTACTGTCCGTATCGGTCGCCGGTAATACCTCATTGCGTCCTCTCAACCTTGCTTCGGCAAGGGCTTTCTCCAGTTCCGCGAGAGCTTCTTGCTCGCGTGTCTTGGCATCGGCAATTTGCGCTGCCGCAGCCTTTTCCTGCTGTTGCTCATCGAGCAAGGCGATGTCGTCCACCGTGTATTGCGATTCATATTCTTCCTTGTTGTCATCGGGTTCATCTCGTTCTATGTTATCCACTGCGGAGTAATCCTGTATCTTACCCCATGATTTGGCCATGTTCTCGTACTTGCTGCCTATGCCGTCACCGCCTTTAAGCCGGGCATCCGGCAAATCGGGGTTCAAAAACTCCGTTGTCTGCAGCGTCTTGTCCGGAATCTCCGCCGTTTCGGTATGAAACAGGTCGAAGATGAAGTACGATGCAACCAGAAGCGGGATATACAGGACAGCCGGAAGCATATACTTCGGCTCCCTGAAATTGATTTTATCAAATATCTTCATCATACATCTTTTAATTGAGTTGTACATACTTGCCTTCAATGCTGCAGTTTTTCAGCACTTCTGCGTTTTCCACTCCGAATGCGATCAGGATGCTGCCGCAACCGGGAGAATCGCCGCGTGTTCCGTCCGGGCGGTAAAACCGGATGCGGTGGCGCAGGAATTTCATGCCCGTCGCTTTCTCGAAAATGACGTCCTGAAACATTTTGGAATCGCAACGGTTGAACAACAGCGCGATGCCGTTGCCGTGTTCCGCCAGCTTTCGGACAAACTGTTCGATAAGGGGACGCGAGTACGGAGGATTGAGCCATACACGCCCTTCCCATTTCAGGGACAATCCGTCCATGTTCCGGTCATACATGACTTCGGCGGTCGGCCACAACGGACGGATAGGGGCGCAAGGGTCAAGGTCGAACCTGCCTAACGCTTTCAACACCTCCTTCGGGGTGTACCATTCGTCCGACGAGCGGACTGATTTTTCAAATCGTGTATTCATAAGCACTCCTTTATTGCGGTTCATATTTCTTGTTCTCGTTCCGATTTTCCCTTATTTCACCCCCTTGCAGCCTCTTGTGTCTTTCCCGTAGCACCGAATCCTGCATTTCCGTCGCCGTGCGTGTCGGCCGGCTGTTGCGGTATGCCATTGTAATGCGATAGATGTTCCAAGTGAACCCTCCGATAGCGAAACCAAAGACGATGACCAGAAAAAGTATCCGGTGTGCGTTGGCGAATCCCTGCACCTTGGCGGCAGCCTTGTCAATGCGTGTCGCTTGGGCGAACTTTCGTCCGGCGGACACCTCCCGCTCGTAACGGTCTTTGTATTTCGGATCGTTCTTGTCCGGCATCTTTTCACCGAAGAGCATCCGCCTGAATCCCTTGATATTCATAAACTCCGTTGTTTAGTAGTTGATCTTCGTTTTCTGTTCGATGTCCTTGTTCAGCAGGGTTCGCCAGTTCACGATAAGCAATCCGTGCGGGTTGTTTTCTGTTCGGGGCACACGCTTAAGTTGCCCCGCCGTGACCAGTTCCCGCATGAGGATGTTGCTCCGCCGCTCAATGCGTTGCCGTCCGTAGTAAGTGAACTCCATCTTCTCCTTGTTGAAAGCCACGCTGTCACAATAGATGGAGAACACCGAACTCGTACCCAAAATGTTGGAGTAGAAACCCTTTTCCTTGAGCGTGTTGTATTGTGCCAACCCCGTCTCATCCACCAGATACATCGCTTTTTCCATCGTATAGCGGATGTATTTGTCATCTGGCGGTAACGTGAAAAAATAATGGTGGAACATTTCCACATGGCTTTTAGCTTCCATGTCAAGCGTTTCGTCCATTGTCGTGCGGTTCACGAGGATAGGCACGTTGCCGTCCAGCACATACACCTTCTTCTGCGCATCCGAGACCATCGTCCGGGCTGTCCAGATACTTGACAAGCTGATGATGACACATCCCACGAGAAAAGCGGTACAGATGATGCCCACCAGTCTTATTTTGTTTTCCAAATTCTTGATGACCATCGGTTATTCCCTTTTACCGTTCAACATCTGTACATATTCCGTGTGCAGCATGGGTATGACCGCATCCCGAAGTTCCGTCAAAAGATTCTCGAACTCCGCCGAGAATATCTCCACGTAATAGCCCTGCATCTCCACGTGGACAAGCACCCACCAGATTCCTCTTTTGCGCTTACCTGCGTTCCGCTGCAGCAGGGCAAGACGCAGCTTGTACGTCAGGTACGTCACCAAGGGGGCGATGTACCGGTCGTCGTACTCGAAGGCTTCGTCCAGTTCTTCATACTGCGGGTCGATGCGGTGGTTTTCCGTCACCTCGCAAACCTCTTTTCTCGCTCGTTCCTGTGCAAAGGACATGAATTTCTCATCCTTGCACCAACTTTTGATTTTCTCTTGCAATTTCATGTTGTTATGATTTTTATTGGGTTTATATTATCTTTTGCGGATTATCTCATGATGCCGCCCAACCCTCCGGTTGCCGTCATCTTCGCCTGCTGTGCCACGCCCTCGCCGAAGTTTCGGGTAGAGAATGCCGTGTCGCCCTCCGGTATCATCCATGCCGCCAAGTCCGGAACAAGGTTCAGGCACTTGAGGGCTACAATCGAAGCCGCCATCAGGTAGCCTGCCGAGAAGAACGAGTTTTGCAGGTAGGCAGCCATCGTCTGCTCGCTGGCGGTTATCGCCGTCAGGTTCTCGATTTGGATGCACAATACAATGTCAAAGAGCAGCAGCACATAGAAGCCCACGAAGTAGAGCATCGCCCCGTAGAAATGCACCGTCAGATAGCGTGTCAGCCACTTCGCCCAAGCACCTTCCCATTTCGGCAGGATGCTGAACGCCCACTGTATCGGTCCGAAAATCGTCAGCATTCCCAACAGGATTTGTTGGCAGTAAATCGTTGCCCACCAACCGATTCGGAACACCACGAGAGCAATCAACATGATGATTTTGTCTATCCCCACGATGACTCCTGCCGTCAAAGACGTGAACCACAACTTCGCCGCATCCTTTTCCATGCTCGTCACTTCGTCCACGCCGGTCTGCTCCATTGTCGCCTCTATCAGGTTGGGATCGGATGTGCCCGTGTGGGCGACATCCGCCTGCGCCTGCAGGTTCGTGTACATCGTGTCACGCACATGGATGAGCTGTTGAACTTCCTCGAACCTGTCCGATATCTGTGAAGCTTCAGCTTCGTACAGGTCATGGGTGTACGACCCGATGCAATTCGGGATGTAGGACAGAAAGTCCAGAAAACACCAGTTGTTCCGGCTCCCCGCCATACCCGTGTCCGCAGGCGGATACCACCAGCAGATGATAATCGACACGGCAAGCGGCCTAAACAGCTTCATAACGTCCAACGGCTCGTGCTTTACCATCATCTTGTAGGCGATACCTGCCGCCATGACGATGGAGAACAGTGCCGCGAGTGCCATGCACATCTGCAATATCCACCAATTATTACAGATGGGTAAAAACATAGGAAACCAAATATAACAAAATCGGCTAAATCGCACTGATTTATAGTTAGTTATGAATAAAGTCCGATTTTTGATTAGACCGTTATATTTGCCTAAATTGAGATATTTTCGCGCGCTTTTTGTCCCGTTTTTGTCCCTTTTGGATTTATCTTTGTGAAGTGCATAAGTGACTGATAAACAATATAGTAACAAATCCAAGAATCGGATAATACAGAAAATAAAATGGGACGAAAGAAGAAAGAAATCAAAATGAAAGAGCCTGTCCGCATACGCGAGAAGAGGCTCAACGACGGCAATGTAAGTCTGTATCTCGACATGTATTACATGGGTGCAAGGAAAAAGGAGGGGCTGAAGCTCTACCTCATTCCGGAAGTGAACGCTGCCGCCAAATTACAGAACCGGAATACGCTCAAGCTTGCCGAGCAAATCAAGGCGGAGCGTATTCTCGACATTCAGCAACATGGACTTGTAAATTGGGAGAGCGTGAAAAAGGGGCGGATGACGCTTGCCGCATGGGTGGAGAAGTACACGAAAGATGAGAACGGCCTTACTCCTGCAAGCATGAGGTCGAAACGGAACGCGCAGGCAAGGGTGGAACAATACCTATTATATATAGGGAAGCCCAATCTTGCATTGAAAGAGGTGGACAAGGATTTCTGTAAGGGCTTCATCGCCTTCTTAAAGACCTGCACGTTCAATAACGGGAAAAAGACATTGGGCAGCACCACCTGCCGTATCTTCATGAATCGTTTAGCTGCCGCCTTGAACATGGCTGTCCGTGAGGGGCTGATTGACAACAACCCGTTCAAGCTGTTGGACGCAAAGGAGAAACCGCAAAAGAAAAGCGCCATACGCGAGTTTCTGACCATAGAGGAACTGCGGACGCTGATTGCCACGCCGTGCCGCTATGAGATTGTAAAAAAGGCTTTCCTGTTTTCTTGTTTTACAGGCTTGCGGTACAGCGACATGATGGCATTGAAGTGGAACGAGATACACAAGGCGGCTGACGGTAAGACGCTCTACATCGAGCATGAGCAGGTAAAGACCAAGAACATGGTGACGATACCGCTTTCCAACGAGGCCTTGAAATGGATGCCAAGAAAGTCGAAAGGGGACGAAAGAGTGTTCCACCAACTCCGTATCACCTCTACCACGGTTGAAGTGGTGTTGGGCGAATGGATGCAGGAGGCCGGAATACAGAAGCACATCACCTATCATTGCTCACGGCATACGGCGGCAACCCTGTTGCTAACCCTCGGCGCAGACCTCTATACAGTGAGCAAGATTCTCGGACACCGGAGCATAAGGATGACGGAAGTCTATGCCAAGATAGTGGACAAAAAGAAAATCGAGACGATGAACCTCGTGAACAATATGTTTGTATAACTTAAAAATAGAAAGGAAGAATTTTATGAAAGTAGAAATCAAAGCAAGAATGTTGACAGCCGGAAACCGTAGCCTTTATTTGGAGTATTACGAAACCGGCTTCCGCAAGAGGGAGAACCTGCACCTGTACCTTATCCCCGATGACGCTCCCAATGCAAGAAAACTCAACGAACAAACCTTGCGAAAGGCACAGGAGATACAGGCACAGCGCATCCTTACACCTCCGTCTTTCGAGAAGAAGGAAAAGAGGGAAGAAAACGAACAGACCAAGACCATGACTTGGCTTGGGTGGTGCGATGACTATGTGCGTTGTGCCATGACAGATGGAAACTGTAAAAAAATGATACAACATAAGGATGTTGTGCGCAGGCGGATTGAAGCCTATTTGAAACGTGCAAAGAAAACGGATGTCTTGCTGAAAGATGTGGACAGGGATTTGGTAAGCGGCCTGTTCGGGTATATGCGAAGTTATCGTAACCGTAAGCAAATAAGGACGAATGGCGGCAGGCTGGCCGCTTATACCCTCGTGCTGTTCGAAGAGACAGTAAAGGCCATTTTCAACAAGGCGGTGCGTGACGGTCTGATTGCGTACAACCCTATTCAAGACTTATCCAAAGAAGAACGCTTTCATGCGCCGGACAAGCACCGTGAATACCTGACGGCTGACGAACTGAAACGTTTTCTCTCGGTAGAACCGCAAACCTTTATGGAAGAAGTCGTGCAGAGGGCTTTCGGCTTTTCCTGCATGACGGGGCTTCGGCTCGGTGATATGCAACGGTTGCGCTGGAGCGACATCAAGGACGTAAACGGCGTGCTGATGGTTTCCCTTATCCAACACAAGACCAAGAGGCCTGTCGCCGTGCCGCTTAACGCTTTAGCCATCTCGCTACTTCCTCCAAGACCTGAGGATGGCAAGGATGGTATTATTTTCCCGTTGGTGAAGAAACCAGATAACGTGGCAAAGTACGTGCGCCGCATAAAGAACAAGGCAGGGATAGAAAAAGACTTCACTTACCACAGCAGCCGTCATTCGGCGGCAACACTGGCGATAACGGCAGGTGCAGAGCTATACTCTGTCAGCAAGATTTTGGGTCATGGCAGCATCGCATCCACGCAAGTTTACGCAAAGGTGAATATGGAGAAAAAGGTTGAAGCGATGAACCTGACAAACGGTGTGTTTTAACTTGAATGATAGTTCAAACAGGGGGTGTTGAAATGACATCCCCCTATGTTTGAAGTGGAAGTTGTTTAGGGGGCGCTAAATCAACGCCCCCCTATAATTATTCAAATTTATGGAGAAGAAAAACATTTTTGCAAAAACACAACTCGTTGGTTGTGCTTTCTTGAATATTTGTATTACCTTTGCATTCAGACAAGATAAGGTAATCTTTCAATGAATACAACGACAGATAAAATGCCTTGTATGGCTTTGGAAGCTGTAAGGCAGGAAACTGATGTGAAACAGGATAAAAAGGATTGGGCGGAATATTCGCAGTTGATTGCCACCGCCATGTCAAAACGGATGACGGAACTCGGTTTGACGCAACAGATGCTTGCCGAAAAGATGAACTGCACCCAGCAATACATATCCAAAGTGCTGAAAGGCAAAAAGAATATGTCGTTGGAAACCATCTGTAAGATAGAAAACGCATTGGGCATTGAGATTATCAGAAGTCTGAACGATAATAAGTAACACAAAAAGGCAGAACAGGAATATGTCTATACAAAGTGAAGCGGCATTGGAAGCCGGACTTATCGCCACGCTCCAGCAAATGGACTATGAATATGTCCAGATTGCCGAGGAAGAGAATCTTCAAGCCAATTTCAAGCGGCAGTTGGAGATACACAACCATAAGCGGTTGGCAGAGCATGGCCGTACCGAATTTACGGATGAGGAATTTGACAAGATACTCATCTACCTTGAAGGAGGCACCCGCTTTGAAAAAGCGAAGAAGCTCCGCGACCTTTATCCGCTTGACACGGCGGACGGTAAACGCATCTGGGTGGAGTTCCTTAACCGCCAACAGTGGTGTCAGAACGAATTTCAGGTTTCCAACCAAATTACGGTGGAAGGACGTAAGAAATGCCGTTATGATGTGACCATTCTTATAAACGGTCTGCCTTTGGTACAGATTGAATTGAAACGCCGGGGCGTAGAGTTAAGGGTAGCATACGACCAAATCCAACGTTATCACAAAACTTCTTATCATGGTTTGTTTGACTATATCCAACTGTTTGTTATTTCCAACGGTGTCAACACACGCTATTTCGCCAACAATCCCAACGGTGGTTATAAGTTCACGTTCAACTGGACGGATGCGGCCAATGTGCCGTTCAATGAATTGGATAAGTTCGCAGCCGCATTTTTAGAGAAATGTACGCTCGGCAAAATCATAGGCAAATACATTGTGCTGCATGAGGGTGACAAGTGCCTGATGGTGCTTCGTCCGTACCAATTCTATGCCGTGGAGAAAATTTTGGATAAGGTAAAGAACTCCAATGACAACGGTTATATATGGCATACTACCGGAGCAGGAAAGACCCTGACATCGTTCAAGGCCGCACAACTTGTTGCGGAGTTGGATGATGTGGATAAGGTGATGTTTGTGGTTGACCGCCACGACCTTGACACCCAAACCCAATCGGAATATGAAGCCTTTGAACCGGGTGCAGTGGATGGCACGGACAATACGGACGAATTGGTGAAACGCTTGCACAGCAACTCCAAGATAATTATCACCACCATACAAAAGCTCAATGCCGCAGTCAGCAAGACATGGTACAGCAACAAAATTGAAGCCATACGCCACTCACGTATCGTGATGATATTCGATGAGTGCCACAGAAGTCACTTCGGGGAAAGTCACAAGCGGATAATGAAGTTCTTTGACAACGCCCAAGTGTTCGGCTTCACTGGTACTCCCATCTTCACGGAAAATGCCGTTGACGGGCATACCACCAAAGAGATATTCGGTAACTGCCTACACCAATACCTTATCAAGGATGCCATAGCCGATGAAAATGTTTTGGGCTTCCTTGTGGAGTATTATCACGGAAGCGAAGAAGTGGAAAAGGGCAATGCCAACCGCATGGAGGAGATAGCCAAATTCATCCTTAATAATTTCAATAAGTCAACCTTTGACGGTGAATTTGATGCGTTGTTTGCCGTGCAGTCCGTACCGATGCTTATCCGTTATTATAAGATATTCAAGTCCTTGAAGCCGAAAATCCGTATCGGTGCAGTGTTTACATACGCTGCCAACAGCAGCCAGGACGATGAACAGACGGGGATGAATACGGGGCAGTATGTCAGCGAGAGCACAGGCGAGGCGGACGAATTGCAAGCTATCATGGATGACTACAATGAAATGTTCGGCACAGCGTTCACGACCGAGAATTTCCGTGCTTACTATGATGACATCAACCTGCGCATGAAAAAGAAGAAAGCGGACATGAAGCCGCTTGACCTCTGCCTTGTCGTGGGTATGTTCCTTACGGGTTTTGACAGCAAGAAACTCAACACGCTCTATGTGGATAAGAATTTGGAGTATCACGGATTGCTGCAAGCATTCAGCCGAACCAACCGTGTACTGAATGAGAAAAAACGTTTCGGGAAGATTATATGTTTCCGTGATTTGAAAAACAATGTAGATACGGCCATCAGGCTTTTCAGTAACTCCAACAATCCCGAAGAAATAGTACGACCTCCGTTTGAGGACGTGAAAAAGGAATACCAGCAGTTGGCAACTGACTTCTTGCAGAAATACCCCGAGCCAAGCAGCATAGACCTGTTGCAGAGTGAAAAGGACAAGAAAGACTTTGTACTGGCTTTCCGCGACATCATCCGCAAGCACGCCGAGATTCAGATATACGAGGACTACAGCGATGATGCGGACGACCTCGGCATGACCGAACAGCAGTTCATGGACTTCCGAAGCAAGTACCTTGACATTCACGATACGTTTGTTCCATCGGATATACCTTCACCCTCTCCAAACGGCGGCGATGAAACGCCAAGCGATGAACGGTTGGAAGATGTGGATTTCTGCCTTGAACTCCTGCACAGCGACATTATCAATGTGGCGTATATCCTCGAACTGATTGCCAATCTTGACCCGTACAGCACGGACTATGCAGAGAGGCGCAAGAACATCATTGACACGATGATAAAGGATGCCGAAATGCGTAACAAGGCGAAACTCATTGACGGTTTCATTCAAAAGAACGTGGACGAGGATAAGGAGAACTTCATGATGCAACGGCAAAAGGCTGACGGTACAAACGAACTGGAAGAACGCCTGAACAACTATATCTCAACCGAGCGTGAAAAGGCTGTGAACTCTTTGGCACAAGACGAGGGGCTTTCTTCGGAAGTGCTTGACCATTACCTGAAAGAATATGACTACCTGCAAAAAGAACAGCCGGAAATCATACAAAAGGCACTCAAAGAGAAGCACCTCGGACTGATTAAGACCAGAAAGGCTTTGACACGGATAATGGATAGGTTGCGTAATATAATAAGAACATTTAGTTGGGACTAAAATAATAATTGTCATGGCATATTTTAATACTACCATTAAAGATTTAATATCCGAAAGAGTAGGTCGAAACACATTTCTGCCTGCTATACAGAGGGAATATGTATGGAATCCAAATCAAGTAGAGAAATTATTTGACTCCATTATGTGTGGGTATCCTATAAGTTCTTTTTTGTTTTGGAAAATTAGAGAGGAAAAGAAAAAAGACTGGACTTCCTATGAATTTATAAGAGACTTTGACCAAGCAAACCCTCACAATAGGGAAGCTAATCTTGATGGTGTTAATCAAGATATTTATTTAGTTCTCGATGGACAGCAAAGAATAACATCCATAAATATAGCACTTCGTGGTACATATCGTTTCTTTTATCGAAAGTGGAGAACAACAAGGTTATATTTGAATCTTCTTTGGGATAAAGGGGATGATAATCCAGAGGAAATGACTTATCAATTTCTTTTTAAGGAAGATAATCAAACATTACCGCGAACTGATTACCCACAACTGTGGTATCGAGTTGGGGACATATTAAATTATGACGACGCTGAAGATGCAAAAGATTCCATTGAAAATGAACTTAATGGATTTGACGAAGATACCAAAAAGAAGGCAAGGAAAATGATTAGTAGATTGTTTAGTGTTGTCAATGTAACTCAAAACATCAACTATTATGAAGAAAAATCGGATGATTATGACAAAGTGCTTGAAATATTCATCCGTACTAATACAGGTGGACAGAAATTAGAGTACAGTGATATTCTTTTATCAACTGCAACTGCAAAATGGCGTAATCTTAATGCAAGGGAAGAAATAAATAAATTTACTGATGAAATCAATAAAATAGGAACTGGCTATAATTTCGGAAAGGATTTTGTCATGAAAGGTGCTATGTATCTGACTGAAAATCTTCCTATACAGTATAAACTAAGTTCTTTTACAAGAAAAAATCTTGAATGTATAGAAGACCATTGGGATGAAACAAAGGATGCTATTTCAAATAGTATTCAACTAATTAGCAAATATGGTTTTACTGACAAAAACTTAGTCGCAAGATTAACTTTACTTCCGGTTGCGCAATACTTACAAAGAAAGCCTAGTAGTTATTTAACATCATCAAATATCAAAGATGTTGAAGACCAAAATAATATTCAAAAGTGGATTATAATGATGCTTCTTAAAGGAGTTTTGGGAAGCGCAACGGATAATAAATTGAATTTGATGAGACCAGTTGTTAATATGGCAACAGATAAATTCCCTTATTCGGAAATCAGTAAAGAACTAAAAGTCGAAATGACATTTAATGATATGGAGATTGAAAATATGTTGCACTATAATTATGGTACTCGGTATAGCTATCTTATATTGTCATTGCTATATCCCGGACGAGATTGGAAAGATAAGAAATATAATGAAGACCATATTTTCCCTCAAAATGAATTTAAGGTGAAAAATCTTCGAGCAAGAGGATATGACGACGCTACAATAGAAAAATATACAGCCTGTTTTAATTCAATATTAAACTTAGAGTTGTTGGATGATTCAGAAAATAAATCTAAGAATGCGACACCATTTGATGTATGGCTTAAAAGTCGCGATACAAATTTCAAGGAACGTCATCATATTCCAGAAATGGATGATTATAGTTTAGATAATTTCCTTGAGTTTATACAAAAAAGGAAGGAGCTATTATCCAAACAAATTAAAGGATTTAATCTGCAATAAGAACTGGTTTATGAGCGAAGAATTACAACAAAAACTCCGCGACCAACTTTGGGAAGTAGCCAATAAGTTGCGCGGCAATATGTCGGCCAGTGATTTCATGTATTTCACTTTGGGCTTCATCTTCTACAAATACCTTTCGGAGAAGATAGAGGCATACGCCAACAATGCCTTGGTGGATGATGAAGTGTCATTCAAAGACTTGTGGGATATGGAGGGTGAAGATGCCGCCGAGTTACAAGAGGAACTGAAAAAGCAATGCTTGGAGGGTGTCGGCTACTTCATCGAACCGACTTACCTTTTCTCATCGGTGATAGACCGGATAAAGAAGAAAGAGAACATATTGCCCATTCTTGAACGCTCGTTAAAACGCATTGAGGATAGCACATTGGGGCATGACAGCGAGGAAGATTTTGGTGGTCTGTTCTCTGATATTGACCTTGCTTCGCCTAAACTGGGCAAGACGGCAGATGACAAGAATACGCTCGTCAGCAATGTACTGTTGGCATTGGACGATATAAAGTTTGGCGTGGAGGCATCGGAAGAAATAGACATCCTTGGCGATGCCTACGAGTATATGATTGGCCAGTTTGCCGCTGGAGCCGGAAAGAAAGCCGGAGAGTTCTATACACCGCAAGAGGTTAGTCAGATATTGGCTGAAATTGTGTCTATCGGTCATGCGCGGCTTCGCAATGTGTATGACCCGACTTGCGGTAGCGGCTCGTTGCTTCTTCGTGCGGCAAAGGTCGGCCATGCGGTAGATATTTACGGACAAGAGAAGAATCCGACCACTTACAACCTTGCCCGAATGAATATGTTGCTGCACGGCATCAAGTTCAGCAACTTCAAGATAGAGAACGGCGATACATTAGAATGGGATGCCTTTGGCGATACGCAGTTTGACGCAGTGGTGGCAAATCCTCCTTTCTCCGCAGAATGGAGTGCCGCCGATAAGTTCAACAACGATGACCGTTTCAGTAAGGCCGGACGGCTTGCGCCGAAGAAAACAGCCGACTACGCCTTTATCCTCCATATGATTTACCATTTGAATGAGGGTGGCACAATGGCTTGCGTAGCTCCGCATGGGGTGCTGTTCCGTGGAAATGCAGAGGGGGTAATCCGCCGTTTCCTCATTGAGAAGAAGAACTACATAGATGCTATCATTGGTTTGCCTGCCAATATCTTCTATGGTACGAGCATACCGACTTGCATCCTTGTGTTTAAGAAATGCCGCAAGGAAGATGACAACATCCTGTTCATTGATGCCAGCAAGGAGTTTGAGAAAGTCAAGACGCAAAACAAGCTCCGTCCGCAACATATCCAGAAGATTGTGGAAACCTACCGTGACCGCAAGGAAATAGAAAAGTACAGCCACCTTGCTACATTGCAGGAAATCGCCGACAATGACTATAACCTGAATATCCCCCGTTACGTTGATACCTTTGAGGAAGAAGAACCGATTGACATCAAGGCTGTAATGGCGGAAATCAAAGAATTGGAAGCTAAACGTGCCGAGTTGGATAAGGAGATTGAAGTTTATCTGAAAGAATTGGGCATTGTATAATTCTGAATGTGAAATTTGAAGTCGCAAATTGCGACATCAAGGTTTATAAGCTATGGCGAAAGACAGGGAAAAGATAGAGGGTAAGGCAAGCGAACCGGTCGCAAATTGCGGCCAGTTACCAGAGGTTATTGACATAAAGCCGATGATTCGGGTAATCAGAGGCCAACAAGTCATAATTGACAGGGATTTGGCTCTGTTATACGGTGTGGAAACCAGAGTGTTGAACCAAGCTGTAAAACGAAACAGTGAGCGATTCCCAGATGACTTCATGTTTCAACTCAGCAAAGAGGACGTTGAAATCTTGAAATCACAAAATGTGACTTCAAGTTGGGGCGGCGACAGAAGATTGCCTTACGCATTTACAGAACAAGGTATCGCCATGCTTAGCTCTGTCTTGAAATCACAAACTGCCGTAGATGTGAATATCCGCATTATGCGAGCCTTTGTATCTATGCGCCGTTTCATTGCCACTAATGCCCAACTGTTCCAGCGGCTTGAAACGATAGAATATCATCAACTGGAAATGAAACAGCATCAAGAGGTAACGGACAAGCGCATTGACGAGGTTTTCAAGCGACTTGACGCAAACATTCCACCCATACAAGGCATATTCTATGATGGACAAGTGTTTGACGCTTACCGTTTCGTGTCTGATTTGATGCGAAAGGCCAAACGTTCAATCGTGCTTATTGATAACTATGTGGATGACACCGTGCTTACCTTGCTTGACAAGAGGGAGAACGGAGTGACGGCAACCATCTACACACAACGTATCAGTAGCCAGTTTCAGTTGGATGTTGACCGTCATAACGCCCAATATCCACTCATAGAGATAAAGCTATTTAATAAAGCGCATGACCGCTTCTTGCTTGTGGACGATGAGGTTTACCACATAGGAGCATCCATCAAAGATTTGGGTAAAAAGTGGTTTGGCTTTACCCTGATGCGTGACATCACGGCAACCGAACTTATCAACAAAATTAAAGAGTAATGACTATGGCAGACAATAAAGATAAGAAAGTCCTTAATGTTCCGGCTTTGCGATTCCCAGAGTTTACGGAAGGATGGGCAACAAAATCAATAAGTGATTTAGCAACTGTTATAGGTGGTGGTACTCCTGACACAACAGTAAAATCATATTGGAATGGAGATATTCAATGGTTTACTCCTTCTGAAATAGGCAAGAATAAATATGTTGATTTAAGTTTACGTACCATTACAGAAGAAGGGTTGAACAATTCCAATGCTAAGCTTTTACCTCCACATACAATACTTTTAAGTTCACGTGCGACCGTGGGTGAATGTTCTATTGCATTACAAGAATGTGCTACAAATCAAGGATTTCAATCTCTAATAGCAAAGAATTGTGATATGGATTTTCTTTATTATTTGATTCAAACAAAGAAAAAAGAATTGATAAGGAAAGCGTGTGGTTCTACCTTTTTAGAAATTTCCGCAAATGAAATCCGCAAAATTCACACTTATGTGCCGTCAATCAATGAACAGAAAAAGATAGGTGTTTTATTATCTCTTATTGATAAACGCATAGCTACCCAGAACAAAATCATTGAGAAACTTGAAACCTTAATTAAGGGGATTATTGAAACTGTTATTTCTTCGCAAAAGCCTAATACACTTATTAAAAATTGCCTCGAATGCAATTCATCCACATTGCAGGAAAGCCAAGTTGCAGAAACTGGAACTTTCCCTGTTTATGGAGCAACGGGTATTAGTGGTTACACAGAAACAGCAGATGTAAACGGTGAATCTATTTTGATAATCAAAGATGGTTCTGGGGTTGGTACAGTTAAGTATGTGACTGGAGAATACAGCTACATCGGAACTCTCAACCGTCTAATAGCAAAAGATGGCTATTGCTTAAAGTACATATACTTCGCCTTGCAAAGATTTAGTTTTGAACCATATAAAACAGGGATGGCTATACCACACATCTATTTTAGGGATTATGGTAAAGCCAAAATCTTTTGTCCAACCATAGAGAAGCAGTCTGTTATAGCCCAAAAACTTTCTTCTATTGAAGATAAGGTATCAGTTGAGAAACAAATCTTGTTCTATTACCAAGCACAGAAATCTTATCTGTTATCGCAAATGCTCATATAAGCATTTTAGATAAAAGATATTGCTTTTGTTTGTTAAGTATGAGTACCAAAGATTGTTCATTCGCCAATTTACAGGCTAAATTTTCAAACAACAAAGCAATAGTTTTAAGAGTATTCTCTTCTGGCAATACGCAACTGTGTGGCTGAACTTCAGCAATATAATGCCGTTTATGTTCTTCCGTTGAGAGTTCAAGCGATTTCAAATACTCATATGTGTATCGAAGGATAAATTTGTTCTTAGCAGTGAGTATTTTAATAGCTGATGACTTTACCTTGAATGGGAATGATACATATTTACAGTCCAAGGTGAAATCATCAATTATAATGCAATCACCTTTATTATAGATTCCGTCTGTTTCCGTTGTATAGCCAAGTATAAAAGCCTTATTTGCGGTTAATACGGGTGTGAAAGTGTCATTTTTACTATATTCTGCACTTGATACAATGTATCGTTGAGGTTGTTCAAAAGAAAGTATATTGCCAATAGTGGCATTAAAACCAACATTCTTTCGGAGTTGCTTAAAGATATTATATCTTATCCCCTTAATTAGGGATGATTACGACAAAAGGGATGCGATTAGCGTCTGTTTGCTTTCTCCCAAATCTGATTGGAAATGCTATAAGGTTTCTGAAATTGCTGATATAGGACGAGGCAGGGTAATTAGTAGTAAGGAAATTGCAAATCAAAACAATCCCCAATACCCCGTTTATTCTTCACAGACATCAAATGAAGGTATCATGGGATATCTTGATAATTATGCTTTTGATGGCGAGTATATAACATGGACAACTGATGGCGCAAATGCAGGTACTGTATTTTACCGAAATGGGCGTTTTAATTGCACAAATGTATGTGGAACTCTCAAGTTGCATTACCAATTCGATGCTTATTATTGCTCATTAGTCTTGGCAAATGCGACAAAGAAGTATGTTTCCGTAAATCTTGCTAATCCCAAATTGATGAATAACACAATGGCTGCCATCAAACTTTATCTTCCTCCGTTTCAGGAACAAAAAAGGATGGCACAATTATTCAGAAAGATGGATGAAAATATCACTTTAGAGCATAAACTTTTACTATCGTATCAAAAACAAAAACATTATTTACTCCAGCAAATGTTTATATGAACATCTGCCGAAGTAAGAAATTTTTAGTATTTAGATAATTGATAAGCATCTTTTGTTCAATATTAAGTTTATGCTCTACTTTCAAGAGCAAATTTGCTACAGTTTCTTGCTCATTTTTATTTGGTAAGGTAATTTTTACTTTTTGTATATCAGCATAATGCAGATGTATGATAGTGCTACCTTTAGCATATTTGGCCAAATTTTTCTTGCCTATGATATTGAAATAATAACTAAGGTAATTACTATTGTATTGCTCATTAACATGGATTCCAAACATATCTCCCCCAAGTATTATACCATCTTCATTTATTGATGATGGTGCTATAAGTGATAAAGCATCAACTGTAGTCGATGCAGGAAAGAGTAAGTCGCCCTTTGTGCTTAATGTACTGTTCGGAGATTTAGTCGTATGAGAAACAACATTTTCAATTACGCATCCATAGGTGGTAAATAATTCTCCGTAAATAATACAAGGACTTCCATCCTTAGTTAAATCATCTTTAGACAAGTTCATCACATTGAATGGCTCTCCAATATCATAGATATACAGTTCAGACTTGTTGCATTTTCTATAATGCTCAACCATAATCGCATCCCTTAGCAACCGCAAATCCTCAATGATTTTGTTTTGTATTGAAATACGTTTATCAAGTAAATGTAAAAATACAGCTATTTTGGTTTGCTCTTCTTTTGATGGTATGAATACAGGGCAAGCCAAGACTTCTCTCTTTTTCAGATTCGTTTGATTGATGCCGTCGTCAAACCGCAAATAATACTTATTACGGCATATTTGATACATTAAGAATCTGCTAATATTACCATTTATAGCACTAAAAGAACATATGCGTTGATTTAATGTGTATATATTGTCTTCCTCTATATAATAACATTTTGCTAAAGCCTTGCCATTGGGCAAATCGCTCATTACCATTACAAATTGTGACTTAAATAGTGGAGATAGTTGGGCTGTTACTTTTTTGAATACAGAACCATCTGTAGAAACAAATTTAGAATTGACAAGTATATAATGTCCATTCTCATCAACGCAATTTTCATGTGCCTTTCCATTTGAGAACATGACAACATTTTGAAGAATGTCTTTTCTCCACTCCTCCGTAAACTCCGGAAATCGTAAAGCCGGAACATCACACACTATATTTCTCTAATTATAAGAACCAATTATTTAGAAATCATGATTCATAAAACAGTTAGAGAAATTGCGACAGCTTGGAAAGAGTACAAGCGTCCTTATGTGAAGCAGTCCACGATGGCAGCTTATGTGTTAATCTTGGAGAACCATGTTCTTCCTTATTTCGGGGATGGTGATTCACTCCACGAGCAGGCGGTACAGGCTTTTGTCTTGCAGAAGTTGGAACGTGGTTTGAGTGTCAAAACAATCAAGGACATTTTGATAGTCCTTAAAATGGTGATGAAGTTCGGGGTCAAAAACGAGTGGATGACCTATTACGAATGGGATATAAAGTACCCCACGACCTCCACCAGCAAGGAACTGGAAGTACTGTCTGTCGCCAATCACAGAAAGATTCTGAACTACATCCAAAGCCACTTTACTTTTATGGGGCTGGGGATTTATATCAGCCTTAGTACCGGATTGCGCATCGGAGAAATTTGCGCATTGAAGTGGAGTGACATCAATGTAGCAGACGGCACAATAACCGTAAGTCGTACGATTGAACGCATCTATATCATTGAGGGTGAGAAAAAGCATACTGAACTTATTATCAACACACCCAAAACAAAAAACTCCTGCCGTGAAATTCCCATGAGCAAGGAATTGTTAGCCATGATTAAGCCATTGAAAAAAGTGGTCAATGAAAATTTTTATGTACTTACCAATGATGAGCATCCAACAGAACCACGCACGTATCGTAACTATTACAATGGTTTGATGGCGAAGCTCGACATCCCCAAACTAAAATACCACGGTCTGCGTCATAGCTTCGCCACCCGTTGCATTGAAGCTGGGTGCGACTATAAAACAGTGAGCGTGATGTTAGGTCATTCCAACATTTCAACCACGCTCAACCTATACGTCCATCCTAATATGGAACAAAAGAAACGTTGCATTACCAAAATGTTCAAATCATTGGGGAAATAAAGTAATTGTATTCTGTCATTTGCATATAGCCCATAAGATTACAGCAAGATAACTGACAGCCAAAGCTATTACCAAAAATATGAGCCAACGGTTGGAAAGCCAAATGCCTTCATTGCTTTGGAGGCGTTTGGCCATTTTATTGCTGTGCTTCTCCAACAGTTCTTCTTCGGCTTTGATGTGTCGGACTGTGCATTGGTGTACTTTCTTCAGTTCATCGGTGTCGATTTGGGCACGGATGACTGTTTGCTGTTCCGCTTTGACAATGGCACGGCTAATGCCCTCCACTATGTTGTCCGCACTGTCTTTTGCCGCACCCAAGGCTTTGAAGGCAGTCCGTTCCCGTTGAACGGTATGCTTCAAGCTACCGTGTATGCCTTGCAGTTCTTCTTTGAGCGAATTGATTTCACTAAGCAGATTACGAAGTTCAATCAGTTGGCAGTTGACTTCCTGAAGCAGTCCTTCAAGTTCCTGTTTGTCCTGTTCCAACTCATCTTCGGGTGTATAATTGGCAAGCCTCTCACGGAGAGCCGCCGTATCGGGTTGTTTCATTGCATTTCTGTTTTTTAGTTTTTTATTTACGTTTTATTCCGCCTTTGGAATGTCTGCCGATTCTCTTTGAAGCGGCCTGCGCACATCTACGGGCAAATTCAATCTCGTCCTCTTTTGGGTCGCGTCCCCATTTCAAGTCTGACTGCGAACCGCCGCCACCTCCGCCTGATGTCACCTCGTATGGTGATGCTATAAGGGTGAAGTAAGCCATTGCCAAGTTCTGTAAGTCCTGCCAGTTGGCCAGTTCCCGGTAGTCAAATTCATCATTGAAGAAGTCAAGCACCTTATCGGGAAGATAACGCTTGTAGGTTTTTCCGTCATGTTCAAACTCCGTGGGCTGGCTGTTCGGCTTATAGGTCGTGTAGTCCTCGAATATGGGATTACTTTGTCGTATAACAGGCTGTGGCTTTTGTTGCGTACCAATGGGAACGTACTGCTTCGACGTAGATACAACTGGCTGTTTGGCTGTAGTGCGGACTTGTTGCGTCTTGTATTGATGTAATTTCTCCCATGTCTGTTTGATACGTGATGCAGTCAGGTTGCGCCCCTTTCCAAGTTCCGATGCCTTGAACTTCGTGTTGCCTTTGAGAAGCACATAACCACGAATGACATCTTTCTTGTCCTTGCGCAAATATAAGTCATAGCCTTTGGCGGCAAGCCTTTCTTGGTAGCCGTCCCATGACCACTTATCAAGTTCGCACAAGGCCTCCATGCAGTCGGCACTGACTTTGGGGATGTTGGTCTCGTGTATGTGCTGCGCCGTAGTCCATCCCCTTTGCCGGGCAATCATTTCAGCCGCCCGTTGTGCGCGGAGGTGGATGGCGTGGTCGTTGTTGATGTTCCCGTCCTCGTCCACGCGGCTGACGATGGCATGAAGATGCGGTATGCCACTGTCGGATTCCTCATGCAGCCACACGGAGGACTTGCTGCCCGATATGTTTGTTTGCTCAGAAATTACCTTGCCGTCCTTGTTGCGGATTTCCTGAATGTCGAAAGCGGCTGCGAAGTCCTGCCACAGTTTCCGCCAATCGTCCAAAGTGAAATTTTCGGTATGTTCCATCGCCGGGCTTATCTCTATTCGGATAGTATTGTTCCTGATATTCGGGTGGTTCATTGTGGCAAACTTCATTTCCGTAAAAATGCCTGTTGCATCCATGCCCTGCGGCATGAAGTTGTCACAGATACGGGTAATCCTTTCGGGATGCTTCTTGTTTCTCGACTCACCCGACACATACAGCATCGCCCTTATGCCGTGGGCTACGGCTTTTGCTTTGGCTATCATGCGCCGTCCTCCTTTGCATCTTCATTTGTTGTTCCTGCCGGATAATGGTTGGCCGTCTGCGCGGACTGCAAGAAGTCGGTGACACGGTTTGTGACAAATGCCACTTTCTCGTACCAGTCAAGCATGATAGGCTGCTGGCGGAAAAGGCGTATCTTCTCGTTGTCGGTCAGTCCGTGCAGGGCGTTGGCGAAGTTCACCATGTCAGTCCTGCAAGCCGCAAGTTGCCGCAATCCGTCCAAATCCTTGTCGGAAAGCCTTTGCCGTGGCTTGTAGCCGAGTGCCCTCGCACGGATGAAATTGCTGCGTGTCATGCCGCACTGGTCAGCGGTACTTTTGATTTGTGCAAGCTCCTGTTCCGTGACTTTGGTGACCACCACCTTGTCACGCCTTACAACAGGCTTCTCCTGCCCGGATTGCTGTTTGGAAGTATCTTCTTCGTATGCCATAAACAAAGTTCTTAGAATGGTTGTAAAAACGGTTTCTATAAAAGGGATGGTGCGAGCCTGCGAGCGGCACGGACAACGGTCTGCCAAGCCGTTGCGAGGGCGTCGTGGTAATACCGTCCGAAGGCGGTAATACCTCGGCATATCTCGCAACTGAACGCTACCGCTCCATGCCAATCCAACCCTCCGCTTGCCACAGCCAGTACAGACTGGTGCCAGTAGGAGTGCCGGAGAATGGAACAACAGAAAGCGTTTGTTTGTACTATACCGTTGTCGGCTCGGCTTCTGACGGCTCTTATTCTTCTCTCTGTTCGTGGATGGATGGGGCGGCTATGCGGCCATTCTCCGCTATTTCCCATTGCAGTAGGCACGGAAAGCTCATCACGGACGCTACCCTTGAACGGCAGGTGTCGATAAGCCCCATGCCCGTAAGCGTGGCAAGCAGGTTGCGTATGCGTTTCCTGCCCATGTTCCATTGCGATGAAAGCTGTTCCTCGGAATACTGCGCCTGACCTGCGGAAAGCATGAGCGGTCTGTGGAAGCCATTGGCAACACCGTCCGTTAAAGCCATCCTCGCCAACAGGTCGCCGAACAATGCGAAGTTGCCTATTTCCCTGCCGTTGTCATCGGTCGTTGTTCCGCACAGCCATTGCATCGCATGGTCGGAAAAACTGAAAGAGAATGATGCAATTCCTGACGGGTAAATGAACCTGTATGTTTCCTTGTCCATAAAATCTATGACTTTATAAATGTGATACTGTTTTTATTTGAATGGAATGAAGCCATGCAGGTATCTGTATAGAAATACCGACTTGCTTTTTGTTGTACCCTGCACGGCTTGAAATAGTTGAATTGCGTATAAGTAGAAAGGTATTTGGTGAAAGCCACGCATCAGCCGGTCAATAAGTCCTGTCCCGAAATAAGGGAAGAAAATAAACTGCATGAACAGACACCTAACATACTCCTTTCCAGCTTTAGCACACGGTCACTTGTTTGCTCCGTTGCTGTTAGCGTTGCCCGAAAACGGTTGTCCGGGTGCAGGCCGCTTGTCAAGGCTCGACACGGCACGGCTGATGTCCGTCGCGTTCACCGCAATGGAAAGCAATGCCTTGTTGACAGTTACCAACTGCCGCTTGTCGCAAAACTCCGCCACACGCTCCAGCAATCCGAACGCACGGTTCAACCGATGTCCCTGTATGTTGTCCGCTGTCAACCTGTCGTTGTCCGTGCCGCTGTTTAGATAGCGGTTGAGCGCAAGGCGGTCATCCGCCGAAATGCTTTCTGCCGTTGCCTTGCCGTCAGCGATGACTATGCTCACGCGCAGTGCATCCGCTTCGTAGATACCAACACTCTCCAAGAATGTGCGGATTGCCTGTACGTCCTTGCCGCTAACTTCACGCTTACGGCTCTCGTTCTTCTTTACGGTCGGAACAGACGAAGCTGCTTCGGACTGTTCCATGTTCTTGTTCATTTCCATAATACAGTTTTAATGTGAATAAAAAGTTCATTGTCTTTCGTTCATTTCCTGAATTTTGGCAGCCGCTTCCTCCTTGATTTCGTCAACTGACTTTGATTTTGCGCCATGCACCCATTCAATCAGTTTCTTTTTCTCAAAGAAAATGAGTTTGCCCGCAGGCTTGAAGTACGGCAGTTGGTTCAAGTGCGTCATCTTATATAGGGTGCTTTTGGCAATGCCGAGAAAGTTAGCCGCTTCCTCTAAGTTCAGTACTTCCTTGGCCGCATAGCAAAGGTTTTCCAGTCGGTTCACCCGTTCCTGAAGCTCAGCAATCTTGCGCTCCTGTTCGAGATTCATTTTTGATGTCTTGTTTTCTGTCATGATGTTGTATTTTATGAGTTTGTTAATCAATTTCGACCACAAATGTATATGGTTTGATTTGTAGAATTGCAAGTCAAATGATTGATTTATAATCATTTATCATATTGAAAATCAGCATTTTCCGCTCATTGTACAACTCTGAATATGTCGCTTTGTCCGGCTATGTAGCCATGCGGTATTTTTTGCCAACTTACTGATTGGACACACATTCAGCATTGCTGATAATGGCAGGTGGGTTGTACATTTGTCCAAGACAGTGTGCAACGGCAGAAATGCCATAGTGTACAAATGGCATAAAACAGATTTTAACAGACCTTTGGAATAAGCAACATAAGTCTGTGTGTGAGGCATTTGCTGTATCTTCCTGAAAATGCCCGTGTGATATAAATGGTTGATTGACAACATATTTATAAGAAATTGCTTGCTTTTCACGGGACAAAATCGTACCTTTGCAGAGGAAAGAGAAGTCCATGACAAGGGATGCCGGACTTGAAGCGTTCTTGATTTTATTTTCCTGTGGTTTTGTCCCGTTTTTGTCCCGTCCGGGATTTGTCTCACGGAATAATATCTTGCAAATAGTTGGTTTACAGAAGGTTGCAAGTGAAAGAAAGCGTAAAAATACGCTAACCACCAGTAACCACCTAAAAGGACCCTGCGCACCGGTAAAAGTCGCGTCCGTCAGAAACTCGTTGGTCTGAAAGATGACATCATCTATTTCCTCCTCCAACAGGTTGATGCCGAAATCCGAAAGTATATCTCCGTTTGCCATAGCCCTGTCTTTTTATTTCCCTCTGTTTACACTCTCGTTGTCATCTTCGCCGTTTCCGTTGCCGCCCGATTGCGAGCCACGCACCGCAAGGCGTGATTCCTGCCACCGGCTCATGGCATTGCGGACAATGCCGCCCTTATGCAGGGTACGGTTGTCCGTTGCGTTCAGCAGTGTGCTTGTTGCCGTTGCGTTCTGACGCTTGGCGAGGTAGCTCACTAAAATCTCGTTCTGCCGTGCCACATCCTCGTAGATGCGCAGATACTCCTTCTTTCGCTGGGCGTTTGGCATATAGGCGTCTTTCGTGGCGTTGATGGCGCACTGATAGACGTGGTAGTATTCCGTCCACCGTTCCTTGTCGGCCGGAGTACCGCCGGACAGGAGAATACGGTCGATGTTGCGCCGGAACCGGTCCATCTGTCTGCTGACCTTATCGCCCTCGGCAAGCCACGCGATGTCCGCCTGCCGGTCGGCAACGTTCAACGCCTCGACCTTCGCCCGCTTGACCAAAGCCGAATCAATGGCTTCCGCTTCGTCCACCTGGTTGTAGAGATTGATACCGGCAAGTGTGCGGAACGAGAGCTTGTTTTTGGCCGCCGCCGACTTCTTGTATTTGTTGTGCAGCACGGAATAATAGAGGTCGGGCGAGAGTGCGCCCGTACCGGTTTCCATGACCGTTATCTTTTTTAAGCGAATAGCCGATTGATGCGGTAATGTAATTATAATAATCTGAATCTATATAGATTTTTTCTTCAACACCTGCAAGAGAATTAAAGCTGTTTATGTTTTCTTTTACTTTGCCTGTGTCAACTGCTATTACTATCGTTGTGATATAATGTGGATACCAATAATAATGCCCGCCACTATCCATAAGGCTTTTTGCAAGCAGTTCATCAGCTTGAGCAGCATAACCGTTATTGAGATTATCTACTACCGAACTTTCGGATATAACTAAATTATATTCATCATTATCGCATTTTAATGCATTAAAGTAATCCTCGTTATTGACTGAAATGGTCTTTATATG
>ENA-OPRZ01000092-OPRZ01000092.1-human-gut-metagenome-genome-assembly--contig:-NODE-92-length-22265-cov-3.380099_pt1 | contig 22265 bp, 26 predicted proteins | sample MGYA00241803_ERZ501897 | MGnify/ENA primary metagenome ERZ501897 (study PRJEB25962, sample SAMEA2042397) | human gut metagenome | biome: human gut; feature: human-associated habitat; material: faeces...
TGGCACACCATCTTGAGACTTACAGTGAAGAGCTTGGCGAGCTGTTTCGCCGAAAAACCCAAAAAACATTCTGAAAATGATGTGGATTGTATTGACTGTTGCCGTATTGGTTTGCGGTCTGCTGTTATGTTGCGTTTATGTACTGTCCAATAAGATTTGTTCACTGAAAAGACAGGTCAGAGAGTTGAATGAGAAAATAGGAATAGCGAACAGCTTTCCCGAATATAACCGTGTGTATCTGAACGATGCTCCAGTCGGGAAAGGACGCCAGATTCGTATCCGTTGCGGTTTGTACAACAAGGCAAGCCGCCTTATTCCGTTTATGGCTCCCGGCATGAGTGTTTCAGTCTATGTGAGCAATATCGTGGAGGAACACTTGAAACGCCACGGAGAATTGCTGAAGAATGAACTTGAATGTTTTCTCTATAAGGATTCTTTATGGAAGAACTGATATACTTCTGTGTACGGATTGTCTGTATAGGCTATTTGCTGTACAGCGTGTATGGCTGGAGAAGGCGTATCGAAACTGTTTGTACCCTGCTTTATGGGAAACCTTGCGTGAAGAAGGAAAAGAAAGAAGCTGCCGGAACGGAATCTGCGGTTTCAGATGCAGAAGTGATGGGAAGTACCCGTTATGTCTATCTGGACGAAAATGCCGGAAAGACTGCCGCTCCCTTCATGAGCCAGCCACTTGAAAGGAATTTTATCGGTGAGGAGGAGGATGTGCAGCAGGAAGATGTGGAATGCAACCTTCAGCTGGATAAGATGAAACTCCTGCAGGAAGTCCAGGAGGACCTTGATGCGGAGTCTCCCGAAGTGGAATCCGTATCACCTGTTCTGTCCAGCAGGGACATGGAAGTACTCGGCGAATATCTGACACATCAGGATGAAGCCGACCATGAGAAGGCCATGCAGGCAGCCCGTGTCCTGTTCTCCATCAGGCAGACCAGCCTGATTGATGTGTTCCTTTCCAATATGGAGAATTCCGCGATTGTAGAGGAACTGATAGACAGGTATCTTGATGAGGACGGCAATCCCAAACCGCTTAAAGTAAAGGATGGGAATGAACCGTCTGACAACTGGCGGAAATATATCTGACACCGATATATTCAGGCATCCCGGAAATCTTTTCGGGATGCTTTTTTTATGTCTGTAAGGCTTCCTGAATGACATCTGATGACATCCGGTGACACCTGATGACAGTGTTGTATCACAGCGGTTTAAGCCTTATATATTTGCAGTCGAATTCAACATTTATGTCAAACCCCAAAATGATTCGACAATGAAGAGAAGAATCCTATTTTCAGTATTGTGTGTGCTGGCGGCGGCAGGTGCCTTCGCACAGGGACAGGGTCTTGCCGGCATCAATGAGGCTACCAGCCTTATGACTTCGTATTTCGATCCGGCCACCAAATTGTGTTATGCCATTGGAGCCGTACTCGGTCTGGTCGGCGGTATCAAGACGTATGGCAAGTTCAGCAGCGGCGATCCCGATACGTCCAAGACTGCGGCGAGCTGGTTCTTCGCCTGCATCTTCCTGATTGTGGCCGCCACCATTCTCCGTTCCTTCTTCCTGTAAGCCATGGATTACCGTATCAACAAAGGAGCAGGCCGTCCGATTGAGTTCAAGGGCTTGAAATCACAGTACCTGTTCTTTTTTGCCGGAGGCCTTGTATCGGTCTTTCTTGCGGTGGTTGTCCTGTATATGGCCGGTGTCAGCCAGCTGGTATGCCTGTCTTTCGGAGCGGTATCCGGTTCCCTGGCCGTATGGCTGACCTTCCGCATGAATGCCCGCTACGGTGAGCACGGGCTGATGAAGATGCTGGCAGAGAAACGCCATCCGCGCTATCTGTCAGCCCGTCGCAGAATATTCAGAGCATTAACCAAAAAGAAGAGAAAGAAATGAGAAGTGTATTGAAGGCCTGTGATCTGGAAGACAGATTCCCGATTCTGGCCGTGGAAAACAACTGCATCGTAAGCAAGGATGCGGACATTACGGTAGCCTTCGAGGTTGAGCTACCTGAACTGTACACGGTGACGGCGACGGAATACGAAGCCATTCACGGTACCTGGGTAAAGGCCATGAAGGTGCTTCCCAATTATTCGGTCGTGTACAAGCAGGACTGGTTCGTCAAGGAAAACTACCGGAGCGAAGGAGACGGGACGGAAAGTTTCCTGTCCCGCAGCTATGAGCGTCATTTCAACGAACGCCCGTATCTCAGACACCGCTGCTTCCTGTATCTGACAAAGACCACACGCGAACGTGCCCGTCGCCGCAGTGATTTCAGTACCCTGTGCCGCGGCTATATCCTTCCCAAGGAAATCACGGACTGGGATTCGGTCGTGAAATTCCTGGAGGCGGTGGAGCAGTTCGAGCATATCATGAACGATTCGGGGCATGTCAGGATGAAGCGTCTCAGAACGGAAGAGGTGGTCGGAACGGAAGAATGTCCCGGGCTGATTGAAAGATACCTGACTCTCGGTATGGAGGACACGCACCCCGTATTACAGGACATCTGCCTTGATCCGGAACGTATGCGCATCGGTGACAAACGTCTTTGCCTGCATGTGCTTTCCGATACGGAAGACCTTCCCGGCAGTGTGGGCACGGACATGCGCTATGAGCGCTTATCCACGGACCGTAGCGACTGCCGTCTTTCGTTTGCGGCTCCGGTAGGACTCCTGCTTTCATGCAACCATGTCTATTCGCAGTACGTGTTCATCGATGACGCGCAGGAAATCCTGCAACGCATGGAAAAGACCTCACGCAACATGCTGTCCCTGTCGAAATACAGCCGCAGCAATGCCGTGAACTATGAATGGGCAGAAATGTATCTTGACGAGGCGCATACGAAAGGGCTTGTTCCGGTACGGTGCCACTGTAACGTACTGGCCTGGGCGGAAGACGAGGAAGAGTTAAGGCGTATCAAGAACGATACCGGCAGCCAGCTTGCTCTGATGGGATGCGTACCTCATTACAACACGATAGATACTCCGGTGCTGTACTGGTCTGGTATTCCAGGCAATGCGGGCGATTTTCCGGCTGAGGAAAGTTTCTATACCTTTCTGGAACAGGCTGTCTGCCTGTTTGCTTCGGAAACGAATTATCGCAGTTCGCCCAGCCCGTTTGGTATCCGTATGACGGACAGGCAGAGCGGCGTACCGCTTCATCTTGACATCAGTGACCTGCCCATGCGCAAGGGAATCATCACCAACCGCAACAAGTTCATACTCGGTCCCTCCGGCAGCGGTAAATCCTTCTTTACGAACCATCTTGTCCGCCAGTATTATGAACAGGGTACCCATATCCTGCTGGTGGATACCGGAAACAGCTATCAGGGACTTTGCAGCCTGATTCATGACCGGACACATGGCGAGGACGGTATCTATATCACCTATGAGGAGGACAATCCCATCGCCTTCAATCCGTTCTATACGGATTCCGGGGAATTTGACGTGGAAAAGCGTGAAAGCATCAAGACAATGATACTCACACTCTGGAAACGTGAGGATGAAGCCCCAAGACGTTCAGAAGAAGTGGCCCTTTCGGGAGCGGTGAACGCATATATCCGCAGGATAATGGAAAACAGGGATGTCAGACCCGATTTCAACGGATTCTACGAGTTTGTGCGTGATGACTACCGCCGGATGATTGAGGAGAAGAAAGTCCGTGAGAAGGATTTTGACATCGACGGTTTCCTGAACGTGCTGGAACCGTTCTACCGTGGCGGTGATTATGATTTCCTGCTTAATTCGGACAAGGAACTGGATCTTACCAACAAGCGCTTTATCGTATTTGAGCTGGACAATATCAGCGGAAACAAGGTGCTTCTGCCCGTGGTCACGCTGATAATCATGGAAACCTTCATCGCCAAGATGCGCCGCTTGAAAGGCATCCGCAAGATGATACTCATTGAGGAATGCTGGAAAGCCCTGATGTCCGCCAATATGAGTGAGTACATAAAGTATTTATTTAAGACCGTCAGAAAATATTTCGGTGAGGCCGTGGTGGTCACCCAGGAAGTGGATGACATCATCAGTTCCCCTGTCGTGAAGGAAGCTATCATCAACAACAGTGACTGCAAGATTCTTCTTGACCAGCGGAAATACATGAACAAGTTCGACCATATCCAGCGGCTTCTCGGACTGACCGACAAGGAACGCGGACAGATCCTGTCCATTAATCAGGCCAACCATCCCGGACGTTTCTACCGTGAGGTCTGGATCGGTCTTGGCGGTACCCACTCGGCCGTGTATGCCACGGAAGTCAGCGATGAGGAATATGCCGTATATACCACGGAAGAGTCGGAAAAGCTGGAATTGCAGAAGCTGGCCAGGGAACTGGGCGGAAATCTGGAACTGGCCGTGAAACGCATTGCGGAAATGAGAAGGGAAAGGAAAAGGTCAAACGGTAAAGCATAACGGTTATGAATGACAGTTTTGAATCGGATGAAAGAAAGCGTAAGGAGACAATCGAATGTCTCTACTGGTCCCTGATGAACGGATGGGACATACCGAAGGATATCCGTGAACATTACGGATTTTCAGAGGACTATGAACTGTACCACCGGCTTGAAAGTATGGAACCGGAAGATTACAGGGAAAGAAGGCTCAGAGGCGAGATACCTGATGCCGTAGAGGTCGATGTAAGACTGACACATGCTGTGGAGAAGGTCTTCGAGCGGCTTTGTTCCCCTCCTCCCGTACAGTATCTCGACAAGCTGTACGGGGAACTGGAAAAGCTGGGAGGTTTCATCGCCAACCCGAAGAATATTGACAGCCCTTTCATTAATTCCTGCTTTCTCATGAGATACGGCATTGACCGGAATTCCCCGGATGAAATCAGGCGGCAACAGTCAGAAAAGGCATATAAAGAACTTTATGCCAGGTTTGAAACCATGGTTGGCCTGAAGTTCCCAAACAAAAAGGACGATACCATTATCCGCAAGGAATGTCGGCAGCCAGCCTGTAAGGACAGGCCGACCGGAAAAGTCCACATCCCGGTCACTCCGAAGCCAAAGAGACGCAAGATGGGACTTTGAGAGATTCAGTAAAACAAGAACAACATCATTAAAAAAGACAAGACATGAAAAACAGACAGTTGTACAGACTGGCCGCCTGTCTGATCGGGGCGGCATCACTGCTTCTGCAGAGCTGCAGTGAGAGCAGGTTCAAGGACTGTGACCGCCTGTGCGGTTCATGGAGCAGTGTGGAAGGCAAGCCCGATGTCCTTATATATAAGGAAGGGGACGCCTACAAGGTGACGGTCTTCGCCCGCAGCGGAAAGACACGGAAGCTGAAGCCGGAAACCTATCTGCTGGTGGAAGAAAACGGTAACCTGTTCATCAATACCGGCTACCGCATAGACATCGCCTACAATGAGGCGGCTGACGTATTGACCTTTTCTCCGAATGGTGACTATGTAAGGAAGGAGGTACGTCCATGAGAAAAAGACTGCTGCTGCTTTGTGCAGGAACCTTTTTTCTTGCCGGACAGATACGGGCACAGTGGGTGGTGACCGATCCGGGAAACCTTGCCCAGAGTATCATCAACATGTCGGACAATATCGTGCATACCTCTTCAACTGCGACAAGTACCGCCCAGAATTTTGCGGAGACGGTGAAGATATACCAGCAGTACAAGAAATACTATGATGCCCTGAAGTCCGTCAACAATCTGGTGAAGGATGCCCGTAAGGTCAGTGAGATTATCCTGATGGTCGGTGACGTGTCGGAAATCTACGTGACCAATTTCCAAAAGATGCTGGGTGACGAGAACTTTTCTCCAGAGGAGCTGGATGCCATCGCTTTCGGTTATACCAAACTTCTGGAAGAGAGCAACGGGGTGTTGCAGGACCTCAAGCAGGTAATCAACGTCAGCACCCTTTCCATGACCGACAAGGACCGTATGGACGTGGTGGATGACTGTTATGCCAGTATGCGCCGTTACCGCAATCTCGTGAATTACTATACGAACAGGAATATAGCCGTGAGTTTTCTGCGTGCCCGCAAGAAGAATGACCTTGACCGTGTCCTGAAGCTCTATGGCAATGACACCTCCAAATACTGGTAGCCTATGGTATTGTTATCCGTGGATTTCTCGAATCTCCATACCATTCTGGAGAGCCTTTACAATGAAATGATGCCCCTTTGCGGGGATATGCTGGATGTGGCCAAGGGACTTGCCGGACTCGGTGCCCTGTTCTATGTGGCCGTCCGTGTCTGGCAGTCGCTTGCCCGTGCCGAACCGATAGACGTGTATCCGCTTCTGCGCCCGTTTGCGATAGGCATCTGCATCATGTTTTTCCCGACTCTGGTACTCGGAACGATGAATACGGTGCTGAGTCCGATTGTGCAGGGAACCCACAAGATGCTTGAGGGGCAGACGATGGACATGCAGCAGTACCGTGAGCAGAAGGACAGGCTGGAACGTGAAGCCATGCTCCGTAATCCGGAAACGGCCTATCTGGTCAGCGATGAGGAGTTTGACCGTCAGCTGGACGAGCTCGGATGGTCGCCCGATGCCATGGCAACCCGCATGGGCATGTATATGGAAGTGGGCATGTACAATCTGGAAAAGAATATCCGTGACGCTTTCCGCAGTCTGCTGGAACTGCTTTTTGCTGCGGCATCCCTGCTGATAGATACGGTAAGGACCTTTTTTCTGGTGGTATTGTCCATCCTCGGTCCCATTGCCTTTGCCTTCAGTGTGTGGGACGGTTTCCAGTCCACGCTCAGCCAGTGGTTCATACGTTACATTTCCGTCTATCTGTGGCTTCCCGTGAGTGACCTTTTCAGCTGTATGCTGGCCAAGATTCAGGTACTTATGCTGCAGAACGACATCCTGGAGCTCCAGAACAATCCGAACTATTCGCTGGACAACTCCAATTCGGTATATGTGATCTTCATGCTCATAGGTATCATCGGATATTTTACCGTGCCGACCGTGGCCGGATGGATTGTGCAGGCAGGCGGTGGCGGAAACTACAACCGCAACATCAACCGTACCGCGACCAAGGCCGGAGGATTTGCAGCCGGTGCCGCAGGTTCCGGACTGGGAAATATCGGAGGGCGTCTGCGTGGGAAATAAACAGAACAGGAACATAAAAATCATGAAAACAGATGGAATTCAAATCACTGACCAATATTGAAAGCAGCTTCAGACGGATACGCCTGATGCTTACGGTCTTTGTCGGATGCTGCACGCTCGTGACCGTCTTTGCCCTGTGGAACTCATACCGCTTTGCGGAGAAACAGCGTGAGAAAATTTATGTACTCGATGGCGGCAAGTCACTGATGCTTGCCCTTTCGCAGGATCTTTCACAGAACCGTCCGGCTGAAGCCAGGGAGCATGTAAGAAGGTTCCATGAGCTATTTTTCGGACTGTCGCCACAGAAGGATGCCATCGAGCACAATATCAACCGTGCCTTGCAGCTGGCGGACAAAAGCGCCTATCATTACTATGTGGATTTTGCCGAGAAAGGATATTATAACCGTCTCATTTCCGGTAATATCAATCAGGTGGTACGGGTGGACAGCGTGGTCTGCGACTTTTCCGGATACCCCTACAGGGCCAGGACGTATGCCCGCCAGATGATTATCCGTGAGAGTAATGTGACGGAACGTTCGCTGGTGACTGACTGCCAGCTTCAGAATACGTCCCGTTCCGATGACAACCCCAACGGCTTTATCATCGAACATCTGACCATACTGGAAAACAAGGACATAAGGAGCGTAGAGCGATGAAAAGGAACCTGACGAGACAGGCGGACCTTCAACTCAGGAGGTTCTGCCACAGACTTACCGTTAAACAGCGCAAGGCTGTTCTCTGGATACTGTTTGTCCCGTTTGCCGCCGCATGTGTCTATACGGCATGCAGACCGTTTATAGGCAGTAAGAACCAGGAGTCCGGAATGGAATTTATGGAAAAGGATTCACTCCGTATGGAGTTCATTCAATCTATTGTAAGAAATGGAGAAAGAAAAAGTCAAGAAAGTAATGGAACGGCTGATGAAACCGTTCAGGCTCCGGTCCTCAAAGGACAGGAAGCCGCTGAGTGAGGAACAGAAACGCAAACGCGCCGGATTTGTGGTGTATCCGCTGATGTTTCTGCTGTGTCTGGGAAGTTTCTATCTGATATTCTCACCTTCCGGGCAGGAACAGGAGCGGCAGGACAAAGGACAGGGGTTCAATACGGAAATCCCTTCTCCCGAGGACAGCCGCCTGGAAGGAAACAAGAAGGATGCCTATGAAAAGGCTCTGATGGAACAGGAAAGCAGGAAAAGGAAGACATTCTTTGAAGCTGCGGAGTCCATGTTTGCCAAAGAGGAACGGAAAGACAGTGTCCGTCTTCCCGATAACATTCCACCGGAGAGGCAAACAAACACGGAAACGGAAACAGAAAAAGGCAATGCCGGACTGGTCAGTTCCTCGGCCGGAGCCTACCGTGAGATGAACCGTACGCTGGGAAGCATCTATGAACCGCGGACCGATCCGGAAAAGGAAAGGCTTCTGGAAAGGATTGAGGAACTGGAACGTATGCAGCAACAGCAGCAGAAACAGGAGCCACTGTCAGGCATGGAGGAAAAGATGGCCCTGATGGAAAAATCCTACGAACTGGCCGCCAGATACAATAACCGTCAGGCAGTGGAGACTCCTTCTCCCGTCAGAAAAGCGGAGGACAAAAAAGCCATACCGGTGAAACAGGTTCACAATGAGGTGGTATCCTCGCTTTCCAGACCTATGAGCGACGAAGAGTTCATATCCGCCTTTTCGGGAGAACGCAATGCCGGTTTCAATACGGCTGTCGGCCGGAAGACAGTAACGGAAGGCAATACCATTGCTGCCTGTGTACACGGTACGCAGACCGTATCTGACGGACAGGCCTTGCGCCTGCGGCTTACCGAGCCCATGTCTGTTGCCGGACGTTTCATACCGAAAGGGACCGTACTGGTAGGTGGCACACGCATACAGGGTGAACGGCTGGAAATCATGGTCAATGCCGTGGAATACAAGGGAACTATCCTGCCGGTGGAGCTGGAAGTCTATGATCTGGACGGACAGCAGGGAATCCTGGTGCCGGGTTCACTGGAATATGACGCTGCCAGAGAGATTGCCGCCAATATGGGAACCTCGATGAACAGCAGCATCAACATTTCCACCGATGCCGGGGCGCAGATTGCCTCCGATCTGGGAAAAGGTGTAATACAGGGCGTTTCCCAGTACATATCCAAACGGATGCGTACGGTAAAGATAACTTTGAAGGCCGGACACCGGGTACTGCTCCATTCACCGGAGAAATGAAATACAGGAAAACTATGAAAGAAAAAACAACCATTAAACAAAAGCACATGAAGAAGATTCTGATGATGTTTGCCCTTTTACTGGGCGTATCGGCTGCTTGGGCGCAGCAGAGTAGCGGTGATTATTATGAGGGGCTGACCCGCAAGATCGGTTTCAGCCAGATGATTCCGCCGCACGGACTGGAAATAACGTATGACAAGACTGTACATGTCATTTTCCCGGCTCCGGTCAAGTATGTGGATCTCGGTTCTACAAACCTGATAGCCGGCAAGGCCGACGGTGCCGAGAATGTAATCCGAGTAAAGGCCACGACACGCAATTTCAGGGAGGAGACTAATATATCTGTAATAACCGAAGACGGGAACTTCTATACTTTCAACGTGAAGTATGCCGATGAGCCGTTGCTGCTGAATGTGGAGATGTGTGATTTTATCCATGACGGAGAATCGGTGAACCGTCCCAACAATGCCATGGAAATCTATCTGACCGAGCTGGATAACGAGTCACCCCGTCTGGTACGTCTTATCATGAAATCCGTGTATGAGAATGACAAGCGCCGTATCCGTCATATCGGCTGCAAGCGTTTCGGTATCCAGTATCTGCTCAAAGGGCTGTACACCCATAATGACCTGCTTTATTTCCATACCCAGGTAAAGAACTCCTCGAATGTGCCCTTTGACGTGGATTTCATTACGTTCAAGGTGGTGGACAAAAAGGTGATGAAGCGTACGGCCATGCAGGAGCAGGTGATTTATCCGCTGCGTGCCTATAATTATGTGACACGTGTAAACGGCAGGGATTCGGAATGCACGGTATTTGCCCTTCCCAAGTTTACGATACCGGACGACAAGAAACTGGTTGTGGAGATGTATGAGAAACAGGGCGGCCGTCACCAGAGTTTTGAGGTGGTCAACGAAGACCTGGTGCGTGCGGAAACCATCAACGAACTGAAGGTACGATGAGAACAAAAGTATTGTATATGCTGGCATTGCTGCTTGTCCTTTCCGTAGGGCAGGCAGACGCCCAGCGGATTCTGCCAAGGATGCAGGGTGTGGAAATGCGTGGAGGTATGGCTTCCGATAACGGATACTATATGGGAATGACACTTTCAAGTTATGCCAAAGGCGGGAACAAATGGGTATATGGAGCGGAATACCTGCATATGAAACACGGTTACCGTCATGTGACCATCCCTTCGGCGCAGTTTACGGCAGAAGGCGGATATTACCTGAATTTCCTTTCCGATGCAGGAAAAGTGTTCTTCCTCAATCTTGGAGGATCGGCTCTGGCCGGATATGAGACGGTAAACTGGTCCGATAAAAAGCTCTATGACGGGGCCACCCTGAAAAACGGCGATGCCTTTGTGTACGGCTGTGCCCTGACGCTGGAGATGGAACTGTATCTTGCTGACCGTGTGGCATTGACGGCTTCCTTGCGTGAACGTTTCCTGTGGGGCGGAAGTCTCGGACATTGCCATACCCAGTATGGAATCGGCATTCGTTTTATGATAAATTAGCGGGTTATGGAACTGGAACAGATTAGACGGATTTCCCTTGTCGGCTTTCTTGAAGATCTGGGGCATATGCCGGTATCCCGTAAAGGAAATGATGTCTGGTTCAGATCCCCTTTCAGAAATGAGAGAACCGCATCCTTCAAGGTGGATACGCAGCGGAATGTCTGGTTTGATTTTGGCCTTGGAAAGGGAGGTGACATCTTCCATCTTGCCGGAGAACTGACCGGAAGCACCGGTTTCATGGAACAGCTGGAGTTCCTTTCAGGGAAATCCGGCATCCTTCCTTTACGACCTTTACAGGAACGTAAAAAGATACTCCGCGTTTCCGGATTCGAGGACGTGAAAGTGACGGAACTGAGTCATGAGGCTTTGAAAGGTTACCTGAAAGAGAGAGGCATTGATCCGGCCATAGCCGGGAGATTCTGCAAGGAAGTGACATACGGAATACGGGGCAAACGGTATTTTGCCATAGGTTTTATGAACCGGAACGGCGGTTATGAACTGCGCAACCCGATGTTCAAGGGCTGCATCTCTCCCAAGGACATTTCCTGTGTGTCCCTGTCCGGAAAGAAACAGGATACGTGCTGCGTGTTTGAAGGATTTGTGGATTTCCTTTCAGCATTGGTATTGCGGACTGTGACGGACGAGGACTGCCTGGTGCTGAACTCTGTATCCAATCTGGAACGGTCGTATGCCGTTCTGGAGGGTTACGGCAAAATCAGGTGCTTTCTTGACCGTGACCGGACCGGGATTACCGCACTGGAGACTTTGAACATACATTTCGGGAACAAGGTTACGGACTGTTCCGGTCTGTATGATGGATTTAAGGACTTGAATGAATATCTGACAAAAACAAAGGAAAACAAATGAAGACAGAAAAGAATATGAGAAAAGGATTTGGGCTGGCAGGCAAGATTGCCATGTTCTGCATAGGTCTGGTCAGTCTTGTACTGACCTCGTGCGAATCCGAGCTGGAAATACTGCAGAGTTATCCGTTTACCGTGGAAACAATGCCAGTTCCCAAGGAACTGAACAGGAATGAGACGGCGGAAATACGGTGTGAACTCAAAAGTGAGGGCGATTTTGACGGAACGGTCTATACGATCCGTTATTTCCAGTATGACGGGGAAGGTTCCCTGAAACTGGACAACGGTCTTGAATTCAAGCCGAATGACCGTTATCTGCTTGAGAACAGGAAGTTCAGGCTGTATTATACTTCACTATGTGACGAGGCGCAGAACTTCATTGTCGTTGTAGAGGACAACTGGGGAAACATGACGGAAATGGAATTTGACTTCAACGATGCAGGTGATGAAGAGACGGATGCCGTGGAAGATTCTTTGTCAGTTCAGGAAGGAGGTGTCCTATAATAACCGTTAGATTTTTAAGGTCAGTACTGCCATTGGTGGTACTGGCCATGACGGTAACGTCCCTGCGGGCACAGGAGAATATGGAGGACTCACGTTGGGAAACGGCTGTCAGGTGTATCAAGAAATATGATTATGACAAGTAATATGTTATGTAAAGTGCGAGTAAAAGTTGTCGTTTGTAATCAAGTTGTTATAAACCAACTTGTCACTTACACTTTACATAATATTATTTATGATAAGCTACTCATAACTATGAGGACTTGCGCCATATTTTAGTGAGGCCTATTACAAAGTAGGATGATTTTCTTCAATATCAAGAAGAATTTTATGCTTTAATGTGTAATCGGCATTGATATTAGGCTGTTTTTGCAATCCTGATATGCCTTCTTTCTGATAGCGTGACAAATCTTCAGTCGTACTTCATTTATTCCATAGTTCTTATGGATATGACTGAAGGATATGCCATCTTCCAACATCTGCATATAAGATAGCAGGTCATGTAATGATTTTTGTTTTCTTTTTTTTGTAGACATAATAAAACCCCGAAAGTTAGACAAAAAGCTTTCGGGGTTCATATCACTTTTTAGTTATGCTTTATATTAGCATACATTGAAATATTAGTTGCAAATTCAGCAAATCCAGTATTAAAACTTATTGAATTATCAGAGTTTACAAGATAATATCCAGTACCACTACTTCCCATACACATATTAGCGTGAAGATATGCATCTGTTTCATAATATAAAGAACCACTTTTTACTAATGTATATCCATCTAAAATCCACGAGTGACCACCACCTGTAGTTGTAACCCCCTGACATAAGACCATCCTTACTTCTTCTATTGATGCTTTTACGGTATTAATATTAAATGCTGTTGAGTTATCCATATCAATACCGAATCTAGATAAAAAATTTCTAACAGTTGTCATGTAATAACTACTAGTTGTACAATTATAAGTTATTTCACAACAATCAGAACAATATTTCATAAGTGAGGCTATCATTTCACGTTTATCTAAAGGATCACCAGATACAAAGTAATTTGGCTCTACTATTTCAGGCTTTTCTTTTAAATAAGCCCAATTCATGGTATATTTTCCAATGCTCAACGCAGGTTCATAATATGCCAATATTTGCGCTGCAGCGACAGCAATAACACCAACTGGATATTGATCCGTCCACCACAAATCAGAACAACTTACAGTTGGCATCATATTGTTATAGGGCGCATCTGATCCCCATTTCGTCTCTAGAAACGGTCCATATGCTTGTAATATTTTCCCTGTAGGATACTCTATTACATTGGCTCTTGATGAACATTGTCCTTCAATGGATATGTACCGTTTGATCTTATTAAAATCATAATTTTGCTCTATTATTCCTAATTTTGTTTTTACTTTCTGAATAGTTGATTCTCTAAGAGAATCTCTTAAATGCTCAATTTGTAAAATTTGACTATACACCATTTTTTCTGACATTGCTAGCATAGCATTTTGAAATGTTGAATCTTTGCTATTAGGCATATATGCAAGAACTTTGGGGTATCGCGTATCTATAGATAGATAAAATATATCATTATTATTTGCAGATACCTTTACTATGGGGATAGAATCCTTTCTTATTGTATTAACACTTCTTGATTTAGAAGAATCTGATAAATAATACTTTGATATTATTTTAAAATCGGTAGATGATGTACGGCGACTTTTGCTTTTAGTGAGTGCAAAATTATTTATTAGGTGATTAATCTCATTGCTTGTTAGCTCAGTTGGGTTATCATTCGCTATACTTTGATATTCATTTTGTGATAAAAGTATTGATTTACCTTGTTCTTTATCAGCATTTGAAATGATATCACCATCTGTATCATGGCAGGCTGCTAATATACAAATTGTATAACATAACGCTAACATGAATTTTATTTGTTTCATTGGCTGAGTATTGTATAAATTATTGTTTTTATCTGGTAGATCTAACGTTGCAATAAATTTTAATATTGGTATTATATAAACCATTGACAGTATCAAAAACTAGCGATTGATCATCTCCAACGATGTAATATCCATTATCAGTGCCACCCCATCCCATATTAGCATGAACGTATATATGGTTTGTTTTCAAAATCTCTCTTGTATTTTTCTTTCGTATTTGATATCCATCTAATAACCAAGCATGACCTCCGCTAGAGTTTGCGCTTCTTGTATCGACATGTTGTCCTGTTACTACAACCATTCTTACAGCATCTAGGGATGCTTTAACTCTTGCAACATTCATGCCGTTTACAGCACCATCCATAGTAATACCATATCGATTTAAGAAACTTATAAGTTTCTCTATACTTGTAGAACCACCATTAGCTCCATATGATGTCCCAGTTTCAGCTCCCATATATTTCATTAAGTTTGCCACTTGGTTAACCTTGGTATATTCATCAGAAAAAATATAGGGAGAAGATAAGAGATTTTTCCAATCCATATTTACTCCATATGCAACTACAGTCGGTTGAAAATATGCTAAGATTTGTGCTCCGGCAGTTATTACGCATCCAGTTGGATAACGATAGTTATAATATCCATTAGCAAAATCTTCATACTCTGTTTCCGCTAAATATGCATTATATGGATAAGCTTGATCCCAAGCTGTATTTGTAAACGGACCTATTAGGGAAACGAGCGTTCCTTCAGGGGTAACAGTTCGTGTTAAATCGTAATTCTTTATAAATATTTGATTTTCTACTTCACTGAATTGAATAGTCTTTTTTCCATATTGCTTTGCTATTTTAGCTAGTGTCTTTTCTTGCAATGAATCTTGTAAGTGTTTATAATATTCAATTTCGTTCAGCATTGTTTGTTTTGCAATCTCAGTCATTACCTGAACACCTTCGTTTTCATAAAAGGTATTAGTGTTTGTTTTTGAACGGTATGTCAAAACTTCTGGGAAACGCTTGTCACCTCCTACTAAAGCAATACCTTTTTCATTACCGGCATTGACATTAACATAATAAGCATATATAGAGCTATCGTCTACTGCTCTAGTATTGGATGAATCTACTTTTACTTTTTCTCCTATTGAAAAAGTTACATTGTTAGTACTTCTCGTTAATGATTGCTCTACAAAATTTTTAGTGATAGATATTATGTCCTCTTCAGATAAGTCGTTATCACCAGAATATGCAATACTCGCATATTCTTCAGGTGTTAGTTCTATTGGCTTATGGAGTTCATCACCACCAACAACATTTTGTAATTCTTGTTGACCACATGAGGCCAATAAAATAACTACTGAGATCAGTAAAAATTTCTTTTTGTTCATAATTCAATTCATTTAAAAATTAATACTATGTTGTTATATTTTTAAGTGTGAATATATCTGTAGATTAAGTGAATTAAAAAATGTATTTCTGTTAGTTGGCATTATAAAACCTATAGCTAATTTTAATACTTTTTTGCTCCTAATCTCATAAATATCCTTTTGGGGTTATAAAATTCCTCTTATCACATTTCCTTTTATAATTGATTTTGTTTTGTAAAGGTATAAATAATAATTAAACAGTTCGTACTGTTTATAATATTTTCTTCTATTATTAACATTATATAACTAAAACATTTTGGGATTATACTTTATTTACTGGATAATTATTTGAATTTGCTAATTATCTATTAAAGTTGATTAGCTATTGTTTTGACTTCGTATTATTTAGGTCGCTTGAAAATATACTGATGTTGAAAGAAAAACTGCTCTTAATGATGTAGATAATTGCTTATATTGTTTGAAAACAATATAAGCCTTGTATGTTTAAGAATATAGTATATTGGATTCTAGCTAATGCTTTTTTACCAATCATTTCACCTGTATTATTTGGGGCAGGAATAAAGTGGTTAGACAACAGAACATTTCCTTTTGTAGAATTATTCTTTAATTTGATAGATAATGGCTTTTATATTTTCTCTGCGGCAAGTCTTATATTTAGTCTTTATGAAGAATATGATATATGTAAGAGATGTATAAGTCTTATAATGCAAACTATTTTAGTTCTATTATTACTTATAGCATCTGGAATGTTTTATATAATTTATAATAAGAATGAAGATTATGTAAGTCAACATCATATGCAGTTCTATTTAATATGGTTTCTAACTGCATTGTGTGCTTGCTTTGTAAAATATAGTATATTAAAATATAAAAAAAGAATGTATGGAAATGGAACTAGATATTGTTAATATTGCAATGCTTTTTACTATCTTATAGACAATAGTATTTTTGATGTATACAATACATAATACAAAAAATAAAAAGCAAAAAGATAATACTGAAAATTATATGACAGATTATGATGAAATACTTCGTGTAACTCATAATCTTGAAAAATCAAGGGAAAAAATACAGGTATGCACTATGATAACGAAGAAATTTATTTAAATAGAGCTGAAGAAATAAAAAAGTCTTCTTCATTATTTATCTGGATTAATGAGAGTTGAATTTATGGAAAAAGTTACAAATATAGAGCCTGATTCTGAACTCATACGTAAAAGATATGAAACTTTATTGTCATTATATAATGATTATTTTATCAATAGTATTAATGACGGAAAGGCGGATTTCCTTTATTTGTCAAAAGAATTGCTACATTGTGCTGTAAATGCATATTTTGATGACATTTATAAATATAAAGCTTACGCAGGTTCTAAATTTGCAGATAGGCACAAGCAATTAGCATATACAATGATATGGATTTCACGTTTTAAGCCAATTCAATTGAAAGAAGGGGCTAAAATAGATACTTCATTTCTTACAATAAACGAAAGTTTTGCGATTTTTGCTGGATTGATTTTTCTGGATCCTTCTATAACAAAGTATATTACACAGTCTTTTTATAAACATCTTGTATATACTTTAACTTATAGAAATCTTGAAGGCAGAGGTCTTGCTTCATTATTATATGTGATGGAGGCTGCTGCAAAAAATGGAGTGGAAATTTAATCATCCACGAGAGATATAAAAAAGATAACAAATTAGGATGGATTCTTTTGACGCTTGTATTGTTTAGTGTAATGTAGTAAATAATAATTTTATATAGAATATTGGTTTGAGAGAGAGGCTCAAAATAGAATCTCAAAAATGAAAAACTGTAAGCTTCCAAAATGGCATATTGACAAGCATTTCCTTTTCCCATACCTTCGTGCTAAACTTAAAACTCTAAAGATTATGTTTAGCGAAAAAGATTTTGAAAGACAGTGCTTCCTCTACAAGACCGAGGGTGAGCCCAAAGGAGTATCCATTAACTCATTCTGCATTAGCAACAACATTCCTTACACGGCATGCTACGACTGGTTCAAGAAGACACAGAAGAAGATTGTACCGGTAGAGGTGGAAGGCATTCCGCAAGAGTTAATCCAAATCGGCAATGAACAGCAGGATGTCGTTAAAGACAATCCCAAGTGTCCATCTCCCAATAAAGGGGCATCATGGTAACGATAAGAACCCGCGAGGTATTATGCATACAGAAGAAAGGCTTAGACTATCTGGGGCTGAAAACACTGGTAGAGTCAAAGAACTCAATTCTTCTCTTTTTTCGGGATTGTTTGATTAATATTAATTTGTCCCGATTTTAACGGGACACTAATGATATAAGTTTATAAAAGCATGGAGCGATCTTTCGACCGTTCCTTTGTCTGTTCATACCATTCTTTCATATACCAGAGAAAGTATTCAGCAGATGATTGATCCACATAGGTTTTCAATTCTTTTTTGGAAAATATTCATATTCAGATAAGATTTAGATGTTGGACTTCTTTTTTGTATTTCTCCAGTGAAGGCTTGTATCCCTGTTCATGGATAACGTCCTTCAGCTCTTTCAGGGTATATGTCCGGGCTATGTCCAGTCCGTAGTCTTCCGCAAAGGCTTCTATTCCGATCAGACAATACCCCATATTGCGGTGTACCGTTTCAGCATTGATTTCTATAGAGTCATCAGTACCTTTGGGGAGTACAGCCTGCTCCTTCAATTGACGGATCTTGTATTGCAGGCCGGAAGCGAGCCTTTCCATGTTCCTGTCATGGTAGGTCAGTCCGTCCTTACGGATACAGTATTCCACTGTCTGTCCCATGAAAGAGTTGCGGTATATTTCACAACCCAGTATGGTACGGATATGTTCCACCTCATAATACCGCATGGCCTGTATATCCTTCAAATCCTTTTGAATCTTCGGAATCCGGAATTGCGGGTCGTTGTCACATATTGTCTTTTCCAGCCATGTCCGGTGGAATGTGGTAATTTGTTTTCTGAACACTGTTTCGGCAGGCATATATCGGTTGGGATGGCGTGTCATGATAAGATAGTATTCACTTTCATGCCATCCGTGTTTGCATTTCTGCAAGGCGATGTAAGTCAGTCCTATCCGGCAGTATCGGCGGTTGTCATCACGGTCCCTGATATGCTCGAAATCCGTTTCACATCCATAGAATTCGGCTGGAAGTCCTGTATATTTCTGGAACTCCATAACACGCTCCTTGAAATGACGGATATTATCCTGGTCTTTTTGACATAACTGCCTGGACATTTCAGGTGTGATGAATTCCATCCGCAGATAATGGAAGTATTGCGGCTTCTCCTTGAGAACCTTCTCGGCAAGTTTTCTGGTCTGTAGTTTTTTCGGCAGTTGAGGAAACCAATACATGCTGTTTCCGTGTTCGGTGAAATATTCCACAAGTTCCCTGGTCCAGCGTTCCGATGGAATATCAGGGTAGAACGAATCCCTTCTGGCCAGTGCCATACATACCTCTTTCGTCATCAGATCCGGCTCAAGAATGAAGTTGTAACTGTTGATCTCTCTTTTTACTTCAAGTGTATGAATAAGTCTTTCCGGTGTCCGGAACCGTCCGGGAAGTTTGTTAAACAGGTTAGGTTCCAGCTCCATTGCTTTGTCAGCCATGGCATCATCCGCATGTTTGGAGAACCACTCGTAATGTCCGTATGAATCGAAAATGCCATGCAGGTTGCCTGTCTTGTGACAGATGGCCTTCCATACGGTGTCATAGTCAAGCCAGCGTGTATCCACTTCCTTGATACAGCGTATGGCCCATTCCTTGTAGTATGCTGCCTGTTTGAAACATTTAGGCATCATTTTGTCGATAGTCATGGTTGCGATACGTCCGTCATGGATCAGTTCTTTCCAAAGTCTGAAATCCTTGGCTTGTCGCGGAACGAAAGAAAGCATGACGCTTGTTTCATATAAGAACTGCTGTTCACACCTCTCTGAACAGTACCGGTAACCTCCGTTTTGCTGTACGTCACGGTAAAGGGAGTATATTGCATCACGGACTGTTCCGTTGTTCCATGAGGATGAAGGTATCAGATGCAGGTAGTGCATGAAATTCCTGTGTGCGAACAGCGATTCAAGTATGTCACTGTTCCTGTATTTTTCCGGTATGTCAGGAAAATTACTCTTTTCGGCCTTTATTGCCCTTAGACAAATCTGGCGGTTACGTTTTTCTTCAGGTATCTTCGAAAGCTGCCAGGAACGCCATCCGTAATCATCTGTTTTGAATATACTGTCAAGTATTTCAGAAGTAATATATTTCTCCGGCAGATAGTTGACCAGTTCCGGACGGTGTTCGGTCGCGGCCAGTTCAACCATTTCCATTGTGATGAATTTGTCCGGCATACATGATATAGCCTTTGTCATATTGATTTCTTTCATGATTCCAGTTTTTTAGGTTTGATGACTTTTATAAGTTGTGTTTTGCGGAATATATATACCGTTTTCCCTTTTTCACTGACTCTTTTGGGAAGGCTTTTCCATGTATCCCATCCGTTGACAATTTCCGGAGTGAATTCCAGTTTTCCCGTTTCGCCGATTACGGCAAAGGAAAGTCCTTTGTCCAGAGGGGAAGGTGTATGATCCTTGTCGGGAACAAAGACAGAAAATTCAGGATTGCTGATTTCATAGATTTTTCCTTCATAGCCCAGAAACCATCTGCCATTTTCATACAGATAAGTCCAGTCACCGAGCAGGAAGAACTTTTCCTTGCCTGATATTTCCTTTGCTTCGTGAATGGGATTCCCATTATTCAAAGGCCAACAGCTTGTCTTGTTTTCATTTGATGAGAGACTGCCTCCCAGATGGAGCAGGTTTCCCAAAGCGAGCAATTTTCTCACCCTGTCTTCCGTACGATAGAATGTCCTGAGTATTCTTCCGCAGTTTTCAAAATCCCCTTTTTCAAAAACGGTGATGTACCGTATTCCTTCTGGCAGGGACATTCCGATGTAAGTGTTTTCATCATTAGTCATAGTCGTATATTTTTATATGATTGTTTATGAATGGATTCTTTGTCATTCCAAGTCTCTTGCATGGACTGGATTGTAGGGACAGGACTGTACCAGGTAATTGGTATTCCTGCCCTGAGTCTGACTGTGCTGTCTGAAACATTCGACGTCATCTTCCTCCAGTTTCAGTTTTCTTCTGTTCTTTTGCAGGAAGTCTGCTGCCTTTTCTATGGAAGAGAAAACCGCCTTTGGCTCGAATGAACTGTATTCGTGCCATGCGTTGCAGCTGAAAAGGATATACATTTCAGCCTTTTTTCTGTTACTTGCTGCCATATCTTATCTGATTATTACAGTTAATAAAATACAAAGCCCGATTCCGCTGGTGACGGAACCGGGCCTTTCGTATTCGGTTTCAGGTTCTAATTCTGGTTATATGAAAGCAGGAAATCGGCCATTGCTCCATTCTGTGGAATCATGGCAGGAAAATCAGTCTTTCCAGGTTTGTAGATTTCTGTCGCTACATTGTAGACATCCCAAGCTGTAATGCGCGGCTGTTCAAGTGATAGTTTGAGAAGTTCTTCCGTAAATACGGAAATCTGTCCTTGGTTGAGCGGATAGGTGTCCACCTGTGATGCCAGTCTCTTGTCTGCGCTGTCATGGGATACACGCAGAGCCGTCAGCATACCTATGATCATGTACAACTCACCGGGTGTCAGTATCTTCTCCTTGAGCCTTTGGATTCGGCTTCTGTCCGCATCCATGTCACGCTCAAAATTCCGCATCCAGTCATCCACCTTCCCGAACAGTTCCTCGGTAGTTACCTTGTCCTTGCCGTAGTTGGCAACGCTTCGTTCGGGTGAAAGGATACACTGGTTGTGGCAGATACGTACACAGGGACCTATTGCCGCCTGGATACCGTCCTGATGGTAGGCTACCACGAGTGTTGTTGTCAGTTCATCGGTATCCCCGTTCAGAATGCGGATGGTCGTGAAGATCCTGCGTAGTACATGTGCCTCTACCGCCTTCTCTCCATAGGTCTGTTCCACCTGTGGCAGGATGACCACTCCGGGCTGTGTACGGTTCTTGTTCTGGGCGGCGAAGATTTCCTCCACCTCGTAGTTCAGGTTGTGACGGCGGCAGATGTCCGTCATGCGCTGGATGACCTGGTAGTGGTAGATTCCCCTTACCGGATTGCCGTAGATGTCGTTCTCCTTGTAGGTACGCTGTAGTGTTTCAAGGTCCATTACTTCGATTCCGTTGTTCTGGAAATCAAACTGTCTCTGATTGTTCAATGTTGCTAAAGCTTCCATAATTATATTTTTTAATGGTTGGTAATTATTTGTCCAATAGGTTGATGATACGGACTGCCTCTTTGAAGCGTCCGATATTTTCCGGAACAGGATTCCTGTATTCCTCTTCCTTCATGCGTCTTATAGACGGTATTCCCGTCAAAGGCAGAGCCTGGTTGACTTTCCATCCGTCGGTGAATGCCTTCGGCTGGAGACTGTCATGACAGATCACTTCCCCGACGCATCCGTGGACGAGCATGTTGCATACGGTCATCATGCAGCAGGTCCGGCTGATGTCTTCTCCGACCAGATAGTTTCCCGGATTGTGCGCATGGTATGCTAGCAGGAGCCTTCCGCTGCCGCATGTGGGATCTCCCATCCTCTGTCCGGTCTCTTTTTTGCCTGCCGCGCACATGACCATGAGTTCACAGATGTGTGACGGCGTGAAGAACTGTCCGTTTGCCTGCTGTCCCGGTTTTGAGCAGTAGGCCATGTGGAGCTCACCGAAAGCGTCGAACCAGCC
>ENA-OPRZ01000165-OPRZ01000165.1-human-gut-metagenome-genome-assembly--contig:-NODE-165-length-18305-cov-2.554192_pt1 | contig 18305 bp, 13 predicted proteins | sample MGYA00241803_ERZ501897 | MGnify/ENA primary metagenome ERZ501897 (study PRJEB25962, sample SAMEA2042397) | human gut metagenome | biome: human gut; feature: human-associated habitat; material: faeces...
GTAAGATGATGAAAGGTGGCTATTATATGCCTAATACAAACTTGTATTATATGATTCCTGATGAAAATAGCGTTAAACAGAATAAAGAATATATTAAGAAGATGTTGAAGGGTGAAAGCTTCACAGCACAATAAGCAGACATATAGGCGTTGCTGGCTTTTACAATGGTGTCCAGCTTCTCATATACAAAAGCATCACTTCTGTCCGGCCGGCTCGCCATAATGTTTGCCATGGCACTCGTGATATCTCCCAATGCCCCCAGCTTGTCATCTACTCCCGCGGAATAGTAATAGCCGATCTGCTCTGCCTGATCATCCACCACCGTCTGTATGGCTGAATTCATTTTATTATTAAATTCGTAAATACTCAGAACCAGTGCAACAACCAGCAATGCGCAGGGAAAGACCCACTGGAAAACAATTTCCCAAAATTTTCTCTTTTGCATACTCCGAACACCTCTCGTCTGATGCTCCCGCAGGACATTTTTGTTACTTCACGTCTGTTTTCAGGCTTTCATCCAGTTCATCATGGAATACTCTCTCATCCTCTTCCGGCGAGATTTCCGGTGCAGGCTCCTGTTCTGACAACAACTGATCTTCCAGCTTCTGGAAGAATTTATTGTACAGCATGGCAGAGGCATAAGCCGGCAGCGAAAAACCAAACAGGAAAATAATGGGTATCAGTCTTAAAGATACCAGATAAATAATCAACGGGAAAAATGCCATTACGAACATTACAACGGTCTTGGGCAGCTGTAAAATACTCATGATAAATGCATTTCGAATGGTTCCCATGATTGTATTGTCAAATTTGGAAAGTACCGGAAATACATATAAAGAAGTGCAGATCACCAGCACTCCTGCTGCCATGATCAGTACCACCAACACCTGGCTGAACTGCATTCCGGATTTGGTAATAATGTAGTAATCTCCGCCAAGGATCGCCGCTACCAGCATAAGCAGCAACCAGATCAGGGTTGCCTGGCGGAAATTGGTCTTAAAGGATTTAAAAAAGCTTCTTGTAATATAACTCTCCTCGTTACGCACGATCTTCAATGCCACATAATGCATGGAAGTCAGCGCAGCTCCAGCGGTAATGACAGGGATGCAGCAGATCAGTGTCAGAATATTGAGCCACATCAGATCTGCCATTTTGTTCAGTACATTCATTAAAGGGCTATCCAGGTCAAAAATTTTCATTTACATCTTATCCTTTTCTGTTTTATAAAAATTTTTCCATGGGGGTCACACGTATTCCGGAAAATGCCTCCTCTTCATGTACCGCATGAAACCCCAGTTTTCGATAGAACTCTACGGCATACGGAGCTGCTTTCAGCGACATATACCGTTCCCCTTCCTCTTTTTTCAGATATTCACACATTCTTCTCATCAGATCCCGTCCGATTCCCCGATGATGATACTCCTCATCAACAAAAAGAAGTGATAAATGATTATAATTCCGCACGGAAGCCGCTCCGATGACTCTCTCACCGTCCAGCGCCACCATCATCTGGTATCTTCCCTGCAGGAACGACTTATAGAGGTGTTCATCCGTAATAAAATCATAAAAGTTACGGATTCCCTCCTCTGTATAATCCACCGCCTCAAATTTCAAAAATGTCTTCCAGATCATATGCATGGCAGGAATCCAGTCTTTGTCTTCCGCCCATCTGATCTCGTAAGTGCCCGCTGCCGTATCCGACATGATGCACCGCCTCTCTGATCCGAAAGCTTTCCGGTCTTAATCCCGTCCCGGAATCTCCCTGCGGATCCATTGATAGATGTCCTCCATGGCCTGTTCACCGTCTTCCTCATTCAAAAGCTCATGTCTGTCATTCTCGTACAGTTTGACGGTAATATTTTTCACACCAGCCTTCTTCAGAGAATCACATGCCTTCCGGACACCCTTACCGTAATCTCCCACCGGGTCCTCGGCACCGGATACCATAAGGATTGGCAGGTTCTGCGGTACCTTCTCCAGATTCTCCTGCTTCTGCAGTCTGCGGATCAGTTCAAACAGCGTCTGGAACCCGTTCACAGTGAAGGTAAATCCACACAGCTCATCCGCTATATAGCGGTCCACATTCTCCGGATTCCGGCTCAGCCAGTCACTGGATGTCCTCGGAGCATCGATCCGCTTGTTATAGCCGCCGAAAGCAGCCTTGTCAATAAAACGGCTGATATGCTTTGAACCACAGAACAGCTTCTGTATGCCTGCCATGGCTTTGGAACAAAGGATCAATCCCCCGGACTGCATTCCCGTTCCGACAATTACCGCCCCGTCGACTCCCTTACCGTAACGACACAGATAATTCCTCGTAATAAAGGAACCCATACTGTGTCCCAAAATAACATAGGGCACCTCCGGATAGCTTTCCTCTGTGATCTTCTTCAGCCGATGTACATCCCTTACCACTACCGTTGCCGGATCCTGTTCGCAGAAGTAACCGTAAGTGCCGCCTTCCGCCACAGATTTTCCATGTCCGAGATGGTCTTCTCCGGTAACAAGGATTCCTCTGGCAGTCAGAAATTCAGCCAGGTTCTCATAACGCTCCACATACTCTGCCATTCCGTGCACTACCTGCACAATGCCTTTTACATTGCCGTCATCGGGAGTATATCTCACTGCATGGATACGGCTTTCGCCGTCCCGGGAATCAAAGTAAAATTCTTCCTTAATCATAAGACCTCCTTGGTTACGGAAAAATCATAGGACGCACAAAACAAATGTCAATTTTACAGCATCTGCTTTGGCATCCTATTCATTATATATCATTTCTTATAAAATTTTAAGCCCTATATTGCTTTTTTTGTAAAATAGTAACAGTTCATCCCGCCTCATTCGTAAAGTTGCGTTGTCATATACTATTTAACAGATCTCTGCTCCGGCAGGCATATTCTTCTCCGGGGTGACCAGAGCCAGATTGCCTTCCGCGTCTTCTGCGCACAGGATCATGCCCTCGGACATTACTCCTGCCAGTTTCGCAGGCTTCAGGTTCACCAGTACCATAACCTTCTTGCCCACCATTTCCTCCGGGCTGTAATGTGCTTTGATGCCAGAGACGATCTGACGTACCTGGCTGCCGATCTTCACCTGGCTGCACAGCAGCTTCTTGGACTTGGGCACTGCCTCACAGGAAATGATCTCACCTACCTGGAACTGCATTTTTGCGAAGTCGTCATATTCGATCTCTGTCTTGGGCTCAATATCGATGGCTTCCTGCTCTGCCTTTTCTGCCTCGGCATTTGCCTCTTCCGCTTCATGCTCCGCTGCTGCCTTGATCATGGCTTCTTCCAGCTCTGCCTCTTTTTTTGCTACATCCTTCATATCCAGACGGGCGAAGAGGATCTCAGGCTGGTCAGTCACCCTGTTGCCGCTCTCATACAGGCCGAACTGCTCTAACTGATCGAAGTCACGCAGGGAGGTATTCAGCTGTTTTGCGATCTTCTCTGCGGTTTCGGGCATATAAGGCTCTAACAGGGATGCGCCAATGATAATACCTTCCACCAGATTGTACAGAACGGTAGCCAGACGATCTGCCTTGGCTTCGTCCTTGGCCAGTACCCAGGGTTCGGTCTCATCGATGTATTTATTACAGCGTTTGAAGATGCCGAAGATCTCGGTCAGGGCATCTGCTACTCGCAGTTCTTCCATTTTGGCTACTACTTTTGCATAAGTGCCGGTCACAGTCTGTTTCAGATCGGCATCCACTGCTGCATCGTTCTCGGTCAGCTGTACATTCCTATTCTCTACTACACCACCAAAATACTTGTTGCTCATGGAAATGGTACGGTTCACCAGGTTGCCCAGGGTGTTGGCCAGATCGGAATTGGTACGCTCTGCTACCAGTTCCCAGGTCAGATTACCGTCATTTTCAAAAGGCATCTCATGCAGTACATAGTAACGTACTGCATCTACGCCGAAATAATCTACCAGATCATCCGCATAGACCACATTTCCCTTGGATTTGCTCATCTTGCCACCGCCCATAAGAAGCCAGGGATGTCCGAATACCTGCTTCGGCAGGGGCTCACCCAGTGCCATCAGGAAAATAGGCCAGTAGATCGTATGGAAACGAATGATGTCCTTGCCGATCAGATGCAGGTCTGCGGGCCACAGTTTCTTGTACTGCTCGGTGCTGTTGCCATCTGCATCGTAGCCGATACCGGTGATGTAGTTGGTCAGTGCATCCAGCCACACGTAGATGACATGCTTGGGATCGAAGGTCACCGGAATGCCCCAGGTAAAGGAGGTACGGGATACGCACAAATCCTGCAGTCCGGGGAGCAGGAAGTTGTTCATCATCTCGTTCTTACGGGAAACGGGCTGAATGAACTCGGGATGCTCATTAATGTGCTTGATCAGTTTGTCTGCATATTTGCTCATGCGGAAGAAATAAGCCTCTTCCTTGGCAGGCTTTACGACACCGCCGCAGTCCGGGCACTTGCCGTCCACCAGCTGGGACTCGGTCCAGAAGGATTCACAGGGAGTACAGTACATTCCCTCGTAAGCTCCCTTATAGATGTCCCCCTGATCATAGAGACGCTTGAAGATCTTCTGTACCTGCTTCTCATGATCCTCATCCGTGGTACGGATGAACTTATCATAGGAAATGTTCAGCAGATCACACAGACCGCGGATGACACCGGCGATCTTATCTACATGTTCCTTGGGAGTGATGCCGGCTGCCTCAGCCTTCAGTTCGATCTTCTGTCCATGCTCGTCAGTACCGGTCTGGAAGAAGACATCATAGCCCTCCTTTCTCTTGAAACGCGCGATGCTGTCAGCCAGTACGATCTCGTAGTTGTTGCCGATATGGGGCTTCGCAGATGTATAGGCAATCGCTGTGGTAAGATAATATTTTCCTTTGCTTTCCATAAATCACATTCTCCTTTTCTTATTTATTTTAATTCCAACGGATCGTTCCGTGCTCCGCACTCTCACAATCCAACCCAATATTCGCATATCGTGAAGCTTACGCTCCACTTTTATGCTCATATCGGGGCAGGTCATCAAGTCATAAAATTACTCTTGTGCAAGCACATCGTAATTTTTGACTTGTGACCTTGTTGCAATAAAAAAGTCTCCTCAAAGAACCTTATGTTCTTCAAGAAGACGAGCGTTGTCTCGTGTTACCACTTCTCTTCGTCTGCGTTTCGCAACACAGACCTCTTCGGGTCCGTAACCCTATCCGCTGTAACAGGCGGATCCTGTCGCAGCCTTGCTTCCACCGTTCCTATTCTCCCCGGTATCCGTTCGGTGCGCCGCTCAGAAGCCATCTTCTCTATCTGTCCGTTCCATTCCTCTCAGCCTTACGGAATGTTCTCTGTAAAACTTCTATGATAAATACTCTCTTCCTCATTGCATTTGCGTATTCTTACAGTAGCACAGGAAATCCGGACTGTCAATGCAGTTTTTGTTGCCATGCAATCGTAAATGTGTATAATGGTATATTATATAAGGTAATTTTTATAACATACATAAGAGGATATAAAATGAAAAAAAGTAAATTACCAAAACAGGCCTTGATCATTCTGAGCATTGCTCTGGTGCTGGTAATTTCCACAGTTATGTGGAGTTCTGCCCAGATCACACAGGATACAGAGGAAGAAGTACAGTCCACTCTCCGGGATGTTGCCACGCAGAACGCCCTGATCGTACAACAGGAGCTCCGTGAAAACTTCAACTTATTATACAGCCTTGCCGATGCGATCAGCGTTTCCCCGGATGCAGTCAATGCAAAATCCATTGCTGCACAGTTGGGATCTTTTGTCTCCACCTATGAGTTTAAACGGATCGGTTTCGTCTCACCGGACGGTCAGGTGATAAGCACCGATGGCTATGTACAGGATCTGTCCAGCAGAGATTTTTTTAAGGATGGTATGCAGGGACTTCCTGGTATTACCAATACCCTCCAGGATCGCCTCGGTACTCCGGAGCCCATCAATGTATTCAGCATTCCCGTATATGATCAGAGTGATTCCATTATCGGTGTTTTATTTGCCACCTATCGGAACCAGCATTTTGAAGAAATTTTAGGCGTGCAATCCTTTAATAATCAGGGATTCAGTTGTCTGGTAAATCAGGACGGTGACCTGATCGCCACATCTTCCAATGCACCGGCTTCCCTGCAGGAAGCCGACCGTATGTCCGATTATCTGACTCAGGATGCCCGTAACGACCAGCCCTTGCAGGATCTGCATACGCTGCTTCAGAGTTCTTCTTCCAACGGTGGTTATTTCTATGGAGGCAGTCAGAAGTATTATTACTATGCGGCTGCAATGGACAATCTCCGCAGCGACAGACAGTGGTTCGCCCTGACTATTGTTCCCGATCAGGTACTTTCCAGTCGTTCCGCTCCGATATTGTTTCAGGTGCGGCTGCTGATCCTGCTGATCATTGTGATCGCCGGAGTCGGTACTTTTGCTTTTGTGCACAGTATCCGGACACGGCGCAGGCAGTTATATCGTCTGGCTTATGTGGATCCTCTGACAAATGGTGATAATTTTGCCTGCTTCAAGGAGAAATTATCCCACCGAGGCGGAGACAGCGGCTTCTATGTTGCCCTGGATCTTCAGGATTTCAAGCTGATCAATAATACCTGTGGTGTGGCCAAGGGTGACGAAACACTGTTGGAAGTATGGAAGATCCTGCAAACCGGTACACATCTGGGTGAATTTTCTGCCCACATCAATGCAGACCGGTTCATCCTGTTCCTGCGGGATAATGACCGGTGTACCTTAGAACCCAGATTGGAGTGCCTGTGTCAGGATATTTCCAATTTGTCCACAAAGCTTAATATTCCGAAACTGTTCCCACTGTGCGGCATCTATGAGACCGCCGATCATAAGGAAATCGAACAGAATTACGGCAAGGCTGTACAGGCCATGTATCCGATAAAAGGAAAACGTACCAGGCATTATGCTTTTTATGATGAGCTGGATATCAAACAGCTCTCCGAGGATCGTCTGATGGAAGATGTCTTCGAAGATGCCCTGAAGAACGGAGAATTCCAGCTGTGGTATCAGCCGAAGGTAGACCCCGTCACCGGAAACATTCTGGGAGCGGAGGCTCTGATCCGTTGGAAGCGCCCCGACGGCACCATGCTCTCTCCCGGCAAGTTCATTCCATTATTTGAGAAAAACGGTAATATCACAACACTGGACGAATATGTGTTCCGCACGGTGTGCGCACAACAGCAGAGATGGCTGCAGGCTGGAGCAAAATTGTATCCGATTTCTGTAAATATTTCCAGAGTCAGCCTATACTACAGCAATGTGGTAGATAAGTACCGGGAGCTTTTGAATTCTTTCCAGCTGGATCCGAAATATGTTCCGCTGGAGATCACCGAGAGTGCTACCATTAATAACAGTGATATCTCCTCCCTGATCGAGCAGTTCCATGAAGCGGGATTTACTCTACTGCTGGATGATTTCGGAAGCGGATATTCTTCTCTGTCTTCGCTGAATGTCATGCATTTCGATACAATCAAGCTGGATAAGAGTCTGATCGATTACATTGGTGACCGGAACGGTGAAAAGCTGCTGTTGCACATCACGCAGCTGCTGCAGAGCTTCGGTATGACTATTACCGCAGAGGGGGTAGAAACTTCGGATCAGGTAGAGTTTCTGAAGAATCTTCACTGTGATGATATTCAGGGTTACTACTTCTCGAAGCCGTTACCGGTAAACGAATTTGAAGATTTTGTAAGAAAGCATACAGGTCTGTAGGGTTCGCCCACAGACCTGTTTTTGTTCCTGTATTCTGTTTTGCTCGTCTTATTCTTCTCCCAGGATCAGGATCGAATAAGCCGGAAGCGTAACTACAGTACCGGCACGCTCCGCGGTCTCTTCTCCGGTATAAAGTTCCCCCAGCAGTACCAGTTCCTCCGCTGTGGTGCCTCCTACGGTAAGTCCGGTCAGATCCACGCTCACAGCCTCCGCAGAGGTATTTCCCAACAATAATAAGTTACTGCCTTCATAGCTTCTTGTCAGGGCAAAGCATTGTTCACCGGAATACTGCTCCAGATAAGCGGTGGTGCCTCTGGCGATCACTGGGTTCTGGTTGCGGACACGGATCACCTGTTTCACATAATTATAGATGGAATCGGGATCCTCCTGCTGTTCTTCCAGACTGTCAAATTTCATCCGGAAATCATCCATATCTGCCGGGCCCTTACACATGCCTTCCGCATTGCCGTCCTTGCTCCAGTACATGGGGGCCCGTTTGTTCTCGTCTTTGCCGGAGCCCTTCATGCCCAGTTCTTCCCCATAATAGAGGAATACATTGCCATTCATTAAGAGATTAAGGGCATTGCCCATTTTCGTCTGAGCTTCGCTATTCTCCCCGGCATAGTAGCCTGCACTGCGTCCCATATCATGATTGGTGTAGAAGGGAGCATTGATATAATCCGGATTGTACTGTGCATACATGCCCTGCTCTGTTTCCAGATTCTTTGCATAAGATGTTGCCGATGCCTTACCGTTCATCACATTGGCAATGATACCGGACTTGTCGGCAAAAGCAAAATCAAACATGCTGTCCACGCCGCTCTCATAATATTTGGCATAGGTATTCTGATCCGTCCAGCATTCACACACCAGATAATTCTCCGGATCTTTGCCATGAACATAATCCGCGAACCAGCTTAGAATTTCCACATTGTCCTCTGTGGATCCGGTAACATACTCTTTCACCGCATCCAGTCGGAAGCCATCCACACCCATATCCAGCCAGAAATCCGCGATCTGCTCAAATTCCCGGCGTACCGCCTCATTCTCCAGATTCAGATCCGGCATTCCGTCCCAGAATCTCGCTTCATAATACCAGGCCGTTCCATTCAGCTGTGCATACCCGCCCTGGTATTCTCTGGAAAAATGGTAATAATCCACGTACGGGCATTCGGAACTATCCGGTTCCGCCCCTTCCGGCAGGCTCTTCAGATACTCCGCAGCCTGTTGGAACCAGGGATGGCTGCTGGAAGAATGATTCATTGCCAGATCCAGGATCACACGGATCCCACGGTCATGACAGGCCGTCAGCAACTCCTGAAACGTTTCCAGAGTGCCGTACTGCGGATCGATATTCTCATAATCCGTGGTATCGTATTTATGATAGGTGACGGAGGGCATCACCGGCATGAGCCAGATACCATTGATTCCCAGATCCATATCTGTGGTATCATCACCGTCATTCAGGTAATCCAGCTTTTCCAGTACGCCCTGTAGATCTCCAATGCCATCACCGTCGCTGTCATAGAAGGAATATACGAAAAGCTCATAGTAGGTACGGTAGTTGTCGTCCGGGATCTGCAGTACCCGGTTGTCCTGCACCAGTGCCGTGGTACTGCCGGTGCTGTCAGTGTTACTGTCCGCGCTCTCATCCTGTACGGTGGCAGTCTCATTCTGTGTACCGGCAGCAGACGCATTGCTGTTTTCTCCTTTGCTGCCTCCACAGGCAGTCAGAGACGCTGTCATTCCCACCACCAGTATTGCTGCCCATATTTTTCTGTTCCATTTGCTCATAGTTATCGCTTACTCCTCTGATCCGCTTTTTTCAAACCGGAACCATTTGAAATCAAAATTGCATCCCGGCAGGAAAACGAAGGTCACATTCTGCTCTCCCGTCACTCTTTCCAGAGGGAAACGCAGTTCCCTATATTCCTCGCTGTGCGGGAAGGGAAGTACCTGTGTAGCTCCATCGGTAAACCTAAGCTGGATCGTATTCTGCTGTAAAGGAGTTCTTCCGCAGATGACAATGCTATCGGTTCCCGCTTCTCCAAAGTTCATATCCGTAAATTCGAGAGAAACATTATTGCCGATCTGTTCAACGGCATCCCCGGTTCTCACAAAGCTGTCACCATAGGTAACTCCGTCCGTGAGAGCACTCAGTCTTGCATAAGCTTTTTCCTGTCTGGTGAAATGAAACTCTTTCAGAAAAATTTTATCTTCTGACACTATTGTCAGTTTTGTTACACCCTTTAATCTCCGGGGCAATACGAAGGTATCCGGCTGGAAGACTTCCCAGATGCCCGGCTTCTGATAGGTTATTACACCCACCAGTGTTCCCTGTGTCCCGGAACCGCTCTCTTCGGGCTCTCCCTTCCATATCTGAATCCGGTGGGGATCATTATCATTGGCAAAAATGGACAGCGTGATCTCGTCACTTCCGAATTCACCAAAGTCTAACGCTTCATAGACCAGTCCGGTAGGCTGTGCCTTGTCCGTTCCGGCACTGTTCTCCACTCCGCGGCTTACGTCTCCGCCAAAACTTCCGACATAAGAAATACCCGCCACCGGCTCATACGGAGAACGGAACGTCCGTCCCATGCCCTCCACTGCAAAGTCAAGTTGGGAAATCATTTTAATATTGGTTGTTCCGTTACAGGTCATACACCTTACCTGAAAACTGCCATCACTGACGCCTGTGATCCGGATGCTCTCGCCGTCTTCCAGTTCCTCCAGCTTTGCCACAGGGCTGGGGATACCGGAAGCGTCAGTAATGCTCCAGAGAAGCTTACGGTCTGTGGCTTCCATGGGATAGATACGGGTATGTAGCAATACATACGGCTTCTCCGGTGTCAATCTCATATAGGGAGCGCTCATTTCCAGTTTCCGCACCGGAACAAATCCGGGATCCACAAAGGCGGGCGGATATTCTCTGTTTTCTTCTGTTGCGCAGACACCGGGACGAATCGGTGCTTCGACTGCCTGTAACGTCACTGTCGCCGTGCGGTGTCTGGCAGCTGCCTTTGCTGTTCCAGTGCCGGTTTCATTGGTCATGCTGTTCACTGTGGCTGCCCACGCATCCTCCACAGTCACACGAATCTCCCCCGGCGTAGTTTTTGCTGCGATCATAGCCAGTAATTTCCCCTGGAACAACTTACGCACGGTTCCCTTGTAGGCATCGTAATCGGCGCTGTCACCATTGTCCAGTCCCACCAGTCTTCCAGCACCTTCCACGGTCACTCTCACATAATCGGAGGCATTTTCCACAGGATATCCGTCCCGGTCCTCCGCTGAGATCTCCACAAAGATCATGTCCTCGCCGTCAGCATGCAAGGCTGATTTATTTGCTTTTAATACATAATGATCTGTGTTGCCGAAGGAATGTCTCTCCTGTCTGGCTATCTCCCTACCCGTTTCGTCGTATGCCACGGCACAGATACTGCCGGGCGCATACGGTACTTTCCAGGAAGGCTGCAATACCGTTCCTTTCTGATGATCGATCTGCTGTTTTCCCTGTGACACTCCGTTTACGAACAGTTCCACCTCCGGAGCATTGCTGGTGATCCGCACGTCCACCTGCTGTCCCGGATTAAAATCCCAGTAGGGATATACATGGATCATGGGATCTTTTTTCCCATCCGTCCATTCCGAACGGAAGACGTAGTAGGAGTCTTTGGGAAATCCCGCCGTATCCATCTGTCCGAAATAGCTGTTTTTCGTCTGATAAGGGGTCGGCTCACCGATATAGTCAATGGCTGTCCAGATGAACTGACCACAGGAATAAGGGGTATCTCTGTCCATAGTGATACAGTATTCCGTATTTTTCGCCGCCCAGCTGGTAGTACTGTTGCCCAACGCAGAACACTGTTCGTCCGCTTCGATCAGATTCGCCCTCTCCAACGGAAAATGATACACCCCTCGGCTCTGTACCACAGAGGAAGTCTCACTTCCGTAGATGATCCAGTCCGGATGCTTTTCATGGTGTTCCGCATAATATTTTTCCGCGTAGTTATAGCCCGCCACTTTCACGATATCCGCACATTTCTGGGCATTTTCCCAGGGCATGTAATTGGAACCGATCGTCACCGGTGCCACCTTCCGGTAATCCCACTTTCTGACTACTGCAAGGAGGCTACGGGTGATCTCCTGTCCATGGGCATCCGCATGGGTATCCGGAATCTCGTTGCCAATGCTCCACATGATAACGGAAGGATGATTGCGGTCTCTGCGGATCCAGCTGCGTACATCCTTCTCCATCCATTCCTTGAAAAATCTGGCATAATCATAAGGATTCTTTGCCATCTCCCACATATCGAACGCTTCGGATACGATCAGAAATCCCATCTCATCCGCCAGTTCCATCAGTTCCACAGCGGGCATATTGTGGGAAGTCCGCACAGCATTGACACCCATGGAACGCATGAGTTCAAATTTCCGGCGCATGGCTTCTTTGTGAAAAGCCGCTCCCAGTGCTCCGAGGTCATGGTGATCGCAGGCACCGTTCAGGCGCACTTTTCTGCCGTTTAATAAAAAGCCCCTGGCAGGATCAAATTGCATGGTGCGGAAACCGATGCGAAGATGTTCTTCCTGTGTGATTTCCGTCTTCTGTAAGGCTTCACCTGCTCCGTTCTCCCCGTCGTTCATTGGAAGTTTGCATAGACGAACTGTAAGATCATACAGATAAGGATCTGTGATGTCCCATTTCCGGGGATTATCCACAGGAATCGCCACAGATGTCTTCTCCTGTCCACCGGCGAGGGGCTGTTTTACCCGGAAAATCTCCCTGTTTTCCGTTTCTGCAGAGTTTTTACTGTCCTCGGCATAATGCAAGCAATATTCCAGTTCATAATTCTCAGTGATTGCTCCCCATTCCAGTTCCGTATCGATGGTCAGATCGTAGCCGTTTTCCGTCTCCACGGAGGAGGTATAGATACCGTCCAGCGGAATATGTGTCTCAGGCAGACGGATCATCCAGACATTACGATAGATTCCGGCACCGCTGTACCATCTGCTGTTGGGTGCCTGAAAGGTTACCCGGAGAACAACTTCATTTTCACCTTCACGCAGATGATCCGTAATGTCCCAGTCAAAGGTGGAGTAGCCGTATTTCCAGTCACCGAGGCACACGCCGTTTATATAGATGGAAGAATCCATGTAAACACCCTCGAAGCGCAAAATGACACGTTCGTCACATGTCGTGCAGGCATTACCTGCCACAGAATTTGACTGCTCCCGCAAGTTCTCCTGCGCCGCTTCGCCTGCACGCTTTACTCCGGATGCGGAATACACGAATTTCTTCCGATACCAGCCAATACTGTCTTCATAGAGGTTCTTCGTATCATAGATCAGCCAGTCGTGAGGCAAGTCTGCCGGCTGCATCTCCCGCTCCCAGAGAGTTCTGTCTTCCCAATTCACACCCAATGCTGTTTTTGCAAAATACCAGTTATCATTCCATAACGTTCTGCTATTCATCGAAATTTCTGCCCTTTCTGTCCATATCGTTTCCTGTCAGATCCCTGCTTCTATAGTGCTGCTTTTCCTACCTGTGTCCCGTCTTATCGTTGTCTGATACGGTCTTCGCATCCGCCCGGTCTTCCAGACGCTTTACCAGATAGACCGCCAACAGCGCATCTAATGTTCCCAGCACAATGCCGCCCAGAATATCCGTGGGATAGTGCACGAAGAAATAGAGTCTGGAAAAAGCAATGATTGCTGCCACCAGCAGACTTAAAATACCTGCCTTACGATAATAGCTGAAAATGGTCACCGCTCCGGCAAAACCGTTGGAAGTGTGTCCCGAAGGGAAGGAATATTCCGAAGGGAACGGAATTTTCAGCGTCACACCGGGGTCCACAGCACAGGGACGGGGTCTCGCGATCACATTTTTCAGGAACAAATTTCCCACAAGATAGGTGATTGCCATGGCGATTATCATGGTCAGACCGCATTTCCGGGTCTTCGGAATGCATGTCAGCACAATCGCAATGACAATCCATACCAGACCGCTTTCTCCGATCGTAGTAAAAAAACGCAGGATCTCTGTCAGCCATTCCTGATGGATCCCCTGAATCGCATGCAATATCTGTAATTCCATCCTTCGTTCCTCCTTGTCCGTCTTCCGGCTTGGTTATCGGCCACTCCGTAATTTCACCGTCAGACATTCTTTTGAACTATTGTAATCTATTCAGAAATGCCTTTGCATTGGCTGCAATGTCATCCTTAAATACAGCGGAACCGGCTACAATGACATTGGCTCCTTTTTCCATGGCAAATGCTACATTGTCCAGATTGATACCACCGTCTACTTCCAGATCGGTAGACAGCCCCTTATCGTTGATCATTTTCCGGATCACCTGTACCTTATCCAGGCACTCCGGGATCAGCTTCTGTCCGCCGAATCCGGGCTCCACTGTCATTACCAGCACCAGATCCACCAGTTCCAGATAAGGTTCCACTGCCTCTGCCGGAGTGGCGGGCTTAATGGTGATGCCGGCCTTTTTGCCTGTGGCATGTATTTTTTCAATGCATCCCTCCACATCTTCTGTGGCTTCCAGGTGAAAATTCACCAGGTCCGCACCACAGGCAGCGAACTCTTCCACATAACGTTCCGGCTTCTCGATCATCAGATGCACATCGAGAAACATATCCGTGTGGGATCTGACAGCTTTTAATACCGGCATACCGTAGGAAATCGACGGTACAAACAATCCGTCCATCACGTCTACATGCAGCCAGGAGACCCCTGCTCCTTCCACAGCTTTGATATCCTCTCCCAGTTTCCAGAAATCCGCCGAAAGAATTGAAGGTGATAATAAATTCATGTTACTCCTCATTTCTGCCCCGCAAGGCCTTGTCTGTTGCTTATTACCGTTCTATTCTAGCAAACTTGTTTTCGTAAAACAAGACTAACGAAAAGGAACCTTTTCCTTTTGGAAAAAAGTTCCTCCGTTCGCAATTCTCTATAGGTTTTTCACGTCTTCTTTCAGTTTGTTCCAGGCATCTTCATGCTCCGTATAGTAAATGGGACATTTCTTTCCGCCACAATCATAGTGGCGCAAGATGTCATCGGGCTGCAGGTCATAGGCATCAGTCAGCCATTTCAATAATTTGATCAGAGAATCATAGGTCTCCTGAGTAAACTGGCCGTTGTCCGCCTTATAGCAGCATTCGATAGAGATGGAATCCTCGTTACGGGTCTACACCGCATAAGCGATCTCATCCAGAGGAACGCACTGGAGGATCTCCCCGTTATAGCCGATGATAAAATGCGCACTGGCACTGCGCTCATGATTGTCCTTAAGCTGTTCGAAATAACTGCGGTTCTGTGCTGCACTGGTGCCGGGGTTGGCAGTATAATGCACGAAAATATTATTCACCTCCGTCAAAGGATCTCCCGGTCTGGAATATTCATTTACGGTGAGAAAATCTTCTGTCCAGTTGGGATGTGCTGCATATACATCCGCCGGAAGTCCCTGGATCCGGGTTCCCGTGGTCTCCCCGATCTGTTTTTCAATCCGCTGCACAGCTTCTGCCGCAGCTTCCACAGGAGTACTGGCTTCCGCAGTGCTGGCAGGTACTTCCAACAAATTTTTCAACATAAAGATTCCTGCAAGAATGCTGGCACACAGCAGGGAAATCTTAATATATCTGCGGATTCTTGCCTGTCTGCGGCGGCGTTGCCTCCCGGCTCTGACCCGGCGTTGTCTGACGCGGGTGCTGTAAGTATTGTCTTTGTAAACATTTTGCTCATATGCATTGCCCGGATGACCCTGCTCCTGCCGCCAGGCCTTGTTTTTCTGCTGTGCTGTCGTCGAATACTGCGGATGTGATTTCTTCCTTCCGCCTTCCTGCGGCATTGCCGATATGCTATGTTGTGACCGTTCTGTGCGTCCTCCGGTATGATTGCTTCGTGATTGATCGGCGTATCTTCCGGTCTGTCTGTCTTGCGGTTGTCCTACACGTCTTCCTACGTGTCTGACTATATTTTTTCCAGTCCGGTAATCCACCAGATACGGATTTCTTCGCACCTGTATCATTTCCAGATCCGGTTGTCTGCTCGAACGATTCTCCTGTGTCATATTGCTGCCCCCCAGAGTTAATTGCTTTCTTTGAGTCCCAGTTTAATCCGGAGTTGTCACATTTTTCGGCACATATTCCTTAAGATTTTATAAATTTATTGTTTAAAAAGTTCCAGCAAATACTTTTCTATCACCTGTGCTGCTTTGCGATGAGCTTTCACTCCGGGATGCAGGCGGCTGCCTACGGTGTCCGGTGTGGTGTTGGGAAGTTGTAAAAAGTGGATTCTGGTATCACCAGTCTGTTCCGCGTAGGTTTCCACCGCTTCACGGATGACGGGCAGGAAATTGTCTCCCAGCATACCATAGCCCCAGATGATCTGTGCCTCAGGATTGCAGTCACGCACAGCTTTCAGGAAATCTCGGATTGCTGTAGTCAGGATCTTTTTGACTTCTTTTATGTCACGGGTTCCTGCCCATTCTCTTACCAGTTCCGCTGCGGACTGGATTGCTGTGGCATCGTTGGTTCCCAGATTAATGATCACGGCATCCGGCTGCCATGCCTTGAAATCATAGTCTTCCAGTGCTCCCAGCGAAGCATTCCTCTCCCCAGTGAGCAATCCACAGACCTGTGTGTAAAACGGAGGAATCTTATTCTCCGCATTTCCATCCCATCCGGTGACAATTCCCCAGCCGCTCTGGGATATCACACGATACTCCGCGGATAATGCATCTGCCACCATACGGGGATACGTATTTTCCGCAGAGAAAAAGGCACTGATCCAATCTTCCTCATATACGGCTCCCACCGTACCTTCCCCGCTGGTAATGCTGTCTCCCACGAATTCCAGCCGGTACTTCGGCTCCGGCAATTGCAGGAATTCACCGTCTGCATATTGCAATCCCACAATCTGCAACAGATGCCCGGGATCCTGATGCATTGCCTGTACTTCCTTCAGAATCCGTACATGCTTTGGTTTTCCTACCGTCATCCCCCGGAACAGGCACACTTCGTTTTTCCCTTTATTTAATGGAACTCTACTGATCTGCGCGCCGTTCAGTTCCACCGCAAGCCACGGTTCATAAGCGTCGTAATCGGCATTTACCTCCATCTGAAGTTCACTGCCGGTATAGATAAATTCTATTCCGCTGCCGGTCCAGAATAAGTTCACCACATCCGTTCCCGTGGTACGTCCCAACACCCGTACCTGCGGCAATGCTGCTACACTGACTGTCTTTGTTGGCTGCTCCATTTTTCTGCCATACCTCCCTGTGCATTGTTTTATCTGTCGTTCTGATTTTCGCTGTTTCGCCCTCTTATCTCCGGTTCTTGGCACGACAGCTGTATTCTTCGGCGATCACAGCCTCCGCAGGGCGACCGCAGACTGCATAAGGGCTCTTCCTTTCCATACTTCCCGGCCAGTCCCAGATTCCGAAGCCTTTCACCCAGTCCCGTTTTTCGCAGGCAGAAAACATTGCCAGATACCAGTCTGCCTGTTCCGTATCATCCTCTTTGCCCTGCAGTTCCCAGTTATTCGGCACCTGCGCGGAACCATGAATATTCATGCATCCAGCCTCCGAGAAAATAAAAGGCTTCTGGTATTTTTTTACTACTTCTTCAATGCGATCCAACTGATTCTCCCAATCATCGATGGGATAGTATCCGCTGGAAGCGATCACATCCACTGCCTCCCACCATGTAATATGATCTTCCCCGTATTTGTCACAATTATAACCGACAGGCCCGTCATATACTGTGCGGACCTCTGCGATCAGCTTTCTCCAATCCGTCTCCCGGTGCTCTGTCATCGTCATCTCGCAGCCTGTAAGAAATAATTCACACCCTGTCCGCTGTGCGATCTGTGCATAATGCTTCTGAAAAGCAATATGGCTTTCAAACCAGTTGCCCCACTTCGGTTCACAGGGAACATCATGATCAAAAAAGCTTATCCTTGCTCTCCAGACACCATTGTCACAATTCACGGTAGGCTTTAATGCCACCTTTAATCCCAGACTCTGCGCAAAGCGAATCATATCACACAGTTCTTCATCCGTGCAGCTTTTCTCCCCATCAAAACAAATTTCTTCACTATAAGGGGTCTCCTGTATCCCCGAGGGAGTGAGTATCACCCAGTTCGCGTGGGTCTTATGCGCCATTTCCTCCATACTTTTTCTGGCTTCTCCAGATCCCAGTACGCCTTTGTGCGGAAATACCGCAAAATTCACCCCCTGAAATTTTTCTGTACCAAATTTCTGCATCAATAGTTTTCCTTTCCATAATTGTTTTATCGTAAAGCTTTTCCAATCTCCGTTCTTGTATTGTATCATTATTATCTTTATTTAGCTAGCTATTTTAGCTTAATTTTAGTTAAAATTATTTTTTGTTTTCTCACTTTTCCTATGTTAACATAAAAACAAAGTTATACGCTCAAATGAGGGAGAATATTGCCATGCATTTTGTCCAGGCGAAGGGGATTTTATCTCAGAATAATGGAATGAATATTTATCGCGGATGCTCCCACGGCTGTATTTTTTGTGACAGCCGCAGCGGATGGTTTGGTTT
>ENA-OPRZ01000170-OPRZ01000170.1-human-gut-metagenome-genome-assembly--contig:-NODE-170-length-18132-cov-3.524976_pt1 | contig 18132 bp, 12 predicted proteins | sample MGYA00241803_ERZ501897 | MGnify/ENA primary metagenome ERZ501897 (study PRJEB25962, sample SAMEA2042397) | human gut metagenome | biome: human gut; feature: human-associated habitat; material: faeces...
CAACTTGCCCTCCCTCACGGTCGGGGGATTTTCCTCCAAAGTCGGAAAATCTGACGGAGAAAGCAAAACAACCCAAAAGCAGAAAAGCATGGAGAAAAAACAGGCTAAAAGGACAGGCAGAAAACCGAAAACTGATCCGGCGGACTACAAGTACAGCTTCCGTCTGAACGCGCAGGAGAAAAGCAGATTTGAGAAACTGTTTCTGGAATCCGGAGCAAGGGACAGGACAATCTTTATCAAGAAATCAATCTTTTCAGAACAACTGAAGGTAATCAAGGTGGACAAGGTTTCCATGGACTATTACATCCGGCTCGGGGAATTTTACAGACAATTCCAGGCAATAGGCAACAATTACAATCAGGTCGTAAGGGCCGTACAGAAAAACTTCGGGGAAAAAAGGGCGATGTCCCTGCTTTACAAACTTGAAAAGGCTACCCTGGAACTGATACTGCTCAACAAGCAGATTATGGCATTAACCAAAGAATATGAAAAGAAATGGTTGCAAAGATAAGTCACGGGGCAAGCCTTTACGGAGCACTGTCCTATAACCATGAAAAGGTATTTCAAGGGACGGCGGAAATCCTGTCAGGACACCGGATGATTTCCGACCGCCCGGGACTGCCGAGCGAGGACATACGTCTGGCTCTCCTTTCATTTGAAAACCATCTGACGGCAAACAGGAGGACGGATAAGCCGGTCCTGCATATCGCCCTCAGTCCGGCACCGGAAGACAGGCTGGACAATGACAGTCTGGCGGAACTGGCAGAAAAATACATGCAGAAAATGGGTTATGGTGACCAGCCGTTCATCGTGTACAGACATGGCGATACCTGCAACACGCACGTACATATCGTGAGTGTATGCATTGACGATGAAGGAAGGAAAATCAATGACTCCTATGAACACCGCCGTTCCATGACAGCCTGCCGGGAACTGGAACAGGAATTCGGACTGCGTAACAGTGCGGATACGGAAAGACGGAATCCGAAAGCGGAACTGAAAAAGGTAGATGCCTTACAGGGGGATATACGCCATCAGATAGGAAACACACTGAAGGCCGTTCTGGAGAGCTACCGTTTCCAGACTTTCGGAGAGTATTCCGCACTGCTTTCCACACTGAACATTGAAGCCCGCCAGGTTCGGGGCGAATACAAGGGGACACCCTATACGGGTATCATCTATTCGGCTACAAATGATAGTGGGAAAGTGGTCAGCCCTCCGATAAAAAGTGCAAGGTTCGGCAAGCGTTTCGGAAATACGGGACTGTCCGAACGTATGTTACGGCATACACAGGACTTCAAGGAAGGCAGATGGGCTCCTGCCATATCCGGCAAGGTCGTATGGGCCATGCGTAACGCAAAATCGGAACAGGAATTCAGGGAACTGCTGGAACAGGAGCACATTGATGTGGTATTCCGAAGGAACGATACCGGACGTATCTACGGTGTCACATTCATAGACCATGGACGGCGCGAGGCGTTCAACGGTTCACGTATGGGAAAGGAGTTTTCCGCCAACGTATTCAACGGCCTTGTCAACTGGTGGGAAGGAATACCCTGGCAGGACAGACAACAGTCCGGTCCGGAGGAACTTTGGAAACGGTACGGTCACCGTATGGAAGAAAACAGTGCGCTTGAACAGGCGGCAGGCATCTTCTCCTTTGAGGCAAATCCGGCAGTCGATTACGAGGAAGAAGCGTTCCGTCGCCGCATGAAACGGAAAAAGAAACCGCAGAAGCGCAAATCACGCGGTATCTGATTAATCAAAATGAGTCAATAACAGGGGGAACAACGGATTCCCCCACAATCATCTACATCATTATGCAACAGGAAGACGATTTGAGAGCCCTTGCCAAGATTATGGAATTCGGCAGGGCAGTCAGTATTTTTATTCTGGTAGTCCACGTTTATGTGTACTGCTATCCCAGTATGAGTGCCTGGCATCTGAATCTGGATGTCATAGACCGGATACTGATGAACTTTGACAGGACAACCGGTATATTCGGCTGTATCCTTTGGACAAAACTGATGGCTGTTCTTCTGCTGGCCATATCCTGTATGGGTACTATCGGAGTCAAGGGTGAGAAAATAACCTGGCAGCGTATATGGGCGGTACTTACTGCCGGGGCGGTTCTATTTTTCATGAACTGGTGGCTGCTTGACCTGCCTTTTCCACACGAAGCGATTACTGCCCTGTATGTGGTGACACTTGCAGCCGGTTATCTATGCCTGCTCATGGCGGGACTGTGGATCAGCAGGCTTTACAGGCATAACCTGATGGAGGACGTGTTCAATATGGAAAACGAATCCTTCATGCAGGAGACAAGGCTGATGGAGAATGAATACTCGGTCAATCTGCCCACCAGATTCCAGTATGGCGGCAAGCTCAACGATGGCTGGATCAATGTGGTCAATCCTTTCCGCGCGACCATCGTATTGGGAACACCGGGTTCCGGTAAATCATACGCAGTGGTAAACAACTACATCAAACAGATGATTTCCAAGGGATTCAGTGTCTATATCTATGATTATAAATTTGATGACCTTTCCACCATTGCCTACAATACCTTGTTGCACAATATGGACAAATACAAGGTTAAGCCGCATTTTTACGTCATCAATTTTGATGATCCGCACCGTTCACACCGCTGCAATCCCATCAATCCGGAGTTCATGACGGACATCTCTGACGCATACGAAGCAAGCTATACCATCATGTTAAATTTGAATAAGACCTGGGTGTGACCTGTAAAGTCACGTAATTGATTGTTAGACAGTGATATTAATTGCATGATTTAACCCGCTGTTCCGTCAGCGGTAGCCTACTATAAGGTGCATCTCCAGTGATGGGTTGTGCCAAGCTTATAGGACAAAGTACACTTTCCGAAAGGACAAGACTGAACCGTGAGGGAATGTCAAGGACGGTTAGTATCATACCGTTGAGTGGCGAGGCTGGATAGCATGGTTAACGTAAGTGAACTGACTTTAGCCGTCGTAAGGTTTGAAGGAGCGCAAGATACTTTAGCTCTCACCAAAAGGTAAGCAGTCGGATAACCCTTGCCCATGTTGGGGTTACACGGACACAGCACTGCCGGCGGACTTGGCAGAACCTAAACTATCCGTTTGTCAATTACGTGGAACAGGGCAAGCCTGTATCTCTCTCGTAAGAATGCGAGTAAGCGAACCGCAAGGCAAGCCGAATGGGGTGCAGGTATGAGATAACGGAAAAAGCGAATGCCACCCTGTAATGGGGTGGATACGGATTGAATCAACATCACGGGTTGTTATTGGTGACATCATCCGACACGAAAGTGGGCAGACTTCCGTATATGGTAACTCTTTACAAGATAACTTTTAGAACTTTCAAAAGGAGGAAAGCAAATGAACGAAACTAAAACATCGTGTGCGCCTGCTGATAGTAGGAATCTAACTTGGGACGGCATGGACTGGTCCAAGTGTGAAGCCTATGTCCGAAAGCTACAAGCGCGTATTGTAAAGGCTCAAAAGGAAGGCAGACATAACAAGGTGAAAGCCTTGCAGTGGATGCTGACCCACTCTTTTTACGCCAAGGCATTGGCGGTAAAGAGGGTTACTTCCAACAAAGGGAAGAAAACGTCTGGAGTAGATAAACAGCTTTGGGATTCTCCCAAGCGCAAGTACAAAGCAATCGGTGAACTGAAACGTCGTGGTTACAATCCGCAGCCGCTTCGTAGGGTTCACATCAAGAAAAAGAACGGTAAACTCCGACCGTTGGGAATACCGACAATGAAAGACAGGGCGATGCAGGCATTATATCTCATGGCATTGGAACCGATAGCCGAAACGACAGGCGACCGCTTTTCTTATGGTTTCCGCAAGAAACGCAGGACAATGGACGCTATCCGTCAGATTGATACGGTTCTAAACCGCCAGCATTCCCCCGAATGGATTTTGGAGGGAGACATTAAAGGCTGCTTCGACCATATCAGCCACGACTGGCTTCTTAATCATATCCCTATGGATAAGACGATACTCAGAAAATGGCTGAAATGTGGAGCTGTATTCAATGGCAAACTATTCCCGACAGAAGAGGGTACACCACAAGGAGGTATCATATCACCGACACTTGCAAATATAGCACTTGACGGACTTCAACCACTCTTGGCTGAAAGATTCAAAAGATTATGGCGCAACAATAAGACATTCCACTACAAGGTAAACCTTATTCGTTATGCGGATGACTTTATAATCACAGGTCGAGATAAGGAGCTATTGGAAAACGAAGTCAAACCTATCGTGATAGAATTTCTCAAAGAAAGAGGGCTGACCTTATCCGAAGAGAAAACTACCATTACGAACATATACGACGGTTTTGATTTCTTAGGTTTCAATGTGAGGAAGTTTGGCAAAAGGCTATACACATCCCCGTCCAAAGATGCACAGAAACGCTTCAGGGCAAAAATCGGTGACATCGTTAAAGGACATAAAATGTGTAAGCAGGAATCGCTGATACGAATGCTTAATCCTGTAATCACAGGTTGGGGCAACTATTACCGATATGGTGCATCAACCGATGCTTTTCATGGTTGTGACAATCACATTTACAATCTCACGAAGAAATGGGCTTTACGTCGCCATCCAAAGAAACGCAAGTCTTGGGTTGCAGACAAATATTGGCATGAAATTCGGGGGCGTAAATGGACGTTTGCATGGAAATATGAAACCAAGAGCAAGAAAGTGAACTACCTGACCCTTAAAAGGTTGTCGGATATACATTATACCCCGTACAAGCAAATCAAAGGTGAGGCAAACCCTTTCGACCCGGAATACGATGATTATTTCTTTCAGCGAAAGGAGCAACAAATGCTGGAATCTCTCAAGGGACGTAAGTCTCTCTTATATTTATGGAACAAGCAGAACCGGATTTGTCCGTTATGTGGCAAGGAAATAGATTGTACAAAAGCATGGAACGTCAACGAAATATCTGTTGGTGGTTCGATTGTACGGCAACTTGTCCACAACAACTGCTACAAGCGAAATAAACGAAAATGTTGAAAGTATGAGCCGATTTCTAACAACAAATAGAAATATTGAGTTGCTTGAGCCGTATGAGGGGAAACTCTCATGTACGGTTCTTAGGGGAGAAGGGGGCAGCAATGCCCTTGACTTACCCGATATTGAAAAACAGGGAGACTTCTTTGTAGAGTCTCCGATTATCCTTTTGGCAGCTATAATCTGGTATTTGAAAATATACAAAAACGGTATCTATTGCAGCTTCCCTCATGCCGTGGAACTGCTGAACAAGCCTTACTCTGATTTGTTTACCATATTGACTTCCTATCCTGAACTGGAGAACTACCTTTCCCCTTTCATGGATGCATGGAAAGGTGGGGCACAGGATCAGCTCCAGGGCCAGATAGCTTCCGCCAAAATTCCGCTTACCAGAATGATTTCTCCACAACTGTACTGGGTCATGACAGGCAATGATTTTTCTCTGGACATCAATAATCCGAAAGAGCCTAAAATCCTTTGTGTGGGTAATAATCCGGACCGACAGAACATCTATTCCGCTGCGCTCGGACTGTATAATTCCAGAATCGTCAAACTGATAAACAAGAAAGGACAGCTTAAAAGTACGGTCATTATCGACGAGCTTCCTACCATCTATTTCCGAGGACTGGACAACCTGATTGCAACGGCACGTTCCAACAAGGTGGCGGTCTGTCTGGGATTTCAGGACTTCAGCCAGCTTAACCGTGACTACGGTGAAAAGGAAAGTAAGGTGATTCAAAATACGGTCGGCAACATATTCAGCGGCCAGGTGGTAGGTGAAACGGCCAAGACACTTTCCGAACGCTTTGGAAAAATCCTTCAGAAACGACAGTCCATATCCATCAACCGTCAGGATGTTTCCACATCAATCAACACCCAGCTGGATTCTCTGATTCCTGCATCAAAGATTTCCAATCTTTCACAGGGTACATTTGTCGGTTCCGTGTCGGACAATTTCGGTGAGAAAATCGACCAAAAGATTTTCCATGCGGAAATTATCGTGGACCATGCCAAAGTAAGTGCGGAAGAAAAGGCTTATAAAAAAATCCCGGTTATCAACACGTTCAAGGACAGTGAAGGGAATGACATCATGCTCCAGCAGATACAGCGTAATTATGACCAGATAAAGGCGGATGCCCAGGCTATCATCAACGAAGAAATGGAACGTATCAAGAATGATCCGGAACTATGTGAACGGCTGGGAATAGAAAGTGCAGAAGAGGAGAAAAGAAAAGCTGAATAGATACAGAATGACAAATAAATCCTGAATCAGTTTGATTTTCAGGGAACATTCCTTATCTTTGAAATTGAAATAGAACATAACGACGGATAACGGGATGTTTTCCGTCGATTATATACATAAGTCGCAAGATGCCCTAAACAGAAATCTGGTAAATTTCAAAAATTACAAAGGCCATTGCGTGAGGCTTATGCTATATCTTATAGCGTGAGCCCATGCGAGTTTTTGTAATGGGTTTTACCAGAACCCCTGTTTAGAACTATGCATGGGTTTCATGCTTTTTTTATAAACAAGAGGTATGGCAAAAATACAAGTCATCATGCCCATCACACTGAATGGGTTTCTACCGGATGAAAATGAAAAGCTGATGGAATGGCTCAGGACAGATCGTAACGGCTTCCCATATTGGGAAAACCGGGCGGTATTCAACATGTATCCTTATTATGGAATGCTTGATCTGATGGATGCCAAGGAAAGACACGGAAACGACTGCACCTATTTCATGAAGGTGGAGAATCAGAAGAGTGCGGATTATGCAAGTGGAGTTTTTCTATACAAGCTCGCAGATGAAGTGGTCATATACTTACTTCCAATATCATACAAAAGCGGGATAAACATTACGGGAAGAATTCAGCTTGGACAATGGGTACTACATGAGTCCAAAACATTCCGCAACAATGTATGCAGACTGATATACCGCCTTAAAGAATAAAAATTATTTCAGACCGACTTTCTTCATTTTCTTATAAAGAGCTGTACGGCTACAACCCAGTTCAATAGCTGTCTGGCTGACATTGCCGTGATTTTTTTCCAGCATATTTCGTATCCTTTCCCTTTCCTGAATGATATAAATTTCCGGATTACTACCACAAACCACATTATCCAGTCCCAAATCACATACATCCAACAATACGTTATCTGCCACAATGACCGCACGTTTGACTTTTGCGCTCAGTTCCCGCACATTACCAGGCCAGTCATACCCCAACATACATGCTTTCGCTTCTTCTGTAAAGCCTTCATTCTTAACATGTATTCTATAGGAATGTTCTTTTCTGAAAAATTCGGCAAGAGGAAGAATGTCATCCTTGCACTCCTTTAACGGTGGCTGTAAAATTTCCAATTCAGCAAGACGATAATAAAGGTCCTCACGAAAACGTCCCTCTTCTACAGCTTTTTTCATATTTTCATTGGTAGCTGAAATAATGCGCACATTCGTACGCTTTACTTTGTCACTTCCTACAGGATTAAACTCCTTTTCCTGAAGAACACGAAGAAGAAGAATCTGCATGGAATAAGGCATATTGCCGACTTCATCCAAAAACAAAGTTCCTCCATTGGCTGTTTCAAAATGTCCTTTCCTGTCTGCAACAGCTCCGGTAAAAGCACCCTTGACCGCACCAAAAAATTCAGAAGCTTGTAAATCATTAGGTATGCTTCCACAATTAACTGCAACGAAAGGTTTGTCACGCCTGTCGCTATAACGGTGTATCATCTGGGCTATCACTTCCTTACCGCTACCACTCGGACCAAGTATCATAATTGAAAGGTCAGATGGTGCCACACGACGGGCAAAAGAAGCGGCTTTCCGTGCGGCTTCGCTGGTACGTTCTACAAATGAACGCTCTTTGCGTACTATAACAGGACTTTTCAACATACTGTGCATTAATTCAAGAAGCTGTTCCTGATGGACAGGTTTTTCCAGATAATCCTTTGCTCCGAGCTTGATTGCACGTACAGCATCCGAGATACAGGCATAATCTGTCATAACAATAAAAGGAATTTCCATACCGCAGCTCATAATCCATTCCAGAAGGCTGATACCGTTCCCTTCAGGCAAACGTACATCCCCCAACACCAAGCTGATTTCATGTTTCTTCAGAATACTACGTGCCCCGGGCTCATCAATAGCGGTCAAAACTTCGTAACCGGCTTTTTGTAGCCATTTTTCAATCATTCCGCAAAGTATCATATTGTCTTCAACTATCAGTATTTTCATATTTCCCAAGTTCTTTTTCTGTTTCTTTTATCAATTTCTCAAGAATGTCAATAACCTGCCGGGCATATTCCGCAATGGTTTCATTAACACATTCATTATTATGTAGTTCCTTTTGGAATTCACGCAACAAGCGTTCCTTACCAAGAATTTCCCAGATTGGTATCATCCGGTGAATAATCTTCCGCATTAATTCACAATCATACCTTTTCAAGGCTAATTCCATCTCAGCAAGTTCTTTTCTGGACTCGTTAATAACGAGTGACAGCATATACCCATTATCGTCTATGTCTTTCAATAAACTGGAGAAATCAAAGTCTCCAGCATTCGAAACTCTTATATGGGATATGATAGTCGATAAAAAAGATAGTAATCCATGAATATTGAACGGCTTATGAATACAACCTGCAAATCCTTCCTTGTCATATATCCCTGTATTACCATCACTACGTGCAGTCATGACAGCTACAGGAATGTTTCTTGAGTTTCCAATATCTGAATTTCGAAGCAGTTTCAAAAGACCAAACCCATCAGTTTCAGGCATCTGAACATCCGTAAGTACTATATCATAATCCGATTTTTCCAGGGCAGCAACAACTTCCTGTATATTCATACATGTAGTGCAGGTTATGCCATTACGGCCAAGCATGTCTTCCGCTATTTTCAACTGTATCGGATCATCATCCACAACAAGTACCTTTTTAGGAAGTATAAATATCTGATTGTTTTCCTGTTTATCTTCCTCTGCAGGTTCATCCGTTTCAGGTAAGGGAAATTCAAGTTTGAATACGCTTCCTTTACCAAGCTCACTTTCCAAGTCCATTGTTCCGTCTAGGACCTTTACTAAGCCTTTTGTCAGAAATAATCCGAGGCCAAATCCCTCTGAGTTGATATTTTGTGCAGCACGTTCAAATGGAGCAAAGATTCTTTTCAGTGTTTCTTCATCCATCCCGATTCCAGTATCCCTGATTTCAATATGCAGTTTCCCATCAGAATATCTTGAATGGAAATTGATAATTCCTGATGGGGTAAACTTTATGGCATTTGTCAGTAAATTATCCAGAACCTGTTCCAATTTGTCCGCATCCCCTTTCACTGTTAAACTACAATTCTCATGTACCGAGTACAAAATCAAAGCCTTAGAAATAGCTTTACGGGAAAACTCATTAGAAATACGTTTAAGAAAACGATTCAGATCAAATGGTGTATCATTGCGCAAGTCACCGACTTCATTAATACGATAAGCATCCATCAGATCATTTACCAAATGAAGAATATGATGGCAGGAGTGACGTATATCTTCTAGATATGATTCACGTTTCTTCTTTTCCCGGGTCTGTGATGCCAAATCAGCACAGTTATGAATGTTACCAAGAGGGCCACGTATATCATGTGAAACAGTCAGGATAATGCGTTTGCGCATCTCTAACAATTCTTTATTCTCACTAATAACCTGGTTTAATCTGGATTTAATTCTTTCTTCCTTACGCAAATCGGAGCGTATGATAAGAAAAGAAATCAATAGCAGAATAATTGCAAATACTATAATCATGACAAACATAGAAAAAGAGAGATTCTGGGCTTCTGCTATTTTCAAATCCTTTTGAGAAAATACCGTCTGCGCCTGTTTATCCAGGCTACTGATCAACTGCGACAACTCACGGTTCAAGGTACGGTTTCGGGAACGGAGACTGTCTGTATAAGTTTCCATTTCTATACTCTGTACCCGTTGCAAAGCAATCAAACTGTCACTGAAAGTATGGAGTTCTTCGGCAGATGGCAGAATCTGCACACTTTTCTTGCCGCCGAAGAATCCGGCTATACCGCTTTTCTTTTGTGTAACAATCCTAACATGGGTTGCCCTCCTGGCAACTTCCGGCAAATGATTCACTAGGAGGCTATCTGACTTTTTCTTTATAGCGACAGCTTCCATAATATGCAACAAGTGCTTTTCTTTTTCCTCAAGCAAATTACAAAGAGTGTCTATTTGTTCTGTATGCACAAAACCACCCACATATTGCTTCATTACCTGCAGCAGGCTGTCAACACCCAGTCGCACGTTTCTGTATTTCCGGAAATCTGTTTCATTCCATGTAATGACAGATTCTCCATGTGTTGCCAGTTCTGTAATACGCCGGTGGACTGTATTTATATCCTTACGAATGTTACGTATTCCCGTGGATTCTGCTTCTATTTCATGCATCCGTTTCCGTTCATGCAACAAAATGGCGGTCATACTACTGATAACCATCACTAATAACAAATACCCCAAAAGGATTTTATTCTGTAATGACACTCTTAACATTTCATTTGAAATTTAAACACATACACACTTAATGACTGGGAACTTCAACATCAGCTTTCAATTTGTCTGTCACATTTATTATAAACTGGATTTTTTTAATTCGACCTGATTATAAGGTAACCAATTTTATTCGTTTGCAAATATAAAAATTATATCTTAGATATATACAGTATATACTGTTTATTTACAATGCGAAAATATATAAAGTTTGAACACTACTATATACCAAAAGGTATGCAACACTACCTTTTAGTCTACAACTTTTACGACTAATAATATGTATTAATAAATTATTTCACTACTATTTTTTCATACTGTAATGCCTAGAACGAGCTAAACGACGTACTTTTATCGGCTTTGTATCAATGCATAGAAAGTCTTCGTCTCTATTCATTTCTAAAGCTGTTCTTTCATGTATTATATTACGCAGGGACAAGATTGTTTTAGGTTTATCATTGCATTGTTTTCGGGAGCGAAAATTAGGATACTACTCTTATACTTTTGTAAACCGTATAAGCAACAGAAACTCACTATCAATGTCAACAGTTTCTGTTACTATATTCAATGCTACAATCTCAAAGTTTGAAAGTTTGGGGGCAACATCTCTTCTTAAAATATTTTGGGATTCGTTGACTAAATTACCCGTTACTTGCTTACATAAGAACTTGGAGAATATTACGTATAAGTTATACATACGATACTTGACCTTTAAAGCTGGATACTCTTTTCTTTGCTAATGGTTAATAGCATATACGGCTTTTATACATACTTCTTCTGTTGGTTTAATTTTATTAATATGTTAATATAGGTTAAATTATTTATGTTTTTTGATTTGTAAAACAGTCCATACTGTTTATTTATTTACTTTTACATGTGATTTTAAATTCGAGGTCAGATTATATTATAGTTTTAGTTATGGATATTAAACGGTTATTTTCTGTCATAGTAATTGGATGGGTAATTGCTAATTTAGCACAGGCTCAATCTAAACTAACTGGAGAAATTTATACTACGGACGGTTTTCCCATAACCGATGCAGTTGTTGTTCTCAAAGATTCTTTGAATCATGCAACGGCATACCATATTGCTTATTCGGACAGTTTGGGGAGTTTTTTTATGGAAAACCCAGATAAACGTGCAAATCAATTGTTTGTTAGTCGTTTGGGGTACAAATCGGTATTTCTTCCTTTTTTACAGAAAACAAGTCGTATGCGGATTACACTTGAAAAAGACGGCAACTTCAGCATGGATGAGGTGATAGTGAAGGGGGTAAGACAGCGGACCAAAGTGGAAAACGATAGGCTGGTGTATGATATGGAAACCAATCCTTTTAGTAATGACAATGCGCTGGAGGCCTTCAAGTATGTCCCTTTCATAGCTTCGGACGGGCAGCACTTTTCCATCATAGGCAAGAGCGAAACGAAGATTTATGTGAATGGAAGGGAAAAGAAGCTGGCTCCCGATGCGTTGAATGATTATTTGAAGGGGTTACCCGCCGACCGGATAAAAAACATAGAAGTAATCCATTCCCCCAACAGTTCGTTCCGGGGAGAAGGGAACTTCGGCATCATCAACATCCAATTGAAGCAAAATGAAGATGAAGGTTTGCAAGGCTCATTTTCCGCACAGGTTTGGCGGACGCACTATATGAAAGAGCGTGGTAACTTGAACTTGATGTACCATAAAAACAGACTGACCCTGAATGGCACGGTGGGCTTTGCTAACCAAAGTGACTGGAAGAAGGATGAAACGGAAAGTTTCCTGAAAGAAAGTGCCACCACGACATGGCAGGAAAGCAAAATAACGGGGTTTACCCGGCGTGCGAACGGAAACATCGACTGGGAATACCAACTCTCGGACAAGGACGAGCTGGGAGGTAACGTCAGTTTCTCTTATTCCAAATTGGATTGGACGGATAAAGGAAGGCTGAAACAGGCGGGTGCTGACAAAGAAGAGGCGTTGAACGTGCGACATGACAATGACTTGGAACGTGACAGGACAGACGCGGGCGTCAACTTGTTCTATCAACGCCGCTTCAACCAACCGGAGCAAGTCCTGAATATCGATTTCGATTATACCCATAGCCGGAACAAACAGTTCGTATGGAATCGTATGGACAATCTGGACGATAATCTGCAATATCTTTCACCTTACAATTATTATCAGGAGAACGTGCCTCAAAACAGCAATGTATGGTCGGGCAAAATAGAATATAGGCAAAACGTGGGAAAAAACCAATGGACGGCAGGTGTGGACAGCTATTACTCCAAGATTGACAACAAAGACACCTTCATGCAGGGCACAGACGACGGCTATGTGAATGATGAGGAACAGAGCAACCACTTTGCGTTGCAGGAATGGACGTCAGCCTTTTTTGTCAGCTGGAAAAGGGAATGGAACTCCCGCTTTTCCACCCGCTTGGGCAGTCGGTTGGAGTATACCGACTATACCACCCGGCAATATACGCTGGGGGAGAAAACGGAGACTGATTTTGTCAGGGTGCTGCCCAACCTCTACATCAGTTACCACCTGTCGCCCGACCATGTGTTCTCCTACATCTTTTCCAACCGGATGGAACGACCGGTGTTTTCTCTGTTCAATCCGTTCAAGGTGTATACATCCGCAACAAGCTATACCACCGGCAATGAGAAGCTGGAACCGGAAATCATGTACGGGCAAACCTTTCAGTACCAGTTTTTCAAACGGTACATCTTTCAGGCTAGCTACCAGCGTGTGAAGAACCAAATCTACGAACTGACCTTTGCCACGGATGAGGATATGCAAGTGACTACTCCTGTAAATTCCGGAATTTTCGAGTATGCCTTGCTGGCATTGAATACCAATACTTCATACATGAAAAACTATGCCAACTTGGATATAACCGTCTCCTATTTGTGGCAACGCATGAAGGCAATCGAATATGAGGGTGTGCATGCCGGAGGTTATCACAATGGAGTCTTTCAGGTGGATTTGAACAATAACTTCACATTGTCGGCAAAGCACAAGCTCTCTTTTGATATAAACGTGTCATACAACACCAAAGATCTCTCTTTCTATACTGAAACGCCGGAAAAACTCTACCTGTACGGACAATTGAAGAAACGCTTCAAGGCGTGCCAGTTGTCTCTGTATGGTTTCTGTAACCTATACAGGTATGACGGGAAGGTAACAACCCGGTGGCGAAATAAGTACGAGACAGACAACATGCAACGTATCAGTCTGATTCAGGGTGAACCTGTCGGCATAGGTATCCGTTTCAATTATACTTTTGGGAACAAAAAAGTGAACGGGCCACAAGAACGAAAGACTTCCGGTACGGAAGCCAAAAGAAGATTATAACATACGGAGTAACCCGAAAAGCCATAAGTGAGTAGGGAATAATGTAATTTTTTTCAAATGGGAACATCTAATTTAATGAAATTCGTAAAAACTCTTGAAGAACAAGAATTGAATGACGAAGAAAACATCTTGCTATTTGCAGGAAGAGGTAATGCTAATGTTGATGTAGCTGCAGGAAATAACTGTAGATGCAATGGGGACAATTGTGACTGTAATGGTACTGTGTTGAAACCAATTGAAAAAATTAGCTAACTGTTTAACCTTATCGACTGAGTCGTCATTTATCATGAAACTAATGGCGACTCAGCCTTATTATCTAATAACAGAAACAAATGAAACTAAGTATATTTAATTCTATAATAGACCTTACAGAATCCTCCATTCTTATATATAATTCGTATTCAGACTATTTTTTTGTTGTAAAAAAAGAAATTAAAAATATTCTATCTGACATTCAAGTAATTAAAAACAGTTTCCCTAAATTATATAGACGCTTTATTCGAGCAAGGGTTTATGTTGGCAACAACGTAGATGAGTTGTATAGCTTAAAAGAAAGATATGAAAAAATTGCATGTAATGATTCCAACTTCTTTCTTATGATAAATCCTACATTAGACTGCAACTTTAAATGTTGGTATTGCTATGAAAAGCATATAAAAAATTCTGAAATGAATAATGCCAACCTTTTAAATGTTAAGAAGTTAATAAACAATATTTTAAGTACGAATATAAACTCGTTTACCTTGTCTTTCTTTGGAGGAGAGCCATTTCTTAAATATAAACAAGTTGTATTGCCATTAATAAAATATACATCAGAACAATGTGATTTAAGAAATATTCACTTCAACATATCATTTACATCAAATGGTTCATTATTAACTTCAAAAAGAATCCTTGAAATGAAGAATATGGGGCCACTTGCTGTTCAAATAACATTAGATGGCAATAAGGAGGCACATAATCAAATAAGGTCTTTTCAAAATAACAAAGGTAGTTATAACATTATTATTCAAAACATATATAATCTAATATCAAATGGATGTCATGTTAGATTAAGAATCAATTATACACAAAACTCTATAGACACTATAAAAGATATTATCTCAGATTTTAGTTCAGCAACTGATGAAATGAAGAAAAATATGTTAATTGACTTTCATCGGGTATGGCAAGATAAGGACAGCATGGATATTATACCAAAAATCAGAGATTTAGCAAGTGAATTCCGAAATAATGGATTTAAAGTTTTATATAATTCACTCAATGAAATTGCAAATTGCTGCTATGCGGACAAAAAAAATACAGCTATAATTAATTTTAATGGTGATGTCTATAAGTGCTCTGCCAAAGATTTCACCAAAGAGAACCGAGATGGCTTTTTAAATGAAGAAGGACAAATTATATGGAATCAACCACCTCAATATAGACTTTCGCTCAAACTAGATAATAAACCTTGTCAAAGATGCAGAATTGCGCCATTATGTGGCGGTGGATGTACGAATTTTATAATCAATCGGAAAAAAGAGGGAAAAGAATACTGTCTATACAATTATGATAACGATATAATTGACAAGCTCATTTTAGATCGTTTTGAAACATATTGCAAATGAAAAAGAAGTTTCCGTTTATTAGACAACAAAATATCAATGACTGTGGTGCAACATGTTTGGCTATGGTTTGTCAATTTTATGGTAAAAGAATATCGCTGGAAAAATTGCGTAATTATAGCAATACCACTCGGAGTGGAGTTACAACATACGATATAAAAGAAGCACTTGATAAATTAGGTTTTGAAAATTATATTGTAAAACTATCGAATGAGGAAATAAAAAAAATTCCACTACCTGCTATATTATATTGGAATCAAAAACATTTTGTTGTTCTATATGAAATAAGCCACCGCAAAAACAGCATTCAATATCACATTGCTGATCCAAATTTTGGGAAAGTCAAACTAAATACAGAAGAATTCAATAATGGATTTTTTATTGATGGATTACATGGAGTTGGCATTCTTCTTGAACCAACAAGTGTATTTTGTAAAATAACAGAAAGCCATAATAGCTATTCAATGTCACAACGAATAGCAAGTTTTTGCAGATTAATTGGAAACTTTAAAAACAAGTTATTTTTCTCTTTCCTTTTAACTCTATTTGCAATGGGGGCAAATTGGGCAATACCTGTATTGTTTCAATTTATAGTAGATAAGGGTATCAAAAACAACAATATAAATCTAATTTATCTTATATCTATTGGACAACTTGCTCTATTTATTGGATATTTGGTGTCAATGTATTCATCAAATATTTTACTAACGAAAAACAGTTTTAAAATCGGAATAACATTTTTAAATCAATATTTGAATAAACTAATAAAACTGCCGGCGAACTTTTTTGATACTAAAGCAAATTCTGATTTAATACAATTAGTAGATGACCAAGAAAATCTTAAGTCGTTTTTAAGTTATGATTTTATAGAAGCTGTACTGGCTTTGTGTAATATTTTTGTCTTTTCAATTTTAATAATTCACTATAACATATCAGTGTTTATACTTTTCTGCCTATTTGCAGCTTTGGCTTCTTTATGGTCATTACTTTTTTTGAATAAGAGAAGGCTAATAAATTATAGACGATTTTCTTTGTTTTCTGAAGGAAAATCTCACATCTATGAACTTGTCATGGGAATGAAAGAAATAAAAATAAATAGTGCCCAAGAAAAAAGAGTAAAACATGTTTGTAATATACAAGATAAGATTAATAGTTTTCAACTGAAAGAACTATATTTAAATGGATATTCTTCTTTGGGAGTTTCATCCTTGAATAAAATTAGAGATATCTTCATTACCATATTTTGTGCCTATTTAGTTATAAAAGGACAGATAACTATAGGAATATTATTAACTATTAGTTATTTAATAGCTCAAATTTCATCATCATTAGATAAGATTTTGCGATTTGCTATAAATATTCAAGATGCCCAATTGAGTTTTGATAGGTTGACTGAAATACAATCACAGGACGATGAAGGAAAAGGACGTAATCTTTGTATTGACCTGTGTGACATCAAATGTATAACATTACAAAATGTTTGTTTTAAATACTTAGGGAATTTTTCACCGTTTGTTTTACAAGATATTTCTTTCAGTTTGGAAATAGGAAAAATTACAGCTGTAGTTGGATCAAGCGGAAGTGGAAAAACCACATTGTTGAAGTTGTTATTAGCATTTTATAATCCAACAAAAGGAAATATTGCTATCGGCAGCCATTCTATGAGTGAAATAAATCCTGATGAATGGCGAAAAGAATGCGGAGTTGTTATGCAGGATGGCTTTTTATTTAGTGGTAGTATTTCTGAAAATATAGCATTTTCTGATGATAATCCTAAACCAGAGAATATTAAAAAGGCTGCACAAATTGCTTGTATTCATGATTATATAGAATCACTACCTTTAAAATATGAAACTCGAATAGGGAATACTGGAGTTGATTTGAGTGGAGGGCAGAAGCAAAGATTGTTAATAGCCAGAGCTATTTATAAAAATCCTAAATTTCTTTTTTTAGATGAAGCAACTTCTTTCTTGGATGCAACAAATGAACTATCAATCATGAACAATTTGTCTGATTATTTTAAAGGTAGAACTGTATTAATAATCGCGCATAGACTTAGCACAGTTAAGAATGCAGATAATATTATTGTTTTAGAACGAGGAAGAATCGTAGAAGAAGGTAATCATAATAATCTTATAAAACGGAAAGGAAGATATTATGAATTAGTAAAAAATCAACTTGAACTAGAATAAATGTAAGCGTTCGAAGAAATACATCTTTTAATCCTTGAGATTTGGTTGTAGATTTGCAACAGCGAATACGGTTAAATTTCAAGGATTATGAATAGACTAGAATTTGAGTAAGCATCCAACGATTAAAGTTAATATTTGAAGGGATAGATTATTATTAGTTGATGGAAAATTTTACATTCTTTGTGGATGATAGTGGATACTGTATATAAAAAGAGAGTTTGTCAACCAAGGCTGTCTACAACATATGGGTTCAATAAAATAATAGCAACTGCAATAATAGGCTCATAGTGGTAATTACTATTGTTATATATAAAGGCTTAATGCCTGTAGTTTACCGAATGACTACGTTTACGTCGGCCCTTTGAAATTTTATACAGTAAGTTTCCAATTTTAGGGTAGCCCCTTTTAGACGGGTGCCTGCTG
>ENA-OPRZ01000193-OPRZ01000193.1-human-gut-metagenome-genome-assembly--contig:-NODE-193-length-17391-cov-4.685568_pt1 | contig 17391 bp, 12 predicted proteins | sample MGYA00241803_ERZ501897 | MGnify/ENA primary metagenome ERZ501897 (study PRJEB25962, sample SAMEA2042397) | human gut metagenome | biome: human gut; feature: human-associated habitat; material: faeces...
CCTCCACGTTTTGTTAAAACAAAACCGCCTTTTGGGTCAGAAAAGGCGGAGGATGTTGAAAGCTGTACGAGAACAGTGCATTTATTCGTCGGCCGAAACCGCTTATTTCATGCCATCCTCCATTTCCGGAGGTTATTTTTGGTTTCTCGTAAAGAGCTTTCATACTCCGCAACCGGTCTAACCATTTCCGGCTGCGAAAGCAATTATAATGGTTAAAAGCTATTTTGCAACGGCTTTTTTGCAGATGTCATTTCCCGGCTTTCTTTCCTCTTGTCATTCCCGGGCTTCCTCCCTCTAAGTCATCCCCGGGCAAGCATAGCGCGACCCGGGGATCTCTGGATATTCGGGTCACACGCTCAGCATGACGCCTCAACTTGGATGTCCGGCTCAAGGCCGAACATGACGGGGAAGAAGCCAAGGATAATACTAGAGAGATGCCCGGGTTAAACCCGGGCATGACGCTTTCCTCTGTGTCATGTCCGGCTCAAGGCCGAACAGACACAAAAAAAAGCCGTCCGGCGGACGGCTTTTTTCGCTTATTTGTTTTTACGCCACTTTTGCGTCGGTTACTTTGGCGTCAAAAACAATTTCGGCGCCTTCAATATCGGCTTTGGTACCACCGGCACAGCTGCTGCTGACCTTAACTGCCAGAACCTGCTCGGCCACATAGGCCTTGTTTTCGTCCAGCGCTTTGTTCAGCTCGGCATTATCGGTCGCATAGCAGAGTTCGATACGGTCGGAAATGTTGAAATCCTTGTCTTTGCGCAGGGTCTGAACCAAACGGACGAAGTCGCGCGCCATACCCTCGCGTTTGAGTTCGTCGGTTACGTTCGTATTCAGCGTAACAACGGCCTTGTTATCTGCAAAGGCTTTGCCGGCAACACCGTCTTTCATATCCAGGCGGACTTCGAACAAATCCGGCGTCAGGGTCTGGCCGGCAATCGACAACGTACCATCGGCATTCAGCTCCCATTTGCCCTGTTTATACGCGGCCATCACCGGCCCCATATCTTTGCCCAGCGCCTTGCCGAGCAGCGGCGTATAGAGATAGACGGTTTTGGCGGCATAAGCGGCCAGATTATTGTCTATTTTAACTTCCTTGACGTTCAGTTCGTCTTTAATAATGTCCTGATACTGTCCGTTCAAAAAGCCCAGATTATCGCCGACAACCGTCAAACCGGCCAAAGGCAGACGATTGCGGAGGTTTTTCTCCTCGCGGATAAACTTGCCGGCCGAACATAAGTCCTGCAAAAAGTCCATTTCGTCAACCAGCGTTTCGTCCAGCTTAATGTTTTCAAGCTGCGGGTAATCGGTCAGATGGACGCTTTCGCCGCCGGTCAGATTCTTGTAAACATATTCGCAAAGGAACGGCATCAGCGGCGCCATGATTTTGCTCAGGTTGACCAAAACCGTATACAAAACGTCGAAAGCCTGTTGATCGCCGGACCAGAAACGGTCGCGGGTGCGGCGGATATACCAGTTGTTGAGAATTTCCATAAAGGAGGCAATCTCATTGCAGGACAGCGCCACGTCATAGGTGTCCAGCCCCTGTTTGACAATCCGGCCCAGGCGTTTGAGCTTGGAGAGGATATAGTTGTCAATCGCCTCGCTCGAACCGCTGACCTCTTTGGCCTGATAACCTTCGGCATTGGCATAAAGCGTGAAGAAGTAATAAGCGTTCCACATCGGAATCTGAGCGACACGGGCAGCTTTGGCAATCTCTTTGCCTTCCCGGTCGACGGCCAGGTTGCCGCCTTTTAAGACCGGCGAAGAAACCAGGAACCAGCGCAAAGCGTCAGAACCGATAGAATCCAAAACTTCGTTCGGATCCGGATAGTTTTTAAGACGCTTGGACAGCTTTTGTCCGCCTTCTGCCATCAGCAGACCGGTACAGATACAGTTTTTAAACGCCGGCTTATTATGCAACGCCGTCGACAGCACAGTCAGGGTATAGAACCAGCCGCGGGTCTGATCCATGGCCTCGACAATGAAATCGGCCGGGAAATGGTTTTCAAACCATTCCTTGTTGTCAAACGGGTAGTGAACCTGCGCGTAAGGCATGGAACCGGATTCAAACCAGCAGTCAAAGACGTCGCCGACGCGGCGCATCATGGTTTTGCCGGACGGATCGTCAGGGTTCGGATAAACGACCTCGTCAATATAAGGCTTGTGCAGGTTGGTAACTTCGATACCGGTCTTTTCTTTGATTTCGGCGACGGAACCAAAGACGTCAATGCGCGGAAACTGCGGATTGTCCGACTTCCAGACCGGAATCGGCGTTCCCCAGAAACGATTGCGCGAAATCGACCAGTCGCGGGCACCTTCCAGCCATTTGCCGAAGCGGCCGTCCTTAATGTGCTCCGGAACCCAGGTAATCTGCTGATTGTTTCTGACCATGTCGTCACGGAAATCGGTTACCTTGACAAACCAGCTTGACATCGCCTTATAAATCAGCGGCGTATCGGTACGCCAGCAGAAGGGATAAGAGTGGGTATACTGCTCTTTTTTGACCAAAATACCTTTCTCCTTCAACAGCTGCATAATCGGCTCGTTGGTCTCAAAAACCTGTTTGCCCAGATAATCGGGAACTTCGGCGGTAAACTTGCCGGCCTCGTCAACCGGGCAGACGACCGGGAAATTCTCGTCATAAGCGCGGCAGGCTTCAAAGTCATCCTGACCAAAGCCCGGCGCAATATGAACAATACCGGTACCGTCTTCGGTGGATACAAACTCGCCGGAAAGAACCCGGAAAGCGCCTTTTTCTTTCAGGTGTTTGAAATAAGGGAACATCGGCTCATAAGCCATGCCGACAAAATCGGCGCCTTTCATCGTGCTAACTTGTGTGGCATGTTCCAACTGTTTTTTATAACGGCCGAGCAAAGCCTGCGCCAGAACATATTTCTGCCCGTCTTCTTCCATTACGGCATAGTCAATGTCTTTGCCGACGGCCAGCATGAGGTTGGAAGGCAGCGTCCAGGGCGTGGTGGTCCAGACCAGCATTTTCACACCGTTTTCAAGCGTGAACATAACGGTTATGGCATTGTCGGTCTTGTCCTGATAGCCCTGATTGACCTCAAAGTTGGACAGCGGGGTTTCGGCAGCCCAGGAATATGGAAGGACGCGGTAGTCCTCATAAACCAAACCTTTTTCCCAGAGCTGTTTGAAGTTGTTGATGACGCTTTCCATAAACGGCAAATCCATGGTCTTGTAATCGTGACTGAAATCCACCCAGCGGCCGATGCGCTTAAACATCTCGACCCAGATGCCGGAATATTTGAGAACGTCAGAGCGGCAGAAATCGTTAAACTTTTCGACGCCGTATTCCTCAATCTGTTTGCGGCCGGAAACGCCAAGCTGCTTTTCGGCAGACATTTCGGCCGGCAGACCGTGGCAGTCCCACCCCAAACGACGCTCAACCTTTTTGCCGTTCATCGTCTGATAACGGGCGACAACGTCTTTAACGTAAGAAACCATAATATGTCCGTAGTGCGGCGTACCGTTGGCAAACGGAGGACCGTCGTAAAAAACGAATTCGGCGGCACCGTCGCGATTGTGAACGGATTTTTCAAAAGTTTTGTCTTCGTCCCAGAACTTGAGGACTTCTTTCTCGATTTCGACAAAGTCGGCCTTGGCCTTAACTTCCTTATAATGTTTAGTCATCAGTAAACACCTTAATTTTTTGAATTATTTTAATGCGGTCGCGCCAAACGACGGCGCCTCGGATTGTATGATATATGTATGAAAAAATGCCATCCCCTAAGGGATAATAATCGAACGTATGGAATGTATTACCAAAATGCGCATTTTCATTCTTTAGAAAATTGATTAAAACCGGTGTTGAATTTAATACAAGAATCACGGCGAGTCAAATATTAATTCGCCTTGGAAACAACAAAAAAAGCAACGATATTGCGAGTCAAGCATAAGAAAAAAATAATACTGTCATTGCCGTGTTCTTTTCTTCTCCTCTGTCATTGCCGGACTTGATCCGGCAATTCAGGAAAGAGATATTCGGGTCACACGCTCAGCGTGGCGCCTACGGTTGGATATTCGGGTGTAAATTCCCAACTGCGTTGGGCCCCTTTCGTCCCGTAAGCCTCGAACTTCGCTTATAGCTCGTTCTCGCCAACTATCGACTCCAAGCCCGAATACGACATAGAGAAAAATAAGACCGAACATGACATAGAGGAAAAAAAGGCCGAACATGACCGTAAGGAAAGAAGCTGAACATAACAAAAGAAAGCTCCCGGAACGGGAGCTTTCTTTAATCAGGGAAATATTACAGATAAGTCCATTGAATGGAGCAGGAGGCCGTCGCACAACCACAGTTAGCCGCGGCATTGATTAAGGTAATCGGCAAATCCGCACCGGTATAAGTTGTTCCTTCACCGCCGTCAGCAGAAACAGACATATTAACTAAACCGGAGGACGAACCAGAACCCCAGTCGGAAGTTGCCATTGTGACACAGGCTTCCTGGCCCAGACCTTCATATTTAATTGTAAACGCAGCATTTGTATCGCCCTTATCCACAGCAGCAGCGGTACCTATGGTAACGTTACCGGCAAAAGCATTGGTAATTACTCCGCCGCCGCCGTCCATTTCGTTCGGGATAATACCGAAAGAAACAGCGTTGGCATTGTTTAGGCCGGAATAGTTGCGCTGGCCTGAGAACAACGTACGGATGTTGGCGACCAGCATTGAAATCTGATCCATGCTCTTATTGATTTTGAACTTGGTCATCGCCTTTGAATAACCGGCGATACCGCCTACTGACAAAACGCCGATAATGGCCAGCACGCCCAGCATCTCCACCATCGAACGTCCGTTCTGTTCACTTCTGTTTAAATTTATCATAAGACTTTCCCTAACATATAGAATACTTTTACATACACACTAACAGCTAATGGTTAATAAATTACAAATTTATTCAAAGTTCCATAAAATAATGCTTTTTTTCCGGCAAATTTTTGCGGCTTTTTCTTTGCTTACCGGCAGGGCGTTTTCGCCGCCCCATTGAAAAACGGTTTCTTCGCCGCCGTTTTTAATCGTAACGGAGAGCAGCCCGAGCTTGATTTTTTCGCTCAACGGATAAACGGCCGAGTCAACGCAGTCCTTTTTTGACAGATTTTTGAGGGCGATGTAAAAACTGCGCATGCCCGGCATAACCATACTGCCGTTTTCGTCGCCGCCAACGCTGATTTCCGCGGCAACCGGGCTTGTCAGGCGGCCGTTGCGAAGCATGCCGGTCGGAGCAATCTGCTTTTGTATGACGTTTTCGGTTGAAAGCCCCCAGTAGTCCGGCCGGTTTTTATAGTTGCGGCGAATGTTTTCGGTCAGTTGCGCCAGATTGTCCATCGTGGCGATAACCCGTTGATTCGGACGGCTTGCCGCATGCCAGACGCCGGCAATAATCAGTAAAACCGTCAGCCCTGCCGCCAGCGGTGTGGGGTAGGTTTTAACAAATTTTTCGACGCGGCGGCGCAAATCGGTCATTTTCATCTTTAAGCTCCCATTGAACTGGTAATCTGGTCTTGCATCTGGAACACGCCCATAACCGCCCAGGCAATAACGCCGCCTACCGAAAGCAGGGCAACCATGTTCAAAATGGACGCCTTTTGCTCAATCAGATAGACGGATTCCTCCAGCCAGTCGTTGGCTAAGGCTTCCAGCGCTTCTTCAAAGTTGTCCAGTTCCGAATAGATTTTCAGGTCGCTGATGATTTCCTTATCCGGAAAGTCAAGGCCGGTTTTGCTCAGTGCCTGGCCGAGGTTGTCACCGTTGTTGATGAAAACCAGCGTTTTGTCAATACGCTCCTTCAGATACCGGCTTGAATCACGGCGCAGGGCGCGCAAAGCCGTCGAAACCGGCGTGCCGCCCTTGACCAGGGCCGACAGAGCCAGCAGCCAGCTGATGCCGGTAAAGACCTTGTACAGAGACCATGGCGGCAGCCGGTCGATAATGGCGCGGATTGTTCCCGTCCAAATGCCGATGGTAAAGTAAATGACCGCCATAACGGCCGGCAGTGAAGCAAAAGCCACCGCCCAGTAGTTTTTAATCCAGTCCGACAGGTTTACCAGCGTCAGCGCCATGCCGCGCCAGCGTACCGTCGGCGCCGCGTCAATCATCGGCGGCACCATGTAGACGCCGATACCGTAAATAATCAGAATAGCCATCATAAACAGAAACGACGGATAGGCGATGGCGCCGATAATCGGGCGTATCATTTTGGTTGAACCCTCGGTAACGCGGATAAGGTTCATTAAGGCGCCTTCCAGGTCGGAAACGTCGCCCACCGAAAGCATCAGTCTTTCGCGGTCGGGGGCCCAGCCTTTCAGCGCGTCGGAAAACGGCAGACCGTTTTGCAGGGCCTTGGCCCAGCTGGCAATGGCGATGGCCATCGGTTCGTCGGGGTTTTTGCCGCCGTTGGAAGCGCCGTCATGCAGCATGTCCAACGCGTTCATCAGCGAAAAGCGGTTGCGCATCAGCGAGGCGATTTTGCGATAGATTTTCAAACGCGTCTGGTTTGAAAAATTGCAAATCATTTTGGCATAATAAACCTCAATGGCGTTCAGCTGCTTCATGGCGCGGGCCATGGAGGCGGATCTGCGTTTGCTGTCATCCTGAGCCATAGTAAAACTCCCTAGTAAACCGGACGCTGGTCAAGCAGGCCGCACCAGCGCTCGACTTCGTCCAAATCAATATATCCCTTGAGCATGCGCTCAATCGCGGCGTCTTTCAGCGGCCGCCCGTTCAGGTCGCTGGTCCAGTAGTCGATAGCCTTTCTGGTTTCGCCGTTGATCATCAGTTCCAGAAACATTGCGTCCGGCAGAATGATTTCCGGAACGCTCATGCGTCCCTTAATGCCGCGGCCGTCGCAGAATTTGCAGCCCGGCCCGCGCATATAGGTGTTTTCGATGCCGAAGTCGCCCAGCGCGACTTTCAGGCGCTGTACCTGCGGCATGTTCAGTTTTTCTTTGACCGAAACCCGGCAGTGCGGACACAGCTTGCGGAACAGACGCTGCGAAATCAGGCCTTTCATCAGTTCCGGGTCTGCCAGCATATAGGGCTGAACGCCCATGTCGCGGAAACGGGTAATGATGGCCGGCGCCGAGTTTGCGTGCAGGGTCGACCATACGCCGTGGCCGGACAATGCGCCCTTGAACGTCAGTTCGGCGGCTGCCAGCGCGCGGATTTCGCCGACCATGATGACGTCCGGGTCGGAACGCAGCGCCGCCGACAATGCTTTGTTAAACTGTTCGTCTTTTTCTTCTTCGTCGTTGGCGTTGGTAACCGGCATCTGCCGCGCGCCCGGTATCGGATACTCCGGCGGGTCTTCCACCGTAATCAGATTGATTTCGTAGTTTTTTTCCTGCAAAAGCTTAATCATGTTACGCTGCAGGGTCGTACTTTTTCCGGAACCGGTCGGGCCGGCGATGATGTTCAGGCCGATTGGTACCGCACGCAGGCGATAAAACAGGTTTTCTTCATATTCGCCGAAACCCAGAGCCGCCAAATCGCCGGAACCGTCAGGATTGTCGTCCGCATACAGCAGACGCATAACCAGATACTGCGTACCAAAAGCGATCGGGTTGAACTGCAGGCGGATGGCCAGCACGTTGTGCGGCAGCATCAGTTTGCCCTTTGAACCGCGCAGCGGTGTGGAACCCAGTTTTTGCGCGCCCTGAAATTCGTTTTGCGCATAGTTCGCGTCCGAAATGTCCGCCGAGGCAAATGCCGCGCGCACGAAAGATTCGCCCCATTCTTTGTTATATTCCATTTCTGTCTGCATCATACCGTTGATGCGAAACATAATCTGCGTGCTGTCGGCGACGACGATGTGAATATCGGAAACTTTTTGCGAAGCGGCCCGGGCGACCACGTTGACAAAGTCCTTCTGCATCTGCAGCTGGTTCAGGTCTTCGTCGTTCTCCGAAATCGGCTGGTTGCGCTCGCCGAAAGCGTATATGGCGTTCAGTTCGTTTTGCGAAACATAGCGGGGTTTGCCGATGCTGAGTTTTTTCTTGCGCGCCAGAACTTCAAAACTTAGAACGCGGCCGTCGAATTTGTGTGATTCCGAAACCAGAAACGTGCCGTCGGAAAACAGCGCCAGCAGGCGGCGCGTATCATCATTGATAACCAGCGAAGAACCCGGCAGCGTCAACAGCCTGTTGCCATGACCAAAAAGCTGGTCAAGAATATTGACCGGCTTTTCTTCAACAGTCTCGTCTACTGCCAGATTGGTGTTCCTTTTAAGAATACCGGTGTCCGGCTGCTGCAAGCTGTCTTCATTGTTTTCGGGTTCATCAACCATTCTGCCTGCCTATCGGACGAACATGCCGCTTCCTAAACTCGGAACCCCCTTGTTGACCATGGTTGTGTTGCGGAGCTCGGCGTTGGCGTTCGGTTTGGCCGTTGTTTTGGTTTTTTTGCCCTGAATGTCCGATTTTACGGGTTCTTTTTCCAAAATTCCGCCGGCGGCAAAGTAGAGATAATCTTTCATGCCGTTGATTTCAGCCCGGACATATGTCTGAGTGATTTCGTCAATCCGGTGGCCGGTCTGCAGAACGGTGCCGTTGCGAACCATGAATGAATCGCCGCCTTTGTTAATCAGTTTAGCCGTCAGGTTTTCACCCTTGCCGCGGATTTCCATAATGGCGTATTCCTCGGCCAGTTTCGGCAGTTCTTCCTCTGTTTCCGTAACCACGACCTCGGGCTGGGCAAACGGATTGGTCTTGTCGTTTTTCTTCTCGGCGATTTCGGCTTCCAAACGCGATTTCAAAATCGAAATCTGCGTTTGCAGGTTTTTGACTTCGCGCTGATAGTTTTCCTTGGCGGTTTCGGCGTCTTTCTGCGCTTTGGTTGCCAGAGCCGAAATATGCGCCATCTTGGTCTTCAGTCCTTCAATCAGGTTCTTTCTGTCCCTTTCGACGTTTTTAATCTGTTCATAAAGTTTGCCGTTGTTTTTAATCCATTCCTGCTTTTCTTTCAGCATGGTTTCCTTGTAGGCTTTCAAAACTTTTTCCTGTCTCAGGCGTTCCATTTTGGCCATCGCGTCCATAAGCGCTTTTCTTTCGCGCAGGATTTTGGCTTCCTGTTCTTTTTCCCATTCAATGCGTTTGCGCTCTTTTTCTTCTTTTTTGGCTTCTTCTTCTTCAAGGGCTTTCTGACGCTGGGCTTTTATCGCCGCAATCTCGTTTTTGATTTTTTCGCGGCGGAGTTCGAGAGTCAGCAAAGCCGTCTGTTTTTCCAAATCAGACATCTGCGAAAACAGCTTGTTGTCAATCTGGTCCAACAGTCCCTCGCCGAGATTTTCAACATCCGGTGCGTCAATGTTTTCCACGGGATCCGGCAGCGCGCCCGTATCGGCGGGCAGAGCGTTGGGGCCGTTCATCGGTGCATTGGGGCCGATGGCGGGAAGATTGGCATTCGGACCGGTTAACGGCATGTTTGCGTTCGGTCCCGTCAAAGGCATGTTGGCATTCGGACCCGTCAATGGCATATTCGCATTGGGACCCGTCAATGGCATGTCGACGTTGGAAGCGGCTGCGTCCGGTGCGTTGGGGCCGATAAGCGGCAGATTGTCCGCAACCGGCTGCGGCGTGTTCAAATCCGGCACTTCCGGCATATTTTCCGGCTGACCGTTTTCATCCGGGCTTGTCAGCGGCTGATCCTTGGGAAGGCTGTCCGGAGCCGGGAGTTCGTCCGGCAGCGACAACTCGTCGGGAATACTTCCGTCAACGCCGAGAAAATCGGTGTCGTTAGAGAGCTGCGGCAGTTCATTGGTCTCCAAAGTCACGTTTTGCGCATGCAGGTTTCCGGCCGCCGTCATACTGATGACGGAAACGCCCAGAGCCAGACACAAAAGCTTTTTCAAATTACAAAACATAGATTGCTCCCTCATATTCCCAAGTTTTAGCACCGGTATTGTATCTAATCATAGTAATCTCAAGTCCTGAAAATTTTATTAATAAATCGTTCCAAATCACCGGATTGTGTGTCGACGTAAATTTAAATTTTACCGAACGATACACGTTCTGCTGCGGCGAAGTGTAGGAAAAACTCGACAGGTTGACGGCCTGTCCGATGGACTGGAACAGATTGTTCAGCGTATTTTTCAGGTCGATGTCGGTTTTCAGCGGCGGCGACGAAATCTGACGGATTTTATCCAGCGGCACCGATGCAATCAGGCTGTTTCCGTCGTCGGAAATCGAACGCCCCGAGAACGTGATGCCGGACATGTCGAGCGCTTTTTCAATCCACGAAATCCGCCCGACCTGCCGTGACCATGAAGTCGTCAAACCGCCCGGCGTGCACGAAATGTTGCCGATAACCCAGCCCGGCGGCATAATAGAAACCACGTCCTGAACCGCCTTATAGCAGTTTTTCATAACCTGTTCGGGGTCGGAAAGCTTCTCCCAGGGTTTGATTTCCGGCGGCACTTCGACGGGCTTGACCACTTTGGGGGCAATCGGCGCGATAATCGGCCGTTTCGGCGGCGCCAGGAAAATGCCGTTGATTATGCTGGAAAGCAGCCACAGGCCGATAATCGCCGAAATCGCGATGACCAGCATCAGCTTGGTGCCGCGCAGCGCCTTAATCTTTTGCAGCTTGGCGCGCATACCCTGCGACATGAGTTTTTTGAGGTCGGGATATTCGGTTTCCTCAATTCCCCATTCCGGCGGCGCGATTTTTCTGCCCCAGTCCGGAACGGCCAGCATTGACAGAAACTGGTCTTTGGCTTCCTGTTCGTTCAAAAACAGCATATCGCCGTCGGAAAGAATAATGTCGTTGCGGATACAGGTATACCACCAGCCGTTGTCAACCTTGAATACCGCCACAAACGAAGATCTGTCGGCCATGGCCGTCGCCAGCGTGACCGCCGCGACGTTTTCGCCGCTCTTGTAGCCTTCTTTCGAGGCGCAGATACCAAACTGCGGCGCTTTGCCCTGCTTTATGCAGAACAGGTCGGCGCCTTCCATAACGCCTTCCGAGGCCTCTCCGACTTCCGTAAACGGATCGTCCTTGTTCTGTAACGGCTGCCAGAATAAGCTTGTCGCATAGGTAACGCCGTCGAGTTCGATATTCGTACCCCAGGTACGTCTGCCGTCCGCGTCGTAGTCGTCGTCTAATAACTTAGCTTCTTCCAGCACTGTTTTGCCCTTCCGAGATTAGTTGCCGCTCATTCTGGATTCCGGTGTCAGCGGGGATTCCAAAACAACCGGCGTTAACATGATGACCAAAATGCTTCTGGTCTTGGTCGCAACGGCCGTGCCGCCCAGCAGCGAATTGGTTGCCGAACCGACGCCGGTCTTGGTCGCTTCATTTTCAACGCGTTCATAACCGGTCAGAACCAGCGTTTCGCCTGATTTCAGAGCCACTTCCTGCGTAAAACCGCGGGATTCGATAATCGGGTTCTGAATATACTGGCCGCCCTGGCCGCTTTCTGTGTCGCCGCCGCCCAGGTCAACCCTTTCCAGCTGAATCAGGTCTGACAACGTCAGGTTAAACATCAGCAGCAGTCTCCCGTGTTCCAGAATGCGCGGCAGCACATCCAGCGTAAAACCGGTTTCGATTTCTTCCGTTTCGGTCGAAATATCATAGTAGCTTGCGTCGCCGCCGCTGTTGGTCTTGGTAATTTCCGAAACGTAGTTTTGTTTTTTGATGACCTGAATCGGCGCCGGTTTGTTGTTAAGCGTCGTAACCGTACCGGACGTAATCAGGTTGGTTGTGCCCTGGCTCGACAAAGCCTGAATGGCGCTGGTAACCGTCCAGTTGCCGGGCAGGATTGTCATGGTCAGGTTTTCGGTAATGTCCGTGCCGAGGCCGGGAACGCTGGCCAGGCCGAGCTTGGTCTTGCCGTCGTCGAACGCGGCGGTCAGGTTCAGGCCGTACTGATCGCTGTCGTCAATGTTAACCTGCAGAACCTTGACGCTGATGGCAACCTGCCGCGACAGGCGTGCGTTCTGCTCATTGATGAATTTTGCGACTTTGGCAATGTCGTTCGGGGTCGCCGTAATCGAAATCGTGCCGTTGGCCGGATCCATGGTCAGCTGCGAACCTTTGTCAATCATGGATTTGATTGATTTTTCAATGTTGCCCCACAGTTCAATTTCCGCCGAACTGGCCAAAGTCAGCGAAGAACTGCCGCCGCCGCCGGAATCCGTCGACGAACCGCCGACGTTGACCGACAGGGTCGGTTTGGTCGGCAGGCTGTAAAGAACAAAGGTCCTGGTCTGGTATTTATAGAAGTAAATTTCTTTCTTTTCATATTTCCACCAGATGCCGAAACGCGAGGAAATTTCGTCCAGCAGGCCGCTCAGCGGGCCGCGGTAGGAAACCAGCATTTTGTTCGGTTCGGTCCAGTCTGCGCCGACCGTGTTGGGGTTCGGCTTGTTCTGTGTGGCATTTTTCAGCACGTCGGTTTCCAGCTGCGGCGCGTAACGCACTTTCAACGACGTGATTTTGTTAATCATGTCGCCGATTTCATACAGCGTAATCGGCCGGTTGGAGATGAGCGTAATGCCGTCCTTGGCTTCCAGATAAGAGGGAACCGGTTCGCCGTCATATTCGATTTCGCTGGTGTCGCCGAGCCAGATGTCGTTTTTGACCCGGACCACGTCGGTTGTAATCGGTTTTTCCGGAATTTTAGCCTTTTCCTTCAGGTCAATGGTCGCCTCAACTTCGCGTTCGATTGTCGCGTCCATGCTGGTGGACAGGGAACATGACGCCGCAAAGACAACGACGGCCAGAGCCAGTCCGAATTTCTGTAAGTTATTAATATGCATTCTCATCCTCCATGGTCTCGACAACTAAGACGCGGTTTCCTTTGTAAAATGTGGCAATCGGTGCCGGCCGTGCTCTCGCAAAGGCTCTGATTAAGGCCGAGCTGACGTCGGCGAAACGTCCGCGGAACATGGCGCCCGCCGTTAAGGTATAGTTGCGGTTGGAGTTCCATATTAATCTCCAGCCGGCCCTTTCGCTCCATTCGGTCAGCAGGGCTTTGAGCGTTTTGCCTTCTTCGGCGAGCCAGTCTTCGACCGGATCTTCGCCGGCGGCCATTCCGGCCTCGTCGCTCTGGCCGTTGTCCTCGGTCAGCTTAATTTCCTCTTCATAATCGACAACTTCGTCTTCAATGCTTGGCGGAATGGATGCGGACAGGTTGTTGCCGGCCGCGGCCTGCGTGATGTTCTGGTCGCGGGGCGTCCTTTCGCCGTATTCGCGGTAGTCTGCCGCCACTTTGGTATAGTTTACGAACTCATTCTCGTCGGCGCTCGGATCCACACTCTGAAACTCGGAAGTCTGGTAAGTGTTGTCGGCGCAGCTGTTGGGATCGGTGCATACAAAATTGTCCGGCGCGGGTTCCATAATGGTTCCGCGGCAGCCGGATGTAACAAATATGCTGAAGAAACAAGCGGCTAATAAGATTGTCTTGTTCATTCTGAGGTTTCCTAAGCTGTATTTTGTCATATTTTTTTACCTATCATACATATTGAAGAATAAATAATCAAGCGCGGTGCTTTACTTATTACCATGACTGGTAGTATGCCGCTTGGTCTTTGCTCTCCTTTACGTCCCTGTCAATGTTGCTGTTAATTCTTACCGTCCTTATAATAAACGAGTTTGGTTCGCGGGTTGTGAATACGGTATTGATTTTACGGTAATCTACACCCTTATTGGTTAAAATATTATGTAGCAGGTTCAGTCTTTTCTGTTGCAAGGCGTACGAACTGGTGCCGTCAATGCGGATTTCCAGAATGACCGAACGGTCGGAGTTGACTTTATTGGCAAAAGCCTGAATCCACTTCAGCGTCGTTCCTGAAATCTCTGCGCGGTTGGGCTGAAAGGCCAGCCGCATTTCCGCAGGCAGGATTTTGGTCGGTTTGTTGCCGTTTTTGTGCCGGCTGATCCTTCCGGTAATCCGATCGACAAAACTGTTGCCGCCGTCCTCTTCGGTGGTCTCTTTGCTGCTGTCTTCCGCCGAACCCCCTCCCGAAAACAGGGAGGTAATGCTCTTGAGCAGCCCGCCCTTGCTTTCCTTTTTGGGACTTTCCGTCGGCATGCTGACGCTATCCTCTTTGGAAAGCTCTTTTTTTATCTGGTTTGCCGCTTCCTGCTGGTCGTCGGTTTTGTTCTTGTCGTCCTTGGAAGATTCCAGCTGCGGAACCAGATTTTTTTCGTTCAGAATGTCTTCCGGAATGGGAATCAGAATATTCTGCACCATGTCGGCGGCCAGTTTGACGCTTTTGCCGTCTTCGGCCGTGCCTTGAGGGGCTTCAAGCGCGGCCTGTTCCGCGTCTTTGTAATATTTGGCGTCCAGAACGGCGTTGTTTTTGGGAAACTTTGTGCCTTTTGCCGCAACCCACGGATTGTCGCTGCCGCTTTTTTCGGCCATGCTTTCCCAGTTTTTGCCCGGCTGTTGCTCTTCTGCCTTCGGCTCCCGGCGGACAATGCCGTCGGCGGCATTGTCTTTGTTGATCATGCTGCTTATCGGCGTATTGCCGCTGACCATGGCAATCTGATCCTTGTCGGCCACCTTGGCGACTTTGAAGCGACCCTCGGTTGCGGCAAAGTCTTTTTGCAGCGGAATAAGCAGGTTTTGATCGTTTTCTTCAATGTCATAATTGTCGCCGCCCTTGTCGTAACCGCCTTCGTCGTTGCTTTCCGCAATCGGGGTTATGGCTTTTCTGGCCGGTTCTCTGGTTTCGCTGCTGGCAATCAACAGCGGTTTCGGCGCATGCAGATCGTTCTCGTTGACGCTGTAGTCTTCGTCGCCGGTATCCCAGCCGCCCTGGTCTTTTTCGTTTTCGGGGTCGGTTATCGAAACGACCCTTTTCTTCGTCGCCTCTTTTGCCGGTGCCGCCACGGCTGCGGCAGCCAGCTGTTTTTCGGCGGAAACATCGGTTTCTTCCGCCGCTTTCTCGCCGTCATAAACCGGAGGAGGGGTGTTCATGATACGGTCAAAATCGGCGGAAACGAATTCCTTGCCGGATTGGCTTTCCTGCTCTGCCGGCGCGTAAACGGTTTCGGTTGCCGGCGCCGGGTTTTTCTGCGGCGGCAGGCTTAAGGCGATTTTCTTAATCGGGCGAACTTTGGCGGAAACGGCGCCGCCGGCGTCGCCCATGAAAAACAACGATATGTTTTTGCTTGGGATTTTAACATTTTGAGAGGTTGCTTCCGGGGTATAAAAAAACAGTCCGTTTATTGTGAATAAAATAAACAGTGAAAAAACAAAGCTGCAAACAAAAGTTTTAAAAGCCGTTTTTTTCATAAATTATAAACCCCTCTAAACTCTAGATAATTCAATATGCGACTCTTGGCAAGCAGATATGAATTTATGCACAAATTTTGTGGATTCTTTCCCCTTGGCGAACATAAGGCCTGCCGTTGCGGCAAAACGAAAAATTTCCGTTTCGCCGTTTTGCTCTTGCTGCCATCTTTTGCCGCCGATTTTTCCGGCATTGGCCGAAAACGTGTTTTATGTGCCTGTTGTTAGAGAAAAATTTACCATTCCGGGCGTAAAAATAAGGGTGTTTGGACACCCTGCTAACTGTGAATTTTTTGTTACAGGAAAAAACATTAAGCTAAAACAACAGGTTATCTCTTTTTGGACTGGATGATTAATGCTGGAAAAAAGTTTAAAAATTAGCTATTCTAAAAGAGTATAAGAAGTTTTGCTAAATTAATTTAAGGAGAAAGATTATGCGATTTTTAAAGAAAAATTTTTGGACCCTCAGCTGTCTGGCATTAGTAATGGTCATGGCAGTCAGCGGCAACGCTCTGGCTGACGGCAATACTCTGATGGAAACCGCTCAGACGAAAGCCAAGAGCGTATTCTCGTCAGTTAAAACCATCATCTTCATTGTCGGCGGTTTCGGTCTGGTCGGTCTGGCTTTCCAGGCTATTTTCGGAAAAGTAAAATGGCCTTGGTTCGCTTCTCTGGCCGTCGGTCTGGCTATTCTGGCCGCTGCCGGTTCCATCGTTGAATACGCTACCGGTTCCCGCGATGCCGGTCTGGAAACAACTTTCGGTGACATCTAGTCTGACCGCTTGATGTGAACTGACTGATACTTGAACTAAGGGAGGCAAAAATGGTAAATTTTAAGCAAAATAAACCTGAAGGCCTCCCTTTTGTTCGCTCAGACGCAACAGAAACAAACAAAATTGCAAAGGTGGTGAGTAAAATGTTGTGCGTAAAATTAAAGAAATTCCTGTTTCTTTCCATGTTGATGTTCGTGGTTTCTTCAGTTTTATTTGCAACGGACTCATACGCGTTGTTTGAAACCCTTACGGATTCAGGTACCAAAATCTTTACCGGCATGCGCGAGATTATCTTTGCCGTGTCCGGTTTCGGTATCGTTGCCGTCGCCATCGGCGGTTTCTTCGGAAACCTGAACTGGAAATGGCTGAGCGCAATTATCATCGGTCTGGTTGTGATTGCAACCACCGCTGCCATTATTAACTATATGGTAGATAGTACGGCCATTACGGCTGAGCAGATTCAAGATACTCTGATTCAGGCAAACTAAAGAATTTTAGAACAGAGATTGAGAACTATGAGGAGGATGCCATGTTAAACATTAAAAATAAATCTAACTTATTTTTAGCCGCCTTTGTGTTTGCAACATTGGCTTCTTTCTCTGATTTTGCTAAAGCCGATGTCGAAATCGACTGCTCGGGTAAGGAAGGCTATCAGCTGACTATTTGCGAACAGCAGAAGGCTCTGGCCGAGAAGAATGCCAAATCCAACGAGAAGGCTGAGGACAAGGCTGACAAAAAAGCAACAAAAGCAGCCGAACAGGCTACGGAAGCGACCAATGCCCAAAAAGCGGCGGATGAAAAGCGCAAAGCAGAATATTCAAAATATAATGAAGCGTCTAAAACGGCGGAAGCCGCTGAATCTAAAATGAAGGCAGCAGAAGCTGCTAAAAAGGATGCAGAAAAGAAAATGAATGATGCCATTGCCCGCGGTGATACTGAAGCGGCAAAAGCGGCGCGTGATGAAATGACGAAGCAACACAAGGCAGCTGCTATGGCTTATTCTGAATTGAACAGTGCCAATAAGGCTAAAGATGAAGCCTACAAGGCGGCAAGTAAGGCACAGGAAGAAGCTGATAGGGAAAAGAAAAAAGCCGACAAGGCAGCCCAAAAGGCTGAGAAGGAAAAAATAAAAGCAGCGGAAAAAGCCGAAAAAAATGCCAATAAGGATTTGAAAAAGGCTAAAAAAGAATATGATAAACTGCAGGAAAAATGTACAAAAGATCCGGATAAATGTGATGTGGAAGCACTTCAGGCAGCTCAAACAAACCTTATGGCAGCCAAAAGAAATGCCGATGCGGCCACCAAAAACCGTGAAGATATAGATGGAACAACAGCCGCAAATGAAAAAGCTG
>ENA-OPRZ01000227-OPRZ01000227.1-human-gut-metagenome-genome-assembly--contig:-NODE-227-length-16120-cov-2.915033_pt1 | contig 16120 bp, 17 predicted proteins | sample MGYA00241803_ERZ501897 | MGnify/ENA primary metagenome ERZ501897 (study PRJEB25962, sample SAMEA2042397) | human gut metagenome | biome: human gut; feature: human-associated habitat; material: faeces...
CCTCCCGTAACAGCCGGTGTTGCCTGTAAAATTCCGTTTGCATAGTATTTTACGGTCCCCGGAATATACGTCAGAGGTGTCAGTTCTCTGGTATTAAACAAATACTCTCCCAGATTATCCGTTACTGTAATTCCATTAAATGCTGTAGTGCCTGAGTTCACAATGCTGATCACATACGTCACATTTTCATTCTGCCCGTAGGTATCACGCACTGCTGTCTTGGTTGCAGACAATACCTCCGTGATCTCACCCACTGCTATATTGGAGTTTGTAATCTCATTTCCATAGCGAAGCTGTGCCTGATTTGTAAATCTAGCCATATATTTTTGTATCCTTTCATTGTATTTGGATTTACTATAATATATGACTGTTTTTGAGAAAGTTGACGGATTCTGTCACTGCATTTCTTGACTTTCCTCTTCCACCTCCGTATGATGGAATCACAAGCATTCACTTGCGCTGCCCCGGAAAACAATGAGGATTCAACATGAAGAAAAAAGTATTTAACATCATCCAGATCGGTGACAAAAGTAACCGTCTGAGCCGGCTCTTTGATATTTTTATTGCTATCGTTATCTGCGCAAATATTCTGGTGACTTTTCTGCAAACCTTTGATGAGCTTGCTTTTTTATTTCCGGTATTTCATGTGGTCGAGGTTCTCACTATTCTGATCTTCTGTGTAGAATATATCCTGCGGATCTGGACTGCGGACTATCTATATCCTGATAAAAACGAGTTCCGCTCCCGGCTGCGGTTTCTGATCTCCTTCGACGGCATTATCGACCTGCTGACAATTTTACCCTTTTTCTTCCTGTCCGGTATGGTCATCTTCCGGATGCTGCGGGTGGCAAGGATCTTCCATCTGTTCCGCCTGAATGCCCGATATGATTCTTTCAATGTCATCACTACGGTATTGTATGAAAAACGCAATCAGATCATTTCCTCCGTATTTATCGTCCTGATCCTGATGCTCGCCAGCAGTCTGTGCATGTACAGCGTGGAGCATGATTCCCAGCCGGAAGTATTCCGCAATGCTTTCAGCGGCATCTGGTGGAGTATGTCAACGCTTCTCACCGTAGGTTATGGAGATATCTATCCTATCACCACCCTGGGGCGGATCATGGCGATCTGTATTGCCTATCTCGGTGTCGGTGCTGTGGCTATCCCCACCGGTATCATCAGTGCCGGTTTTGTAGAACAGTACCAGCGCAAAAGCAGTCTCTCTAATATTAAAGAAGCAGATATTCATGAGATCGCCGAGATCTTCGTAGATAAACGCTTCGCCGGAAAATCCGTGGAAGAAATGGAAGAGGCAGAACAGGTCACGATCTTCCTCATTCTACGGGAAGATCTGTCCATTCTGCCTCAAAAAGATACGATATTAAAGTTAAATGACATCATTGTCATTCGTGGGGAGCATTCCTAATCTGCTTCCGTCGCTGCAGTTTCCGTTTCCACAGCTTCCGTGGTTTCTGTTTCTGCAGTCTCCGCCGCCTCGGTGCTTTCTGTCTCCTCCGTAGTCTCCTCCACCAGATCGTCCAGTGTATAGTTGAATCCGGTCACTACGTTGGTGGCCACGACATACACTTTCATTTCAGAGGGAAATGCGATGTAATACTGACTGGTCATGGAATTCAGATTACCGACATTAATGATCACGCTGCGATCTGCAGTCTCGTACTGAATGGTACGCTCCGGATCCGCCAGTCCGTACTGTGACATATCCGTCACATTCTCAATCACCTGATCTGCCTTTAACGGTGCCACCTTCAGGATCATCGCCTTGATCCGATCCTGGTTCAGATTAAGGGAATGATCGTCCGCATAGTACCATGTATCATCCTCTTTTTCAAAAGCATAGGTCTCTCCCTCATATACATAGCTGAAACTGGTAATATCATCGGAGATCACATCCAGCACCGTCTCCTGTGTATCCTCGGTGGTGGACGTCGCAGAAGATGCATTTTTATTATACTGGCGGATGCCCAGGAATACTGCCGCCAGCACCACCAGTGCTAGCAGCATTCCGATCATCTGTCTTTGTTTCTTTTTCATATCTATAACTCACGCCTTTCCCAATTATTTCTTCCGTCTGCGGAACCAGATCACAAATCCGGCGATCATACAACCGACAGGCAGTATCACAGTAACCAGCAGTCCCAACAACAGAATCTGTGCGGAATCCACTACCAGATTAGAGACCTCATAGCTTTTTACCGGAATGGATACCGATGTCTCATGATCTGTCATTCCACTGAATGTGTTGGTGAACAGGGTCAGGTTCGCACCGCTGACGACAGAATTTGCATCATCCGTGAACAGCTGCTCGCAACCGTACACGACCAGTGTCGCATCCCCATCATCCAAAGTCTTTACTGCCTCAACACCTAATGCGAAGGGACCATTCATATCATTTTCACTCTGTGAAAAATCCTGTGTATTGTTGACATCCTGTTTTGCAAAAGAGCTGTCGGAGGTGCTCAGGAATACATCATAGGTAATATCACCGGTGTCTGTCTCGTCGGTACTTACTTCCTCCGGGACGATGATGCCCTGAGAATACGGCAGGAACAGATATTTTCCGTAGGTGCCTGAGGTATAGCTGTCAGAGCTCTGTGTCGGCAGGATATAATACGGACTTCTGTAGTAGCCGTTGGAATCATTCTCCACTACCAGTCCTTTGGCAATGCTCAGATTCATGTAGCTTAAGATAGCATCTATATTGGGTGTCTCCTCATCGGTATAACCGGTCACCAGAATGACCTTACCACCATTATCCAGATAATCGATCACCTTATCCTTGTCATCGGAAGAGAAATCACTGGTGGCGCCGTTGATGAACAGACAGGCCGCATCGTCAGGGATAGCATCCAGATCCATCAGATTCACGGTCTCATAATCCACATTTTCCTTGTTCAGTGCGGATGTAAAAGTGTTACTTAAACTCAGTTCGTTATGTCCTGTTGTCATATATACCTTGGGCATATTGTCATTTAACACATAATCCAACGCACTGGTGATCTGTCCTTCGCCATCATAACCGGTGGTCGTGGTGTTATAACTGTACGTCGAATAGTCAAAATCATAGGAAGACTCATAGACATCATTGTAATCAATGACCTTGCTGCGCTTGTCGCTGACCACGATCAGGCTGTTCGTGCTGATGTTGCCGGTGGTGTACTGGGTATAGAACATCGGGTTAACGGTGGGATCCACATATTCCACGGTGATATGATCCGACAGATCATCGTATCTCTGCAAAGTCTGCCCCAATGTGGTATCCTGATTGTCCTGATTTACCAACACATAGATTGTCACATCATCCTGCATATTTTTCACATAGTCAACGGTCTGATCTGTCAGGGAATAGAGCTTCTGGCTGGTCATGTCGATTGCTGTCCAGCTGGAAGGCATCTCGCCCATGATAATATTAACGACTACTACCAATGCTACCGCTACAGCAATCATACCGGTACTGTAAGCACTGAAGCTTAAGTTCTTCACGGACATGCTGTAACGGCGTTTCTGAATGGACTGTACTGTCAGGAACAGAACCAGTGCCGTAACGGATGCATAATATACGATAGAAGATACATCCAGCGTGCCGTTTAGCAGGTTGGAAAACGGTGTGTAAAGGTCAAAGCAACGCAGCAGCTTTGTCAACAGATTGCCGGTACTGGAAATAATGGAGCAGATGGAATCCATCATATATCCCAGGAACAATACTAAAAATGTAAGTACTGCTGCGATGACCTGGCTCTCTGTCACGGAAGACAGGAACAGACCGATGGCAATGGCGGTCATCCCGAAGAGGAAATATGCCAGGATCGACAGATAGGCCTCTCCCATGGGAACACTGCCGTACTGCGCCATGATCAGCGGGTAAAAGCAGATGATCACTACGGGAATGGCAAATATAGTTAACAGCGCCAGGAATTTTCCCATAACGATGCCGCCTACGGACACCGGTGCCGTCAGGATCAGCTGATCCGTCTTGCTCCGCTTTTCCTCCGCCAGAATACGCATGGTCAGGATCGGCACGGTCAGCATGAATAAAAAGGTAACGCTGGATACCACATACGCAAAATAAGGATATCCGTTCATCAGGTTATAAACGCTAAAATACAGTCCTAGGAAAAACAGGGTGACTGCAATAAATAAAAATCCGATAAAGGAACGGAAATAGGATTTCAATTCTCTCTTATAAATGGCTAGCATATTATTCCGCCTCCTTTGTAGTTACAGTTTCTTCGGCTTCCGACTTTTTTCTTTTTGAGAATAGTTTGTGCTTCTCCGGCTGTGTGGGTGCCACATCCTCGGTCAGTTCCAGGAAGATGTCTTCCAGAGACTTCTCTGCATGGGTCATCTCTAAAATGGGCAGCTTTGCTTCTGCCAGTGCATAGAATACCTGCTCTCTGATGTCGGCATTTTCTTTAGAGATTACTTTCAGCTTTGCAACATTTTTGGATGCCTCTGTGTTCTCTTCGATCCGGTCGATCTGTGAGATCTCCTGCAATGCACTCTTCACCGCAGCGGCGCTTCCCTTTACTTTCAGATCCAGTTCCATGGAACCACTCATAAGCTTCTGCAGATTCTCCGGAGAATCACTGGCTACCAGCTTACCGTGGGCTATGATCATAATATGGTCGCAGACCGCGCTGACCTCCGACAGAATATGAGAGCTGAGGATCACGGTATGATTTTCCCCCAGCTTGCGGATCAGATCGCGGATCTCGATGATCTGTTTCGGATCCAGACCTACCGTGGGCTCATCCAGAATAATAATCTCCGGGTAGCCAAGGATTGCCTGCGCCAGTCCGACTCTCTGTCTGTAACCTTTTGACAGATTCCTGATCAGGCGCTGTTGCATATCGGTGATCTGTGTCATTTCCATGACCTCATCGATCTGCTGCTTCCGCTCTTTTTTCGGCACTTTTTTCAGTTCTGCCACGAAATCCAGGTATTCTCTGACAGTCATGTCAACATACAGAGGCGGAAGCTCCGGCAGATAACCGATGGCACGCTTTGCCTCCTCCGGATCTTTTTGGACATCTTTGCCATCGATCGTCACAGTACCCTCCGTGGCTGCCAGATAACCCGTGATGATGTTCATGGTCGTGGATTTACCTGCGCCGTTTGGACCAAGAAAGCCGTAAATCTGTCCCTTTTCCACACGGAAAGAGAGATGATCTACGGCAATATGGTCACCATATTTTTTTGTAAGATTGCTTACTTCTATCATATTTGCCTCCCGGATATGGTGTGATACCCCCACCTGATATCTACGGGTACCCGTAACTGATACCCACGGATTGTTCCGTGCTACGCACTCTCACAATCCGAAAAACATTCGGAATCCGCTGATTTGCTACGCAAATCGCTACTTCCTCATGTTTTACGGGTGTAAAATTCAACCACTTTATCATGCAAGCATGAACAACGGTTAACCTTTACACCCTTGTATCAGTATATGTCTCAAATGTCATGAAAAGGTGAAACATTTGTGAAAAATCTGTGAAGCCACAACCCTTAAAGCTTCGTCACGGTCAGAGAAATGCTTAAATTTCCTGCCTCCGCCGCCAGATGCAGCGGCAGCTTCGCCACAGAAATATCTTCAAAAATGAATTCCGGATCACCGGATGCGGCCGACTGGAATAAGAAAAGTACCCCCTCCACATAGAGCACCACTTTTTTCTGATTGCTGTAAATTGTCAGGGAGACCAGCCCGTTCTCCTGACGATGCAGGGTGGAAAGTGCCGGATAGAGCACCGGTTCGCTGCTCCACTTCGCCTGATAATAGTAATACCGCTCCGTCAGCGTTCTGCCATCCGCCGAAAGAAGTGCATCTTCTGCCGTTTCTCCGGATAATCCACGATATACCGGAAGATTTTCCGGTCTTATCCACAGGTCCCCAGTGAGGAATCCACGCTTTCTGCACAGGCTGTAAAACGTTCTCACTCCCGCGCAGTTCAGCCCCCCTGCCCCGGTCCCGGTTCCTTCCAGCCGGATCACATTTGCCCCCATCCGGCCCAGCCGTTCCAGATCTCTTCGTACCTGCTCCACCCTCGTCCCGGCATCACTGATCTGCGGGGGAAGCCGGTAGACTACTTCATGTGGCAGAAACTCTTTTTCATTGAGAAAGATTCCCTTTTTATCGATGACATGCACGTCATAAATTGCCAGTTCCTGCTGCCAATACACTTCCACTGCCTCGGTTATATCCTCAGCATGATCTGATTCTTCCTCGTTCTTTGTACCCCCCATATTTTCTCCATACTCCACGGTTCCGAACCTTCCCTGCGCCTTCACCCGATAGACATAGGGATCCCGCATGCCGTCCCAGAGATGCGGCCGCAACAGCAACGCCGTCATGCAATCTGACTCTTCCGCGGCATATTCCCCATGAAAAACAAGGCGCCCGCCCTCCGCACCTTCCCAGATTTCGATCTGTAAAGCGGACAGCAAACGCCCTATCTTTTCCGGCAGGGCAAATTCCAGATAAGCCTTGCCATTTTCCAGTTTTGTTGTAATTCCAAGATCATCCCTCATCTGCATTTCTCTTTCCTGCCTTTCGCATTCTGTTACTAAGAGTTTTTGCAGATAACATTTTATTTATGCCGGAAATCTCTCTTTCCCGCACACTATTATTACATAGGGCAAGACCTGCGGCCGGGCACTTCCTCTCCGGATACATAACCTGCATGAAATTCCATGTTGATGTCCCGAAGCTCCTTCTCCCCGTCGATGTATGCCTGATACATCTCCGCCAGTCCCGAACTACAGCCATCGCAGTTGGCTTCCATATATCCCAGAGACTCCGCAACAATCTGCTCCCGCTCTTCTTTTGTGGTATCCTTAATCAGATATCCTGCCATTTTCTTTTCCTCTCTTGTATTTCTTTTACAGCCAATGTATCACAGCAATCTGCCGGGTGCAAGTTTTTCTCTGCATTTAGCACCGGAATCCCCATCGCCAGGATCCGTAAAGCAGGCACAATAAAGTGCCCCGGTTACCCAAAAGATACTATTGGGACAAACATATAAACCTGCAATTGAAATATTTTTACGTTTTTGTAACAATAGGAACAGGAACCTTCGTTATGACTCATAGAAAGGCCTGGGAACAACAAATGATATATCTGATGATGATCGACGCCGAAGAGACAAACAAAAGTTTGCGATTCTCTATGAAACCTATCGGCACCTGATGATGAAAGTAGCTCTGAATGTGCTGAAGGATACTTTTCTTGCGGAAGATGCCGTACATGAGGCGTTTATAAAAATTGCGAAAAACATGAAAAAAATAGGGGAAATCGGCGCCACGGCGACGAAACGCTACCTGCTTACCATAACGAAAAATGCGACTATAGATATTTACCGGAAGCGAAACCATCAATTTCAACGGGAAATCTATGTGGATGAGCTGGAAGAATGTAATGTCCCGGTGACTTATGCGGAGACGGATGTGGATGACGGAATACTGGACATCCTTAGGTGCCTGCCCGTAAAATACCGGGATGTATTTCTCCTCAAATACTCCGGCAATATGGACAACGATGAAATCGCAAAAGTATTAAACATCACCGAGGGAACGATCCGGCAGCGATTATCCCGGGGAAAGATTATGATACAGGAAGCTTTGAATAAACGGGAGGAAGACAATGAGGTCCTTGGAAATAACTGATGAATGGCTCTATCAGTATATGCCTGTGGTGGACAATGCCATGATAAAAGCATTGGAAGGTCAGGTTGATGAAGACTATGTATTTTCAAAACGATTTGAACGGAAAATGAAAAAAGTGATCCGTCACGAAGCCCATCCGATGCTGACCGGTGCGCAACAGCTCCTGAAACGCGTGGCAATCTTTTTCACAGGTATCGTATGCTCCGGGCTGGTTCTGACGTTAAGTGTGGATGCTTATCGGGATAAGTTTTTCATGACACTAAAGACCCTGTGCGAGGATGCTACGCAGTATAACTACTCTTCCGAGGAAAAAGATGCGGTACTCACTCCCACGATACCGACCTGCATCCCGGAGGGCTATACAGAGACAGACCGAAGAGACAGTCCTCTTTTTTGTGAAATTTTCTATGAAAACAATGCCGGAGAACAACTCATCTGGGAGCAAATGCTAATTTCCGCGAATAATGCCCTGACACTCGTATTAGACAATGAATACGATGCCGAAGAGGAACGTGTCATCGGCGGTCACATTGCCACGGTATATACTTATGTGGATGGTTACGCCATGGCTTATTATGAAGCTGACAATTATGTGTACGTGATCACCGCAGATCACATGACCGCCGAGGAAATGTTTCAGCTCATTGCCAGTATGGATATCTGATTGTATAATAAAATAAAAAGGAGGCAAGAACCATGATGCGAAATAAAAAATTAAGAACCGTTTTCTGCGGCATTCTGATTTTTCTGCTCGTATTTGCCTTATTTTGCCTTGGAGACTACGGGATCCGCTATTATCATACTCCCATCAAAAAGGATTATGACTATACCGGAACCGGAATGCTGGTCAGTCTGACGGAACCGGATACCTTCGAACAGGTATCGGTGGAGATCCACGGGAAAGCCTTACATTATCTCTGGGGGAATCAGGAAGACGCCATAGCGGGAAATGTCTGGATGAACGGAGAGAGGCTTTTCGTGGAAGGTGCGGATGACATGGGATTCTATGCACCTTTTATCGATGAAGAACCCTATTACTCCTGCCTGACCGAATCTGCAACAAATATCCCGGGAAATATGTTTCTTATCTCCCGGGATCTGAAAACAGTATTCTGCGGTGTACTTATGGACGGGAAAGAATTTCTGCTGATAATACCGGCAGAAAATAAATCGGATGCCGACCGTACCCTGAAATCCGGTCTGGAACAGTCCCAGCCTCTTTCCCGTTGGCTGAGTGACTATCCCTTATTCGTGTAACTGTCCGTCAACAATCCTGACGATCCGTTTCGCAGACTGTGCTACGCCCAGGTCGTGGGTGATCATGACGATGGTGTTGCCCATATCGTTCAGTTCCCGGAACAGCTTCAGTGCTTGCACAGATCCGGCTGACCCGCCGGTGATCTGGGACAAGCTGATTCCCCACTCATCCAGTTTATCCATCAGTGCTTTCAGGTTCTCATCATAGATTGCCTGATATTCATCTACCTTGAAATAACTCTTATAGGAACCATCATTCACATAGGATTCATACTCTGCTATATCATCCTCCGCCTCCTGCAATTCCTCTTCCGCCCTGGTCACAGCACTCTGCAGACCTGCTACCGTCTCATCATAGACATCCTTAGCCTGTTGTCCGGTGAGAATGGCACTGTCTCTCGTATACTCCGCTGTGATCAGGTTCTGCTCATATTCGATAGCTCCGGTATGATACGCAAGCTCCGCATCCTCCAGCGCTCTCTCCAGTTCTTTTCTGGCTTCCTCCACACTGTCCTCCGTAAGCTTTAAAATCTTATCTCCTGCCGTTACCTCTTCCCCGGAGACCGCGTAGACTTCCTCGATCTCTAACTCTGTTGTCAGATTTTCCACGTCAAAGCTCGCCTCCGTGATACCGACATTGGTAACACCTGACGCAGCAATCATATCCTCCGTGAAAGTCAGCCCCGCCATATTACCCAGCATGGAAAATTCCGACTGATTGCTGTTTCTATGTAATATCACCACTGCTGCCACAGAACCTCCTCCCAGCGTGAGTACCAGTACCAGCGCAATGATGATCCATTTTTTGTTTTTCTTTCGGGAAAAAAATATCTGTTTGATCTCTTTGTTCTTCACGGCGAACCTCCGATTGCTATTCCGTCCAAATTCCATTGTTTTCTCAAGTATAGTTGGATTTTGTATTGAAAAAGTGTTCACTCTGTGAAAAATCTGTGTCCTGTAAGGCGCTTTTCCCCCTGCCTGCTTCTATGTAATTACGCAAATTAAGCACAAAAAGAAGGCCCTGTTGAAGGCTGCTTTCGCAGAAGTCTCTAACACTGCCTTCTATTATAAACTCATGTATAAATTCATAAATTCGTGCTATCGCACTAATATACCCGGGAAAACAAATCATCGCTTCGCAGTCATTTGTTCTCCCTATGGCTTATTTATTTTGCCGGGAAATGCAGATATCCTCCAGATTCTGCGCGCTCTCCGGTCCAATGGGTCTGCCGCCTGTGGTGATACCCCATCCAGCGCGGATGCGGATGATGTCATCGATCTGTCCTTGGGACAGCAGGGTCTTTTTCCCTAAGATGAAGTTGTTCATCATCAGGATCTTCGCATAATATTCCGTGGTCTCCATACGGTAATAGGCCTGCATGAGATTATCCCCCCAGGTCAGTGCGCCATGGTTCGCCAGTAGTACAGCATTGTATTCCCGGCAATAGGGTGCCACCGCTTCCGGCACTTCCTCTGTGCCCGGCAGGGCAAAATGCACTAACGGCACACAGCCTAAGGATAAAACTCCTTCCATCAGTACCGGTTCTTCCAGACTGATGCCTGCGCAGGCAAACGCCGTTGCTGTCAGGGGATGCGCATGCACTACACCCTGCACCTTCGGATTCTCCTTGAATACTCTGAGGTGCATCTTGATCTCGCTGGAAGGCTTGTGCGTTCCCTCCAACACATTCCCATCCAGATCCAGCTTTACCAGCATGTCCTCTGTCATAAATCCCTTAGAAACTCCCGTAGGTGTTGCCCAGATCTCATTATCTCCGACTTTACAGGAGATATTCCCGTCATTTGCCGCTACAAATCCGCCCTGGTACATCCTGCGGCCTACCTCTAAGATCATCTGTTTTGCCTGTGCATCTGATATATATTCCATAATCTTCTCCTTGTCCATCTGATATTCCTAACAATCTTTTATGTATGCTTCCTGCCATATTCTTTCATAACTAATTGAGTTTCCCTAGGTATTATAACACATTTTAATTCTTTTTTATGATACTAAAATACTTGTTATAGGAAAAATATAATAATGGTAAGACAACGAAATCAGCGGAATGAAATATCTTCTCTTGTCTATACAAAAAAAATTCAAAATGCTATAATTAAATTAAAATCATTTTGCCTACACATACTAAGGAAGCATAGCGCTATGACACGGAAGAAAATCAAATTTTTTCATACCAAATGGCTGCTGCCGTTATGGGTACTTCTTATCGGCAGTATTGTCTTATATATGATCGCTCATATGGTACAGCAGGCCGACGCCAGGCATCTCCGCACTCTTGCGGAATTGAATGCTGTAACCTACGGTGATAGCATGATCGCAGATCTCAATGCTGGTATCAACATCACAGATACACTGGAGCAGCTTCTGATCAGTGCGGACGGCAGAATTGACAAATTTGATATCATTGCAGACAGAATGATGGCAGATTACGTCCGGAGCATCCAGCTGGCTCCCGGAGGTATCGTAACAGATATCTATCCCGCCGAAGGCAACGAAGCAGGTAAAATAGACCTGATCCATGACAAATACCGCGGAGAGACCGTAAATTACAGCATTGCCAATGATGCGCTTATCATACATGGTCCTTTTGAGCTGGAACAGGGAGGACACGTCCTTTCGATCCGTAATCCTGTTTTTTTACAGGATAAGACGGGAACTCCCTATTTTTGGGGCCTGACTATGGTTATCATCAAGGTTCCTGATATTTTTCAGCATTCCGCTGATGCCTTAACCAATTTCGGTTATCAATACCAGCTATCGAAGACCATCTCACCTCTGACCGATGAATATACCGTGGTAGACCAGTCGGAGGAGACGCTGACGGATCCCGTCTCTTATGATTTTACTCTGGGAGGCTGTAGTTGGAAACTGGAAGTCATGCCCACCGGTGGCTGGAAGAACGACAAACTTTTACTTCTGGTAGTATTATGCGGCATTGCAGTGATCTTACTACTGGAGGTTCTCACGATATCTATGCTCCTCGTAGACGAGCAGCGCAAAAAATTTCGCAGACTCTCTCTGACGGATTCTATGACCGGTCTCTTAAATCGTAACGGATTTAATTTGCAGCTGGAGGAGTATCTGGAGGGAAATAAGCAGAAAACCTGTGTCGGAATGTTGTTGGATGTGGATAATTTTAAATTTATCAATGATGTCTATGGTCATACCATCGGCGATCAGGTTCTATTGCAGCTTGCACAATCCTTAGTGCAGGCTTTTCCGGATAATTCCATTATTGCCAGAAATGGCGGAGATGAGTTCTGTATTATCCTGAAGGATTGCAGTGCAGAAGAGGCTACCCCAATGATAGACGCTTTCAGCAGGGCTTCCCGCTCTTTTTCGGCCAAAGGCGTCGAACACAATTACAGCATTTCCCTGGGCTATGCGGAATACCCCGCCAACGCAGAAAAAGTCTCTGACATTCTCCGTTATGCCGACATCGCTCTCTATGAGGTAAAATTGCAGGGAAAACATGGTGCTCTGGCCTACCGGCCGGATTTCCACAATTCGAAACGGACACAGCTTGGTTTTGCATTATCGGATATTTCTGACAACCTGCCGGCTGCCTTTTTCATCTATCGTGCTGACAAAGAGGATGAACGCATCCTGTATGCCAATCAGGAGATGCTTCAGCTGACAGGCTGCACGGATCTGGATGATTTCATGCATTTTACGAAACATCAATTCCGTAATCTGGTGCATCCCGAAGATCTGGCACAGGTAGAAGAAAGTATCTGGCATCAGATAGAATCCGGCACGAACGGATACAATGATTATGTCAAATACCGCCTTGCTGCCAAAGACGGAACTTATAAGACTGTTCTGGATTATGGGCGTATCGTGGAGAGTGAATATTATGGCTCGGTTTTCTATGTGTTAGTAGTGGATTACGATTTTATAGAATCCCATTATCATTAAAGGCATCCCCGGTTACTTCCGGAGATGCTTTCTCTCTTCCTGGGATTCCTGTCCTCTCCTTTTCGTTCTATTGCTCAATTAATATATTACTTTATTACCTTTTTCCTTATCTAACTGATACAGGACTTTATCTATCTGAGAAAATGCGATTTCCGGGCACTTCTCCTGTTGATACTCCCAACAATCTTTTACGTACTTGCGATAAAGTTCTGTCAGCATGGGGATCTTCGTCATTGTTTTGGGATAATCCATAGCATATAGTTCCCGATATGCCCGCTGATCAATAATAGGGAATACCTCCGGGTAATAAAAATGCAATACCGTACTTGCCATCGGAAGCTGCATTCCCTTCGTTTGCAGTAATTTTTCTATGACCTGTGCTGTCTTTTCATCCTCCAATGCCTGCAAAGGCGTTTTAATCTCCTTTAATGAAAAAATGGCATCTATCAGTTCCTCTGTCACCTGCGGTCTACGATTCATCTTCCACAGGACGATCTCGTTGATAATATCCCTATTTTCCCGATAATCATCGGCTTCTACTGCCGATATGCGGTTCTGGATATCTGTTCCATCATCATATGTAAAACGGCTAAGTACTTCCTGATAATCCATAGTTCACCTCAATGTCAGTTGGCATTCATGCCATATTCTTTCGTACCCAGTTTTCTTTTCCATAAGCTTTCCGCATTTATTATAATATCATCCGGAGTGGACATGGAAAATATCTGCAATATGGAAAACTGAAAAAATTGGTACCTGTCGGGATGATCACAGATCACCTCTCTCATCAATTTGTTGTTCCCGTGAAAAGTGTCCACATAGCATTCCCAACGCTCCAACAGACCTCTGTTTCCATACGCAGAACCTACATATTGTTGTCCGTTTTTCACATCAAGGATCAGATATACTGCCTTTACATTAGAGAAAGCAGTGTGCCATAGCTTATAATCCACATCATTTTCCACTACTTCTTTTAATTTTTCATAGGGCAGAACCACATTTTCATATCCGACAAATTCCTCATTGTGGCTGGTCTGTATTGCTACAATTTCTTTTTCCGTGGTTCCCTTTTGATGCCATACTCTGGTAGCATCTCCCCATTTAATAATTAACCTATTTTCAAATTCTTTTAATATATCTGCATATTCCAATTCATAATAATCCCCAGGGGTTTCAAAAGCTTGCGGACAGGGATAATCTTTCGGCATCACTTCCGGGCACCTCGGCACAACAGCACCTACTCTATACAATTTATAGAATCTTGCCTCAGTCCCTTTTCCGCTTATAAACACCGCCCAGTAATCATATCCTTTATTAAAATCCTTCTTCTGCTCACCGGTATATTCCTTCACCATATTCTTTTCATAACAGGCACGAAAATCTTTATCATTCATCGCATGTCGAATTAACTGTACCTTTGCCGGATTCAATCCCGCATTTATTAAAATATCTGAAAAATGTAAAAGTGCCATGAAATATCTCCTTTTTATTGAAGTATCACTTAATGCATTTTATTTAATCAAATTCGCCATTCTTCAATCATGCAAATATATTGATTCACTTGCACTCATTATATCATATTTCAATCCTTTTCTATGTAATATTTCATAGGAACATCTTGACAATATGTTGTATTCAACATATTGTAATATTAACAGAACGAGGAAAACTAATGTACGAAGTTCTTTTTTACGACACCATTGACGGAAAATGTCCCGTTCAGGATTTTTTGGATTCTCTCGAACCTAAAATATTAGCGAAAACCTTAAGGACTATTGATCTGTTGGAGACAAATGGTCCACTCTTACGTGAACCATACTCCAAACACATTCAAAATGGACTCTTTGAATTACGAACAAAACAAGGCTCTGATATTACCAGAGTTTTCTACTTCTTTTTTATAGATCAAAAAGTTGTATTAACCAATGGTTTCATTAAAAAAACGAATAAAACACCGATTGCGGAGAAACTTTTAGCACAAAAATATAAGGATGATTATGAGCGGAGGTATGGCAATGAGCAATTATAGGGCTTATAAGGAAAAAGCTTTACAAAATCCTGAGGTAAAAACCGAATATGATGCTCTCCAGGCAGAATACGACATCATCCAATCATTAATTGATGCAAGAGCAAATCAAAATATTACACAAAAAGAGTTATCACTTAAAACAGGAATTCCACAGGCTGACATAAGCAGAATAGAAAACGGTACCCGGAATCCCAGTTTGAGTACGCTGAAAAAGCTGGCTCAGGGACTGGGGATGCAATTAAGACTTGAATTTATTCCCGACTCCGCGAAAAAAGTATAAAACAAATATAGCAAAAGATAATTAACGAATAGCAAAAATTCCTTCGGGACATACTGATTCCGGAGGAATTTTTATATGAAAGATCAGATCAAGTCTTACTTACAACGTTTAAATAATGGAGAAACTTTGGAAAGCGTCCAGGCGGATTTCGTCCGGGAATGTAAGGATGTAGATCCTGCCGAGATTATGCATGCCGAGCAGGAACTGCTGCGGGAGGGTACTTCCATCGAAGAATTGCAGCGGCTCTGTGATGTGCATTCCGCCCTGTTCCATGGCTCCACCACAGAGGAAAAAATCGCCAATGTCGAAAACATGAAAGATCAGCGTCTCTCCGCTGCTGCCGCCCTGATCCAGATCTCCGGACATCCCCTACAGACTTTTACGCTGGAAAATGCAGCTCTGGAAAAGCTGATTGCCCGTGCGAGACAGGCATTGGAAAATAATGGAATTACCGATGAACTGCTTGACGAGCTGCGCCAGATTGCTATCCACTATGCCAGAAAAGGAGACTTACTTTATCCACATTTGAAGGTGCAATATGGGATCAGCGGTCCCTCTGCGGTCATGTGGACAGTAGATGATGAGATCCGGGATGAACTGAATGCCCTTGCAAAACAAAAAGACCAAAAAGAAACCGATGCATGGAAACAACGTTTGAACGCCGTATTGACCCGCATGGAAGAAATGATCTACAAGGAATCCAATATCCTCTTCCCCAACTGCGCACTGAATTTCTCGGAGGAGGAATGGTATCACATCTACCGGGATGCCAAAGATTATGCAGAATGCTTCGGTATCCGGAGTGACAGTTGGCAGGCTGCGGAAGCACATCTGGCAGACACTGCCTCTACGGCTGACACCTTGTCTGTAGAACATGCTTTTGCAGATGGTGAGACCAGAATCCACCTTCCCGGCGGTAGTCTGACCCTGTCAC
>ENA-OPRZ01000408-OPRZ01000408.1-human-gut-metagenome-genome-assembly--contig:-NODE-408-length-11825-cov-2.354970_pt1 | contig 11825 bp, 10 predicted proteins | sample MGYA00241803_ERZ501897 | MGnify/ENA primary metagenome ERZ501897 (study PRJEB25962, sample SAMEA2042397) | human gut metagenome | biome: human gut; feature: human-associated habitat; material: faeces...
TCACCCACTTATGAGCAAGCTCATGTGGGCTTAGACCTTTTGACCCTGGCATCATATATATTTAATAATTACTTTATTGACATTTACTTTGGAAATGATAAAATCATGACGGAGAAAATCAGTGGGCCTGATGCCTGCGGAATGTATTGTAATGTAATGGAGAGAAAAGTCATGAAAAAATCAAAAGGAAAGAAGGGAAACGGGGGATTTTCATTAGTAGAGCTGATCATTGTAATAGCTATCATGGCAGTGCTGGTGGGAGTACTGGCACCGCAGTATCTGTCTTATATACATAAGGCAAAGGTGGCGGCAGATCAGGCGAATCTGAAGAATTATTATACGGAGATTCAGCTGGATTATGCTTCTACAGGAGTGTATAATCCGCAGGTGCCGCTGGTGGATAATATTGGAGAAGGCGGTTATGAACTCAGAGAGATTCACTTTTTAAGTGGGCAGACTGTGAAGCTGAAGGCAGGATACTATGCTGTGACAGAAAACACCAAGGGTCAGGGAGGTTACAATATATGCTATTATTGTGATCTGTGCACAGCTGCTGATGCGGATGAACAGACAAAGCAAAAGCATCTGGATACTTGTGTCATTACATTTCTGTGATGGTGGCTGATAGGAATATGTTATTTTTCCAGACATAACCCGATATTATCAGAAATGCAGCAGATGTATCCATGCTTCCCGGCGTAGGCGGCTGCCTGTCTGCGGATGGCAGGAACCGTTGCGTATTCCAGGGTGTAAGCGGTACAGCCGTGTGACATAGCAAAATCTAAATAATCAGTATAGTATTCACGTGTACTTTTATCGTTTATGGTATAGATATCCTTTGAAAAATCATACGCAGTAAAAACGTTCTCCTGGTTTACCCCATCGATGAGAACGTTTTTTTCTGTTGTAAGATATTTTTTTACAAAACAGTCCCCACCGTTGATCATGATCTTTCTGCCTGTATGGTTCATATAGTCCAGAATTGTAAGGATTCCGTCATAGATGGATTCCTGCGGATAGTTATAGTATACATCCGTGTTATCGACAAAAAAGCCGTCCACACCCTTCTGCACCAGAGAGTCTACTCTGGAAGCTGTACATGCCTGCCATTCCGGAGCCGAGACATCGATCCATTTTTCCTCCGGCCAGTTCTCATAAGCGCCCAGTGTATATTTCTCAAAGTCTGTATCATAGGATCGGAAGCTTTCGATCGATCCGATATTGATATAGGAGTAGATTTCACGGACACCATTTTCTCTTAAACGGGCAATGTCATTTTGGGAAAAATATTCCGCATCTATGACAAGCAGATCAATGTCAGAAAGTTTTTCTGTGATTTCAGAATCTTCACCGATCAGGACAACGTATTTTCCTGTACTATCGGAGGTGCTGGCAGAGCAGGCACTGAGCAGGGCTGTAGATAATATCAGAATGAGAACACATATTATTTTTATGAATAGCTTCGTTTTCCTCAATTAACGGTACCTCCTTTTTCGCTTGATCTGCTTCAATATTTGTATCCAGATAATTATACTATAGATGGCTCTACATTTCATGTATTTCTGTTAACTATTCAGAGCCATACAAAATACTGCATTCAGGCAGATAATGTCGAAAAAAATATCTGTAAAAATATTAAAAAGGGCGAAAAATATTGAAAAATGTGATATAATTTTTTATGCAAATATAAGATAATACCGGGACAAAAAGCCCCCGGATTTGATGCGTTCAGCGGTTAAGACAACCGGGAAAGTAGGAAGTTATATGAAGATTCAGGATTTTTGTGACATGGACAAATTTGAGCAAATCATGAAGAACTGGGCAAGCAGTACAGGACTGGCAACCGTGGCTGTGGGTGCAGACGGAAAATACATCAGTGACTGTTATAATTTTACGGAGTTCTGTATTGATCTGACGAGAGGAAGCGCAGAGGGGAAAAAGCGCTGCGAGCAGTGTGACAGAGAAGGCCATGGTGTGTATCCCTGCCATGCGGGACTTGTGGATTTCGGTATTCCGATCACACTGGAGGATGGAACCGTGTTGGGCAGTATTATCGGAGGACAGGTGCTGCCGGAGAATCCGGATGAGGAGAAGTTCCGTCAGACAGCAAGAGAACTTGGCATTGATGAGGATAAATATATCAAGGCCTTGAAAAAGGTAAATGTAAAGACAAGGGAGCAGATCGACGCTTCGGCAAATCTGCTGGGAGATGTGATCAACATGTTCGTAAGAGCCAGCTACGTCAACAGGAAAAACGAGAATCTGGTAGGTGAGCTAAAGGGTGGCATTACGAAAGCTGCGGAACAGATCGAGGAAGCAACGGACAAGACCAAGGAAATCGATGGCTACAGCAAGAGACAGCAGATTCTGGCACTGAATGCTTCGATTGAGGCTGCAAGAGCCGGAGATCAGGGCAAGGGCTTTGCTGTGGTAGCAACGGAAGTACAGAAGTTAGCAAGAGATATGGCGACCTCCAGTGCGGACATTAAGAAGCTGTTGGGAGAGCTGCATGTTACGATCAACCATTTGAATCAATAGTAATTTAGGATAAAGTTTACAGGAAAACCGTTTTTCTGATCCACAAAGGCGCAGAAAGGCGGTTTTTTTGCACATTTTTGCATGTTTCCTTTTGGTGTGTATAAAAAAGTCGGAGAAGTTGTCCGATATTCTCAATAGAGGAACTAGGTAAACAAACGGATTTGGCATTTATTTTCAAGGAGGAAATAATTATGGCGGGAATCGGAGCAACCGGCAGCGTAGGTGCGTATGCTGCGCAGAGTGATTACAGCAAGAGTACGAAGACGAAGAAGCCTGAGGTATTCGGAACGCCGGATAAGACAGCCGGCACAACAGGTACGGGAAAGACGTCCGAAACGGCACAGACCAGGGGAAAGACTGAGGATTACGGCAGAACCATCGGTCAGCCGGAGCTGTCGGAGAAGGCTGCGAAATACTATGAGCAGCTGAAGAAGAGGTACGGAAATTATGATTTTATTCTGGTCAGCAGAGATCAGAAGGAGAATGCAAAAGCCAATGCTGCAAAATATGCCAATGGCTATAAGACGGTTGTTCTCATTGATGAGGACAAGATCGAACAGATGGCAACAGACGAGAAATTCCGCAAACAGTATGAGGGAATCCTGAGCGGTGCCGCTGCACAGATACAGCAGTTAAAGACCAGCCTGCAGAGTTCCGGTGCGCAGGTCAAGGGCTTTGGAATGCAGGTAAATGATGGAGGAACACTGTCATTTTTTGCAGTGCTGAAGAAGTCAAGCGCAGACCAGAAGGCGAGAATCGAGAAAAAAGGCGAGCAGAAGAGAGCAGAGAAAAAAGCTGCGGAGAAGAAGGCTGCTAAGAAAGAAAAGGAAGAACGGCTAAAAGACAAGAAGTCGGATAAGATAGCAGACAACAAGGAGGAAACCGGCACAGAGGATACGGTGACAATCAGCGCCGGTTCCATAGAAGAACTGTTGTCTAAGATAGAAACCTACAATTTTAATCAGCGGAGTGACAGTGTGCAGACTGCAAGTGAACGGCAGGTCGGCCAGAACTTTGACTTCAGAGGGTAGGGTGAGGTTGTATGATTTCTATGGGGAAGTCCGGAGGTGTTTACGGGTGCGGTAATACCGGTTTGCCGCAGACATTTTCCGGAGGAAGGAAGACGCAGAACAAGCAGAACAGTATCTTCGGAGCAAAAAATAAAAGTTCTGTTACCGATATTCGTAGAATGCTGTCCAGAAACAGTCAAAGTACGCAGACGCAGGCAGCGAACAGTTGGGGACAGGATTCCATCGTTACAAGTTCCCTGAGTTACAGTGAATCGCTGCGCAATCAGAGGCAGCAGACGAAGAACACGACGCTGGCGCTGAAAAAGCTGAAGTACCAGTTTAAAAATATCTCGTCCAAGATACTGCGGAGCAAGACGTCCCAGGCGGCAAAGCAGGCAGTCGGGCAGGCGAGAAGAGAGATCATGCGCCTGAAGCGTCAGAAGCAGAACAGTGACAGTGACAGTGACAGCGACAGTGAAGAGATCGACGCAGCAATCGCTCATGCACAGGCTATGGAACGTGTGGCGAAGAAGAAAGCAAAACATCTCGAAGAAGAGGAAATGATGAAGGCTGCCGGCGGAATCTGCCAGGGAGACCGGATCAGTGAAGAAGAAACGAAGGATGCGCAGGACGCAGAATCTGAAAACGCGCGGAATGCAGAAGAGATGTCTGCGGAAGATTCCGCGAATGAAGTGTCCGGGGATTTCTCTGCGTATGAGTATGCCGGGGACAGCTATGATATATCCGATTATGTTGATCTCGGCATGGATGAATTCTATGCACAGGCAGGAGACTTTATGTCGGAAATGAGCGATTTCACCTCGGAGATGATGCAGGAAATGTCTGACAGCTTACGTGACCTGATGGAAGAGATAGGACTGGACGGCTTATCGGATACTACGGTCTCGGTGGACAGGGAGATGGATCCCGCAGACCTCAAGATGATGAAAATCAAACACCGCAATAAAGAGATGAAAGACATCGTCAAAGCCGATGCGGAGTACCTGAAGGCAGTCTTCGATCATCTGGAGAAAATGAAAGATAATGCAGTCATCCCCACCGGGAATACCGGAGCGGTTTCTGCCGGCATGACCGGGACTTCATTTTCCGCAGATGTTGCCGGCGTAGGTGTATCGGCGGCGCCTGTGCCGGTGATCAATATTACATTATAGGGTGGACATATAAGAAGAAATTTGACATCCCGGACACTGTGCTTGTGAGACAGACACAGTGTCCGGGATGGTTTTATATAAAAACATTTTTGATTTTCGTGAAAAACCACGTGAAAACATTTTTGGATTTCGTGAAAAACTATACAAAAACATTTTTGATTTTCGTGATTATTTCCGCCCGTATAGGATTCCCATGCCGGAGATCATCCAGGGAGCAGCGGCATATCCCGGGATAAAATCCAGTTTCTTCTCAAGATTGCCGATGTAGTGAATTTCTGTGATTCCTTCTTTTTTCAATTCTTCGACAAATTCTTCCATGTCACCGTAGAGTGCTTTCTGGGAGAACATGTCCTGAAAGGAGAAGGCACCGCCCTTTTTGACTATGCGCAGAGCTTCTCTGACCACATCCCGTTTATCCTTGGCGGAACGGACTTCGTGGAAGACAAAGTTGCTGACAGTGGCATCGAAGGTCTCATCCGGATCTTCCAGATGGGCGGCATCTCCTTTGTGGAAGGTGATCCGGTCGGCAACACCCTCCGCTTTCGCATTGGCTTCACATTGCTCTTTGGCATAGTTCCACTCGGCACCCCAGTAGTCCATACCGACGAGTTTTGCCTTGGGGAAAGCCTTGGCGCAGCGGATCGTCAGGGCAGCCGCACCACATCCGATGTCGAGCAGAGTGCCTTCGCCGTCCCATTCCAGATGATCTACGAGATGCTGATGGACTTTTGCCATCATGTTGCCTTTGCCGAAGGCAAACAATTCATGACAGATGTGCATGTAAATGCCATAGACCAGGCAAATCGCGGCAAGAATGCCCAGGATCCATGTCGGAATGGCAAGATGCAGCACCGGTCCGGTCACATAGGCGGCAATGCCGAGTACGGCAGCAGCGACATAGCACAGCGCCAACATTTTTTCAGGTACCCAGTTTCCGTAGTTCACGTTTTTGTTCATAACTAATCCTCCTACTTGTTTTCTGAATATAACAAAAGTTATATTTGTTATTTTTTATAAAAGAAAATGCCCACCGCATTAACGGTGAGCATCCTTCTCGCTCTTAAAATATGCAATTAAACCCTGCGTTCCGGCATCGGCGTGAATACCGATGGCTTTCGTCAGGAACAGGCGGTGTTCCATATCATAATCTCCTTTGATCAATTCCAGAAATCCGTGTAACCTCATGGATGTCAGAATCCGTAGTAATTCCTTATCGGGCACATAGCCTAGTTGTTTTTCGTAATAGCTCTGAAAGGCGGTGAACATATTATGAAAGACTACATTCCGGAAGGATTCGTATTTGCTGCCGGAGCATTTCTCCAGTACCAGCTCACATTCCTGCCTGTGCGCACAGATGTATTCCATGATCTCGCGTTCATTCTGCTCTGCGGTCTCAGGATGTTCCTGCTCCCTTTTGGCTATTTTCTGCATCATTTTCTGATATTCGGCAATCAGGGGATCTAGAATCGCCCCCAGCAGAGCTTCCTTATTCGCAAAAGAGAAATAAAAAGCTCCGGTAGTAACTCCGGCCCGTTTGCAGATATCCCGGAGGTTCGCCCCGGCGTAGCCTTTTTCCAGAAATTCTTCCCTGCCGCAGCGGATTAAGTTTTCTTCCGTGATTTTCTTGCGATCTGTCTCCATAACAATTGTTATATTAGCATAGACTAACTCGTGGGTCAAGAAGGAATCTTCAGGTAAAATATTTTTGATTTTCGCAAAAATCTCTACAAAAACATTTTGGTTTATTGTGATTATAAGATATAATAAAAATAGTAGCAGGAAAACTAAGATAGTGATATATAGCGGGGAAATGAATATGGACAAAGACCCATTTAAAGAATATCTGAGAGAATCCGAACCGAATAAAGCAACAAAAGGGTATGTGTGGAGCACGGCGGTTGGACTTCAGGCAGTAGATGGTCTGAAACCCTCGCAATATCTGATTGACACTGCAATTCAAAATATTGAAGGTAAGATCACGCTAAAAGAGGCACAGAGTCTTATAGAAAGCTATTACAATGAGAGACCTGTCCGTGTATCAGATAATGAACGCACGGAAGAAGCAGATAAAGTTTCCAGCCGTATTGCGGAGCTCCTTTCCGAAACGGCGTTTTCCTTTTCACCGAATGAGTATATAGCTATTCATCGTAAGCTTTTTCGTGGAATATATAAGCATGCCGGAAAAATAAGAGATTATAATATTACGAAGAAAGAATGGGTGCTTGATGGCGCAACGGTCGTTTATGGGAGTGCTTCAGAACTGCGTGCTACATTGGAATATGATTTTTCGCAGGAAAAGGATTTTAGTTATAAAGGACTTTCGATAGAAGAGAGCATTCATCATCTGGCTTTGTTTGTATCAAGGCTATGGCAAATTCACATTTTTGGTGAGGGAAACACAAGAACCACAGCGGTTTTTTTCATAAAATATTTGAGAACACTTGGTTTTTTTGCAACAAATGACATTTTTGCGGAAAATGCATGGTATTTCAGAAATGCACTTGTCAGGGCCAATTATACGAATTTACAAAAAGGAATTCATGAGACAACGGAATATTTGGAACTCTTCCTCAGAAATATGCTTTTAAATGAACACAACGAGCTGCACAATCGAAATATGCATATCAGTGGACTTTTAAAGGATACAAAAGTGGACATTGGAACTTCAAAAGTGGACATTGGAACTTCAAAAGTGGACATTGGAACTCAAAAAATGGACATTGAAACATCAAAAGTGGACATTGAAACAAGATTGGCTGAAAAAACGCTGAATTTTTCAACAAAAACAATTATGCATATCCGTGTATTATATGAAAAATTCGGAGATTGTCAGTTTTTTGGCAGAGGAGAGGTTATGGAATTGCTTGGGCTGAAAAGTTCAGGCGCTTCTAAAATAATATCCAATATGGTACAGGCTGATGTAATCGAACCGGTATCCGGGCATGGAAAAGGAAAATACAAATTCAAAGAGTTATAGAGTATATTGGATTTAAAGGCATCGGAACATCCGGTGCCTTTTTTTAAAATACAGGAACCTTTTTACCGTCCGGCGACTCATATAGTATGAAGCCGGCGAAGAGAAGGAGGTGTTACTTTGTCAGTTATGACAAAAGAGGAATTTGTGCGGGAAGTGCGGGGCTATACCCTGCATATGTATCGACTGGCATATTCTATTCTGAATAACAGTATGGATGCGGAGGACGCTGTCAGCGAAGCGGTACTGCATGCCTATGAAAAGTTAAGGACGCTGCGGGATCCGGACAGCTTTAAAAACTGGATCTTACAGATCACGGCAAATGAAGCGAAAAAGATTTATCGGCAAAATAAGCGGACCGGTGCGGTGGCATGGGAAGAGAATCTGTCCCCGGCATTTTATGACGAACACCATGAACTGTGGGATGCTGTCATGCAGCTGGATGGCGGATACCGGGATGTGATCGTACTGTTTTACTATGAACAGTGCACAATCCCGGAGATCAGCAGGATATTGGAATGCAGGCAGGGAACCGTAAAATCGAGATTGTACCGGGCGCGGATGGAGAGCATGAATCATGAAAAACTGGAAACATATTTTTCCGGGTTGCAGGATGCAGATGTTGCAGCGGATAGCTACAGCAGACCGCTTACGGACGGCGAAAAAACAGGCTGGAAGAACTGAGGCAGGCCTATCTGGAGGAAGGATATTTCCCCCAAAAGGAACTTGCCATGCTTGATAGTCCTGAAAAATACAAAAAGGGCGTGGCTTTCTATGCAGCGCGGAGTACATTTTTCCTGCCGGAAGAGGAAATGACGGAGGAGGAACTGTTGGAGCTGATCGATTTCCGTGAGAAGAGAGATTATAGTCTGGCGAAAATCACAGAAGAGATCGAGGCGGGCGACTATGAATATGTGAAGACGGAAGATAGTGCATTACCGGGTGATATGTCACAGGAGAGCGGATCGCAACAGACACAGGGCGCAGGAGAGGCAAGTGTAGTCCCGGGGGCAGACACTGCAGCACAGGAATGGCAGATTGCCTATGCGGGAGAACTCAGTATCCGGTGTGCTGTGGCGGCAGAACAGGGGCTGTATGTCGGTGGGTTCACCATGGAAGGGAAAGCACGGGTGGAATATCTGACTTACGGCAGCGGGACCCCGGAAAAGTTTTATGATGATTTTGATGAGGACGGCGAGGTGTATAGCCTGTGTATCGCACCGGACGGAAGTGTCTATGCGGCATTACGCGGACTGGCATCTCCGGGAGCGGAACATGGCCGGCTGCCTGTGATCTACCATATCAGTCCGGAGGGAAAGCTTCTGAACAGTTTTACCGTAGGAGAGCGGGAATGGAATATCGTTGATAGTATGGCAACAGATGCCCAGGGCAGATTATATATGCGGATGCGGATGCAGGAGGACGGCAGTTATGTGCGGATCTATTCTGCGGAAGGTGAGCTGATCGGAACCGTGGCGGATGACGACAGCTATGCCGTACAAGGTGCCGGAGCATTAGGACAGGGCAAGGACGGCAAAGTCTATGCGGCTGCACAGGCAGTGGGCAATACGACAGCAGGAGATATGGCTATGACATTAGTGTCAGTAGACCCGGAAAGCCTCAGGTTGGTTCCGGTGGCTGGAGGTGAGAATGTTATTTGCAGTGCTGATACGATCTACCCGTGGAAAATGGTGGCAGCAGGTGTGAGTGAGACGGCAGATTTTATCCTATGGGGATACAACGGCGTGGACACCTATCGTCTGGGTGGGACGGAATTCACCAGAGTGCAGGAGAATTGGGAGATGCCCTGCGGTACGGAAGGTACCTGTGCGGTCCTCGTACCGGACGGTCGCATTCTCTATATCGGCGCATCCGACGGCTTCCAGGGAACGACGGCGGACGGCGTGGAAATCAGCGGAAAAGATCCTGCGCAGACAGTGCTCTATTATGAGCCACTTGTAAAATAGAGTGACAATAAACTGGCGACACCGGGAAACCGATGCCGCCAGTTTTAAAGTTTCAGACTGTTAAGTTTCCATCTGCTCAATCGTGTATTTACAGCGGTTATGTTATAAAAAGATCAGAAATAATGAAAAGCGGTCGTTTGGGTGAAAAAAGTGGATAGCGAGGTGAAATTTTGCTATACTGATTGTAACAAACGGGATATAAAAGTCGTCAGTATAGATAGAAGAGGAACGAGGGAGGGGGTTATGAAGAAGATTAATGTAAAAGCAACCATTTTTCTCAGTGCAATCGTATTGGTGGTAGTGGTACTTTTGCTGAATCTTATCGAATTCCAGAAAGCAGTGGATTTCACGGTGCCGGGGATTCAGATGCCGAAGGAGAATGCCTACGGGAAGCAGGAAGAGGTACAGGTGAGCGTTAACGGAACTTATTATTACCGGGTACTGCCCTGGATCCACGGCAGCACTTTCCATGGGCAGATATCTTTCGTTGGAGAGGGAGAGGAACCGCAGAATTATTTCTTTACCTATGGAGCAAGCAGAGGATTTCTGAAGGAGGGAAGAGGGGCTGGCTGGATCGGAACCCCGGATGCCCAGACTACCGTAGCGATTTATCAGGCGGTACAGAATGTGGAAAAAGGGATGATATCCGTAGAGAATCCCGCCAGCTACGTTTTATATCCGGCGGCAACACCGGAAGGAGCCTATGTCATAGCGGATATATGGTATCCCGGAATGCTGGAAAACAGTGCAAAGACCGCGTCCTGTGCGAACTTTTTGCCGGAGGAGTGCCCGCAGAAGATCGGTTGCAGCTTCTGCACGGAGGATTACGATTACGTGGAAGATGCTGCTGCCGTAGAGCAGCTGTGGCAGGAATTTATACAGCTTTCCGGAAAAGTGACGTCAGATCCGATCCCGCCGGAAGAGATGGTGGAAGGTGTGGGATATTTTCAGTTTGTCTATGCAGACGGTGAGACAAGGACCTTTCGCTACGCGTCGGAAGAACAGGGATTATGGATAGGTGAGGACGAACGCTGCCTGGTGGACGGCCAGGCTTTCTATGACTGGCAGGAGCGTCTGATGGAAGCGGTGCAGAAGTAAGCACGGGAAAGAGAGGTGCGGAAATCTGCTCCATTCGCAGCAGATCCCACATCGGACAGGGGTATGCGAAGCAGTATGGTGAGGAACTGCGGCAGTATTGGGAAGCAACCAATGAGGTTTTTGTGTGGATCAGTGAACAGTATCGGAAACCGTTATATGTCACTTCGGATGTGACCATAGGAGATGGAAAGACAGTGATCTTGTTCCGGGGGACCGGCACTTCCATGACTACCGGGGAGACAGAGGAAATCCATAGAGACTGCGTGCTGGATTTTGAAATGCATGCGGAGGTATTGCGCTCGGAAGAAGAGCCGGAGCTGACAGTAAGTGACTGGAATCCGGAAGAAGAGGGACAACAGAATCAGATTTCTTACTTGACAGATAGGTCGGTAGAATGTAGACTATAATTACAAAGAGTCTATAAAACATCGACTATGCCTTGCCGGGGGGCAGGACAGGAGGGGCTTATGGGTGAGAATATCTACAGAATATTTGACGGTGTATGGAACTTAAGTCTGGTGGGAGGATACTGCGTGCTGCTGGTGATCCTCGCCAGACTTTTGTTGCAAAAAGCACCAAAATGGTGCTCCTATCTGTTATGGGGAATCGTGTTTGTGCGGTTGTGCTGTCCGATACTACCGGAGACAGGAATCAGTCTGATTCCGGACAAATTGCTGTCTGTGGGGACAGAGATGACGTCCGGGCAGCAGACAGTCGGTCCGGGCAGTCATGGTTATGCAGAGGCCAACGATACGAAGGACATCGGAGATGTCCTGCGGCGGGAGTACGATGCAGAGGAAGTACCGGACAGCCAGACGGCAGAAAAAACGATGGTTGTGGGAAATGACAATACTGTCATGAATGCTGACGGCACGCAGGATTTTTCCCTGGGAACTGCGAGAACAGAAAGTGGAGCTACGGTTGCAGAGGTAGCAGCCAGTGGAACAGATGCAGTGATTTCGGAAACATCTGCCGGAACGGGTACTGACGCCCGCGCATGGACATACCCGGTGTGGTTCCGTGTATTATCCATGGTATGGTTGGCGGGGATGCTTGGCTTCCTGGG
>ENA-OPRZ01000468-OPRZ01000468.1-human-gut-metagenome-genome-assembly--contig:-NODE-468-length-10864-cov-2.990378_pt1 | contig 10864 bp, 16 predicted proteins | sample MGYA00241803_ERZ501897 | MGnify/ENA primary metagenome ERZ501897 (study PRJEB25962, sample SAMEA2042397) | human gut metagenome | biome: human gut; feature: human-associated habitat; material: faeces...
CATATAAAAGCGTGACCGCCAAAGTAACTTGTCTGTTATCCTTGGCGGTTATAAGCTTTGAGGACGGCTCTATACGCACATATTTTAAGTTTGCAATAGTTTTTGTTTCTTCCTTCTGCCAAGAGTTGGCGGTACTAACTTCAATCAAGTCAGCCGAATGAATTAAAAGTTTTTTAGGAATTGGTTTCATTTTACCGTCACCCCTCTGTAAAGCAATCCTGTAGGCGCAAGATAGCCGGCTGCAAGAGGGCATAAGGTTAAAGCGCCGTTATCCGTATTGCCGGACGTATCAGCCGAATAGCTGAATTTGCCTAAAGATACGGAGTTATAAGACATATCGGTAAGGCTGTCAATACCGCCGTTATTGCTTATATAATCAGCATGAGCGCATATAGCCTTGCATACTCTTGTTTTTAAAGCTTCCGGTACGGTTTCAACAGTGTATCCGCTAAAAGCAATAGCATTGTCAACAATATCGACAGTACGGGAGAGGAGCATTTTAAGCTCCTCGTCCGAACCGTCAAATTTGCCTTTCCATTCGTCTTTATAAAAGTTAATCATCATGATTTTGTAACCGTTATGGTATAGGTTTTTTCAGCGGAGCCGTTGGTTACCTTTATCGTAACGATATTTTCGCCGCTTTCCCAAGTAGCGGAGCCGCCGTTACTAACAGCGGTATCGCCGACTTTTATTTCAACAGTCGCGTTTAAATCTGACGCCGTTGCCGTAATAGTGTTAGTAGCGTTGGCTGTAGACGTTGTATAACCGGTGACGTCCTTGTCAAAGGTTGGGGAGAGCGTCAGCGAACCTATTGACAAGCCGGACAGCGTTGCATCAGCGTCAGTAGCCGGGGAAGGAATTACAGCCGCGAATGCGTTTTCTTTGACGCATAAGTATGCTACTCGCATAGTTGCCTTGATTGCCACCATATCCTGCTCGGCAAGAGAAATAGGCTTACCGTCTGAATCAAGTGTGTTTTGCAATGTTGCTTCCTTAAGTATCTCAAATTCTATCCCTTGTTTAAGCCCGAACAGAGAATATTTCCACTCGCCGCCGATGATAATAGCTTTTTCCTTATCCCATGCGCCGTTGCGTACAAATTCAATAGGCTGTGAATAAAATTCCTTCTGGTTTGTTCCCTCTATAAACAGCGACGCGCCGTTGTTATCACGAAGCTTTCTGAGAGTGCCTTTCAGACCTATTGTAGCTGTAAATCCGTTGACATCAAAACCGTTTTCCTCAACCTTAGACATCAGGTCCGACACGTCGATATCAATTTTTTCAGTTGCGGCAATTGTATTGCCGGATGTTGAGATTTTTCCGAAAAGGGACGTTTCAAACGGTGAATTTGTTCCGAAAATGCAGGCTGAATCAATTGTTTTATAAAAAGCTTCTGAAATGCTTTCTCTAAGTTCGGAAAATACATTGATAGTTGTATCTTCAAGCTTTTCCTTAGTAACCGGAATAATAACGGCAAGCTTTTTAGCCACAAGCTTAGGATATATCCAAGTTGCGCCGGAGGTTTTAATACGTTCGCCCTCGCCAACCCAGTATGCGCCGGCTCCCGACGTCATAACGGGAACTTTCTTTTCATCCGTTTTCATTTCCTCTGCTTTTGACAAACGGATAATGCTTGACCCCCTTGCTACGTCTTTTATAATTTCTCCTGAAATCTCTTCCGGTATAAAGCCGGAAAGTTCGTCCTTTAAATAGCTCATAAATTAACCTCTTTTCTTATTTTCTTTTAACCTGTTCACTGCGTATAATATCAATGGCTTTAGCCGATGATGCGGGAGGAGTATTACCGCCGGTTCTTACGCCCGTTGTAATACTCGGCTCTGTCGGATTTGTAAATGCCGGATATTTCTTGACGATTTCATCTATAGCCTGTTCAGCCGTTACTTTATCCGTAATTTTGGTTTTCGCAAGAGCTATTACGTCGTTTAAAGCTTCAGCGGAAACGCCTTTTGACATTGCAGTAAATTTCAGTTCTGCAGCTGCTGCTCTTTCTTCAGCGGCTTGTTTTGCTTTTTCGGCTTTTCCGATTGCAGCCGCTTGCTTTTCGGCATCCGATTTCTGAGATTCCTGCCACTTGCGAAATTCCGCAAGCTCTTCGGCTGACGGCGTATTTTCTGATTTTGCAGGTTCGTTATTAGAGACTGTTTTAGGTTCCGTTGCCGCTGCATTAGATTTTGGATCACCTCCGCCGGATAAAGCCCCGGCAGGCTCCGGTGTAGTTGACGAATCGGATATCTGCTGAGTTCCGTTTGTATTAGCTTCTTCTGCCATAAAAAATTACCTCCAAAAAATATTCAAGCAGTTTTATGCCATGCTCAGGGCATGAAAAGAGCGCTCATAAAAGCGCTTAATCAATAGTTTCAAAGCTTACCGGAATCCACATATTCGGATTGAAGTTAAGCGTATAGTGGTAATTATCAACGTAATTATCCGTAACATCTTCGACAGTATAAGTAACGTTATCTGATAGCCCTATAAAATGCTTTTTATATGCGCCGTTTTCATCTTCAACTATTATTTCAAGCTGATTTTCTGCGGTATCCGCATTTAAGGACATTTTTCCTGTCATCTGAAAAAGTACATCGCCCTGAATGCAGTTAATAACGGTTATTTGCCTAATTGTGTTAAAGTTATCAGCTTGCTTTGAAATATTGTACGATACTCTTTCAGACTGTCTTTGACATCCGACAGACAATGCCGACATCAACGCCAGCCCTATTACGGCTGCAAGTATTTTCTTTGATTTTCTTTTCATAATTCTACCTCTTTCTTTTTTGGGATATAAAAATAACACCTCTTACGAGATGTTTATTAACCTATTAAATTCAGGTATAAGTTAGATATGAGAAAACCGCCTTGTTATCGGCGGTTAGTCAATTATAATTTGCGGCGTTCCTATAAACAGCGATGGTTTTGTGCCGCATTTTTCAGCAGTGTAATCAAAGTTATCATTTATACATTTATTAACTAATTCACAAAAATCGCTGTAATCTTTTTCACTCAATATGTCCGCTTCGGGCGGAACGTTACAATAATATTTAAAATGTTCTTCAAATTTACTGCACGGAACATTCCAGTCAATTTCTTTTTTCATTGAACTGCCTCCTTTAACTTATTTTCAAAATAGTTAAGAGCATTCGGAAAATGCTTCTTCATTTCATTATAACGTATTGCATCAAATTGCGCTTCAAACATATGCGCAAAAGCTTCAGACGTAATAGCATATTCGTCAGACTGCCAATAGGACTGTTCATGATACCCACAGCCTTTTATGTTTCCTTTGGTAATACCATCAAATAAATCTGAAACTGCTGAATGCCTACGAATATTGTTTAGCTCGCTTGAAATTTTAGAATCAACTTTATCAAAAGTTTTTAGACCGTATTGATAAGCAGTTTTTTTACGGTATTCCATTACGTCAGAAAATAAAAGCTCTCTAAAACTGCTGTCTTTTGAAATACTGCCGGCCATATCGTCAATTAAATGACCGTGCTCATGAAAATATGTTACACATTTTCCACGCTTATTATGTAAATCTGAGTCATAATGCATTGTTATTTTCTTTGATAATGTGTCGTAATATGCTGTACCTTCAAAACTTGCGTTTATTACAGAATTTTCAGGTACAAATTTAGTAAATGCTTTTTTTGCGTATTCAGACCCGTGAGAAAATTTATTTTTAACGGTTGAATAATATTCTTTACTTACGCGTTTATCCTTTTGCAAACGATTTTTGAATATGCCTAAATCAGATTGCTTTTCCGCTTTCAGTATATCATTATTTTTAGCGGAAGTCAACGCTTTTCTTGTCTTCCCCGCAACTGTTTTATTATACCCGACAACCGCCGTTCTGTCCGCCTTATAACTCAGCCCGTTATCGGCGCAATACTTTTTCAAAGTCTGCTGTCTCCGCTGAAGAATGGCGGAAGCTCTTTTCAGACCCTCGGTATCGCCTACGGCTTCAAGAGCGGTGCATTCGCGTTTTGATTTTCTTACGCGTCTTTCAAGCTCCCTCTGGCCTTGCACTTTCATATATTGCTCGTAATTTTCTTTTTCTTCAGTCGGAAAATATGTCTGATATGAAACACCCGGTATAAACGGATATATATGATGCCCACAGTTAATGCCAAGAAGTCCGTCAGGCTCTCCGTATGAGCTGTCAGACCATGCATAATAACGGATTTTTCTGCCGTGTAAATCTGTGGTATACCCGCCGCCTCCTGATAGGTTGAATATTTTTCCCTGATCCTTTGCGCATTTTGGGCGCGCCCCTGAATGTCTTGATACTTCTACAAGATTCAGTCCGTATGCTTCCATGCGGTCAAACTGCGCCTGATTCGCTGTGTTGGAAACGGTAGTGCGGATATCCATGTTTATATAAGCTTCAGGAGACCATTCTCTTCCAAGCTTATCGACAAAAGCTGGAATGCCTTTTTCGGACATATCTTTGATACACTGCCGCATAGCCGCCTGACGGCTTTCTGCACCTGTAACCGCTTTTCCCGCAGCTTTGTTGAGCATATCGACGAATGATTGCTTTTCAGCCAATTCGGCGGTATCGTTTATAATTTTCTGCGCTGCTGATTTAGCTTTAAACCGCATAACCGTATTTACCATATTTAAAGATTGCCGAGCCTGTTTATTATACGAAGTCAGAGCTTTTGACATAGTTTTTTCAATCGGAACTGCTGAATCGTTGATAATACCGTCCTTAACAAGCTGTTGAAAATCCGTTTCTAATTCTCCTATAGCGGTTAGTGCAGCTGTTTCAAGTACCTCTGTAAGCATATCAGGAGCAATACCGGCGTATTCGGCAATGGTTTTTATATTAGCCTTGTCAAGCGCTCCAAGCCGCGCAAGCATTTGTATTTTCCACTGCGCTGTAGAACTGCCGACATTTCCGCTTTTTAAATAATCCGCAATATTGGCGATTAAATCAGTTTCAAGCCCAGTATATAAATTACTCAGCCCTCGGCTCAGATTCATTATCTCCAGCTTCGTCATCCTTTTCACCGCCGTTCATAAAATCATCAACCGATAAACCGGTTACCGATTGTTCTTTATTTATGCGGTCAAGTTCTTTGCGCGCTGTTTCCTCGTCGCATTTTTGAACGTCCATAATAGCTTTAAGCTTCGATTTCAAACCTGCCTGCGTAAGCTTTACGTTGTTGTCGATGAGGGTATTATCGTCTATTATGATATTATCCTGCCATCCGACAGTCACGGTATATTCTTTCACGGGTATAAGCTTTAAGGCTGTGCCTATGGCGATAAGGCTATGTATTAGCTGCTCGATAGTTTCTGATAGTAAGTTTTTATTGCTTTTTATTGTCCTTGCTGTCTTGCTGTCCTGTGATATAACTTCCGTGGCTGTCTTTACCCCTTGTACCGCATCAAAAGAAAGAGAGCCGGCAGATAAACCTATTTGAAAACAGAGAATGTTCAGCAAAGCATTAATCGCCGAAACATGTTCGTCAATTCTTAATTCAATTGTGTTATCAATTATTTTCAGCGCGTCATTTTCTCCGGTATCAAGAGCTACAAACGCCTCGTCATCCGCGTCAAAATATCTGCACATTTCTCCGCTTAAAGTGTCTACTACAGTTTTTACACATTTAGCCGGAACAATTATTCGTTTTTTGCCTAATATGAATTCTCTTGAAAAGCTGTCAAAAGCTATGTCGAGCGCCTCCAGAGTATCGACGGCGTTTGCGAAAACAGACAAGCCGAGCGGGGAATCCGTTTCAATATTATTAGATGTACAGGGCTTAAAGTAACTGAACATAGGAGCGTTAATTCCGCTATATATTACACTTTCCGCAAGTTTAGGAAACATTTCAGAAACAGCGCATTTTGTTCCGAGACTGTCTTTAATACCGCTTTTAAAAGCTTCGTTGTTTACTGTTGTGAAACCGTTGGTTATGCTGTGGTGTTCAAGCAACGTATAATAATTCCCGTTTTTGTATGACGTTGTTCGGAATATGCATTCGTTTATTGTATCGCCGATCCAGCCGGTAGGAAGGAAATTAACCGCCTGAACATAATCAACGGCAGGTCTTGAATTATCCGCATAAACCTTTAAAGCACATCCTCCCATGGCGTAGGCGTAGGACAAGATTTCGGGAAACTTACGCCAAAATCCGGTTTTGTTAAGCGTTTCGGTTATGTAATCCTGATAGGTTTCGTTATCAATAGTTATTTCGATTTGTTCTGAAAAGGTCATAGCTGAAAATTCATCGCAGATTACTTTGGCCGTATTTAAAAGTTTCCTATTTCTGTTTCCCTTAGCATATAAACCGGAGGCTTTTGTACGCTTCCAGTTGGGATAATTCTGAAATATTTTTTTATAATACTCCATGCTATTGTAATTTTCATTTAAATTTAGAAGCTCCATTTCTGGAAATGCTTGCTTGGCGTCCTGTAATATATTCATTTAAGGCCTCCTATCTCTATGATATCATTCATTAACGGCTCGATGCTGTACTCAAACGCGTCGAGACTGTCAATATTATAATTGCCGTCATCGAGACGAACATCTTTAAGCTGCTTGCTGTCCCAGACTGCCGACTGCATAGCCTTTATAAAATGCTTGCAGTTTTTTGCAACTATAAATCTGCCTTGTGACATTATTTGATTGGTAAACCTTATTCTCCCCAGTACTTCGGTTTTGCGGGCGTTATGCGGATTTATAGGGACTTTGTTTTTTATCAATGCAGTTTTAACTCCTCGTATCAGCGTTGTTTCGGCGCTGTCAAAATAAATATCGTATACGTTATATTTTCTCTGGCACTTGCGAATAAAGGTTATAATGTCGTTTTCAAGCTGTGTTGGCGTTATTATCTCCTTGCGATAATACTCTTCGAGTACAGCGACTTTTTTAAGTCCCTTTGTAAATCCGCTGCATATACCCGCATGAGCTGAGCCGTTGCCGCCGAAGTCAAATCCGATTGTACAGTACATAATATCATCCGGCGCACTATCAATAAGATAATCTTTTGTATTATCCGCAAACTGCTTATATATAACGCCCTCTGCCGATACCCACAAGCCTTTTATATATCTATCATGGAATACTCCGGTAAATTGCTGTTCAGCAGCTTCGAGCTGGGCAGGGGACAGGATTGGATTGTCAGACATTAAAAAATGCAAATGTAAAGCGTTTCGCTCTTTTGCCTTTTGAATCCACTCTGTATAAAACCAATGAAATTGATTATCAGGATTGCAGTTGAACCACAGTTTTGCTTTATCAACCGACAAGGTACGTGTTATAGCCTGTTCAACAAACGAGCGCGGCATTAGCGCTACCTCATCAAAAAATACGCCGCTTAGAGTAATACCTTGAATAAGCATGTATGATGATTCATCTTTGCCTCCAAAAATATAAAAATAATTTTTGTGACCTGCGCCCTCTATTGTCAGCAGATTGACCGATCTGGTATATGTAACCTTAAAGCGTGAGGTAATATCAACTATAGATTGGAGCGGCATTATAATATTTCTTTCCGCTGATCTTACCGTTTTTCCGCAAATGCCGAACGTTGCCCCATCAAAGCGTTTCATCGACCACAAAACAAATGACGTTATCATGCATATTGTTTTACCCGAACGTACTGCGCCATCGCAGATAATAGCCTTGTAATCGTCTTTATAGCACCATTTGAATATTTGTTTTTGTTTTTTGGAAAGTTTATGAAATGTCATTCGGTATCGTCCTCCAAGGCTTTATACAGCATGGGTTCTTCCGAATTTCTCGGCTCGCACTCAGTAGCTTTTTCTTTCAATTTTAATTCCTTACGTTTAAGAGCGAGCGTTTCGCGCTGTACAGATTCCCCTGTTAGATCAAGCAACATATCAACTGCTTTTAAGTTCCGTGCGATCAAAGCTTCATTTGTTAGCATGTCAATAAGCTCATCATAAAGATCAGGGTTTTCCTTAAATTTTTTTCTAATCGCACTCTTAAAACTTCTTGAAATTCCAGATGCCTTACCACCCTTTGACTGGATTTCTCTTTGTTCGCTCTTTGTTCGTTTAGACAAAGGTATCAGGTTGTTATCATTCAATTTCACCACCTCACGTTTATAATTTTGCATAAGAAAACCGCGCTCACCGAGGGCGGTTAAATTCATTTTGCCTTATCATTTCTTTTATCTGATTTACAGTAAACATTTTTTACACCTAAAAATATGATAACTATGATAACATAGAAACATAGTGGCATTTAATATCCATAAAAATTATAGACGGCTGAAAAGCTTCAACCGTCTATTTATATCATTCCTTATTATAATTATAGCACACCCTAAAACGAACATTCCGAACATTCCGAACATTTTAACAATATTTTTTTAAAAATCTTTGTACCTGGATTCTAATAGAATCTCCGGTAGAGCCGTCCTTAAACTTATCGGCGACATTTTCCCAAGTCGGTTTTTCACAGGATTCATCAAGATCATCTATGTAGTAAATCTCAATAGCTTTTCTGACTTTGGAATCTTCAATTGACTTTACAAAATCTTCGACCGCTTTAAGTTGCGCTTTTAAATCCGATTTCTTATATAACAAGCTTTCATCTGCAACGCCCTCTATATGCCGTATGCCTTTTATGTACGGATGATTCTTCATAGAGCCTTGTACACTATCTTCCACAGTTTTACTGCATGTTGTGGCATTAATATCGTCAAATTCCAGTTTTAGCATACGGTATTGTTTTAATAAATTTTTTGTCACGCCCTTACCTCCTCGATCCTAAAAATATCAAGCCTTTTACCCGCTCTGATTATGTACCTTCTGGCGGCTCTTGCGGAATCGAACTCCAAGTACCCGTTATCGAGCGTTCCGAGGTAACGGCTGGTCAGCTTATTAAATACGCGGTATTTTTTAATCATATCAGTCTCCTTGACCTAAAGTTATATTTTATATCGTCTATTCTGTCAAAGTTACTGGACTGTCCCGGTCTGCCCTGCGGCAGTTTCGCCGCATGCAAAGCTTTTGTCTCTTCCTTTGTCGCTAATCCGTTAAAATGACAATCGTCCTCATAAGGGCATCTGCCGTTTAAGCAATCGTAAGGCGGATTGCATTTCGGTTTACAATACATCGTTAAATTTAATGTACTCCACAACCGACCCGATAAACTGGGAATTTGGCGGTTGTGATTTCCTGGAATCCCATCTCCCGAAGATGTCTTCCAAGGTTTTCGAATCGGCGCAGTCAAACGCTCTTACAATAGCATGCCTTATTGCCCTTTCAACCCTTGACGGAGTTGTGTCAAACTCCGCCGCTATTTCCGGATACAACCTTTTTGTTATTGCGTACAGATAAGTTTCATCATTAGCGACCATCAAAATTGCTTTCTTCAAGTATTCATAACCCTTAAAACTAAACGACATTCCCATACGTTTAAATATTTCATATATCTGCTTTTCACTGATATTCATTACTCTTTCCTCCTGAAATTTCCTCAATGCTTAAATTCGTGATATCCGCGCTTACATCACAAACATCCATTAAAACGCTTTTAACCAACGACTTCATATCCTCCGGTTTGTCCGTTTCAGCCGTAAGCTGAATCTGCGCCGTTGCCCTGACTATGTAGGTTTTCATTTCATTCGCTCCAATCTATTCAAACTACCATCCTCGTTATAAGCTGAAACATTCGGCTTTTTCGGTATCTGCTTTTCGATCGCCTCGGCAGCATACTTTAAGATTTCTTCTTTACTCATTTTCTTCTCCTTCCAACAGTTCGGGGTTGTCAAATTTGTTGCCTACTAATTCAACGAAATAACAATGATTGGATTTATACACACCCTGTTTTTTATTGCCTCTATAAGTGTATATTTTTCCAATTGCTATCCTAACATCTTTTTCATATCTGTAATTTCGGAACAATTCTACCATGTGAAATCCACAATCACCCCACTCTATAAGCATTGTCTTCGTGTTTTTTACATCAACTAATTTGCCTTTATGTCTTACCTTATCATAAAAATAAAACTCAACAATATCCCCCTCAAAAATCTTCTCGCCGTTTTTATCCTTCATGCCCGTATACTGTCCGACTGTATCTTCCTGCACCCGAACTACATTCAAGTCATCGTCCGACAGCCAAATGCCGTCTCCGTCACGTATGTATATTTCGCTGTCATAAATCCACTTGCCGTTATACCGCTTACCTCTAAATAAAATTTCTCTCATGATCGTTTCCTTTCTCTTTTCCACGCTTCATAATCGTCTTTGTCCTCATTAGTCAGTATGCGGAATCCTTTCAATTCGTCATCTGTTTCTTTTTCGATGCAAGATATAAATGTTTCTACAAATTCAAAAACAGTACAGTCTCCATAATGCTTTTCCAGTAAACTTTCAGCCTCTTGCTTCTCTCTCAAAGCTTCTGTGGCCGTCAGCAGATCGTAGCTGTCGTCTATATGCTCATTGCTTAAACGTTGTATAGTTAAAATAGCTTTTTCTATATCGTTCATGGGTTACCTCCAACCTTTTCCTTTTCATAATTAGCGCATTTAAACAAGCTTTCAGCAAAATTCAAACCCGCTTGAATACCGTCGTAATATTTTTTGAGTCCATATAAATCACGGTCGTAATCATACTCCTTTCGACGACGATAAGCTTCAATCGCTTCTAACGCTTTGTCAGTATCAATATTTTTTGCCTTATACATAGATTACCTCCTAATTTTTTATCCTCCCTGACTTTCATTAACAGCCGAATAGCTGTCGTTCGTTATTTCAATCTCCGTTCTTGGATTTTTCTTATCCACCTTGCCGCACAGTTTCAGGTCAATGTTGCTGAAGCTGTCGTCGGCAATAATACCCGCCTTTACAAGTCCGTCCAGTAT
>ENA-OPRZ01000481-OPRZ01000481.1-human-gut-metagenome-genome-assembly--contig:-NODE-481-length-10685-cov-2.440546_pt1 | contig 10685 bp, 8 predicted proteins | sample MGYA00241803_ERZ501897 | MGnify/ENA primary metagenome ERZ501897 (study PRJEB25962, sample SAMEA2042397) | human gut metagenome | biome: human gut; feature: human-associated habitat; material: faeces...
AAGGGCGACCCGCTGCGGCTAACCGCCGCTTAAGGAATCCGGCATACGGTTCTCGAAACCGTCCAGATTGACTAACTTCAGGGCATATTTAATTTTATCATTAATATAAGATTTACTTTTACCGCTGATCTTTAATCCGAAAGCAATGTTCTCCGCAATGGTCATATGAGGGAAAAGAGCATACTTCTGGAATACGGTATTTAAATTGCGCTTATTGGGTGGAAGGTTAGTGATATCCCGGCCTTCGAAAATGACCTGACCTTTATCAGGGGTTTCGAAACCGCCCAAGATACGGAGGGTTGTAGTCTTTCCGCAGCCACTGGGGCCCAACAGAGTCAGAAACTCGTTCTCGCGGATGTACAGATTGAGATCATCCAGAACCATCTGATTGTCAAATGATTTTGAGATGTTCACTAAATTGACTAAAGCATTTTTCATCAATTTTTTCCTTCCTGATGTAAAAAATCCTGCAAAAAATCCTCGAAAAACCTAAATGAAAATTTTTTGCAAGTCGAATTAATATTATACGTAAATACACGGAAAGTCAATGTGAAGTTTTGCAATTTCTGGCCTAATTTACATAAACTTTACCCTGTGGAAAAAACAGGAGTATTTTTCGGCAATTTTGCAGAAAAAATGTTTCACAATTTTCAGAATTGTGCTATATTTATAAACATAAAAAAAGACATAGAACGCTAAGGAGGATCCGGTCATGAGCAAGGAAAAATATGTTGCCTACATTTCCAGTTACACACAGGGGGACAGTCATGGCATCAGAATATATGATGTGGATATGAAAAACGGCCGTTTCAAGGAGAAAGATAAGGTAGAGATCACGAACTCTTCCTATCTGACCATTTCCCACAACGGAAAGTTTCTTTATTCTATAACGGATTTTGGTGTGGAGGCTTATACCATCCAGCCGGACGGAGATCTGGAGCTGATCAACTTTGCACCAATCAATGGTATGAGAGGCTGCTATGTTTCTACGGATTATACGGATCAGTATCTGTTTGTAGCCGGTTATCATGACGGTAAGCTGACAGTACTCAGACTGAAAGAGGACGGTTCCATCGGCGAAATCACTGATGAAATCTACCACAAGGGTCTGGGCAGTATGGCAGAGCGGAATTTCCGTCCCCATATCAACTGTGCCCGCATGACACATGATAATAAGTATCTTCTGGTGGCAGATCAGGGTATGGATCATGTCAATGTATATCGTTTTGATGTGGAGAAGGGCAAGGTAAAGCTGGAGGATATCATCCGCAGTGAGATGGAATCCGCACCCCGTCATATCAAGATTTCCGAGGATGGCAGGTATATTTACATTCTCCATGAATTAAAGTGTTATATTGATGTATACGAATATGCGGACAACAATAACGACCCTACCTTTGAGAAGATCCAGACGGTAGAGCTGATCAAGCTGACCAGAGGCAACACCAACAGTGCCAGCGCCTTCAGTTTTTCATTGGATTACAATTATCTGCTCAGTTCCATTGCAGGGGATAATTCTGTTATCGTATTTGATGTAGACAAGAAGACAGGACTTTTGAAGAAGAACTTCCTGCTGCCGATCAGCGGTGAGTATCCCAAGGATGCAGAGTTCTTCCCGGACAATAAGTTTCTGGTGTCTTTGAATCATGAAAGTAATACGATGACCTTCTTCCATATTGATCTGGAGCATGGAACGATGATCATGAATGGACCGGCAATGAAGGTCAATATGCCCAACTGTATTTTGTTCCATAAGTTGGGGTAGGTATTATTTTAGTAATAACCCCCCGCAGCCTCGGCTGGGGTAAGAAACGCGGCACGCTTTCGCTCTGTCGCAGAGCGTAACGGCACATAAGCGGTCAGAATACGCCCGCTAAGTGCTGACGTCTGCTTACGGCCTGCTTATTCTTACACCCATCCGGGGCTGCTTGCTTATTTTAATAACCTTGTGATATGAGATGGGATTTGGTAAAATAAGAACATATAGAAATTGGGAGGTAGGAGTATGGCACAGATCAGACCATTTAGGGCATATCGTCCCTGTCAGGGGATGGAGAAAAGGATTGCGGCGCTTCCTTATGATGTATATAACAGGGAGGAAGCGTGTGAAGTGGTGAAGAAGAATCCGGACTCTTTTCTGGCGGTTGATCGGGCGGAGACGCAGTTTGGCGAGGAAGTAGACACATATGCGGACTGTGTGTATGAGAAAGCGGATCAGCTGCTTCGGGAGAAAATTCAGGAAGGAAAATTTGTACAGGATCCGACGCCATGTTTCTATCTGTATGAACTGACCATGGACGGGAACAGCCAGACCGGTGTAGTGGCTTGTGCCTCTATTGACGATTACCGGAACAATGTGATCAAAAAGCATGAAAATACCAGAGCGGATAAGGAGGAAGACCGTATCCGCCATGTAGATACCTGCAGTATGCAGACGGGGCCCATTTTCCTGGCATATCGGGCGAAAGAGGAACTGCAGAACAAGATCGGAGAGATCAAAACACAGACACCGGTATACGATTTTGTCAGTGAGGACGGCATCGAACATCGTGTGTGGGTGATTTCGGAGGCTGCGGATGTGGCAATGATTGAAGAGGCGTTTGCAAAGATCCCGGCTATTTATATTGCGGACGGTCATCATCGTTGTGCCTCAGCGGTAAAGGTGGGATTAAAGCGCAGAGAGCAGCATCCGGATTATACGGGAGAAGAGGAATTCAATTATTTCCTGTCGGTGATTTTCCCAGATGAAGAACTGCAGATCCTGGATTATAACCGGGTGGTGAAGGATTTAAACGGTATGGATGTCGATGCGTTCCTGGCAGCCATCGAAGAACATTTTATGATAGAGAAAAAAGGACGTATTCCTTACCGGCCGGAGAAAAAAGGAGCTTTCGGTATGTTCCTCGAAGATGAGTGGTACTGTCTTACAGCGAAGAAGGAGATTCGGAGCGAAGATGCTGTGGAAGGACTGGATGTATCTCTTTTACAAAATTACCTGTTGAATCCTGTTCTGGGAATCGAAGATCCAAAGACCGATAAGCGGATCGATTTTGTGGGAGGTATCCGGGGACTTGCGGAACTGGAGCGGAGAGTACATACCGATATGAAGGTGGCATTTTCCATGTATCCTACTTCCATAGGGGAACTTTTTGCAGTGGCGGATGCGGGACGTCTGATGCCTCCGAAGTCCACCTGGTTCGAGCCGAAGCTGCGCAGCGGTCTGTTTCTGCATGAGATAGAGCGGTAATACCTACGACCGGATAAGCAAAATAGTGACAGAATAGAATGCAGCAGACTACACGCCGCAGAAAAGAGGGAATATGACAAACAAACTTTATAAACTGATGAACTGGGCAAAGATAGAAGAAATCACTTATTCTGAATGTGATAATCCCCATGAACTGTTAGGACCTCATAAGCAGGGAAGTAAAATGCTGGTACAGGCATTCTTCCCGGGAGCAGAAAAGGTGACGATCCACTGGAAGAAGACAGGACAGGTAGGCGAAGCTTTTCTGGCAGATGTCCCTATGGAACTGGCAGATGAGGAGGGCTATTTTGCCGCACTGGTAAATGCGGGAAAAATGGCACCCTATGAATATGTAGTGGAATATGGAAAGACAGAAGAGCGTGAAGCCCACAGAATGATCTGCGGCGATGCTTACCGGCATGTTCCCCAGATCACGAAGGAAGATATGGATCGTTTTGCAGTCGGTGTTCATTACACCATTTATGAAAAACTGGGCGCACATCCCATGGAACTGGACGGAGAGAGTGGAACCTATTTTGCCGTCTGGGCACCGAACGCCATGCGCATCAGTGTAGTGGGGGATTTCAACGGATGGGACGGACGAATCCACCAGATGAGACGCCTGGGAGATTCCGGTATTTTCGAATTGTTCATTCCCGGCGCAGAAGCAGGAGACTGCTATAAATATGAATTGAAGATCAAAGGTGGACTGACTTATCTGAAAGCAGACCCTTACGGCAACGCCGCGCAGAAGAGACCGGAGACAGCTTCCGTCATCGCTGACCTGCGAGATTTTTCGTGGGATGACAGCGAATTCTTGAAAAAAAGGGAAAGCTACCAGTGCGGAAATGCTCCGGTCAGTGTGTATGAAATGTATCTGGGAAGCTTTGTGACGCCGGACGAGGGACAGGATTATGCGAACTATCGTGAGATCGCTCCGAAGGTCATTGACTATGTAAAAAAAATGGGATACACCCATGTGGAACTGATGCCGGTTATGGAACATCCTCTGGATGCTTCCTGGGGCTATCAGGTGATCGGTTATTATGCCCCTACCGCCAGATACGGTACACCGGAGGACTTTATGTTCTTCGTGAATGAACTGCATAAGGCGGGAATCGGCGTGATCCTTGACTGGGTACCGGCACATTTTCCCAGAGATACTTACGGTTTGTCCGGCTTTGACGGCACCTGTCTCTATGAGCATCAGGATCCCAGGCAGGGAAGCCATCCTCACTGGGGAACGCTGATCTACAACTACGGCCGTCCCCAGGTATCCAATTACCTGATCGCCAATGCTTTATTCTGGGTGGAAAAATATCATGCAGACGGTATCCGGATGGATGCGGTAGCCAGTATGCTTTATCTGGACTACGGCAAACAGGACGGGGAATGGATTCCCAATATGTACGGTGGTAATGAGAATCTGGAAGCCATCGAGCTGATCAAACACTTTAATTCAATCCTCAAAAAGAGAGATCCCGGGGTATTGTCCATTGCAGAGGAAAGCACGGCATTTCCCATGATCACCGGATCACTGGATGAAGGCGGACTGGGATTTGACCTGAAGTGGAACATGGGCTTCATGAATGACTATCTGGATTATATCAAATACGATCCCTATTTCCGCAGCCACCACCACGGAGAGCTTACTTTCAGCATGATCTATGCCTACAGTGAGAAGTTCATGCTGGTATTTTCCCATGATGAAGTGGTACACGGCAAGGGAACTCTGCTTGGTAAAATGCCTGGAGACAGGGCACAGAAGCTTGCTAATTTACGTCTGACTTACGGTTATATGATGACCCATCCCGGCAAGAAGCTTCTCTTCATGGGACAGGATCTGGCGGAAGAGAAAGAATGGAACGAAATGCGTCAGGTAGAGTGGCAGCTGGAGGAACAGAAGGAAAATGCCGGTGTCCAGAAACTGGTGAAGGATCTGAATGTACTTTACAGAGAGAATAAGGCATTGTATGAATGCGATGATCAGGCCAAAGGCTTCCAGTGGATGAACGAGATCTCTGCCAATGAATGCTATGTAAGCTTTGTGCGTAAGGGAGAAGAGGCAGAGGAACTGCTTCTGGTCGTAGCAAACTTCTCCGGAGTACCCAGAGAGATCACCACAGGTGTGCCTTACGAGGGAAAATACAAGGAGATCCTGAACACGGATGCTGTGCAATATGGCGGTACCGGTGTGGTCAATGACCGTGTGAAACGTGCGGAGGACGTGGAATGGGATGACAAAAAGCAGTCCGTTACCGTGAAAATGGCTCCCCTTTCCTTAAGCATTCTGCAGTTTATTCCTTATACCGAGGCAGAACTGGAAAAAGTGATCGAGAAACGTATCCGCAAGAATACACCGATCCGCAAGACCGCAGGCAAGACTACAAAAAGAAAACAGGAGAAATAAGGCAACATGGATCTGACAGATAACGTAATTGAAGAGGTGCAGAAAAAAGAAGGACTGATCGCATCTTTCCTGGATACCCTGCCGGAAAAGGCACTGAATCTTGGCATCCGGATCGGACTGGCACTGGTATTCTTTTTCATTGGAATGCAGCTGATCAGGCTGATCCGCAAGATCATCCGTAAATCTATGAACCGGGCGGGAGCAGAGATCGGTGTGATCCAGTTCGTGGACTCTTTTGTAAAAGCTTCTTTATATATAATACTGATCCTGACACTGGCGTCCTCCTTCGGCGTGGACGCAGCCAGCATTGTTGCGTTGCTGGGATCGGCCGGCGTGGCCATCGGTCTGGCAGTGCAGGGAAGTCTGTCTAATCTGGCGGGCGGTGTGCTGATTTTATTATTGAAGCCGTTTAAGGTGGGAGATTACATTGTGGAAGGCTCCTCCGGTAAGGAAGGTACAGTAAAAGAGATCCAGATCTTCTATACAAAGCTGTTAACCTATGATAATCAGACGATTATTCTTCCAAACGGCAATCTGGCAAATAACACCATTGTGAATGTCACTGCTGCCGAATCCAGGCGATGTGATGTGAAGGTGTCTATTGCTTACAGCGCAGATATTAAGAAGGCAAAGGAAGTTCTGACAAAGGTTCTCTCTGAAGATCCCGATACTATAAAGGAAAGAGAGCATTTTGTATTTGTAGATGAACTGGCAGACTCCGGAATCAACCTATGTGTACGCTGCTGGTTCAAAAATGAGGATTTCTGGCAGGGAAAATGGCGTATTACCGAACAGTGTAAGTATGCACTTGATAAAGCAGAAATTGAAATACCGTTCCCGCAGATGGATGTGCATATGCGTTAATTAAAAATAGATATTGAATTTTACAGACTATAATGATAATATTACCGTTGTGATTCAATGTTTTAATATTTACATTTTTAGGAGGAAAAAATTATGAAAAAGTTTCTGGCACTTGCACTTGCATCTGTCATGGCTGTTTCTCTGGTAGCATGCGGCAGCACCAATGCTGACACCAATGCAGAATCCAGTGCGGCAGCTACCACCACTGCAACAACTGCAGAGAGCAGCAGTGAAGAACCCGGTCTGAAGATCGCTATCGTATCCAGCCCCTCCGGCGTGGATGACGGTTCCTTCAATCAGGACAACTACAACGGTGTTCTGAAGTTCATTGAGGAGAATCCGAATGCAACCGTAACCCCCATCCGTGAGGAGACCGGTGACAGCGCAGCAGCTGTTCAGGCTGTAGCTGATGTTGTAGCTGATTATGATGTTATTGTATGCTGTGGTTTCCAGTTTGCAGGTATCGGCAATCTGGCACAGGAGAATCCGGATACCAAGTTCATCCTGATCGATTCCTGGCCTACCGTTGATGGTACCGAAGTAACCGCAGATCAGGTGATCGACAACGTATACGCTGCTTACTATGCTGAGCAGGAGAGTGGTTTCTATGCAGGTATGGCTGCAGCTCTGTCTACCACCACAGGTAAGGTAGCAGTAGTAAACGGTATTGCATATCCTTCCAACGTGAACTACCAGTATGGCTTCGAGTGCGGTGTTAAGTATGTGAACGGTACCGAAGGCATGAACGTAGAAGTAGTAGAGCTTCCTTCTTACGCAGGTACCGATGTTACCGGCGCTAACGTAGGCGGTAACTATGTTGGTAACTTCTCCGATGAAGCTACCGGTAAGGTACTGGGTAATGCTCTGATCGCTGAAGGCGTGGACATCCTGTTCGTAGCAGCAGGTGGTTCCGGTAACGGTGTATTCACCGCTGCAAAGGAAGCTGAAGGCGTTAAGGTGATCGGTTGTGATGTTGACCAGTATGATGACGGTGCAAACGGTGACAGCAATATCGTTCTGACCAGTGGCCTGAAGGTAATGCATGATACTGTTTACAACGTACTGAACGAAGTAAAAGACGGTTCCTTCAAAGGTGCTAATGTGACTCTGACCGCAGCAGATGATGCTACCGGTTTCGTAAGTGAGGAAGGCAGATGCCAGCTCACCGCAGAGGCTATTGAGAAGATCAATGCAGCACAGGCTCTGTTAAAGGAAGGCAAGATCGTTCCTGCGGCAAACTTTAACGGTGTAACTCCGGAGACCTTTACCTGGTAGGAAGAATGGATTCACAAGAAGGTGATGGTGAGGAACTGTCACCTTCTTCTTGTTTAAACTGCTGTTTAGGCAGGAAAATGTACAGAAATGAGGATGAACATGTCGGAATATATTGTTGAGATGAAACACATCACCAAACGTTTTCCCGGGATCGTAGCCAATGACGATGTGACGATCCAGATCAAAAAGGGAGAGATCTTTGCCCTTCTGGGAGAAAATGGTGCAGGAAAATCCACCTTGATGAGTATGCTGTTCGGAATGTACGAACCGGATGAAGGAGAGATCTATATCCGGGGTGAAAAGGTGAAGCTGGAATCTCCCAATCATGCCACCAAATTAAACATCGGTATGGTACACCAGCATTTCAAACTGGTATCCAACTACACCATTGCTGAGAATATCGTAATGGGTATGGAGCCGGTGAAGAAGGTGCTGGGATGTATTCTGGTAGTGGATATGAAGAAGGCCAATCAGGATATCCGGAACCTTTCGGAAAAATACGGACTGGCAGTGAACCCCACCGATGTGATCAGCGACATTAATGTCTCTACACAGCAGAGAGTAGAGATCTTAAAGATGCTTTACAGAGAAGCGGAGATCCTCATTTTTGATGAACCCACAGCGGTTCTGACACCGCAGGAGATCGATTTCCTGTTGGATATTATCAAATCTCTGCGGGATGACGGCAAGACTATCATCCTGATCACACATAAACTGGAAGAAATCAAACGGATCGCGGACAGATGTGCCATCCTGAACCACGGACGTCTGATGGATGTCATGGATGTGGCTACCACGTCCACCAAAGTTATGGCCAACAAAATGGTAGGCCGTGAAGTGAATTTTGAGACAGAAAAAGAGCCTGCAAAACCGGGTAAGACCATACTCAGTATCGAGAAACTGAATGTTTACAATAAACAGGATTTCCAGGTGGTAAAGGATGTATCTCTGGAGGTACATTCCGGTGAGATCGTTGCGATCGCAGGTGTGGCAGGCAACGGACAGGTAGAAATCGCAGATGCTATTGCGGGACTGGTACCGGTGCGTTCCGGCAAGATCCTGTTAAACGGCAGAGATATTACGAACCTGTCTATCAGAGAACGAACGACCGAAGGAATTTCCTATATTCCCGAGGATAGACAGAATTACGGACTGGTCATGGATTTTACCCTTTCGGAGAATCTGGCGCTTCGTAATTATTACAAAGAGCCGTTCTGTCATAAGGGAGTACTGGATCAGAAGATTTTTGAAGACAACAGTGAAAAACTGATAGAAAAATACGATATCCGAAGCGGCCAGGGCAGCAAGACAGTGGTACGTTCCATGAGTGGTGGTAATCAGCAGAAAGCCATTATTGCCAGAGAAGTGGAACAGGATTCCCCCCTGATGATCTTTGTGCAGCCCACCCGTGGACTGGATATCGGTGCCATAGAGAATATCCACAAGCAGATCATTGCAGAGAGAGACAAGGGCAAGGCAATCCTTCTGATCTCTCTGGAATTGGATGAGATCATGAATTGTGCAGATACCATCGCAGTTATTTATAACGGAAGCATACAGAAGATTGCCAAAGCCAGTGAACTGACCACCAATGAAGTGGGAGAGTTCATGATGGGCGTAAAAAACAAGGAGAAGGAGGCATAAGACCATGAAAAAATTTACAAAATTATGGAATGCGGTAAAGATTCCTCTCCTTGCGATCCTTTGTAGTCTTGTGGCAGGTGGTGTGATCATCGCTGTGACCGGTTCCAATCCCTTTAAGGCTTATTACGCACTTCTACAGGGAGGCGGACTGGCACCCAAGTCCTCCTACGCCAGCTACAAGAGTATGCTGACGGACTTTATGAGTTATGTGAACTATTTTACCCCCATGATCTTCGCGGCACTGGCTGTGGCGGTAGCACTCCGCGCCGGACTGTTTAATATCGGTGTCTCCGGACAGATGCTGGCAGCCGGATTTACCGCAAGCATCGTTGTGGGCTACAGCAGTCTGAACGCCGTGCTGGCAAAGCCGCTGGTAGTGATCATCGGCCTGATCGTCGGTGGTCTGGTGGGGGCACTGATCGGCTTCCTGAAATACCGGTTTAATATCAATGAGGTCGTTTCCTCTATTATGTTAAACTATACGTTCCAGTATGTGATCAGTTTCTTCATCAATACCTTTTTCGTGGATCCGGTCTCCAGACAGTCAAAGGAAATCTCCGCAGCTTCCAGACTGACACTGATGGATACCATGGTGGGCAATCTGAAAATGGATATTCCGCTGGGAATTATTCTGGCTCTGCTTACGGTGGTGGCTGTATGGTTCCTGTTAGAGAAGACAAAGCTTGGTTATGAACTGAAGGCTGTGGGCTATTCCCGCAGTGCTGCAAAATATGCAGGTATCAAGGTAGGCAGAAGCATGGTACTGTCCATGACGATTTCCGGTGCACTGGCCGGACTTGCCGGTGTGACTTATTATCTGGGCTATGTGGGATCCATTCAGCCAAAGGTATTGATCAGTACCGGATTTGATGCCATTGCGGTATCCCTGCTTGGTAACAACAATCCCTTCGGTATTGTATTTTCTACTATGCTGATCACCCTGATCAGCAAGGGAAGTACTTATATGAAATCTGCGGCCGGCGTGGATGCGGAGATTGCATCCGTTATCACCGGTATCATCCTTTTGTTCAGCGCATGTAATGCTTACATCAAGTGGAAAATGGAGCGAAACAGAAGAGAGAAAACCAACAAGACAAAGGAGGACAAATAAATGGATATTGTGATCATTGACGGTTTATCCTTTGCACTGCCTTTATTTATTATGGCCATCGGTGGCATCTACTGTGAGAAATCCGGTGTGACCATGCTGGCGGTAGAAGGCTTACAGGGTTTTGGCGCCTTTAT
>ENA-OPRZ01000498-OPRZ01000498.1-human-gut-metagenome-genome-assembly--contig:-NODE-498-length-10521-cov-4.626123_pt1 | contig 10521 bp, 4 predicted proteins | sample MGYA00241803_ERZ501897 | MGnify/ENA primary metagenome ERZ501897 (study PRJEB25962, sample SAMEA2042397) | human gut metagenome | biome: human gut; feature: human-associated habitat; material: faeces...
CCGATATGGCTGTAGCTATATTTGTCGGACTGATAAATACCCCCAATGTAACAACCGGTGGAGGTGGTGAAGGTTCGCAAAGCGAGCTTCCGTGGAGAGACAAGGACGAAGACGACTTACAATGGGCACACAGATGCGCTCGTGCTGCCAGTCGTTCGTTAGGAAAGAAACCGAAAACAGGATTAAAACGATAAGTCTATGAAGCCAAACCTGAAAAAGAAATTCGATTTTTCCGTAGAAATGAGTGAAGCGGAATCCATAAAAGCCACTCCCAAGAATGAATATCTGGAGGAAGAAAAGCGGTTACTCGATATCAACGCAAGGGAACTTGCCAGCCTGAATGACAACGTGTTCAAGTTGAGAACAGAAGTTGAAAATCTGTCCGGCTCTATACGTGAGTGCAAACCTATCATTTCTAAAGAAATGCAGAAATTAGCAGTAGAATTCGGTGCGACCCTTCTATGCAATTTTCTCAACCAGATTGAGAGCAAATGTAAGGAAGCCGAGCGGAGAATAAAGAAAGCCGACAATGCCATCCCCATCCCAAATACGGCATTCTACATTTTGATTATCATTGTAGTTGCTCTATCTTCCTTTTTCATGTGCATGATAGTGGCTAATGCAGCGATTTTGCATTCCGGATTGATTTGGAAAGCAGTTATCTGCTGTATTCTCATTGCCGTTTTAGGAATTGGTATAGCGTTAATAGTACAGAAGTTTTTGGATAGAGGTAAATAAACGAAAAGTCTCAATCGGATAGGATTACTATTGGTTGAGACTTTATTTTATTCGTTATCAAACAATCCCTTTTCTTTCCATAACTTTAGTTATAAATTCCTCTATTCTCTTGCATTTGATTTAGTGATTACGTTTATGACTTACACGAAGTTTATCATCATCTTCTCTATATGATGAGATATATCCAATAGTTTTTAGCTTCCCTAAAAGCATTTCATTCATGTGATTATTTTCTATAGTAGCCTTTTTTGATTTATCTGTAATACTTCGATAAGAATCGCCTAAAGACTCTATTAATTCTGTCACAATGTCAAAATCATCTCTATACTTTTCAACCAAGTCTATCAAAAAAGACAATCGCTCTGGCAAATTAGTAGAGGCGACCAAAATGTTCTTCTCTATGTCATAATCAAATTTTTCAATATTGTTTTTCAACACAGGAAGAGTAATATTTGCCAATTCGTTATCCCACACAATATGAGGAAGAAAATATTGAACTACACTTAGAGCTTTTTCACCGATTACTCTTGGATTTTTCATAAGATGCTTGTATAGCCTCATATCTGTAGGCAACTCCTCTATTTCTATAATACACTCATCCAAATACTTATCTACATAATAAGTAAGTACATCACTATGATTGTCTCTAATTGTTGTCGTATAATATGTGCTATATGGAAGCATATCAGCACAAAGTAACGACTTAAAATGAGCGTTATCTACACTGTTAATATCCGCATCCTTAAATGTAACTCCATCAAAGATTTTGACAAGTTTATCGTATACCAAAATTTCAAAATCTGATGTCAATAAAGCACTGTGTGCCAGTAGTTCTTTCTGAGTATCATCCAATTCAGATATATCTGTTAATTCATCAATATGTTTGGTAATGAATATTCGCAAACTGGAAATCATTACATTATTCTGACTCTCATAAAATGCATATATCTCAGGCCATGCTGGTATAACTATATCAACTTCAATAGCGAACTCCCACTGTATATTGTTAACATCGGAAAGAGAAACTTTATTCTGTTGCCCAGAAAGGTATTTGCGTTTTGTGTCCTCTGTTATATCCTCAGAATTAATAATTTCAAGAATAATTCCCACACTCTCTTTTTTTGCCGTATCTGTAATAAATACATTATTTAGTGCATTGTCAAAACATTCATCTATATAATCTGATATAGATTTAGCTGATTTACAGCTCCTCAGTATTGTAACATTTAAAGGATAATTATCCAATGTTTCCACCCTCTCATTTCGATAATGAACAAATGCGCATACAACATTTTCTGGTGTCAACATATATGCTTTGTTTTCTACAACATACTCAAGCAAACACCTAGACTCTGCATCTATATCTGTAAAAATCAGTTTTCCATTCGACACTATTTGTTTGATTGTATCAAAACCTATGAGATCTACTCTATGAGATATAAATGCGAAGTGTTTATTCAACCAGTTACGACTTTCTTTGGTGGAATGGTTCAATTCGAGGAATCGTAACCAAGACTCGAATAATTCATCGGAATTCTGTTTCACGAAGATCTTCCATAATCCATCAACGATACTGCCCAAATGGTTGAAAAGCGAGCTTGAATCTTCAACTGATTTATAGAAGTCAATCAAAAAGTCCCACTTTTTATTATGCATAATAACTTGTGCTATCGAATGAAGTTTTGAGTTATTTGCTTCTTCAAGATGCTGACAAATACAATCGACCACCTGAATATTCAATATACTTACATCGTTGTAACATTTATCAGGAATGTTTTTTACGCACTGCCCTACTTTATCTATATGATAGTCATACGGCAAACTATGCCGAAGTTTTAATTCAAGGATAAAATCATGGTCGTGCTTATTAATTGACTTACCAAAAAAGAAAGATATATAATCAAAGTAATCTTCATTTATAAGTCCTTCTTTCAAGAAAACTTCAAGCATTTTAGAGACATTGAGTTCACTAAAAATTTTATGCGTCTGCATATCAACATCCAGCAACAGTTCTTGTATTGGAGTAGCATAATGATTATTACGAGATAATTCTAGTATCTTGATTTGTTCACGATATCTTTTTTCCCCTTCTCGCAAGGCTTCTAATCGCTCATGGTAGGTAAAGGTAGAATTAACTATTTTCTCTATTTGACTGAATTGAATATTGCAACTATCTTCAGATGTATCATAATAATATCTAACACCATAATATGTGTTAGTTTGATGCCTCTTAAAACATTGATATCGAAATGAGGATTGCGATATAAAGGAATTAAATAACGTTTCATTTTCTGCGATATCTTCAAGAGGTATAAAATTGTTTTCGACAAAAAACAAAAAGGCATTATTTTCATTTTGTTTTGATAATTTTCTACGATACCCTTCAATATAAATCAGCCTTAATTCTTTTTCTTGTATGGCATGTGTCGCTTCTAAAGATTGAAGTTTTTTAGTTATTCCATTAATACGCTCGTCAATCTGTCTATTGCGCTCAACCAATAATTCACTTTTCTTATGCAAACAATCATACAAAACACCCTTTCCTTTATGCAGATCAGCAAAATCTTTTGGATGGTAGTTTTTATATACAATCATTGCAAGAAGTTTGTTTTGATCAAGTTTCTCATCAAGTTTTTCTCTATATTGGGCATATTCATTGACAATATTCTTCAGTAATCTCATATCGTCAATGAAAAAAGCCAAACTATCTATTACCTCGACATTAAGATCTGAATAGCCTTTTATCTCTAGTTCCTCTTTCAGTTTGTCTGCCGAGTTTGAAGAATTGATTATTGGGATTACAGTTGTGATATAATCAAAGAATTTAGTACGTTCTTCATCAAAAAACATATCATCTTTAACCGCATAAATGAACGTAACTTTACGCCCCACAGAGTTTGACTGATTCAAGAGTTGATTTACCTCTCTTAACTTAAGAAAAATATCCGTATTATCAAATCTATCTAAATCTTCTATAATCACAACATTATAATCAGTAACCTCAAAGAAATAGACAATCTCATCCATGTGCTTATTGAAAACGGATGTATCTTCTTTGTTTTCTTTTAATTCAATCTCTCCATTCTTTAGATTTAACTTATTCAGTTTACTATTACTCAATGATTTGACAGTCTTTTGAACGAATATTATTGTTGCAACAAATATATATGATAGAGCAAAAATATCAGACCATTTATTTAATACTGGATTACTTAAGCGATTGCAAATCCAATCCACCTCCAAAAATGATGGTTCAAATACAATAATTAAGGCAACAATATAAAATATTATTGCAAAAGATAAAGCATATTGAGCCCAAGTTGATTTATGATAAATCCTTTTTAATCTGGAGTTATAAAGCGTCTCTTGTTTTTCTTTATAAATAAGTTGTTGAAGAATGCTGTATTCAATACGATTATTCATCGTATCAATATCTATTTTATTCTTTTTATCATCTAATGGTGACTTTAGTGTAGCAAGAGATATTGAAAGATATTTGTATTTACGATAGTCTTTCATCAAAGAGCGAAGAATGGAACTCTTACCGGATCCATAAGGACCAGTAAGAGCAATGTTCAAGATGTCTTTCTCTTCTAGTTTTCGTGCAAGATTCAAAACACTCCTATACTGCTTCTTATCACTTTCACTATCACGATTAAGCAGAGCAGGAGTTAATGATACTTGTTTATCATCCTCCATCGAATTATTTGCACATATTTTCTTCCAAAATCTCCAGTTCATTTATTTTCAGCTATTTATTAATCATATTTTTCTAGTTTGTTACAGATTGCTATCTATATTAAAGCAACACCAAATTCACGGATTGTTTCTTCGCTATCTCTTCCTGAGACAGATTTGCCTGTCGCTTGCTCTATTCTGTCAAGCAATTGTTTTGCTCGATCTATGAAATAAGCATTGAAATCATCTAATACAAGATGAGCATAATTTACCTTATGTGACTCTATGGCGTCCTGTATCTCAACTTGTTTTAATCCCTTATTTGCCATAGTTCCAATATAGGTACTTGGTGCATGTCCTCCTATTGAACGATTGGAAGATGCATAAATTGGAGTCTTATTAATGACTGAATTCCATTTTATACGTGGAAGGTTATTTTTCTCGCAATAAGTTTGAGGGAATATATGATGAATATCAGCATCTTCATCAATGTAAGATGCTATATCCATACGATGACCTGTCATAAAATCAAGTGGTGAATCTTGTAAGATAAGTGCCATAACACCTTTGTACGCTGCACTATTCCTAGTCTGCATGGTCAATAAACGAGTTGGTTGTATATTGGAACGATATACAGTCTCTGGCATTTCACCACCTTCCATCCAACGGAATACGCCCATTATATCAGTTGCAAATCTAGCTTCATTGGCACCACTATATAGTTCACCCATTACGCCACACCAATACCAACGAGACAATAATTCCTGTTTGCTTCCAAGATGCAACATTTTTTTATTTTCGTTATCGTATGCAAAGATTGCTGCAAGTGGAATAAGTTGTGACGAATATGGAAGATCTCTAGAACGGAAAATCCCCTGATGTACTAAGAAATCAGCTGCATCACAGAAACCTTTAATCAAAGCGTCATGATACTTCAAATAATCTTTCAATTCAAGCCTAAGAATGTCTTTTTTCTTACATGTTACAGCCACACGCTCATCATCACCTGAAACCACTCTTTTATAATATGATACCAAAAGAGTCATTGCTGCCAAAAAATTAGCACCAGTGATTTCTTTCAATAGCTCGCCATTTACTTTTTGAGCAAAAATATGACGAATGGTCTCCCAATCTTTTCTCAATTCATGTCCTTCAGCAGCAAATGTAGCTGTGACGAGTTCGAAAACCGTAAGAGGTACACCACCAGTGTTTACATTCTCAAAAATCTGACAGACAGCTTCTTTTGGGGTCTCTTTATCAAGCTGAATTATAGGTATGTTATACTCTAAAATTGGGCGAAGAATCTGCTGTGAGAAATCACGGAATAAATTTCTATACTCTCTATCACCTTTGTAATAGTCTTCCATATCATAATGCCAATCTTCCGTATCATTATGAGAAAACGTAATATTCAAGGGAAACATCAGGTTCTCAAATTCTTTCTCTCTTGTGGATAAGTCCAGCGTTACATCACGACCAATATTTGTTGTAAGCTGTTTCTTCTCTGATACAGATATGATTGCTTCCAATCTGTCCGCAGTAGAGTCTAGACATTTACGAATATCTAGATAATAATAGCGTTTGATAATTGTATCTCGATTGGTCTCTAATCGAGTATTAGTTGCTTTCTTACTTTTCAAGACCTGATATAAAGTTGTGAGTCGCTGTTGTCCATCGAGCACAAGCCACTCAGGTGTAACTTCTGATATAGAATCCACACCTTCAAATGTGCGATACTTAAAACGGATATGCTCACCACCATTAGCCAAAAACATCGCTGCACCCATTGGGAAGCCAGATGTGATACTTTCTATTAGTTTACATATCTTCGTGTCATCCCAAACCCAACTACGTTGAAAGTCGGGTAATTGAGCCTTACCTTCTTCAACCATTTTTAGAAGGTCATCAAGTTTCTTATCGTGTGATTCAACAGCCATAACAAATTTATTTTATCAACCAATTAATAATACATTTCAATATACTGATAAGCCTTATCAAAAACTTCTTGATCTTTAATCTGGTAGTTAACCCACAGAATAGAACGTAGTTTCTTTTTTATCTCTCGCTGAGCTGTAATGCTTTTAAAAGCATCTTTAAACTTACGTACAATAGCTACCACATTTTCATCAATATCAGCAACTACACGTTCTACAATGATAGGTGTATCCTCAGTTCTAATTGATTCAAACAACTCCGTAAGAGCAGCTTTAGCTTGTTCCCTCTTGTCAAGAGGTTGATTTGAGTTTTTTTCTTCCTCAAGCACTTCTTTAGCAAGGGTGAGCAATCCTCGGAGGAAATCAATACTAGTTATAAGATTTTCCTCCATATGACGGCGCAGTTCATCCAACTTCTCAGCAAATGCCTTGTAATTAGGGTCTCCATGATGCTCTCCTAACCTCAAACGAAGCATTTTTTCCACTTCCAATATCTTTTTAGGATTGTCTTTGGCTTGCTCCAACACCATATCAATTACATCTCCATCTACCACAAGATCCTCAAGTGGAGTCCCAATATCAATTGTATCAATGTTACGATGAATGATTTCAATGGTTTTAGCACCCAATAAAGTCCATATGAGTGAACCTCCGGTACTAACAGGACGTACACTTTGATATACCTGAGCCAGCCAAGTATAATCCGCCTGAAAAACAGCCAGCATTGCATCCGGGCTTACTGTTTCCCAAGCTTTAGCCAATCGTGAAAAATGTTTTGCAAAATTCGTTTTTGTAGACTCATCAAGTAAACATTGCTGAGCAGCCTGCAAACCTTCCCAACCACCGATTGTCCGGTCTACACCAGGGAAAAAGTCAATACACTCTTGCAAAAATTGAGGTATCAACACTTTTATCTCATCAATATTCTTTACAACAGTTTTTACCGTCTCTTCATCAAAAGCAAGACTTTTGGCTACATTATCAAATACACCAACGAAATCTACAATCAGACCACATTTCTTATCAACATTGTACTTTCTATTCGTGCGGCAAATAGCTTGTAACAACGTATGATCCTTCATTGGTTTATCAAGATACATACATTGCAAAATCGGAGCATCAAAACCTGTTAACAGCTTTGAAGTGACAATCACCATTTTAATCGGTGACAATGGATCACGGAATTGATCAAGAAGTTTTCTTTCTTGTTCTCTATCACGACGGTATGTCTTATACTCATCAGCTTTATCGCCAGCCGTATGCATAACGATAGTGGTTGCATCTTCCGAACCCAAAAGAGCATCAATCGCTTTCTTATATTTCACACAGCAGTCTCGATTATATACCACAACTTGAGCTTTCATTCCAGTGGGCTCTACATACTCTTTGAAGTGATTTACAATATAACGTGCAACATCGTTAATTCGCTTCTCCGCTATAAAAAATGCTTCAACAGAAGTTCGTTTTACTAATTCGCTCTTTTCTTCTTCTGATATTTGATCGGTCAGTTCATCAAACTCTTCTTGTAATTGAGCTTCGTTAAGATGCATCTCTACCGGCACTGTTTGGAAATTCAATTCAAGCGTAGCTCCATCTTCAACAGAATTTTGGAAAGTGTATTTTGAAATATATCCACCTTTCTCTAAATCCTCATCAGCACCAAACGATTGAAAAGTATTCTTATCTCGTTTGTTGATAGGCGTTCCGGTAAGACCAAAGAAAAATGCATTAGGTAGTGCATTGCGCATTTTTTGTCCTAAATCCTTTTCCTGAGTTCGGTGTGCTTCATCTACCAATAAAATGATATTATCTCTTTCATTCAGTACACTATCAACATCTCCGAACTTGAAAATTGTCGTTATCAGAATCTTGCGCTGATCCTGCTTGAAAAATGCAACTAACTCATCTTTTGTCTTTGCAGATTCTATATTAGGAATATCAGCACGAGTAAAATCGCCCGTTATCTGATCTTCCAAATCAATACGGTCATCAACGATAACAACTGTGGGAGCATGTAATTCGTTCTGCAAACGTAATTTTTGGGCAGCAAATACCATCAACCATGATTTTCCCGAACCTTGGAAATGCCAAATAAGACCTTTCTTCGGACCTTGTTTCTCTCGATATGTATTTAAGACACGCTGAACAATAGCTTCACCTCCTAGATATTGTTGATAACGGCAAACTATTTTTATTTTTTTGCCTGATGATGTTCCTGTAAAAACACTATAGTAACGATATATGTCAAGTAGTCGGTTTGGTTGAACTAACCCCATTACATTACTTTTAACCGACTCTATTGTGCCATGCTGACGACCTTCATCTTTAAACCAAGGCCCCCATTTGTCAACAGGTGCACAGATACCGGCATATTGAAGTTCTTTGCCTTCAGTAGCAAAGGTCAATATATTCGGAACAAACATTTCTGGAATGCTTTTTTCATAATGCAGCATATCGATGGCTCCGTCAGCCCATGTTATCTGAGGGCGAACAGGAGATTTTGCTTCACCAACACAAATCGGAATTCCATTTATCAGATAAACCAAGTCCAAACGTTTACCTCCACCAACAGAGCTACGTGGAAATTCCCATTGATTGGTTACGACACAATAATCTTCGACCGCATCTTCGCTAAAGAATCTGATAGGTATATATTCACCATCCTTTCCAAAAGGCTCTGTGTTTTCATTAAATAGCAATGTACGAAAACGATCATTGGCAGTCACCAATTCATCATAATTACCTCCACAAGTAATAGCAGCACGGAGTTTATAAATAACTTGCTCCGCTTGTTGATGTGTTATCGGATTCAACCTAATAAGAGCTTCCAATAGCCATGATTCAACAAGGACAGAATCAGAACTACGAGGTATATCCTGTGACTTTACATACTGCCAACCACTTTGGGTTGCAGCTTCTATGAGCATTTGCTCCACTGTATTGTCTTCGTTAAACATATCTATGATTTTCATTGTTATCAATTTAATAATTAAGCGATTTTCCCTAATTCGTCACTTTGTATGTCATTCAAATATACTAAAGCTTTTTGAATGACAGATTTTGATTTATCGGCTTGTTTGAGGACCTCAACAAACAAGATTTGTTCATCCATACTAGGAACAGGAACTTTCATTTTCTTGATATCTGAGAATACGATATCAACTTGATTTGTAGAACCAGTTACATATTGCCTGTATATTTCTGCTTGCGTATCATTTAAAGAAAGGTACGTATTAAGCACTTCTGGAAGAATCACTGCTCTATCTGTTGACAAGGCAATCACATGTCCGTCATTTATGTAGGTATTATTATCTGAAGGACAAATAAATACACAACATCGTCCAAGAGTACCATTTCCAGTTGCATTCAAGAGAACATCTCCTGATTCAAGTATTCTCTTCCTAACTGGGATTTCCTCGTTGTGGTATTTTATATTCCCCAAACGTTGACCATCCCAATGGATACATGCTTGATTAATCACTAAGACAGAAGAAGATTCAACATATTTTGGCGTTATCCCCTTACTCATGATTGGACAAACCGATTCAAGGGTTTGCTTATTATGAGTATTATAATACATCTCGATAAATTGCGATTTGAAATCGCCAAATTTTGATTTATCGGCTTGTTGGGCAATGGATGCAAACTGTTGTTGCTTCTCTATTGGAGGCAGTATAACAGGAATCTTTTGGATTATCTTCAAGTTAAGACCTCCTCTACCATTAACATCTCCAGACAGACCTCTAAGTTCGAGATATCTCCCCTGAAGATTATGGTAAAGATATAAGTAGTTTACACGCTCGTCGGGTACAATAGCACACAAAGACTGATTTGTACACAGATCAACTTCTGTAATAGCCACAGTACCACGAGTTTTACCTTGACCAGCGATAGCAATTACAATAGAATGTATTGGAACCATCCTTGTACTTGCGCTCTTATATCCAAGCTCAGTAATGCGAAAATCTGTATCTTCTACATGACCTTTGTGTACCTCGCCAGAACTCATCCATCTTATTCTTCCATTCTCCCAATATTCAGGATGAGATGTGCTTGGAGTTGCTCCAGCAAAACAATTTGCAAACTCACCAATAGTCATAATTGGAAAGTTATGGGTATTATTCTCAACGGTTCCAAACATCTCGATAAATTGCGACATACTAACCAATAA
>ENA-OPRZ01000509-OPRZ01000509.1-human-gut-metagenome-genome-assembly--contig:-NODE-509-length-10427-cov-3.701311_pt1 | contig 10427 bp, 8 predicted proteins | sample MGYA00241803_ERZ501897 | MGnify/ENA primary metagenome ERZ501897 (study PRJEB25962, sample SAMEA2042397) | human gut metagenome | biome: human gut; feature: human-associated habitat; material: faeces...
TATTATATCGCGTATCCATGCTTCCGCCCCGAGCGTTATGGCAAATATACTATGTATGATGAACAACCATACGCTCTTGTGGCATTGCACTCTGAAAAGCGTGAATCATCTAATGCCTACCAATGTATGCTTCAAGCACTCATTGAAGGACAAGCAGTAGCAAATTCTGTAGAACGATATGATATCCGTGCGCTCTCTTACAGAAAAGGGCTGTTGAGATGTGAAAACAATGCTTTTGTATCATACTCTTTGAAGGACAATAAAGAGCGTGCCAGATTTATCATTCCACAAAACAAAGAAGGCATTGACATCGTTGACCGTATTCAATATTTCAAAGATAATAGAAAGGATAATGATTACTGGATATATCAGGAAGGTTAGTATTAAATCGTAAGTAAAGTCGCTCTCTTCAATTATAGAGCGACTTTACCTAATTCTATAGGGAATGCTTATTTTATACGGCAGAGCTATAGAGGAAACACTAATCACATCAACGGCATACAAGAGTATCGGGTTAAAAAAAATCAAGTATAAAACTCTCTTCATAGGGGCGACCGCCTAGGGTCCTTCAAGAGAATCAAATACGAGGTGTTGGCACTGCAGAGCGGTGTTTCTATGCAATACCGCAGCTTTAAGCTCTTTACCGAAAAGACAGACCTTCCCGTAACCAAGCTCTCGATGCGAATGCAAAAGATACTCACCGATTGGTTTGCAAAAAGTTATTAGATCAAATCCACAACTGTTAGCTTCATCGTAGCCTGGAAACCCAAGGATGTCCCGAAGGAGAAACCGGAAACAACTGGCTGACTGGCCGACCCTTGTACTCACCCTCTGATCGAAGATCCAACAAAAAGTCGGGAGCCGAAAAGACGGTTTTGCCTTTTTTCTCTCTGTTTGGAGAAAGAGGATGAAAAAAATCGTTAAATCATCAATTTGTTGCGAAAAACAAGTAAATTTTAGAGGCTTCTATCTTTTGATGTAAACTAATGACAATCAATTAGCATAATATGCTGCATCGGACAACTCTACTCCTATACCTTTTCTTTCAGAGATGAGAAAGATAAACAACCTTTACTCATCCAAGGATACTTGACAAGATACCATCAGATCAAAAGCTCAGAAGGACGGTATAGGGATTACACTTTATCATCAATACAAACAAAATGTAACTTCACAGAGTTCAATGAAGAGCAGCCCATGTTACAGAACATTTTCCACATTTCTGCTTTACTCCTAGCAACATCCCATTATGAAATTCCATGAAACTTTCATTCAACCTCCTCACATTCTTCTCACTCGTTCCGCTTCGCATCATCACTTGCACCCATACTCTCAAGATACTGCAATTCCCGTTCCGCAAACTCACGATTCTCCTCCTCTCCCAGCATTTGATAGAGCAGTTCCCTAGCTTGCGAATAATATTTCAAGTTTACTAATACTTGTGCTGCCCTGCGCCGAAGAAAATGATAAAGTGGAAACAAGGTATTCTTTTCATCACCATACGTCTTTATCTGACTGCCAACCAAACTCACCATAGAATAAATATACTCAAGAGCTCCTGTATCCTTCATTTCGACGAGACAGTTGGTAAAATCACGAATCGCATGAATGGATGAATTTCTTTTAGCATTAGTCAAATAATAATAAGCCTTTTCAAAATGCCCTAATGTGAGATAAACAAAACCGATATGATAACAAATCACATAATATTCTTCCTTGCCACGCTCCGGCAATTCCGTCCAGTGGACTTGATAATACCGAAAAATAGAAAGATAACACCCCAACGCCTGAAGATAACATTGCTGCCTGAAAAATTTCTTCCCCCAATAAATAGTAGTCTGCAAGGTAGGCTCGGTATAAGCCAGCAACGCCTGTTGTTCCTCCGTCAGTTCGTCAAACTGTTTGTTTTCCGCTTTTTCTTTAGCATCGTCCAACATATATTTCAACTCCCAATAATCATCATGATCCGTTGTCAATCTAACCTCAATCATACTACTGAATACTCTGCCTTTTTGGGTTTCATCGAAAAAAGCATCCACTCTGTCCGTTCGCATAGCCGACAACTTATAATAAAGAGATCGTTCATTACTGCCTTCAGCTTTCTCCAACGCAATCACCAACTGCCCTTCAGCAAGTGTGATACAGATCAGAGCATCTTTTCCCGCCTGTCCTTTTTCATCCATCACAGCATCTTTCAACCGAAGAGAAAGAATAGACAATAATTCGGTACGCCTCTCTATCCGCTCATTGCAAATCAGTGTCATTCCCTTTATATCTTCCTGTTTCACTGTACCAAAAAGAGAAAGAATATCCTCTATCTGATCCATATCTTGCCGGGAAACATCGACAGGTTCCAACAGCTTACCATGTCCAATCTCCAATTTTCGTCTTAACAAAGCTAAACGATTTTCGAATTCTTTTTTCACCAACACGTCTTGTATTGAAGCAGATTGTTCTGCCAACTCTTTAAAACTACGGGCTATCATAAAAGATGACTCAAGCAATACCCGCAAATGTTGTTTTAACTGAGTTTCACTGCCCGACAAGAACAGACAGGCAGACAGACAAGCCGTAAAAGGTGTCTCACTTTCTCCGTCCTCATGACTTTTACGCAAATAGCAAGTCCAAGCTGTGTATCGGCAGTTAATGTTGTTAATGTCAAAAACTATTTTTTTAGACTGTTCATAGCTACATGCATAGAAATCTTTATAATATAACTGAATATTCTGACCTGTTTTTTCTCTTAATAAATGAAAATAACCTCCTTGAAAACCGATGATAATGGCATCAGCATCAATTCTCTTCACTAGTTCACAGTGCATGGACTGCACGAACCTGATAAGTTCATCGGTGGTCATCGCCGAATAAATCTTTTCTTGCTGCTTTTTCGGCTTTGTAACAAAATGATAAACTGTTACGAAAACCACCATCATAGATACTAAGACGACAGAAATAATCATATCTTGTTACAGTTAATCTTTGTATGTCTGTAAAAATACAAAATTAATCGGGAAATGTTAGAAGTGATAGGATATTTTAATGAATTCCCCTAAGAAGTTACTTAAAAATCCGGTTCAATCAATTCCTTCCGATGCATCCGGTGCCACCTCCACAAAATCATAAAACATAGAGGGAATTTCCATCGGAGATATTCTGAAATACCTAAAAATAGGGATTGTCCATTTCCACATTTTCATCGAACTTTGCAACCCCAAAAAACGAATAAATGAAGAAACTTTATATAATACTGTTTATACAAATAGGATGGATATTCCCGCTCTCCGCACAAAAACAAGATTCCATTTATATCGGAACGCGTCATACATTGTTTTCTGAAATACTGAATGAAGAAAGAAAATATTGGATTTATGTACCTGAGACCAAAGCAGGTGAAAAAGGAAAGGCTTATCCGGTTCTTTATCTATTGGATGGAGATTCCTTCTTTCATTCCGTGGTTGGCTTTACGCGTTTCTTCTCTTCTTCTAAAACCTCAAATTTACCTCCTTGCATCGTTGTTGCTGTCTTAAACACAGACCGGACCAGAGATTTCACTCCTACCTGCTCAGCCGCCCGCCGGGATGGTACTATTTGTCCCTATGATAAGCCGGCAGGTGGTGGAGCTGAACAGTTCTATCGCTTTCTGATAGAGGAACTACGTCTGGAAGTGGAAAATAAAGTTCCTGCCAACGGTACAAACTTTCTTGTCGGACATTCATACGCAGGTTTATTTACCCTACAGACACTGTCAAATCACCCCGAGTCTTTTGACTCGTATATAGCAATAGATCCAAGCTTATGGTGGGACCGAGGAGTTTTTCTACAACAAGCTGCAAAGAATGTTTATCAAAAAGACTTCTCCGGCAAACATTTGTATGTTGCTTTCGCCACCCGCCAACGTCCTGCAATCAAACTTATTCAGTTTTCATTGGCCGACAGCTTAAAAAATAAGATCATCCCTGAAATGAAAAACAAGCATTTGCATGTCATTTATAAAAAATTTCCCGACGAGGTGCATGGCACCATTGCTCTTCCTGCCATTTTCGATGGGTTAAAATCTCTATTTCATAGCACTATTTCAACCAAAGAGGCAACATGATAATTTCTTGCAGTATTCAGTTTCTCACCTGTTGCAAATACGCTCCGGTTACTATTGATAAAAATAACATAACTGATGCTGATAGTGTAGTCACTCGCTCGATTCCGGGGTATTACGTAGCTGTAATCCTTGCCTAATTTCCTGTTTAACATCAATTTAAGATTTCAAACTCTATACTTATCATTTTCTAGAATAACAGGTTGAGACATTGTATCAACCTTGGCTACAGATTTATACTATTCTTTCCGGAAATCATGTCATTAGGGTTATAACATCTGTAATTTATCTACACTGTATTTTCAGTCATGTATTTATCTTTGCATCAAGATTCTGGAATTCAAAACTTAATAAAATCAAGTGATAATGAAACGTATATCAGTCATCATGATTGCAAGTTTATTTGTTATAGGAACAACTGCCATAACACAATCCGATCCGGTTTAGAGCATATCGTCATTTGTGGTACGCAAATCATGACAACAGTTATCGTGACTCCGTTGGGCGTCTTCGCCATCGCAGCCAATTCATTTGCCATTACAGCCGAAAGCCTCTGCATATGCCCAGTATGGGATTGCCGATGCTGCACGACACTGGTTGGGCAGAGTATCGGTGCCGATCGCCGGAAACTGGTCCGAAGTTTCGCCCGCATTACCATATTTATATGGTATGACCGTTATGGGGTTATAGGTGTACTCATGTATCTGTTCGCCCCCCAAATTATCGGTTAGATGCCCCCGTCGGGGAGATTCGGGAATTGGGCATAATGGCACTGCGCATCGAAGCGTTCGCTGAGCCGATGTTTGCAGCCTCGATTATCACTTACGGTGTCTTTGTCGGAGCAGCGGATACGCTTGTCCCGTGCTTGATGAATTTCTTCAATATCCGGGCGGTGCGTCTGTCATTAGCCGCCTTGCTCGCCCCGTCATTAGGTCTGAAAAGTGTATGGGTTGCCATGTGCATCAAGCTGTGTTTCAGGGGGCTGATTTTCCTGGTCCGCTTGAAGCGAGAACGTTGGATGAGACACATGTAAAAAAATGTCTGTAATTGAGGTTATACAATCAGTAATCCATCTACCGGCTTTTCCTGTAATCCGCTGTAATTTTGCACTATGATAAAGAAAACAATAAAAATTTAAATTACATCGGTTATGAAACGTACAACTATTTTAATGGCTGCTTTCCTCTGCCTCTTCAGCCTGACGGAAAGCCCGGCACAAAACACTCACAAAAATATGGAACAGTTAAATCTGACACAGGAATGGGACAAGACGTTCCCGAAGAGCGACAAGGTGAACCATAGCAAAGTGACTTTCATAAATCGTTACGGCATCACGCTCGCCGCCGACCTGTATGCACCGAAAACGATTTTCGGAGGTAAACTGCCGGCCATTGCTGTCAGCGGTCCGTTTGGAGCTGTAAAGGAACAGTCGTCGGGACTGTATGCCCAGACACTTGCCGAACGAGGATTCCTGACGGTTGCTTTCGATCCTTCGTTTACTGGTGAAAGCGGTGGACAGCCTCGCAGCGTGGCTTCACCGGACATCAACACCGAAGACTTCTCGGCGGCGGTGGATTACCTTGCGACACGTCCGGATGTGGATGCCGAACGAATCGGCATCATTGGCATTTGTGGTTGGGGTGGTTTTGCTATCAATGCGGCTGCCAACGACACACGTATCAAGGCAACGGTAGCTTCCACTATGTACGACATCAGTCGCTGTACAGCAAACGGTTATTTCGATGCCGCAGACAATGCGGATGCACGCTACAAAATGCGTCAGGAGTTTAACGCCCAGCGCACGGAAGACTACCGTACCGACACTTATCCCCGCACCGTGATGAACCCGGAGCCTACCGGTGATGCGCCACAGTTCATAAAGGATTATTACGATTATTACAAGACCGAACGAGGTTATTATCCCCGTTCCATCAACTCCGGTTTGGGCTGGAACAAAACCTCCAATCTTGCATTTCTCAACGCACCTATCCTTGCGTATGCCGATGAAATCCGCAGTGCCGTGTTGCTCATTCATGGAGAAAAAGCTCACTCCCGCTATTTTAGTGAGGATACTTTCAAGAAGCTGAAAGGCGACAATAAAGAACTGATGATTATTCCCGGTGCCGTACATACGGATTTATATGACCGGACAGACATTATTCCATTCGATAAGCTGGAGGAATTTTTCAAAGAATACTTAAAATAGAAGACTTCAAGAAAAAGAATGGGATAGCTCAGAAAGCGAAAATGTATTGCCGATGTGGGTGGCTGACATGGATTTCCGTACAGCCCCCGCTATCGTCAATGCTTTACGCCGACGGGTGGAACACGGTATCTTCGGTTATACCCGTGTGCCCAACAGTTATTACGAGGCTGTTACAGATTGGTTCGCACGCCGTCACAGTTGGACGATTGACTGCACATGGATAATTTACACATCAGGCGTAGTCCCGGCCATCTCGGCAGTCATCAAGGCTTTGACCGTTCCGGGAGATAAGGTGTTGGTGCAGACTCCGGTTTATAATTGTTTCTTTTCTTCAATCTGTAACAATGGGTGTGAAATGGTATCATCACCGTTGATCTTTGCAAGTAATACTTTCACCATCGATTATGAAGATTTAGAGTGTAAGACTGCTGATCCGAAAGTGAAGGTGATGCTGCTGTGCAATCCTCACAATCCTGCCGGAAGAGTATGGAAACGTGAAGAATTGGTACGTATTGGTGAAATTTGTATTCGCCACGATGTTATGGTCGTTTCGGATGAGATTCATTGCGAACTGGTTTTTCCAGAGTACCGTTACACACCGTTTGCTTCCATCTCAGAAAATTTCCGTCACCATTCGTCTGTATATCTCCCAGTAAAGCGTTCAATATTGCCGGATTACAGATTGCGAACATTATATGTGCTGATGCTGACCGTCGGGCGAAAATCGATCGGGCCATTAACGATAACGAAGTATGTGATGTCAATCCTTTTGGTGTAATTGCTACTCAAGTAGCTTACAACGAAGAGGAAGAGTGGCTGAACCAACTCATCAAATATTTACAGGCCAATTTTCTCTATATGCAGGAGTTCTGTCGGGAGCATCTGCCCGAGTTTCCTATCACGGCATTGGAGGGAACCTATCTCGTTTGGATGGACTGTCACAGACTCGGCATACACTCGCAGGAACTCGAACAGCGATTGGTTAACGAAGCTGGATTATGGCTCAATGCAGGAGCAATGTACGGGACTGAAGGAAAAGGATTCATGCACTGGAACATCGCCTGCCCACGTACTACACTGGCAGAAGGATTGAAGCGTTTTGCAGGTTTCGTAAGAAATCTTTAAGAGATATATACGGCAAATTCATTTTTAATGGAACGCAGCTATATACTTTACTATACCAAGCATTACGTATAACAAAGTAAATAGCTGCGACTTAATTTTTCATCTCATTTTTTCTTTTCTTCCACAACTGATAACTATTGATGATGTTTTGCCACACCACATAACTACCCGGACCGACAGACGATAAAGGATTAAGATACGTAACCGCCATCCAAATAGCTAGTACTGTATTTTTTTGCCCCAATGCCTGTCCTGCACTTATACGGTCATTGTATGCACTACCAATTCTTTTACCAAAATAAAATTGTAAACAACAAGTTACTAAACCAGCAAAAGCAATCAACATCTCTACCGTTACATCAGCTGTACTGTTAACCAAAGAACGAGTAGTCTGCCCCATTACAATGGTCAATGCTATCGCCCATAAATAAAAAGCTGAAGTATGATATTCCAGTAAAAACTTATGGAATCGAGGGATATAATAACGGAATAATAAAGCGATAAAAAACGGCGCAAGCAACAATGGGAAAACCTTACTTAAAATCTTAAGAAAAGCAATACCAAAAGTAACATCCGTATGTGGCTCAACCAATGGAAATACCAAAGGAACTGCTATTGCAGCCAAAATATTTGAAAGTAATGTATAAGTAGTCAAACTGGAAGCACTTCCACCTAGTTTTCCCGTAATTACTGCCGCTGCCGTAGCAGTAGGACAAATAAGACAAACCATAGCCGCCTCGAATATCTCCTTATAAGATTCGTCCATCGGACAAAATATCAACAACAACGCAATGATACCACAAGAAATAGCTTGAATAGCCAACAACCAGCCATGCCATACTCTAGGAACCAACTCTTTTGGTTCAATTTTACAGAATGTAAGCAACAATTGGGCAAAAATCAAGGAAGGAGTTAGAAAAGAAATCAACCCATTCATAAATGGCTTTGTCGGCTCCAGAAAAGTGAAGTTGGCAAAAACAAAATAACCGATAACTCCTGCAAGCATCGCTAGAGGTAACGTCCAATTCTTCATAAACTTAAGCAAATCCATCTTTCAATACTTATTTTGGGATACAAAATAAAAGAATTTAGTCCAAATACTCGTCTATTTTTCGGGTTTTGTGGCAAGTTTCGAATAAAAAACGCAAAACTTAAAGACAAAAGCCGAGTTTTCACTAAAAATCGCTACATTTGCAACTTGATTGATATGAAAACCGATAGACTTAAAATAATATTCCTGTTGTGTAGCCTGTGGCTGGTCCTCCCCTGTTTCTGCCTGGCGGCAAAGGGAAAGGATTTTATAGTCGTCATTGATCCCGGTCATGGCGGACATGATCCTGGCGCCATCGGCAGACGTGGAAAAGAAAAAAATATCAATCTGAACGTAGCTTTAAAAGTAGGACAACTGATCCAAAATAACTGTAATGACGTAAAGGTAATATACACCCGGAAGACAGATGTCTTTATCCCTTTAGACCGTCGTGCACAAATAGCTAATAATGCTAAGGCCGACTTATTCATCTCTATACATACCAATTCTGTAGCCCGTAGCAGAACTGTACGGGGAGCAGAAACTTATACGTTAGGACTTCACCGTACTGAAGAAAATTTGGAAGTTGCTAAAAAGGAGAACTCGGTTATTTTGATAGAGGATAATTATGAACAACGTTATGCCGGATTCAATCCAAATTCTTCCGAAAGCTATATTATTTTTGAATTTGTACAAGACAAAAATATGGAGAAGAGTGTAAAATTAGCCACTCTTATCCAAAAACAATTCAAGAATACAGCCAAACGGATAGACAAAGGAGTACATCAAGCCGGATTTCTAGTTCTACGCGCCACTTCCATGCCTAGTGTTTTGGTTGAATTAGGTTATATCTCAACACCGGATGAAGAACAATATCTTTTATCCGATGCAGGCACTACGGCATTATCTAACAGCATTTATAAAGCATTCCTCAATTACAAGCGCGAACATGATGCCCCCACCGGTCGCAGCAGAGTACAAGGACAAGAATTGCCGGAACCAGAAAACAAACCGAAAGAATCAAGAATAGAAATACAAACTGCGGAACCAGACACTGCAACGGAACCTGACAAAGTTACCAAAAAGCCTGTGCCTGCCACACAAAAAAAGATCACAGGCGACCAAGCCCGAACATCTGCCAAGCCTGTATTTAAAATACAAATATTGGTATCAAACAAAATATTACCCAAAGGAAGCAAACAACTGAAAGGTGTATCACCCGTTAGCTATTACCGCGAAAAAGGACTTTATAAATATACTTACGGAGAAAGTACGGATTATAATAAAATACTACGCATGAAACGTAATATTACTCCTAAATTTAAGGACGCTTTCATTATCGCTTTCAAAAACGGAGAGAAAATGAACGTGAACGAAGCCATCAAAGAATTTAAAAAGAATAGATAATATAAAAGGTACAATTGAAATGACGAAAGAGGTAAAAATAGGATTAATAGGCATCGCTGCATTGGCTATGCTGATCTTTGGTATCAACTACCTGAAAGGAATAAATATGTTCCAATCTGCCAACTACTATTATGTAGAATATACCAATATAAACGGATTAGCCGGATCAAGCCCCGTCTTTGCCAATGGTTATAAAGTAGGTACAGTAAGAAATATCAATTACAACTATGCAAAACCGGGACATGTCACAGTAGAAGTGGAAGTAGACAAGGAAATGCGTATCCCTAAAGGAAGTGCAGGAGAATTGGTTACAGAAATGCTGGGAACAGTAAAGATGAACTTACTCCTTAACTTTAATTCTACAGAATACTATCAACCGGGGGATACACTGCCTGGCAAAACGAATGCGGGACTCATGGGAGCCGCTGAAGAAAAGCTAGTTCCTCAAATAGAGCAGATGCTGCCCAAAATGGATTCTATCCTACATTCATTAAATAAAATATTAGCTGATCCTGCATTGAGTGCAACCTTGCACAACGCAGAAAAACTGACAGCCAATCTGGATG
>ENA-OPRZ01000510-OPRZ01000510.1-human-gut-metagenome-genome-assembly--contig:-NODE-510-length-10419-cov-2.232439_pt1 | contig 10419 bp, 9 predicted proteins | sample MGYA00241803_ERZ501897 | MGnify/ENA primary metagenome ERZ501897 (study PRJEB25962, sample SAMEA2042397) | human gut metagenome | biome: human gut; feature: human-associated habitat; material: faeces...
TTCAGAGCTTCCCTTTTGCTCATGTGGTTACTTTTTTCTTCAATACACCCAACAGCAGTGCGGACACTACCGTACCTGCCACCAGTGCCACCAGATACATCACTGCGTTACCTACTACAGGGAATACGAAAATTCCACCGTGAGGTGCCATCAGTGTGCAGTGGAATGCCATGGACAGGGCGCCTGCCAGTGCCGAACCGATGATGCAGGAAGGAAGCACATGCAGAGGATCGGATGCTGCAAAAGGAATCGCACCTTCGGTGATGAACGCCAGGCCCATGATGAAGTTGGTGGGACCTGCGTCTCTCTCTTCCTTGGTGAATTTATTCTTGAATAACAGGGTTGCCAGTGCAATGGCACAGGGAGGAGTCATACCTCCGATCATAACAGCTGCCATGATGTCATAATTGCCTGCAGCGATCGCTGCCGTTCCGAATACATAAGCTGCCTTGTTGAAAGGACCACCCATGTCAATCGCCATCATGCCGCCCAAGATCAACCCCAGTACAACTCGGCTGGAATCACCCATTCCGCTTAAGAAATTGTTCAATCCGGTATTGATACCGCCCATGATCGGTTCTACCACGAAGTTCATTGCCAGTCCCATGATCAGGATACCCACTACCGGGTAGATCAGTACCGGTGCCAGCTTTTCAATGGCATCGGGAAGCTTATCGCAGATCTTGCGAAGTCCCAGGATCAGATAGCCTGCCAGGAAACCTGCTGCCAGTGCACCCAGGAATCCGGACTTTCCGTTGGCTGCCATCATGCCACCTACAAAGCCAAGTGCCAGTGCCGGTCTGTCACCGATGGCCATTCCGATGAAGCCCGCCAGTACCGGAAGCATCAGTCCGAATGCCACGCCGCCGATATTCTTGAACATTGCCGCTACCGGAGTAATCGTACCGAAATTGCCTCTCTGATCTGCCGGAAGTGCATTGATGTCAATGCTTAGGCCATCGATCAGGAAGGCAATGGCGATCAGGATACCACCGCCGACTACGAAAGGAAGCATATGGGATACGCCGTTCATCAGCTGGGTATAGATCTTATGTGCTACACTCTCCTTACCGGTTACGGCTGTAGTTGTTTCACTGCTTTCCCCGTGGAAAACTTCCACGTTTCCACTCATTGCCTGTTTTACCAGCTGGTCTGCCTTGCCAATACCGTCGGATACCTGACAGCTGATGACTTTCTTGCCGTTAAAGCGGTCCATGGGTACTTTGGCATCAGCCGCCACGATGATGCAGTCCGCCGCTTCAATCTCTTCTGCAGTCAGTACATTTTTTGCGCCTGCGGAGCCTCTGGTCTCAATCTTAATCTGACAGTCTGCTGCTCTGGCTGCCTTTTCCAATGCTTCTGCTGCCATATAGGTATGAGCGATTCCGGTCGGACAGGAGGTCACTGCCAACAGCTTAAAGCCTTTCTTCTCCTCGGTGGTAATACCGGTATCACTTAATCTGTCATCAATGCTCTTGGCACTTTCATCTGCTGCATCAATGATCTGTAAGAATTCCTCTACGCTTTTTGCGTTTCTCAGGGAAGTGGTAAAATTTTCATCCATCAGCATCACGGACAGTTTGCTCAGCACATCCAGATGTACATTATCCTTTGTATTCGGTGCTGCAATCAGGAACAGTAAGGTCACCGGTTCCCCGTCCAGAGATTCATACTCCACACCGTTTTTGATCACCATGGCTGCCAGTCCGGGGGCTTTTACCGCATCACATTTTCCGTGAGGGATCGCAATTCCCTCTCCGATTCCCGTGGTACTCTCTTCCTCTCTTGCATAGACCTGTTCACGATACTTCTCCACATCAGACAGCTTTCCGCTTTTTGCCATCAGTTCCACTGCCAGATCCAGTGTTTCCTTTTTGTCAGCCGGTGCCGCATTTAGGGAAATACTATTTTTGTCCAAAAGATCTGTAATTCTCATGTTGTGACCCATCCTCTCTTTTTATATTTATCATTGTTATTGTTCTACCTGCTGTAATACCTGCAAGACTTCTTCTCTGGTGGCCAGATTCTCGGAAAATGCACTGGCGCTTCCTGCAGCAATTCCCATATGGAACGCATGTACATAATCTTTCTTTTCCATCCATCCTGTCAGGAAACCTGCCACCATGGAATCGCCTGCACCCACACCATTGACCAGTGTTCCCTTCGGTGCCGGAGCTCCCATGCTCTGTCCGTCCGCTGCGATCAATACTGCTCCTTCGCCTGCCATGGAGATCAGTACATTCTGTGCTCCCATCTCCTGCAGTTTCTTACCGTAAGGAACCACTTCTTCCCTTGTGGAGAGCTTCACACCGAAGATTTCTCCCAATTCATAATTGTTTGGTTTCACCAGAAATGGATGATACGGCAATACCTTGACCAGCAGGTCTCTGGTGGCATCCACCACTGTCAGGACTCCTCTGCCTTGAATCCGCTCCAGGATCCGCTGATACATGTCATCCGGCATGGTATAAGGAATACTTCCTGCCAATACCAGGACATCTCCGTCTCCCAGTCTGTCAATCTTTTCCATCAGCTGTTCCAAAGCTTTTGCATCAATATCCGGGCCACAGCCATTGATCTCTGTTCCGTCAATACTTTTCAGCTTCAGATTGATTCTGGTCATTCCGTGATCGATTTTGATGAAATCAGCATTTACGCCAAACTCGTTCAATCTCCGGATCAGTTCCTCTCCAGTGAATCCCGCCGCATATCCCAGGGCTGTGGAATCCAGTCCCAGATTCTTCAGTACGATAGAGACATTGATTCCCTTTCCTCCCGGAAGAATCAGCTCTGATGAGGTTCTGTTCGTCATTCCCAGCTGAAAGTCATCCACGGATACGATGTAATCCAGTGACGGATTGAAAGTCACGGTACAAATCATTTCTATCCCTCCTGTCTGTCATCTTTCTTGTTCTTATGATGTTATTATATCTTCACATTCAGTCAAATTCAATCAATTTAATTCACAAATATGGTGCTTTATTTTGGTTGAATTTGCACAAAATAAAAGGATGAAATACTTCTTCATCCTTTTTCAATGTTTCTTTCACTATAGCATTTCCCTTATCTGGCTTCTTTAAACCCGTTTGCCTGTTCTTTCATTTCCTTTGCATTGGAAAGCGCCGCTTCCGTCAGTGCATCACTGCCTAACAGTCTTGCCAGCTCCGCCAGACTTTCTTCTTCTGCCACCTTGTGAATGTCCGTAATGGTCATATCATCGGTACTGCTCTTTTCAATAATGAAATGCACATCCGCCATGGCTGCGATCTGAGGCAGATGAGTGATACAGATGACCTGATGGGCTCCTGCCAGAATACTCAGCTGCTCCGCTACTTTCCATGCGGTTCTGCCGCTGATACCGGTATCGATCTCATCAAAAATCAATGTATCAATGGCATCTTTCCCTGCCAGCACCGTTTTGATCGCCAGCATCACCCGGGACAGTTCACCGCCACTGGCCACCTGGTTCAAAGGTTTCAGACTTTCTCCGGGATTGGTGGAAATCAGGAATTCCACATCATCATAGCCTTTTGTTGTAATGGCCTGACCGGGTCTGACTGCGATGTCAAATTCCACCGTCAGGAAATTGAGACCTATCAGCGCATCTTTCAATTTCTGCGTCAGTACCGCTGCGTTTTTTCTGCGGATCTCAGACAGTTCTTCACAGGCTTTCTTCAGTAACGCCTGCTTTTCCTCCCACTCGGCGTTCAATTTCTGCATATAGGCATCATAATCCACCAGTTTTTCCAAATAAGCTTCTTTTTCCTCTTTGTACCGCAGGATCTCTTCGATCGTGTTGCCGTATTTTCCCTTGAGGTGATTGATGGTATTCAGACGATCCTCTGTACTGCGAAAATCCTCTTCATCAAATTCCAGATCCGACATATATTCGGAGACATCATGATTGTAATCTGACAAAAGACTTTCCACCTCTGCCAACTGTTCCTCCATCTGTTCCAGTGCAGGATCATACATGGTCACACTACGCAATGCCCGCAGTGCCCTGCTCAAAGAATTCCCGGCACCGTCTTCCGCGTCATTGCCACTGAGTTGATAGCTCTCCGCCAGGCTTTCCGCAATTTTTCGGCTGTTGGACATTTTGCGGTACGCCTGTTCCAGTTCCTCATCTTCTCCGGGCTGCAGGGAAGCATCCGCGATCTCCTTTTGTTCAAATTCCGCCAGAGACTGTTCTCTGCTTCTGGAGGTATCATCCAGAGTTTCCTCTGTGATCTTTTTCTCCAGGGCAGTACACTCATGATAAAGTGCAGCCACCCGCCCTGCGCATTCTGCAAATTCCGCTCCCGCATAGGCATCCAGGATCTCCATATGTTTTTTCTTGTTTAGCAGAGACTGGTGCTCATGTTGTCCGTGAATATCGATCAGCAGCTCCGAAAGTTCCTTCACCTGCTTTGCCGTCACGGTCTCTCCATTGATGCGGCAGATGCTTTTCCCGGAGGAAAGTTTTCGGCTCAGGATCACGGTTCCGTCTTCCGAAGGTTCCAGATCCATGCTCTTTAATTTTTCCGCCAGCCTTTCTTCCTCGCAGTCGAAGACCAGTTCCACCAGACCGTTCTCTTCTCCCCGTCTGAGCATGTCTTTCTCGAACTTTCCTCCCAGTGCCAGATTCACTGATCCAATGAGTAATGATTTACCGGCACCGGTCTCACCGGTCAGTATATTCAGTCCTTCTCCGAACTCTACCTCTGTCTCCCGGATAAGAGCCAGATTTTTCACGCGTAAACTACGAAGCATGTATTTCCCCCTGTCTTACCTTTCTATCATCAGATGGATCTTGTCCATAAGGATCTGGGTATCTTCCACGGTCCGCACTGCCACCATGATCGTATCATCTCCGGCGATACATCCCACCACTTCGGAGAATTTCAGGGCATCCAGTGCCGCCGCCACTGCCATGGCCATGCCGGATACGGTCTTGATCACCAGAATATTCTGTGCCATGTCCATGGAGATAAAACCGTCTCTGAGGACGCGGATGTATTTATCTCCCATATGACTGTCATCCTGTTTTAAAATGACGTATTTCTGTTTGCCGCCACCGGTGGGTACTTTGGACAGCTTCAGTTCTCTGATATCTCTGGATACGGTAGCCTGTGTCACAGCAAAACCGGCTTCCTTCAGATAGCCCGCCAGTTCCTCCTGGGTCTCCACATCTCTTTTTTCTATAATCTCCACGATCTTGCGATGTCTTGTTTTCTTCATCTTGACCTCATGCCTTTCTCACAACAATTCGTCAGGAATCTCTCATTTTCCGATGCAATACATCCAGGAAGCTTACCTGATTCAGCTGAATAAACTCGGTGATCTTCTCCGACTGCACAATACGGATCCGGTCTCCGGTACACATGGTCACTTTGTGGCTGCCGTCATAATTGGCTTCCACGGTCTGGCTTTTGCCCTCTCTGCCACCGGGAATCTCTATAACGATCTCATCTTCCGGGGACAGGATAATGCTTCTCTGGTTCAGGCTGTGGGGGCAGATCGGTGTCAGGGTGATCAGTTTCGCCTTGGGCTCCACCAGCGGCCCGCCCGCCGACAGATTATATCCCGTGGATCCTGTCGGTGTAGTCACGATCATTCCATCTGCCTTGTAATGATTCAGAAGCTGTCCGTTGACATAGATGTTGAATTCTATGATCTGCAGGGATCCGCTTCGGGAAATGACGATGTCATTCAAAGCCCAGCCTTCCGACACAGTTCCATCCGCACAGCAGACTTTACCGTTTAACATCATTCTGCGTTCTTTCTTAAAATCATCCCGGATCAGGCGGTCCAGTGATTCCTCTAATCCAGACAGTTCGATCTCCGTCATATAACCTACGGTTCCCAGATTCACTCCGATGATGGGGACAAGGATCTTCTTCGTCTCTCTGGCTGCCTGCAGCATCGTGCCGTCGCCGCCCAATACGATCATGCAGTCCACATCTAACGGAATGTCCGTTGCTTCCTCTTCCGCCACGGAATCCGCTTCTTCCTTCCAGTCGGATTCCTTGACCTTTAATTTCACCGTACAGCCTTTGGTTTCCAGATAATTCTGGATCCGTTTCGTGGTCGCAAGCTCCTGATCCTTATGCTTGTTGGTATATATCAGAAAATGCTTCATAGCTTCGCACTCCTTGTCTGTTACAGGGTATGAGAGTTGTCTACGATACCTTTGATTACGGCATCCCATTCAGGGGTATAGGACAGTCCGGTCTTTTCCTCTATAATAGTCTGTAAGGCGCTCTCCGCTTCATGCTCGGTCAGCGCCAGCTTTTCTTCGGAGATTTCCTCCGGCTTACGGATATGCAGCAGATATTCGATATTGCCCTCCGGTCCCTTGATGGGGGAATATTCCAGATGCAGTACTTCGAAACCGATGCTGTCCGCATAGTCGATGATCTTGCGGATCACTTCCTCGTGGATCTGAGGCTCTCTCACCACACCGTTCTTGCCCACCTTGCCTCTGCCGGCCTCGAACTGGGGCTTGATCAGACACACCATCTGTCCGCCGGTCTTTAACAGATTTCTCGCCGGGATCAAAATCTTGGTCAGGGAAATAAAGGACACATCCACGCTGGCGAAATCCAGTGCATCCGGGATATCCTCCGGGGTCACATAACGGAAATTGGTCTGTTCCATGCATACCACCCGCTCATCATTCCGCAGTTTCCAGGCTAACTTCCCCTGTCCCACGTCCACGGAATACACCTTCGTGGCTCCGTTCTGGAGCATGCAGTCCGTGAAGCCTCCGGTAGATGCACCGATATCCATGCAGATCATGCCGTCCAGCAGAAATCCCCACTGTTCCATTGCCTTTTCCAGCTTCAGGCCTCCGCGGCTGACATATTTCATGGTATGATTTCTGACTTCCAGCTTGATCTTGCTGACATCAAATCCGGTGCCGGCCTTGTCTTCCTTCTGTCCGTTGACATAGACATTGCCCGACATTATGATGGCTTTTGCCTTTTCTCTGGAAGGAGCATACCCCTGCTCTACCAGAATCACATCCAGTCGTTCTTTCATCTTCGTCTCCTAATTATTTATAATCTTTCCAGAATTTTCTCCGTGATGCTTTCCGCATCCAATCCGATCTCCTTTTTCAAAAGCTCTACATTTCCATGTTCCACATAAGCATCGGGAATAGCTGCCATGACACATTTGATCCGTTTCTCGTGGTCATTCAGACAATCCAACACCTTTTCTCCGAATCCTCCGCTTTGGACATTTTCTTCCATGGTCACGATCATCTCATGATCTTCACAGGCCGAAAGTACTGCCTCTTCGTCAATGGGCTTGATAAATCTGGCATTGATGATACTTGCCTTGTAACCCTTTTCATGCAGAAGCTTCTGGACTTCCTCCGCTGTCTTTACCATACTGCCTATGGCAAACAATGCGATACCGCCCTCTCTTGCGATCCACTCCGCCTTGCCCAGTTCAATGGGAGCACGGTGTTCGGCAAGTCCGGCATAAGCCGTTCCTCTGGGATATCGCACCGCAATGGGCGCATCCAGTGCCACGGCAAACTTCATCATATCCGATAATTCCCATTTGTTCTTCGGCGCACAGATATGCATATTGGGAATTCCCGACAGATAGGTATAATCAAAAATACCCTGATGGGTCTCACCGTCACTCCCCACCAGCCCTGCACGATCTATAGCAAACACTACTGGCAGATTCTGAATACACACATCATGCAGGATCTGATCGTAGGCTCTCTGTAAAAATGAAGAATACACCGCAACAATAGGCTTCATGCCTCCTGCTGCCAGTCCTGCTGCGAAGGTCACCGCATGTTCCTCCGCAATTCCCACATCAAAGAACCGGTCCGGGTACATATTCCGGAAGCGCTTCAGTCCGGTACCGTCCGGCATGGCTGCCGTAATAGCCACTACCCGTTCGTCCCGCTGGCCCAGCTTGCACATAACAGTGGAAAACACATCCGTATAATTGGCCACGGTGCGGGGATGGGAAGGAATTCCCGTCTCGATGTCAAAAGGCTCTGCCCCGTGGAATCTGGCGGGATGTTTCTCCGCCGGTCCATAGCCCTTGCCCTTCTGGGTAATCACATGCACCAGCACAGCTCCCTTGACTCTCTTCGCTTCCTCAATGACCTTGATCAGGCCTTCGATATCATGTCCGTCTACCGGGCCTAAATAAGTCACTCCCATATCCTCAAAAAACATCCCGGGGATTACCAGCTGTTTGAAGCTGCTCTTGGCCCGGCGGATACTGTTGACAATACCGTCGCCACCGGGTTTTCTCTTGAGAGCGTTGTATATGCCCTCTTTCAGATCCAGATAGCCGGTCGCCGTACGGATATTGTTCAGATATTTGGAAACACCGCCCACATTTTCGGAGATGGACATATTGTTGTCGTTTAATACCACAATAAAGTTCGTCTCCAGTTTGGCTGCATTGTTCAAGGCCTCGTAAGCCATGCCTCCTGTCAGAGAGCCGTCTCCGATCACGGATACAATGGTGGTCTTCTCCCCTTTGAGATCTCTTGCCTTCACCAGTCCCAGTCCTGCGGATATGGAGGTAGAACTGTGTCCGGTATCAAATGCGTCATAATCACTTTCTTTTCTCTTGGGGAACCCACTCATGCCATGGAACTGGCGTAAGACATCGAAACCGTCCTTGCGGCCCGTTAATATTTTGTGGGTATAAGACTGATGACCTACATCCCAGATGATCTTGTCCTCCGGGAGATTCAGAGCAAGATGAAGTGCCATGGTCAGTTCCACCGCTCCCAGGTTCGAACCCAGATGCCCCCCGGTCACACTGATCTTTTCGATCAGGAACTGCCGAATCTCCTCCGCCAGTTCCCCATAGTCTGATTTATCTATTTTTTTGATATCGTTTGCTTTCTCGATCTTATCCAGTAACATTGGCTTTTCCTCTGCTATTTCGTTCTATGGACCAGGTGCAGCAACAGCTCCTTCAGGAATTCATGTTCTCCCGAAAAGCTGTCCAGAATCGCTACCGCTTCCCCGGTCAGCCGTTCCACTTCTCTGCCGGATTCTTCCAGTCCGTGTAAAGTCACATAGGTCTGCTTATGATTCTGTGCATCACTTCCGGTAGCTTTTCCCAGCTCCTTGCTGTCCCCTATCACATCCAGAATGTCATCCTGGATCTGGAATGCAATGCCGACATTGTAGGCACACAGTTCCAATGCCGCAATCTCTTCATCGGTTGCCCCTGCCAGCGTAGCTCCGATAGTCATGGCCGACTGGATCAGGGCTGCCGTCTTGTTGGCATGGATGAACAGGATCTGTTCTGTGGTCAGAGGTTCTGCCTGTTCCTCCGCTTCAATATCTGCGTTCTGGCCGCCGATCATCCCGTAGATTCCTGCCTTGCGGGCTAAAATATTCAGTGCCGCCGCCACTCTCGGGTAATTCGGATCTACCGGTTCTCCCGAGGTGCATGCCGGAAAAGCACGAAATGCAGTCTCAAAGGCATAATTGAGCAGTCCGTCTCCTGCCAGGACTCCCATACCGTCACCGTACACAGACCAGGTGGTCTTGCGGCCTCTGCGGTACTCGTCATTGTCCATGGCCGGCAGATCATCATGTACCAGAGAATATGTATGGATCATCTCGATCGCCGCCATAAAAGGCTCTATCGTATCATCTTTGCCACCGAACATTTTATAGGTCTCCTGCATCAGCATGGGACGCAGGCGCTTTCCGCCTGCCATAAGACTATAGTTCATGGCTTCAATAACGGTCTTCTGGTATCCTTCCTCTGCTGGAAGATATTCCTTCAGTAATTCTTCAATCGCTGCCGTTCTCTTCTGCAATTCCTGTCTGAATAACGTTTCTTCCATGTCTAATGCCAACCTTCCTCTACCTGCCGGTATGCTGTATGCTTACTGGGGATCCAGCGGTTCCAGTCCGCCCTCTTCGTTCAGCTTCATGACCTGTTTTTCCACCCGGTCGATCTGTTCGCTGCACTGTTTCAGCAGATTCATGCCCTTGCTGTACGCCGTAAAAGCTTCCTCCAGAGAAATATCCTCTGCTTCCAGCTGTCCGATCAGTTCTTCCACTGCGGAAAAATTCTCTTCCAGGCTCTGTGGTTCCTGTGCTTCCGTTTTCTTTTTTCCTGCCAAAATAGCACCTCCGTCTGCTGCCTGCATCTATCTGCATCCCCCGGATACCGGTAAATGCTATCCGGGAAGTCTTTCTTCCTTCTGTATCTGTTCCACCCGGGTATCGATCACGCCGTCACTCACCCGGATCCGCAGGCGCTCCCCTGCTTCCACCTGGATCACGGAACGGATATTTTTCCCATCGGTATCCTCCACATAGGAAAAACCACTGTTTAACTTTTCCAAAGGAGAGACCGCTTTCATTCTCTCAATATACAATGCCAGGTTATGTCTGCGTTCCCGCAGGATCGCCTGCAGCCGGTTCT
>ENA-OPRZ01000521-OPRZ01000521.1-human-gut-metagenome-genome-assembly--contig:-NODE-521-length-10352-cov-2.556376_pt1 | contig 10352 bp, 8 predicted proteins | sample MGYA00241803_ERZ501897 | MGnify/ENA primary metagenome ERZ501897 (study PRJEB25962, sample SAMEA2042397) | human gut metagenome | biome: human gut; feature: human-associated habitat; material: faeces...
GCACACCATAACCTACAACCACCACTTCCTCCAACACTTCTGTATCTTCTCCCAACTGGATTTTCTGAGGTTGAGCCGTGGCTTTTATTTCAACAGACTGATAGCCGATATACGAAATTTCCAGTAAAGACCCAGCAGGTGCCTGCAAGGTATAATTTCCATCCAAATCAGTGATGACTCCATTAGTCGTACCCTTCACAATGACATTCGCTCCAATAATCGGCTCTCCTGTCTTTTTGTCTACTACCGTACCTTTCAGTGTCACATTTTGCTGAGTAACTGCTAAAGATACAGCCGCATCATTCGTTTCGGGAACTGCCAAGCCCGGCAGAACTCCCCATGCCAGCATACCTGCCATCAGAATATGCCTGCATTTTGAAGTTGATTGAAATGTTTTCATTAGATTAGGTAATTAAAAACAGGTTAATATATTATTTAATAATAGCTACATAGCCACCTCCATCATACATGCTGATTGTGATGGTGTCTCCTTGTTTCACTTTCTTTGTACGACAAGCAAAATCTTGTGCTTGGAGGTCTACATTCACACCATCTTCCCAACAAGTCAAGGTCTTATTTCCCTTAATGAAATCAAGAGTAATATCGAACTTCTGTCCTTTTTTACCAACCATACCACCAATGAACCAAGTATTACCAGAGCGACGTGCCACTACAATGTATTCGCCTACAGATGCTTTCAAGACACGTGTTTCATCCCATACCACAGGAACCTGACTCAAGAAATCCATGCATTTTTCTTCACGATAATAGTTGGATGGAGAATCAGCCAGCATCTGAAGCGGACTTTCATACACTACATACATACCCAGCTGATGACAACGAGTTCCCACAGAAGCAGGCAAGTTAAACCATACCTTATGATCTTTCTCATGGAAGTTAATCATCGCTCCCGGTGTATAATCCATCGGACCTGCTACCATACGAGTAAAAGGTAATGTCACATTGTGTTCCGGAGTAACAAAGCTTCCCCATTTATGATTTTCCAATCCGGCAACACCTTCAGAACTCAATACATTCGGGAATGTTCTCAACCAGCCAGTCGGTTTGTAAGCTCCGTGGAAATCAACTAACATTTTATGTTCGGCAGCCTTACGCGCTACAGTATAGTAGAAATCAACCATTGCCTGATCGTCACGGTTCATAAAGTCCATTTTAATACCTTTAATGCCCCATTTGCTAAACAAATCGAATGCTTCATCCAGTTTTTCACGGAAAGGAGCCCATGATACCCATAAAATCAAATCTACATTTTTCTTTTTACCGTATGCCACCAATTCTTCCATATTGATTTCAGGAACTGTTTTCGTCACATCCCATGCTTCTGACCAACCGTCATCAAGCACCACATATTCAATACCGTATTTAGAAGCAAAATCTATATAATATTTATAAGTATCATTATTTACTCCACATTTGAAGTCAACACCTGTCAAGATTAATGCATTATACCAGTCCCATGCAATCTTTCCCGGTTTAACCCATGAAAAATCTCCCTGTGACTCTGGAGCCAATTTATAAATCAACTGATTCGTTACAAGGTTAGCATCGTTCTCTGCTACAATCATGGCACGCCAAGGATAATTACGGGTTCCGCTTACTCTTGCTATATAATCAGCCCGTTTAGTAGGGAAAATCTGACGATCGTCTGTTTTTTCTTCTTCCAAAGAATAAGCAGCAAATTTTCCAGCCAGTTCATATTTTCCTTGTTTTTTCAAGAACATACCCGGATAACTTTCCAAATCAGATTCACTGATAAAGATACGTGCCTGATCATCTACCTTAATCAATACAGGAGTACTGCAAAAACGGTCAGTTCCGATTTCCGACAATTTCATCGGTTTAAACAAAGGCTGCTGTGCAGACAATATGGTTCTTTCTTCAGGGAAAAGTGTATTATAATCTTCCGGGAAACAATAGTCCACCTCTTCACTGATTACCTTCAGCGAGTCAGCAAAATCTGTATGGAAGCGATACGCTAATCCATCATTATATACACGAAAATATAGTTTATACTGGTCAGCACTTAATACCATTTCATTGTAGTGATCTCTAATTTTATCACTTTTTTGACGGACAACAGGTGTCAACATCTGGTCTTCCGTACGATGCTGAACATCTTTTACCTTCATATTACGGCCAATCACCACCCTATTATCAAAAGTCATAGATAAAGGAGAAGGATTCAAAATAGTTTTGCCATTGAAAGTTACAGAATACGTAGTAGTAGCTCCCGTTTCTACATTCACAAGGATACGTTCATCCGGAGATTTCACTGTATAATTCTCCGCAAACATTGCAGCACTGGATGCCAGCAACAAAAAGAATAAAGTCTTTCTCATATTAGTTCTTTTTATTTGTTAACTCTGGTAGCAAAAGTACAATAAGCCTCCCATGAGCATGGAACGAAATATCCAAACTACAGCCGCAAATGTCTATAAGAGAAATTCTATTGTCCAAAATTTGAACTCTATTATCCAAAATAATCATACAAATAGCTGAATATAAACATTTTACAAAACGCTCGATTATTCATCGAAAAAATGCCATACAATTAACTGTACCATCGTTGTCATTCCACGATTTGCTACGGTCAATTGCACATTCTACTTATTTTTATTATTTTCGCCCTTCGAAATGATTGACCAAGCTACCATAGACCGAATACTGGATGCCGCACAAATAGTAGATGTTGTATCCGAGTTTGTCACCCTCCGCCGCCGAGGAGTGAACTACATCGGACTATGCCCGTTCCACAATGAAAAGACCCCTTCTTTCAGTGTATCTCCCAGCAAAGGATTATGCAAATGTTTCAGTTGCGGTAAGGGAGGAAATGTGGTCCACTTCATTATGGAGCACGAACAACTTTCTTACTACGAGGCACTGAAGTGGCTGGCCAACAAATATCACATCGAAGTAAAGGAACGGGAACTGACCGACGAAGAAAAACAAGCACATAGTCTGCGTGAAAGCTTGTTTGTAGTCAACCAGTTTGCATCTGAATATTTTCAAGACATACTTTATAATCACATCGACGGACAGCGTATCGGTATGACCTACTTACGCAGCCGAGGATTCCGTGATGACATTATCAAAAAGTTCCAGTTAGGATACAGCACAGACAGTCACGATGCATTGGCACGCACTGCCAAACAGAAAGGTTATCAGGAAGAATTTCTGGTAAAGACTGGCTTGTGCTATAGAAAGGACGACGGTTCACTTCGCGACCGTTTCTGGGGGCGTGTCATTTTCCCTGTACACACCTTGTCGGGAAAAGTGGTAGCTTTTGGCGGACGTGTATTGAGCGCTGCCACCAAGAACGTACAGATGAAGTATGTCAACTCTCCGGAGTCTGAGATATATCACAAAAGCCGGGAACTCTATGGCATTTATTTTGCCAAGCAGGCCATTGTACGCCAGGATCGCTGCTTCTTAGTAGAAGGTTATACCGATGTCATTTCCATGCACCAGAGTGGAATTGAAAACGTGGTGGCTTCTTCGGGTACGGCATTGACCTCCGACCAGATACGACTGATTCATCGTTTTACCAATAACATTACGGTATTGTATGACGGTGACGGAGCTGGAATCAAGGCCAGCATACGCGGTATTGACATGCTGCTGGAAGAAGGTATGAACATCAAGGTATGTCTGCTCCCCGATGGAGACGACCCCGACAGCTTTGCCCGCAAACATAATGCCACCGACTATCAGGCCTACATCAATGAGCACGAAGTGGACTTCATCCGTTTCAAGACGAACTTGCTGATGGAAGAAGCAGGGAAAGACCCGATCAAACGTGCCAGTCTGATTTCCAGTATCGTAAAAAGTATCTCTGTGATACCTGACTCTATTGTGCGCTCCGTATATACACGCGAGTGCAGCCAGCTTCTGCAAATGGAAGAGAAAATCCTGATAGAAGCGGTAAACAAATTGATAGAGCAGGCACAGGAAAATAAATACAAGGAAATCCAGCGTAAACAACGACAAGCTACCCAGGATGTCCAACCAGCTCCTCCGACTACTTACCCGGAGACACAGCCGACAGAGATTCCTATACCGGATGAGACTCAACTTCCTCCAGCTCCTCTGGAAACAGATGCAGAGTATATACCTCCAACTGCTGAACGGCCTGCCGGACAACCCGCAAGCACTCCTGCTCCTACGGACAATTACCTTTCGTATATCCCATTGGAAGGGAATGAACAGAAACTGTTCTACAAGAAGGAACAGCTCCTACTGCAAATGATTGTTCGTTATGGGGAGAAAGTGATGTGTTACTTAGAGGATGAAAACGGAGAAGAGCAACCGCTCACTGTCATAGAATGTATTTCTTCCAGCTTGAAGGAGGATGAACTGCAGTTTCACTATCCCTTAGACCGCCGTATCCTAAAAGAAGCAGAGAATCATCTGCATGACGAAGGCTTTGTGTCTGAACGCTATTTTCTGACTCATCCTGATCCGGAAATCAGCAAACAGGCCGCAGAACTAGCCAGCGACCGCTATCAGCTAAGCAAGTACCACTCCAAAGGACAGGCAATCATCACCGATGAAGAAAGACTTTATGAGTTAGTTCCCAGGTTGTTAATTGATTTCAAGCTATCAATTGTTGAAGAAGAAATGAAGCATACCCTGCAGGCTTTAACCAATCCGGACATCTATAACAATCCGGAGAAATGTCAGGAAATCATGCAACATTACAAAGAGTTGCAAGAAATTCAGATTCCAATGGCGCAAAAAGCAGGCGACCGCGTCATTTTACGTTAGCTATTTCCCCTCTCCACTTACGATAAAAGGGGAAATAGTCTTTTTCATATTAATATTTTGCACGAATCAGGTTCATGAACTCTTCGCGCGTCTTGGCCTGATTGAATGCGCCTGTAAAGTCAGAGGTCGTCGTTACAGAATTCTGTTTTTCCACTCCTCTCATCTGCATACACATGTGTTTGGCTTCTACTACCACCATTACGCCTAATGGATTCAGTGTTTCCTGGATACACTCCTTTATTTGAAGCGTCATGCGTTCCTGCACCTGCAAACGGTGAGAAAAAATATCTACCACACGAGCAATCTTACTCAGCCCCGTAATGTATCCGTTAGGAATATATGCCACATGGGCCTTTCCGTAGAACGGCAGCATGTGATGCTCGCACATGGAAAAGAAATCAATATCCTTCACAATCACCATCTGGCTGTAAGGTTCCTTGAATTTTGCGGTATTCAGCACTTCTCTCGGATCCATTTCATATCCGCGAGTCAGCGTCAGCATGGCTTTTGCTACACGCTCAGGGGTTTTCAACAGTCCTTCTCTTTCAGGGTCTTCACCCAGCAAAGAAAGGATTTCCTTATAATGCCCAACCAGTTTCTCAACCTTCTCTTGCGGCCAGTTTATCGAATTTGTATCTGTCATCATTATTCTATAGGTATATTAATCTGTTCACGCACAATAGACACTTCCTTAAAAACTCCTGTAGCTTTCAATTTACGCATGGTTACATGTGCTTCTTCAATACTTTTAAAGTCTCCTACCCGGCACAGCCAGCGAGGAGGCTGAAAATAAGTATAAACCGGAAGTTCCGGAAATTCTTCTTTCACTTTCGTTGCTACCCTATTCGCTTCACTACGCGCCTGACGGGAATTATTCCCAGCGTATACCTGTACGCGAAATCCACGAGCTTTTAATGTCTTTACCGGCTCCGAACTGGTAGAACGCACATAACGCTTCCCTATCAAGGAGGTAATCTGTGCATCTTGGTGGATAGTCACTACACCTTCTCCTGCCCGACGGGTCTGCAGGCTTTCGATAATGTTCTGCTGGGCATAAGCCCCGCCGGCACACAAAACAGAAACTACAAATAAAAGATATTTCAGCATAAGCGGATTTTTAGATAGACATAGAAAACAAAAGTCAATTGAGCACAGAGACCATACGATGGCACTACGTCCTCACATCATCTCTGTGCTCATAAGTCGCTCCTGACTAATTCAAAAAAGAATTATTTAAAAGCGTCGATGATACCTTTGAAGTCTGCAACTTTCAAAGCAGCACCACCAATCAGACCACCGTCTACATCAGGATTAGCGAACAATTCTTTTGCATTAGAAGGCTTGCAGCTTCCACCGTACAGGATAGAAGTATTTTCAGCTACTTCCTTACCGTATTTAGCAGCAACCAAAGAACGGATGTGAGCGTGGATTTCCTGAGCCTGTTCCGGAGTAGCAGTCTTACCTGTACCGATAGCCCAAACCGGTTCGTAAGCCAAGATTACTTTACCGAAATCTTCAGCAGACAAAGAGAATACAGAAGCCAACTGAGCTTCTACTACTTCATTCTGTTTGTTAGCTTCACGTTCTTCCAATACTTCACCGATACAGAAGATAGGTTTCAAGTTGTTAGCCAAAGCCAATTTAACTTTTTCTTCCAGGATTTCAACTGTTTCGTGATAGTAAGCACGACGTTCAGAGTGACCCAAGATTACATACTGAGCACCTGTAGATGCAACCATTTCTGCAGAAACTTCACCAGTATAAGCACCTGATACTTTGTCAGCGCAGTTTTCAGCACCTACACCAATGATAGAGCTGTCTACCAGAGGAGTTACAGAAGCCAAGTGAATGAAAGGAGTACAGATGATTACATCGCAGTTTGGTTTGTCTGCTGTCAATGCTTCGTTCAATTCTTTTGCCAATGCAATACCTTCCTGCAGGTTCTTGTTCATTTTCCAGTTACCTGCTACAATGTTTTTTCTCATTTTGTTTAAATTTTAAAGGGTTAGTTATAATGTTTCTTTTTTATTCTCTTCCTCTTTTTTCTTTTTGCGGCTTTTTATGCGCAACCATATCAGGTCGACCACGGTCAGGAACAGCAAAGGCCCCAGGAACCAGCCGGTCACTTCTACCACCTTGTGCACATTGGTTTTCGGACTCCATGTACTGAATGGAAGTTTCTCCAGCGGTGCATTCAACTGGTATTCATCTGGCAGATTGGAAACACTCCATTTACGCAGCACGACTCCTTTTTTCAGCAGCATCAATCCCGGATTGGAACGAATCATCGTTTTCAGCGTAATCTCATCCATCAACGCAAACGGATATTCCGCTCCTGTATTCTCTTGCCAGTCTATGATATCCTGCTCCGAAGAAGCTGTCAGACAAAGGAAACGATACCCGTGCTCCACGCTGTAATCATACACTTCATTGATCAAATCCATACCACTATCGTCCGCCTGCTTCAACCATGGTGCCACCAGTAAGAACGTATACTGGTCACTATGAAGTATGTCATCGGTCAAATCCTCTCCCGTTTCCAGTGAAGTAATCGAGAAGTCGTGAATAGGAGGTTCATAGCCCTTCTCCTTCACCTGTGTCTTTGAATCGACAAAAGTCCACGTGGTATCTGTCGGGAAATTATCAATCGTAAATTCTTGCTCTTTTCCGTCTTTCGAATAAATAAAAAGCGTTTCATACACGGTAGGCTTCTCACCTTCAGGAATCGTCATACCTTTCACGATATCTGCCCCCACGTGATATGGACGAAAATCAAATACAGGTAGATAACGTAGGCAGAACAGCATGAAGAAGATAATAAACAAAATGCTGTAAAGCGAAATCAGCCAATCCACCTTTGTCGTCACCAGATTGAATATATACTGCCTCCATTTAAACACGGAAATAGCCGCAATAAGCAACACTACGTTTTTGAAGAAAGTTTCCCAGTTGGTCAGTACTACCGCATCGCCAAAACAACCACAGTCAGAAATAGGATTGGCGATTGCCAGCCATAGTGTCAGCGGGGTCATGAAAGACATGACCAGCAACACCAATAAAGGCGCTACCCTCCGACGAATCCCAAAGAACAGATAAATGCCAAGAATAAACTCAAGCAAGGCACAGAGCATAGCTGCCAGATAAGGCACATATCCCGCACTCAGGCTCTGCAGCCCCCATGCTTCCAGGTAATCCTGTACCTTATAGACCGTGCCCAAAGGGTCATTGGCCTTGACAAATCCGGAGAACAGAAAAACGACAGCCAACAAAAAACGGCAAACGTTGCTCCAGACCACAACTGCTTTATGTAGAAACTTATTCTCCAAACTCCAGCTTAATCAATCCAAAAACGGCATAATTAATCATATCCATATAATTGGCATCCACGCCTTCTGACACCAACGTATCTCCCTTCAAAGATTCTATCTGTTTGGTCCGATAAATCTTCATCAAAATCAAATCTGTATAGGAGGTGATGCGCATGCTACGCCAAGCCTCATCATAGTCATGATTCTTTGCCAGCATCAGCTTCAGCGCCTTGTCGGCATAGGTATCATATAATTCCAGCGCACGCTCTTCAGTTATATCTTCCTTCTCGGCATAGCCCAGTTCCAGCTGAATAAGCCCGATAATACCATAATTGACAATTGCAATAAACTCCGGACGAATGCCTTCATCTATCAAGGATACGCCCTTTACTTCGATGCTGCGAATACGGTTTGCCTTAATATAAATCTGGTCTGTCACGGAAGACGGACGCATGATGCGCCAGGCAGCTCCGTAATCATGCAACTTCTTAGCAAACAAATCACGGCATACTGCAATTACATGTTCAAATTGTTTCTTGGTTTCTTCCATCTTTTATGCTCGAATATGTGGCAAAGTTACTGTTTTTTCAGAGAGCACACAAAAATAACGGAGATAAAAATGCCATTTCATACAGTCCCGACAGAACTGCATGAAATGGCATCTCCTTTTATTTCAATAAATTTGTTTTCCAGATTAAGAACATCTCAAGACTTGTCCGATACGCAACGTTGTAGTACGTTTTATACCATTAATCTGACACAAGCGGTCGATGGATACGTGATACAAACGAGAGATACGTCCCAATGTATCACCCTTACGGATTTTATGATAACGGATAGCTGATTTTTCCGCCTCTGCCGCACCGGATTTTCCTGATTTTACAGCAGCCAATGCACGAGTACGCTGATATGCATAACGGTTGGCACCACGCACAAACAAATAGCTGTCTGAAACGATATCCTGGTTCGGGAAATCAAACATAAATTCCGGATTTATCACCTCACCTAAGAAACGAGTTTCAAAATGAAGGTGAGAACCGGTAGAACGTCCGGTATTTCCTCCCAAACCAATCGGGTCACCCGCCTTTACATATTCATCTTCAGCTACAATCTGCTTAGACAAGTGTCCGTAAATGGTTTCCAAGCCATTGTCATGACGGATTACTACATATTTGCCATAACCTCTACGTTCATATTTCACCATGCGCACACGCCCGTCGAAAGCAGCACGGATGGTATCGCCGATATAGACCTTAATGTCCAATCCGTTGTGCATACGCCGCCAGCGCGGACCACATTTAGAAGTAATTTTTGTATGAGTTGTCGGCATGCAGAAGCCTGTCAGATCGATTCGGAAACTATCTGGAACCTGTACATTACCACCGTAAGCATGAACGCGATCATTGTTCCAGTTTGGATAAAGACTGTAAGCGGGATATACTGCCTGTTCTGCCTTAATCTGGCGAATCAGGGCTAATGAATCCACTGCTTTTAATTTTCTGTCAATCGGCGCCTGACGAGCCAGAAGATCTTGTCCTGAAACATTGATACTGACCATGGCCAGATCCGCCATTGCTACTGTTCTAATACACTTTAAAATCATTATACCTTATATTTTTCAGCTAGTATCCGTCGGATGGCCTTCATTGTTATCTCTTTTTATCCAGCCCGACCCTTATTCAGAATACCATTACCGGTTTAAAACAAATCACTTTAGAATGCATTTCTGCCGTCAAATAATACAGATATGCTTGCGCTTTACAAACAGCGTTCCAAAGATAAAAAAAATTCGATATACACGGCTGGGAGATTAACGATTTTTCATGTATTTTTATACGAAAAACATAGATTAGATGTTTTATAACATAACTTTCAGCAAAACAAAGGATTAAAGGGACTCACCTTAACGAAGTATTCAAATTTTCCTGAGCCACAAATTTTCCTTCCTTCCACTCCAGACAAAGAGGACGAGGCTTCAGGTATGGCTTCAAATCTTTTGCCGTGTCTTTATCCAGATAATCAGGGGTGGTATAAGTAAACATGAGTACCGGTTTTTCAGCCGATAACTCAGCCTTCCACAAATACATATCCGCATAAGCACGCAGGTTTTTCAAGGAATCAGCCTGTACTGCCGAAGCCGGTTTCAAATAAAATTCATCTTCTTGCGGAAGCCGTAAGAAATCGGAAAGCGGCAATTCATGCCAGTTTGTATCATAAAAAGCAATTCGGCTGTCGGCCGCCGGGGCGGAATAAGTAGAA
>ENA-OPRZ01000549-OPRZ01000549.1-human-gut-metagenome-genome-assembly--contig:-NODE-549-length-10037-cov-4.914446_pt1 | contig 10037 bp, 10 predicted proteins | sample MGYA00241803_ERZ501897 | MGnify/ENA primary metagenome ERZ501897 (study PRJEB25962, sample SAMEA2042397) | human gut metagenome | biome: human gut; feature: human-associated habitat; material: faeces...
CGTCGGTTCTTCTGTTTTGCATAAGGCGCAAAACGAAACGGAACAGACGGCCGTCATGGAGCGGCTTTCCGGAAAAGCGCACCGGGTTGTCAGTTCCGTCTGCGTCATTGCCCGTGACGGACGAACCGCGCAGCGAACGGTTTCCACCCGTATCCTGATGAAAAAACTGACCCCGGAGGAAATCCGCGCATACGTTGCCACGCATAATTGGGAAGGCGCCTGCGGCTATAAAATCGAAGACATGGAAGCCTATGTCAGAAAAATAGTCGGTTCTTATTCCGGCGTCATCGGCTTGCCCCTTTACGAAACCAGAAATTTGCTGAATGGGATAGGTGTGAAATGAAAACAGACGTAATCGTTTATGAAAAGAAAAATGCTTTGACCCGGATTGCCATGCTTGGTGCCGGAGAACCGCAGGAGTTTGAGTTTGTTAAGGAAAATCAGGCTGCCGAAGGCAATATCTATCTGGGCAGAATTACGCGCAAGCTTGATTTGGCTCACGACAAAATCGGCTTTTTCGTTGACATTGACGGCGGCCGCGAAGCTTTTCTGAACGCGGAAGAAACCGGCCTTAACGAAATTTCGCTGAGCGAAGGCCAGAGCCTGGTTGTTCAGGTTGCGCAGGAGCAGCGAGCCGAAAAAGGCGCCAAGGTAGTACGTTCGATTCAAATTGTCGGATCGCATCTGGTTTATTGTCCTTACCGGCTGCATGTGGAAGCTTCGCCGCGTATTGAAGACAAGGAAAAACTTGCCGAATACAAGGAAAAGGTTCTTGAGAACACGACCGGCCAGGAAGGCTGGATTTTGCGCACTTCGTCCGTTGATGTTCCCTTTGATGTTATTGCCGCCGAAATGCTTGAACTGCGCGGAATTTACGAAAATGTGCGGATTAAGGCGCGCAATGCCAAAGCGCCCGCGCTCCTCTATGCCAAAGCCGATCCTCTGATTGAGCATATCACGCGTTCCCGGCCGGCGCTGACAAAAGTTGTCGTCAATTCGCACAATGTCGAAAATGCGCTGAAAGAAAAGTTCAACGGCGAGTTTACCGTTGAATATATGGCAGAACCCTTTGCCGAATATGGTTTGGAAGACGCTCTTTCCGACGCTTTGCAAAAAACGGTCTCCCTCAGAAGCGGCGGCCGGATTCATATTGAAGAAACCAAAGCCTGTGTTGCCATTGATGTGGACAGCGGCGATGACAAATCCAACGGTTCGATTACCCGGCTTAATTCGGAAGCGGCCGCCGAAATTGCCCGCCAGATTCGGTTGCGCAATTTGTCCGGAAAAATTGTTATTGATTTTGCCGGCTCATCGGAATACAAGTTTTTGAAACCGGTTATTGAGGAATTGGAAAACGCGCTGGCCGATGATCCGTATCATGCGCGCGTCCTGGGTTTAAGCCGTGGCGGAAATGTCGAAATCCAGCGTGTACGCCGTCGGCCGACCCTTTCGGATATTCTGACCGTTGAGTGCGAAACCTGTCTGGGAACAGGGAGAGTGGCAAGATGAGCGAAGTCGTCAAAACTTATCGCTGTCCCATTTGCAAGAAAATTGCTCCTGCAGGAAAATATAAACCGTTTTGTTCCAAGCGTTGTGCCGATATTGATTTGGGCAATTGGTTCAACGAGAGTTATCGTATTCCGGTGCAGGAAATGGACGAAGAAGATTACGAAGAACTGGAAAAAGAGCTGGAAAAACAGCATCAGGACGAATAAAAAAGGAGCCGGTTTTCGGCTCCTTAAGTTAATGGGATAAAATTTTATTTTTGGTATTGTTTAATTATGTCGATGATCTCCTGATTATTGCTTATCACGGCAATATCAAGCAGTGTTTTTTCTTTAATTTTATACGAAACATCGGTTCCGTATTCTAAAAAAAGTTTTACGATATCCGGACGCTTCTCGAAAATGGCGTAATGTATCGGCAGAAAACCGCGAGTGCTTTTGGCATTTACGTCAGCTCCGTTGTCAAGCATAAATTTTATGGTTTCATAATTGATATGCGAATATGAAACGGCCACAAACAGAGGAGATACCTGCATGAGTGTCTGATTAATGTCAAATCCCTGATTTAAGATTTCTTGCATTTGGGAAATGTCGTTTCTTTCGGAGGCATTGACAAAACCTTCCCAATTTTTATACATAGAATAAAATATGTATAGGCCAATAGCTGTAATCAGCAACAGGGAGGCAAGAGAAATTCCCAGATATTTGAAAAGTTTTTTCATGACCGTATCCTCATTAAAAATAAGATAACCAAGTTTACCTCCCTAACCATAAAATTTGGTTAATGTTTTTACCAAAATTCCGCCGCCGCAACACCTCGGCCAAAGGTAAATATCTTCTGAAACGGTTTTAACAGAATGTCGGTTTCCGGCTTGTGGTGTTTGGCAAACAGTGCGCATATTTTTTTGCGCTGATTGAACCGCGTTTGTCAGGAATACTTTGGGCGGGATCATAATCAACTGGTTTTTCAAGCGGAGAGTTTTTCAATCCGTCGGGAAAAAAATTTTCTTCGTATTTCTTGCCGATTTCATAAACTCTTTTTTCATTAAGAGGGTCATGAACTATGGTATCTCCCCATTCGGTGTCGATAGTATTTTGTTCCAAAGATTTTTTCAATAGAATTCCAAATCGCGTTTCGTTAAATTTCTGTTTTAAAAATTCTTTAAAAGTGCTCATTTCTACATCCTTTCAAAAGTAAGGGGACTGAAAATCAGCCCCCCGAAAATAAATTAGAATAAAATTTTATTATTGTTGGTATTGTTTAATTAATTTAATAATTTCCTGATTGCCGATTTGCTGCGCAAGTTCAGCATAAGTATATCCTTTGACGATATATGATGTGTCTGCCCCGTTTTCTAACAAGAGAGCGACAATATCAGAATGTTTTCTAAGCATAGCCAGAGACAAAGGTGAAAAATTATGCCAATTGGGTTTATTTACATCAGCACCATTTTCAATCATAAATTTAACCGTATTAAACTTAATCTGAGGTTGGACAAGAGCCATTGCCAGCGGTGTTGTCTTAAAATATAGAAAAGATTGGTTAATATCAAAACCCTTATCCAGAATATTATTCATTGTGATAATGTCATTTTTTTCCATTGCCGTTACAAATTTATCCAAGTCGGCATAAATGAAAGAAACAACATTCCAGATAATAATCACAATCAGTAGCAGAGCAGCGATGGCAATTCCCAGATATTTAAAAATCTTTTTCATCAATAACCCCTTGCAATAAGACAAATAAGCTTAACCGGTTTAATCATAAAATTCAGTTAAAAAACCGCCGATTTATTGTCGGCGGTTTTTTAAGACAGACCTGTAGCAAGTGACATAAAACATATATCAGAATTTTCTGTATTTGTCAAGGACAATGTTCCTATATGGGCGGCATCGTTAGCGCCCGTAGGCCGCCTCGATAATCCGGTTGCGGCGTTGTTCTTCCAAATCGTAATTGGCTTTGATATTTAGCTGCGGCGCAATGGTCGAAATAATTTTTCCGGCTGTCGGCACCGTATTCCAGCCAGAAGTGACAAATCCCCAGGTTTCTTTGGTGGCTTTGGGTTCGTCCATCATTAAAAACAGGGCATATTGCGGGTTGGATGCCGGAAACGTGGCCAGAAATGAAGTCATGACCTTTTTGTCGACATATTTGCCGTTGACCAGCTTGTTGGCCGTTCCGGTTTTGCCGGCAACCTCATAGCCCAAAACATTGGCGCGTTTGCCGGAGCCTTCGACCACGACGCCGCGCAGCAGTTTGCGCATTTCTTTAGACGTGTTGAACGAAACGACCCTGTGGCTTTCGCGGTTTTTGTTGTCTTTTAAAAGCGTCGGTTCATGATAAATGCCGCCGTTGATGACACCTGCAAAAGCGCTGACCAAATGCAACGGGGTAATTGAAATGCCATAACCGTAACCGACTGTGGCCGTTGTTTCTTCTCCCCAGCGTCTGGGTACCAGAGGATATCCTCTTTCTGCAACTTCAATTCCCTGAATAGGCTCAAAGAAGCCGAGGTTTTTCAGAAAATTCTGCTGTTCTTTTTTGCCGACTTTAAGGGCAATTTGCGCCGAACCGATGTTCGACGAATAAATCAGAACCTCTTGCAGGGTCAGCCAGCGGTTTTCGCCGCGGTAATCCTTGATTGTGTTATAACGCAGTTTCAGCGGCTTGGTCGCGTCAAACCGGTCGGCAAGCTTAACCTTGCCGCTTTCCAGCCCGAGCGCCGCGTTGAAAATTTTCAGAACCGAACCCGGTTCGTAAACGCCTTTGGTGGCAAAATTGAACTGCGCGCGCGGCGTTTTGTAATCGTTTAGGTTGGGGTCATAATCCGGCAGGGAAATCATTGAAATTATTTCGCCGCTTTTAACGTCCATCAAAATTGCCGCTGCGCCTTCCGCATTGTATTTTTCAACAGCGGCGGCCAGTTCGCTGCGAATGGTGTCCTGAATGCCGGCGTCAATGGTAAGCTGCAGCGGAATGTCGGATTGGGTCAGACGCTCGTCAAGCTTCTTTTCGATGCCGGAAATGCCTTTGTTGTCTATATTGGTGTTGCCGAGGAGATGGGCAAACAGGTTTTTGTGCGGATAAATGCGTTTTTCGCCGTCTTCAAACTCCAGACCGGGAATGCCCAGATAATTGATTTGATACTGCTGGGCGGGAGAAAGGTTACGTTTTATATAAACGAAACTCCCGCGCCGCTGCAGCTTGGCCAGAATGTCTTCATAGCGGATGTCCGGCAGAATGCGGCTGAGTTCTGCGGCGGCTTTCTGTGCGTTCAGAATTTTTTTGGGATTGGCGTATAGGTTGACGGTGGGAAGCGACGTAGCGATAATTGTGCCGTTGCGGTCGAGAATGTCGGCGCGTTTTATCGGGTTTGCGGCATAGGCGCGGATGGTGTCGCTTTCGTCGGCAGTCTTGGTTTCGCCGGCGTTTGGCGTGATGCAGACGTTGAAGAGCCGGACGCCGATAACGGCGTAAACCAACAGAAACATCAGCGTTGCAAAGGCGACGCGGTTTTTGCAGGTGGAAAGCGGATCTTTCTCACAAGTATAATTTTTAAAAGAAAAGCTCTTGTCTATTTTAATTTCCTGACCCGGAAGATAAAAGTTCTTTTCTTCGCGGCCGGAAAAATACTTTCCCCACATTGACTGCTTCTGCCTTGCTTCTTTTCTTTATCGCTGGGCTTTGACGAGCCGTTTGAGCTCTTTGTTGCGCTCAGCCTGATTGCTTATGTTTTTGCGGGCCAACAGTCTTCTGCCTGATTCGCCCTGTTCATAGTCAAATGGTAACGCAGAATAGTTAATAATTTGTTCAGCCTTGACCTGATTCAGCGAAATATGTTTCGTTGCCAGGGCACGAAGCCGGGACGGATTGTTCAGATGGCTCCATTCGGCTTTGAGAATATGAATGGTTTTGACGTCTTCTTCAATGTTGCGGTTAATGCTGGCCAGCTCGTTTTCGAGATTCTGAACCTGATTCTTCATGACGAACATGCCGAAACCGACCAGGCAGGTAAGGGTAACCCAGAGGCTTAACGTGGCGGTTCTTGTACTGTTCATTGTCGCATTCCTTTCTAGGTAAGCGGGTTAGGGTTTCACTTTTTGACGGCGCAGCGCAGTTTTGCCGAGCGGGCTCGTTTGTTGGTTTCGGTCTCTTCTGGGCCGGGCAGAACGGCTTTTGAACATTCGGCCAGGCTGACGCAGTCGCTGTTCTGCGGCATTTCCGGCATATAGCGCGATACGCCGGCGTTTTTGCCGCTTTGTTCTTTGAAAAAGCTTTTGACAATCCGGTCTTCCAGCGAATGGAACGTAACCACGACCAGACGGCCGTGCGAGGTCAGAAGGTCAACGGCGCCTTTCAGGCCGTTTTCGAGCTCCTCCAGCTCGTTGTTGACGGCAATCCGCAGCGCCTGAAAAGTGCGGGTTGCCGGGTCAATGGCGTTAGGTGTCTTATGAATGACGGTATAGATGATTTCTGCCAGTTCTTTGGTCGTTTCAATCGGCTTAATCCGGCGGCGTTCTGCAATGCGGGCCGCAATCTGCCGCGATTTGCGCTCCTCGCCGTATTTGTAAATCAAATCGGCCAGTTCTTTTTCCGGCATTTCGTTGACAAGGTCGGCGGCAGTGCGCCCGGTGCAGGACATCCTCATGTCCAAAGGGGCGTCTTTGGCAAAGGAAAATCCTCTTTCAGCCTCGTCCAGCTGCATGGAGGACACGCCGATGTCAAAAACCGCCCCGTTGACGGGTTGAGCAATAAGATCTTTGAAGTTGCCGAAGGTTCCTTGTCTGAATTCAAAACGGGAACCGTATTTTTCTTTCAGTTCTTCGACGCGGGGCAAAACCGTCGGATCGCGGTCAATGGCGATGAGCCGGCAGTTTGCCGCTTTCAGAATGGCTTCGCTGTAACCGCCGTTGCCGAAAGTGGCGTCGACATATGTTTCGCCGTCCTGCGGTGACAAATGTTCCAAAACCTCTTTGAGCATAACCGGAATATGTTTCTGTGCGGCGGTCATTGTTCGGCCTCCGGTTTGCGTGTCAGCGTCGGCCGGTTCTTCAAAACTTCTGCGCGAATGCGCGCCTCTTCTTTTTCCCAGTTTTCCGGGTTCCAGATTTGAAATTTGCGGCCTTTGCCGACAAAAACGGCCGTGTCGCCGATGCCGGCATGTTTAAGGAGCTTTTCCGTCAGCATGATGCGGCCGGTGGAATCAAAAGTGAATCTTCTGGCGTCGCCGAAAATCAGATTGGTAAGGTTGTCCTGTGTTTCCGAAAAGAAGTCGGTGGCGTTCTCAATGTCGGTGGCCAGCTTGTCAAGCAGTTCTTCGGTGCAGCCTTCAATGCAGGGAGCGGTAAGGCTGCGGTAGCAGACGATTTCCGTTGACAGTTCCTTAACGATTGCGCGGTAGTCTGAAGGCAGGGAAACGCGCCCTTTGGCGTCCACCTTGTTGATGATTGTATCCATAAAGAGAAAGGTTTTTCTCAATTTCAGAATCCTTCAACCGCATTAATCCTATGCTTTATGGTATAACATGGGTTTTTATGGGTTTCAATGGGAAATTTTAGGATTTTGTTAACTGTTCGTAGTTTGTTCTAAGTAAAATTATTGCGATTCTCGCCAATCCGGCTCTGGCGTTGAGATAAGGAAAAATAATTTTTGGGGATAAAAATAACAATTTTTTTTGCCCTTGTTTAAATCCATGCTTTCGTTGGTTTTTGTCTATTTACACCCCTTGGAAAATATGATATTATAACAACTGCTTAATATTAAATGTATCTTGCTTGAGGTGGGCTCTTGAGCGTAGATGTACCAAATGCCCAATTATAATTATGGAAAATTTTAATAAAGTATTCCGCACTGCGGACAACGTGATTTTTACCCGTATCAATGCTAAAGAAGCAGAGACTTTTGCGGGAAACTACATAACAGTGATTGACGGAAAGGCTGTCGCTGTTGTGGACGGAAAAGAAGTAGAAATGCCAAAATCATTATTTAATGAGATAGGCGTGCAATATTTCTTTGTAGATTATAAAGAGCACGGCAAAAAGATGCTGCGGAAACACGGCGTCTATGCTGCGGTAAAAACAGAGAAAATCCGTGTGTGGCGGAATGTGAAGCCGGGAGAAAAGCTGACAACTGTGATTGATGGTTATGTTGAGCATGAAATAGAGCTTGATGAAACCAAGGTTGCAGCTCAGAACGTCATAAAGAATGAGTATTATGCCATTCCCAAAGACGTACTGGCGAAAAAATACGAGTTCTCCCATTCAGAGTTTGATTATGACGTGTATGTTCCGAAAGGAAATGTAACGTCATATTGGACTTACTCCGACGTGAACACCTTTGGTGTTCTTTGGGGAGGGCTTGAGTTCTTGACCACGCCAATGATAAATATTACGGACTTAAACGATGTTTATGGCTGTAATTACATCGTTTGGTGGGGAAATGATGGAAAGCTGGCCTCTTATAAAGTTCTGGGCTACTTTTCGGCAGAAAAATCAGAATTTTACGACGACCAGATGGGCAAACCCAAATCAGTCGCCCAAACGACATTCCAGCCACCACGCGTTGCGTAATGGATGTTGTTGGAAAACGCAAAGAAGGGCTCTCGGAAGAGAGCTCTTTTTTTTGTTAAAATTGCTTAATCTTTTCATAAAGCACTTGCAATAATTCCGAGCAGCGATTAATCTGTTGGGCAGCAGGCAGCCGGATAGCTGCTTCCCGGAAAGGAAAATCCGCGGAAGAGGAAAGTCCGGGCTTCAAGGAAACAAGACACCGGATAACGTCCGGCCGGAGAAATCCGAGGGAAAGTGCCGCAGAAACATACCGCTCTCTTTCAGGGAGTAAGGTTGAAAAGGCGAGGTAAGAGCTCACCGCGAAACCGGCAACGGTTTCGGCAAGGTAAACCCTGTCTGAAGCAAGACCAAGTTAGGAGCGCCGGAACTTCGGTTTCGGTTATACGGAGGGTTTCCACTCTGCTCCAGAGGTAGGTCGCGTTGAGCCGTACAGTAATGTCCGGCCCAGATGAATAGCTATCGCGCCGCAAGGCGTACAGAACCCGGCTTACAGGCTGCCTGACAGATTTTTTTATGACTAAGGAGTTGCGCATGCAGACGACAGTGTCCAAAACAGTACAGTTAAGCGGTATCGGTCTTCATTCCGGCTGCCGCGTCAAAATGTCGGTTCTTCCGGCGCCGGCGGATACAGGAATTGTTTTCCGCCGTGTCGATTTGCCGGGAAAACCTGAAATCAGGGCCTTGTATACCAATGTCGTCAATACGCAGAACTGCACCTGTCTGGGCGATGCCGACGGAAATCTGGTTTCGACGATTGAACATGTTATGGCTGCCTTGTCGGTTCGGGGTGTCGATAACGCGGTTGTTGAAGTCGATAATCAGGAGCTTCCGATTATGGACGGCAGCGGCAAAATGTTTTATGATGCGCTGAAAGCGGTGGAGCTGAAAGATTTAAGCGCGCCGCGCATGTATCTCAAAGTCAAAAAGGAAGTGTCATTTGCCGACAAAAACGGTAACGCCGTTTTCCTGCGTCCGGCCGAAAGCTTTATTGTCGATTTTGACATTGAATTTCCGTCCAGGGTTGTCGGCCATCAGTCTTTCTCCGGAGAGATTACGCCGGAAATATTCGAAAAGGAAATCGCGCCCTGTCGTACTTTCTGCGAAAAATACCAGGTTGACTATCTCCAGTCTATCGGTTTGGCCAAGGGCGGCAGTCTGGACAACGCTGTTGTTCTGGACGGCGAAACGATTTTGAATCCGGGTGGTTTCCGGGTTCGGAACGAATGCGTCAATCATAAGGTAATGGACGCCGTCGGAGATTTGTATACTTCCGGATACCATATTATCGGCAGATTGTCCGCCTCCAAAACCGGCCATTTTCACAATAACGAACTTCTGAAGGTTTTGTTTGCCGACAAATCCAATTATGAATTAGTATAGGAAAGAAAAATGACAAAGCTCAAACTGTTTCTGGTCTGCATATTTTGTCTGGGGCTGGCGGCGGCCTGTTCCTCGACCAAAGAGGTTGAAAAGCCCAAAACTGCCGAAGAACTTTACAATCAGGCGCATAACGATTTGGATAGAACCGCTTATAAAAAGGCGGCCGAGACCTTCGAAAAGGTCGAGCTGGAGCATCCCTATTCCAAATGGGCGACCAAGGCCAAAATCATGGGTGCTTATGCCTATTACAAGGACCAGAAATATGACGACGCCATTATCAGTCTGGACCGCTTCATCAAATTTCACCCCGGCAACAAGGACATTGCCTATGCCTATTATCTGAAAGCGCTCTGTTATTACGAGCAGATTACCGGCGTTGAGAAAGATCAGGAAAACACCCGGCTGGCTTTGCAGGCGCTGCGCCAGGTCATTACCCGCTTCCCGAACACCGAATATGCCAAAGACGCGTCGCTTAAGCTGGAGCTGACTTACGATCATCTCGCCGGCAAGGAAATGGAGGTCGGTCGCTATTATCTGAATCAGGAAAATTACCTGTCGGCGCTGACCCGCTTTTCGGTTGTT
>ENA-OPRZ01000557-OPRZ01000557.1-human-gut-metagenome-genome-assembly--contig:-NODE-557-length-9953-cov-2.185795_pt1 | contig 9953 bp, 9 predicted proteins | sample MGYA00241803_ERZ501897 | MGnify/ENA primary metagenome ERZ501897 (study PRJEB25962, sample SAMEA2042397) | human gut metagenome | biome: human gut; feature: human-associated habitat; material: faeces...
CCCGCCTACTTCCTTCGGGGAAGCGCCCCCAACCACCGCCTCTTCCTTCTCATCTACTTCTACTTTGAATTTAATGCCGGCCACGCCAAGGAACAGTCCCACAAAGATGCCGACGATTCCGACACAAGCCGCAGCAATCAGAATTCCTGTTATACTCATCTATGTTACTCCTTCCTAGATCAGACCGGAGAATCCGCAGAAAGCAATGGCCATCAGTCCTGCTGTCAGCAGTACCATGGGCATTCCCTTGAAAGATTCCGGCACTTCATTGTATTCCATCTTCTCACGCAGTCCTGCCAGGATCACGATGGCAATGGTAAAGCCAAGCGCTGTGGCAAAGCCATTTACGATACCGGTCAGAATACCGTATTCTTTCTGCACGTTGGTAATGGCTACACCCAGCACCGCGCAGTTGGTGGTAATCAGAGGCAGATAGACGCCCAGTGCCTGATACAGGGAAGGCATTGCCCTTTTCAGGAACATTTCCACGAACTGTACCAGTGCAGCAATGACGAGAATGAACACTATCGTCTCCAGATACTCAATGTGTAACGGCTGTAAGATAAATTTGTAGAACACACCCGCCACCGCACTGGCCAGCGTAATAACGAAGATAACCGCCGTTCCCATGCCGCCCGCCGTCTTGATCTTACGGGACACGCCTAAGAAGGGGCACAGTCCCATGAACTGGCTTAATACGATATTGCTGACGATGGAGGAACTGATCAGTAACAGAAGCATATCTTTTACACTATCCATTTATTTGTCCTCCTTATCTAAATCGATGGTCTCCAGATCATCCTCTGCCGTCTGAGGTTTTGCTGCCGCTTTTGCCGCATCCTTCACAGCCTCTTCCGTGGTATTGGTATTGTCATAAAACCGCTCCGAGCAGCCGCTCTCGCCACAGTGCAGACAGTCATGTCCGCAGCCGGACTGGATCTTCTCGTAATCCTTGCCAGCCAGCTTTCTCTTATTCTTGATATAGTTCTGCAAAGCGGTCAGTGCAGCCAGTACGAAGAACGCACCGGGAGCCAGTCCGAAAATATTGATCGTCACATAGGAATCCGGCATGATCCGAAATCCGAAGATGGATCCGGCCGCCAGGATCTCACGTACTGCACCGATACAAGTCAGTGCCAGAGAGAAACCAAGTCCCATGCCAAGTCCATCGAACAGGGAAGGAATGGGCGGATGGGAATACGCATAGCTCTCTGCTCTTCCCAGAATGATACAGTTTACAACGATCAGAGGAATATACACACCCAGAGCATCGTTCAGTGACGGCAGATACGCCTGCAACAGCAACTGTACCGCAGTTACGAAGGATGCAATAATCACGATAAATGCAGGGATTCTCACCCGGCTGGGGATCACTTTCCTAAGCAGCGAAATGATCAGGTTACTCATGGTAAGTACCACTGCCGTGGTCAGGCCCATGCCCAGTCCGTTCATGGCCGATGTGGTCACCGCCAGAGTCGGACACATTCCCAGCATCAGTACAAATGTAGGATTTTCCTTGATGATACCGTTATAAAGTCTTTCACCTGCTTTATTCATTGCCAGCACCTCCCTGTACATAATCATTAAATGCCAGAAGGCTTCCGTTGACAGCGTTGGTCACTGCTTTCGTGGTGATGGTCGCACCGCTGATGGCATCGATCTCACTGTCAGAAGTGGATCCGGTCTTGGTGTAGGCAAAGCTCTTCACGTTCTTGTTGTGGAACTGCGGCACCAGCACATCTCCCGCTTTCATGCCCAGTCCGGGAGTCTCGGAAATACTTAAAATAGAAATATCATTGACCGTACCATCCAGACGGATTCCCACATACAGCACAATATTTCCGCCATAGCCTTCGGAGGTCGTGGTCTGGATCACATAGCCCAACTGCGTTCCAGAAGCATCCTGTGCTTCATAGACGGTACCGATGGTGATTCCGGTATCTGCCAGCTTCTGCGCCGTATCCGCAGAAGGTGTATAAGCATCCAGTTCTTCAAAATGCTCCGCATCCGCAAAGACCGCCTGACAGGCTTCCTGCACCGCTTTTTCCTCCTGCTGACGGATGGGCTCCTTGGTCAGTTCATAGACAAAGCCAAGCAAAAGTCCGGCAATCAGAGTAATTGCGAACAAAATGCCCGCTTCTTTTAACATTGCCTGAATATCATTCTTATTTTTCACGTTTCGCACCTGCCTTTCTGCCAAAAGCCACCGGCATGGTGAATTTTTCGATCAGAGGTACCAGAAGGTTACCTAAAATGATGGCATAGGACACTCCCTCTGCTCCCGGTCCGAAGATACGGAAGATTCCGGTAAGAAGTCCCAGTACCGCACCGTATACATACTGTCCCTTGATGGTAATCGGTCTGGTGACATAATCCGTTGCCATGAAAAAGGCACCCAGGATCAGGCCGCCGCCCGCTAACTGTGCAGACAGATAGGCAGGATCAAAGCCGTGCCCGCCGAAGATTCCCGCAAACAGGATCACGGTCACAATATATGTACCGGGGATCCGAAGGTCGATCACACCGATCAGGATCAGGAAACAGGCACCGATCAGCAGTGCGATCACGGAAGTCTCGCCGATGGTACCGGCGGTCTTACCTACGATCATGTTCATGACATTGACACTCTCTCCTGCCTTCAGTGCTGCCAGCGGTGTAGCCCCAGTATAGGCATCACAGGCAAAATTCGTCATCTGGGACGGGAAAGAGATCAGCAGAAAGCATCTGGCTGCCAGTGCCGGGTTCATAAAGTTCTGACCCAGACCACCGAACAGCATTTTTACCACAAGGATGGCAAACACACCGCCCAATGCCGCCATCCACAGCGGAATGCTCACCGGCAGATTCAGCGCCAGCAGCAGTCCCGTTACCACTGCTGACATATCGGAAATCGTGATTTTTTTCTTCCAGAGCCAGCCGAATAATAACTCCGTCAATACTGTACTGGCAATGGTCACAGCCATGACTGCCAGTGCTCTGGGGCCAAAGTTATAGATTCCGAAACCGGCAGCCGGCAGCAGTGCGATCACCACGGCTGTCATAATGCTGCTGGTCGTTACTTTTGACCGGATATGAGGATTTGAAGATACTTTTAAAAGTCCGCTCACTGTTCTTCCCTCCTACTTCTTTTTCTTCTTGGCAAGCTGGATCTTACGCATGGATTTGATCTCCTGCGTCAGAGGACGCTTTGCCGGGCATACAAAACTACAGCAGCCGCATTCACAGCATTCCATACCGTTATGTTCCACGAAAGCCTCTTCATCAAAATGCTCCGCATAGGTTGCCAAAAGGCTGGGAACAATACGGCCGGGACATGCTTCCACGCAACGTCCGCAGTTGATGCAGGGACTGGGCTCCATAGCGGATACATCGTCCTGGGTCAGTGCCAGTAATGCGGTAGAGGTCTTTGTGGTGGGTACATCCAGCTGGAACATACCGAATCCCATCATGGGACCTCCGCAGATGATCTTCTCCGGCTCCTGCTTAAATCCACCGGCTATATCCAACAGTTCCTGATAACTCATACCGATAGGTACACGAAAATTCCGGGGATTGGCCACAGCATCTCCGGTAACAGTGATGATACGTTCCATCAGAGGGCGTCCTTCCGTCACCGCTCTGTAAATGGCAACCACGGTATCTACGTTATCTACAATACAACCTACGTCCGCAGGCAGCATGGAGGAATTGATCTTCCGTCCCGTTGTAGCATAGATCAGCTGACGCTCCGCGCCCTGAGGATACTTGGTCTTCAGTGCCTTCACCGTGATCTGAGGATCGTTCTTAGTCATCTGTTTTAACAGAGAGATACAATCCGGCTTATTGTCCTCCACGGCCAGAATACCGTGGGCATTGTCAAACAGCTTCAGCATGATCTTCAGACCACCGATCAGCTTGTCCGGCTCTTCCATCATTCTGCGGTAATCGGAAGTCAGATAAGGCTCACATTCCGCACAGTTAGCAATTACATATTCAATTTTGTCAGGATCCTTGGGAGACAGCTTGACATGCGTAGGAAATCCGGCACCACCCATACCTACGATACCGGCTTCCTTCACAATGTCGATGATCTCTTCCTTCTGCAGTTTGTCCACCGGTGCATAAGGATGAAATTCTTCGCTCTCATACAGACCGTCATTGTCGATCACGATACTCTGTATCAGATCTCCTGTTACCACACGTCTCGTCTCAATGGCTTTCACCGTACCCGACACAGATGCATATATGGGTGCCGACACGAAGCCACCACTTTCCGCTATCTTTTGTCCCGCCAGTACCCGGTCTCCTTTTGCCACGATGGGTTTCGCCGGAGCACCGATGTGCTGGGACAACGGATAGACCATTTCCCCTTTGGGCAGGACATCCTGGATCGGTTTGTCCTTGGACAGATCTTTTCCATCATAGGGATGTATTCCGCCTACAAATGTCAACTTTGCCATTTCCTAACATCCTTTCTAAATAGTTACTTGTATTGCAAATTACATTATTATAATTGTACTATTTTTATCAATTTTTATCAACTTTTATCAACAAAATGCTACTGCAAATTCTAAAATTATGGTAAAATAAATTCACCCATAGAAAGTCTGTGTGACTGCTTGCAGGCAGCACAGATTTTCTATGAGGTGAATAAACAAACATAAGTAAGTAGGGTGATAGCCCGGATTACGCATGTTTGTTACGCTTTCGAGAGTTCGAAGAACGAAGAAAGCGTTTATTAACTTGCCCACACGGCAGAAAGAGGTCATACATGAAAAAATCAGAAGAGACTCTGGAGGATTTCGCGATCTCCTATCCCTTGGATAAGCTGGCGCCTCTGGAACAAATCCTTTTTCTCGATATTGAGACCACGGGATTCACTTCCCGTACTTCTTATTTATATATGATTGGCTGTGCCTACTATCAGGCCGGCAAATGGCGGACTATCCAGTGGATGGCGGATGACTATTCCCAGGAAGGGGATATTCTCACTGCTTTCTTTGATTTTGCAAGAGACTACCGCTATCTGGTACATTTCAACGGCAATAATTTTGACCTTCCCTTTATCACCCAGAAATGTGCGCAGTTAAAGCTTCCGTTCTCCTTTGACGGCTTTCAGGGTATCGACATTTACCGCCGGATCTCCCCTTATAAATTCTTCCTAAAGCTGCCGAACTGTAAGCAGAAAACTTTGGAGCAGTATCTCGGAATTGCCCGGACCGATGTTTTCTCCGGCGGAGAACTCATTGGTCTATACCATGATTATGTAAAAAATCCTTCGGAATTCACAGAAAAAGCATTGTTTTTGCATAATGCGGACGACCTGAAGGGAATGTTGGAAGTTCTTCCAATTCTGGCCTACTATGATCTGTTCAACGAGAATTGTGTGAAAGCCAGAAAAGTACAGGCCAACTATTACAAAGATGTCAGCGGCGCACAACGCAAGGAACTGTTGATCACCCTGCAGATTCCCACTTCCCTGCCCCGACTGGTAACCGCTTCTGCGGCCAACTGCTATTTCCGCGGAGAAGGAGAATCGGCTACTTTAAAGGTTCCCATTTACGAGGAAGAATTAAAATATTTCTATTCCAACTACAAGGACTATTACTATCTTCCTACGGAAGATGTGGCATTACACAAATCTGTAGCCGGTTTCGTGGACAAAGAGCACAGGCTCCAGGCCTCCGCAGCGAACTGTTACACCCGGAAATTCTCCTGCTATCTTCCCCAATGGGAGATTCTGTTCACGCCATTCTTCAAGAGAGATTATAAGAGCAAGGAATTATTCTTCGAGTTGACGGATGAAATGAAGAAAAACAGAGAAGGATTTACACAGTATGCCAATCATGTTTTGTCCATGATCGCATCTACTTACTGACCGGAACGAAATGAGACATCGTCCCTTAGATGTACTTATAGTACTTATAGCACAAAAAGAGGAAAGCAAAACTGCTTTCCTCTTTCTTATTACAATATTTTCTGTACTCACTACATCGGTTTCACATAATAGAAAGAACTCTTCCTGTCGAATCCGATCTCGCGATAATTCATGATCTGTTCGGTACTTCCGATAAACAGCATACCGCCTTTGGCCAGTGACTGGTAATACTTACGGAATACTTCATCCTTTGCTTCTTCTGTAAAGTAAATCAATACATTTCTGCACACGATCAGATTACAGTCGGTAGGATAAGTATCCTTCAGTAAATTGTGCTGGTGAAAATCCACTCTTGCCTTGATCTCATCTGCAATCTTATAAGAAGGACCAATCTTCGTGAAGTATTTCTTCTTCAGATCCTCCGGCACGCCTTCTATGCTCTTTTCTCCATACAAGCCGGTCTTTGCTTTCGCAATAACCTGTTTGTCCAGATCTGTAGCATAGATGCGTATCTGCTGTAACGGAATGTGCCGTGACAGAGCCATTACCAGAGAGTAAGGCTCATCTCCCGTGGAACAGGCAGCACTCCAAACCTTCAGGTTCTTGCCAAAGCGCTGGATCAGTTCCGGGATCACGGTCTCTTCCAGATATTTCCACTGTTCCGGATTACGATAGAATTCTGAGACATTGATAGTAATGTATCCTACGAATTCCTCAAAAAGTACTTTGTCCGTCTTCAGTGCCTGTACATACTTGTCATAACCTACGATCTTATGCTTGGCGATCAGGGTATCGATACGCCGTTTCATCTGCTTCTCTTTGTAAGCATTCAGATCGATCGTAGTCAGAGAATAAATCTCCTTTTTAAAGTACTCATAATCGTATACCACGAATATCTACCACCTAACGGTTGTTTATTTCTCAGGGTTCTCAGCCTCTGCAGCGATAACAGCGTCGATATCTACAGATACAACGTCTGCATCGGACTCTTCCTCTGCCTCAGCGGGTTCGGGAGCGGTCAGAGCTTTAATGCTCAGGGAAATCTTGTGATCTGCCTCGTTGAAATCTACAACCTTAGCTTCTACTTCATCACCAACGCTCAATACATCAGAGGGCTTCTCGATGTGCTCCTTAGCGATCTGGGATACATGAAGCAGTGCATCTACGCCGGGCTCTAACTCTACGAAAGCACCGAAGTCAGTCATTCTTGCAACCTTACCGGTTACTACATTGCCAACTGCATACTTCTCTGCTGCGTTCTTCCAGGGATTAGCATCGTCAAACTTCAGAGACAGTGCAATCTTGTTGCCGTTGATCTCCTTGATCAGGACTTTCAGCTTATCGCCAACCTTGAATACCTTCTTAGGATGTTCAACTCTGCCCCAGGACATCTCGGAGATGTGAAGCAATCCGTCTGCGCCGCCCAGATCGATGAATGCACCGAAATCGGTTACGTTCTTAACAACGCCTTCTACGATGTCGCCCTCTTTGATTCTCTCAAAGAGTTCCTTCTGCAGTTCAGCCTTCTTAGCTACGATCAGCTGCTTGCGGTCACCAATGTATCTTCTTCTCTTAGGATTGTACTCGCTGATAACGAATTCAATCTCCTGTCCTGCGTACTTGGTCAGATCCTTCTCATAGGTATCGGATACCAGACTTGCGGGGATGAAGATTCTTACTTCGTCCACGATCACGCTTAAGCCACCGTCCAGTACCTGGGAAACGGTTGCTTTCAGAACCTCGTGATTGTTGTATGCTTCTTCAATTCTCTTGTTGCCTCTGTCAGCAGCAAGACGCTTGTAGGTAAGGAGAACCTGTCCCTCACCATCGTTTACTTTCAGGACCTTGACTTCCATGGTGTCACCGATCTTGGCAACTGTGGTAAGATCCACGCTGGAGTCGTTGGTGTATTCATTCTTGGTAAGAATACCGTCAGACTTGTATCCGATGTTCAGAATGATTTCTTCCGGTTTCACATCGATGACTGTACCTTCGACTACCTCTCCTGCATGTATTGTCTTTAATGATTCTTCCAGCATTTGTTCAAAAGTTAATTCTGACATAATTTTGAACCTCCTCAATTAATTTGTTTGGGGTGGAAGCCCCCGCGGTAATACCCACTAGTCGAACAGCTTTAGGTAGATCTAAATGCAAGTCATCCAGTGTCTGTATAAAATAGGTGTGCTCACATTCCCTTTGGCAGATCTCGTAGAGCTTTCTGCTGTTGGAACTGTGCCTCCCTCCTATCACAATCATAACGTCAGCTTCCGCTGCAATGGCCTTTGCCGATCGCTGTCGCTCTTCTGTAGCATTACAGATAGTGTTCACAACACTATCATTGTAACCTTTTTTTTCAAAAATTTCAACTATATATTGAAATTTATTGTAGTTATATGTCGTCTGAGACACAATACAGAGCTTTTCGCCTTCTGTTTTCACAAATTTTTCTGCCTGTTCAGGAGTTTCCAGAACGGTTACTGGGCCCTGACACCAGCCGACGATACCCTCTACTTCCGGATGTTTCGGGTCCCCCACGACGATCACATGGTACCCTTCTGTGCTTTTTTGTTCCACGATACGATGGATCTTTTTCACAAAGGGGCAGGTGGCATCAATGCACTCCAGACCATTCGCTTCCATGATATCATAGATTTCTTTTGCCACTCCATGGGCACGAATGATCACAGTGGGAATGTTCTCCCCGGCTTTCAGGCTTTTTAGTTCTTCTTTGCTTTCCAGAACTCTTACTCCTTTTTCCGCCAGTTCCCGGACCACTTCCTCGTTATGCACGATGGGACCATAGGTATAGATAGTCTTCCCGTTTTTTAATTGTTCATACACAGTATCTACAGCACGCTTTACGCCGAAGCAAAAGCCCGCGCAGTCTGCCAGTCTTACTTCCATATCAGATCTCCTGTTTAACCGATCAGTTCCACGATCCGGTCGATGACCTGCTCGATCGTCATATCGGAAGTATCCACCAGCACCGCATCGTCCGCCTGTTTTAACGGAGAAGTCTCTCTGTGCATATCTCTATAGTCTCTGTCTTCGATATCCTGACGGATCTTCTCCAGATCACAGGGCTCTCCCTTGGCGGTCAGTTCATCATATCTTCTCCTGGCTCTCACCATGCTGCTGGCGGTCAGATAGATCTTCACCTGAGCATTCGGAAGAACCACTGTACCGATGTCACGGCCGTCCATGATCACGTCGCTTTTAGCTGCAAGTGCCTGCTGAAGTTCTACCAGCTTGGTGCGTACTGCAGGTTGTGCACTGGTATTGGATGCCATATTGCCGACTTCTTCGGTACGCAGATAAGCATTAACGTTCTCTCCGTTTAATAAAACGACCTGCTCACCGTCCACATACTGAATGGTGATATCCGCCTCCTTGCATTTATCGGCGATGGCCGCTGCATCCGTGGGTTCCACGCCCTCTCTTAACATAAACAGTGCCATGGCACGATACATTGCTCCGGTGTCCACATAGATAAATCCTTTTTTCTTTGCCACAGCTCTTGCAATGGTACTTTTTCCGGCACCTGCCGGGCCGTCGATTGCTACATTAAAACTCATAATCTAGTCCTCTTTTCTTTATTTCTATTAATTATAATTGATTTCTATTAATTATTATTTTTTCACAAATCTTCCGGTTTTCATTCGTAAAATCTCTCTCCGGACTTTTTTGTGCGCGAATTTATTGTATGCTGTCCCCCGCCAGATGTCCCGTAGACCAGGCGATCTGCAAATTAAAGCCCCCTGTCATGGCATCCAGATCCAATACTTCCCCTGCAAAATACAGATGCCGTACACGTTTGGATTCCATGGTGGAAGGATTGATATCCTTTACCGAGATTCCCCCCTGAGTGATGATTGCTTCCGCAAAAGATCTCGTCCCCGTCACCGTCATGGGTAGTTCCTTGATCAATGAGCCGAAAGCTTTTCTCTCTTCCCGGCTGATCTCGTTCACTTTCTTCTCCGGGGAAATGTCGGACAACTCTATCATAACAGGAATCAGCTTTGCAGGGAACAGGTGGTCCAGCGCATTTTTAAATTGTTTGTTCTTTGCTTCCTCAAAATCCCGAAGCAAACGTTTG
>ENA-OPRZ01000563-OPRZ01000563.1-human-gut-metagenome-genome-assembly--contig:-NODE-563-length-9920-cov-2.456766_pt1 | contig 9920 bp, 8 predicted proteins | sample MGYA00241803_ERZ501897 | MGnify/ENA primary metagenome ERZ501897 (study PRJEB25962, sample SAMEA2042397) | human gut metagenome | biome: human gut; feature: human-associated habitat; material: faeces...
CCCAGATCGGTGGGGCTGCCACCGCTGGCGATGGTCTGGAAGCCGATAGACTGCAATGCCTTCACCGTAGTGTACTTGGAATTCTCCACACGCATCTTAAAACCGGTGATTTCACCGTTGTCAGCTACCTCCAGGGAATTACAGAAGATGGTGGGGTAACCCAGTTTTTTCATCAGAGGGCCCGCAAACTGTGAAAAAGTGTCGCTGATAATGATGACCTGGGTAATGGAACGCAGCTCATCCAGAAACTCCTTCGCCCCGGGGATGGGGTCGATCTTTGCGATAGTCTCCTGAATCTCCTTCAGTCCCAGACCGTGTTCCTTCAGGATGCCAAGTCTCCATTTCATTAATTTATCGTAATCCGGCTCGTCTCTGGTGGTTCTCTTCAGTTCCGGGATTCCGCTGGCCTCCGCAAAAGCGATCCAGATCTCGGGTACCAGTACTCCTTCCAGATCCAGGCATACAATATTCATATCCATCCTTATGTCCTCCCTGTGTGTTCAAATGTATTTGTGACAAGTATACCTTATTTTGTTTCTTCGCGCAACCATTTGCTTTATTGTTGTACCGTGTTCTTGTAATGCAGTTGTAAATTTTTCTCAGATATATCATCATACGCACACAATTTTGAAACGAATATTTCCATGTGTTTTACATATTTTCGTTTCATGTCGTAGATGCCAAAGAGTGCCGCTTCACATTGTTTTCTGAAATTTGCTTGTAAATTCCACTTTTTTTCTGTTATTTTTGTGACATTTTAACTGTTTACTTTGTTCTATATGTGCTATAATAACCATAGTGCAAAAAGAACTTCTACAAGCTCTCATCTACACGAAACAAACGTAGAGATCGAGGAGGTCATCATTATGTTGACATTAAAAGCTGAAAAAAGAAATCCTGACGAAAAAGCAAAGAAATTAAGAAGAGACGGTTTTATCACCGGTGTTTTGTACGGAAAAGAAATGAAAGAGAATGTTTCCCTGAAATTCACAGAGAAGGATGCATCCGCTTTTATCAAGAATGCAAAAGAAGGCACCCAGGCTTATCTGGAACTGGATGGTAAGAATGTAGATGTTCTGGTAAAAAATATTGATTTTGATCCTCTGACCAAGAAATATATGGCTCTGGACTTTCAGGCTCTGGTAGCCGGCGAAATCGTATCCGCTACTGTTCCCATTGTCTATGTGAACGAAGACAAGGTACAGGGGATCTTCGAAGCAGAATTGTCCGAGGTGCATTACAAAGCAGATCCCGCACATCTGCTGGAGCCCGTTGAAATTGATCTGGCTGCTCTGCCCCAGACTACGAAGACCATGTATGTCAAGGATCTGAAGCTGGAAGAAAAAGGTGTGCATGTCACTACCTCCGGAGAACAGCAGCTGTTCCATATCGGAGAGTATGGGCAGGAAGAGACAGACGAGACCGAGGAGACAGAGGAAACCAAATAAAACGCCATGCTTCATTCATACATGTGCCGCATAAAAATCAAAACAGGAACTGTTCCCTGTGAGTAAACTCCCGGGAACAGTTCCTGTTTCATTTTTGCATGGCTCGTAACTATGCCAGGTATTTCTTCAATAAATCCACCTTGTCCAGCTTCTCCCAGGGCAGATCCACATCGGTACGTCCAAAGTGGCCATAGGAAGCGGTCTGCTTGTAGATAGGTCTGCGCAGATCCAGCATCTTGATGATGCCTGCGGGTCTTAAGTCGAAGTTCTCACGAATGATCTCCACCAGCTTATCATCATGCAGTTTGCCCGTACCGAAGGTATCTACCATGATGGAAGTAGGATGTGCCACACCGATAGCGTAAGACAGCTGGATCTCACACTTTTCAGCCAGTCCTGCCGCTACGATATTCTTGGCAACGTAACGTGCTGCGTATGCCGCACTTCTGTCCACCTTGGTGCAGTCCTTGCCGGAGAATGCTCCGCCGCCGTGACGTGCATATCCACCGTAGGTGTCTACGATGATCTTACGGCCGGTCAGTCCGCTGTCGCCGTTAGGTCCGCCGATTACGAAACGTCCGGTAGGATTGATGAAGAACTTGGTGTCTGCATCGATCATGTCTGCGGGCAAAACAGGATCGAATACATACTTCTTGATGTCCTCATGGATCTGCTCCTGAGATACATGTTCGTCATGTTGGGTAGACAGAACGACTGCCTCCAGACGAAAAGGCTTGCCATTCTCATCATACTCTACGGATACCTGACTCTTTCCGTCGGGTCTTAAATAGGAAAGTGTACCATCCTTACGAACCTTGGTCAGCTGTCTGGTCAGCTTGTGTGCCAGAGAGATGGGATACGGCATATATTCCGGAGTCTCATCCGTAGCATAGCCGAACATCATACCCTGATCTCCGGCACCGATGGCATCCAGCTGTTCATCGGTCATGTGGCTTTCTTTTGCTTCCAGGGCCTTGTCTACGCCCATGGCGATATCAGTGGACTGCTTGTCCAGAGATACCATAACGGCACAGGTGTTGCCGTCGAATCCCTTTTCGGAAGAATCATAGCCGATCTCGGTCACGGTCTTACGAACAATAGCGGGAATATCAATATTTGCCTTGGTGGTGATCTCACCCATTACCAGTACGAAACCGGTATTGGTGCAGGTCTCACATGCTACACGGCTGAACGGATCCTGCTCCATCAGCGCATCCAGTACCGCATCAGATACGGCATCACAGATTTTGTCGGGATGTCCTTCGGTTACGGACTCCGATGTAAATAAACGTTTTTCCATTTGTCCTCCATTCTGCTTCCTTGCGGGAAGAGGGTCTAGTGTATGAGTTGCTAAAGTCCTGTCATTCAGAGCCTCATTCGCAAAATCAAATTTTCAATGCCGACAGCTCTGAATGATGCAAAAAAGTCCGCTTTCATAAGCGGACTGATTTATTGTGCGATCAAATCCTCTTATTGTTCGACAGTTATTCGCTCAGGTGGGCACCTTCCGCATTCTGCGGGGTTGCCGTGGCTTCATCGATCCTATGTATCTCCACCACTCTGAATAAGGGAAAGTCTATATGAACTTTTCTACGCTAATTAACTTACTATGAGTTACCTTTTTTGTCAACAGACATTTTTTTCAAAATGTCATTCTGTTGTGGTTTATGAGAAATCCACTCATTAACCGATCTTCAGCTTGAACTTCTGCAGGTCCCGCTCCGTCTCGATCAACTCGATCTGGGCTCCCAGTCCCTGTAATTTCAGGTGGAAATCCTCATAACCTCTCTCAATATAGCGGATATCATCCACAGTAGAGAATCCTTCTGCAGACATGGCAGCCAGTACCAGTGCTGCTCCCGCCCGCAGATCCGGTGCGGAAATATTGGCTCCGGTATATCTGGATACACCGTCGATGATAGCGGTGTTGCCTTCTACTTTGATGCTGGCGCCCATACGGGTCAGCTCATCCACATATTTGAAACGGTTCTCGAAAATACTCTCCGTCACGATGCTGGTTCCTTTGGAAAGTCCCAGCGCCACTGTGATCTGGGGCTGCATATCCGTAGGAAATCCGGGATAAGGCAGGGTCTTCACCTGGGTATGCTGCAGAGGCTTGGACGCTACCACACGGATACAGTCATCCGCTTCCTCTACTTCACAGCCAATCTCCAGAAGTTTTGCCGTAATAGACTCCAGATGCTTCGGAATCACATTTTTCACCGTCACATCGCCCTTGGTCACTGCCGCTGCGAACATAAACGTACCGGCTTCGATCTGATCGGGAATCACGGCATACTCTGTGCCATGCAGATGGGAAACACCCTTGATACGGATCACATCCGTACCGGCACCCTTGATATTGGCTCCCATGCTGTTCAGGAAGTTCGCCAGATCCACCACATGAGGCTCCTTGGCAGAGTTCTCGATAATCGTGGTGCCTTCCGCCATTACCGCAGCCATCATGATATTGATGGTAGCGCCGACACTGACCACATCCATATAAATATGGCTGCCGCACAGATGCTCCGCCTGTGTCTTGATCAGGCCATGCTCGATCTTCACGTCCGCGCCCAGAGCACGGAAGCCTTTAATATGCTGGTCGATGGCACGGCAGCCGATATCACATCCACCGGGAAGTGCCACTTCCGCATGCTTGTATTTACCTAACAAAGCACCGATCAGATAGTAGGACGCTCTGATCTTCTTGATATTTTCATCTTCTACTACAAGTTCACTGATGTTGGATGCATTGAGAGTCACTTTGTGACGGTCGGTTCTCTTTACGATCACGCCGATGTTCTCCATGGCGCTCAAAAGGACATTCGTATCTCTTACATCCGGCATATTTTCTATATAAACAGTCTCATCCGTCATCACGGAAGCAGCAAGAATAGGAAGTGCCGCATTCTTGGCACCTCCTATTTCAACTTCACCGACTAATGGATTACCGCCTTTAATTGCGTATTGTTCCATTGTTTCTTACCTCTGTCATTCTCAGATCAGAAAAACCTTCTTATGCACTTATACCACATTTTCGCACATTTGTAAATACAACGCCCTAATTCAGGTACTTCAACGGGTTCACCTGGCTGCCATTAATGAGGATCTCAAAGTGAAGATGAGGTCCCGTACTTACGCCGGTATTACCGCTCAGTGCAATACGTTCTCCCTGTTTTACCGTCTGGCCGACCTTGACGAGCACCTTGCTCAGATGTCCGTATCGGGTCTGTCTGCCGTCTTCATGGTTGATATAGACACAATAACCGTATCCACTTCCCCATCCGGCTCTGGCCACTGTACCGCCGCAGGATGCAAATACCGCAGTTCCGGTAGGAACCGACCAGTCCACACCCTTATGGTAGCTGCTGGCACCCTTGGTAGGTGACTTTCTGCGTCCGAAATTGGAACTCAGACGTCCACCGGAAATAGGCTTGATATAGGTCGGAGGAATCTTGGTGCCTCGTTCCACAATCTTGGGAACTGCCTCCATGACCACTTCTTCCTTCAGAATATCCCTGGTGACCTCTCTGTCATTCAGATAAGATACATCCGCCACTACCCGACGGAAACCAGCGGAGGGCTGCTGCAAAATCTTGGTCTGGGTCGTATACCAGGAATCGTTGTCCACATAAATTACATCTGCATCATAGATTTCTTCATAATAATTTTGCTCCATGCGCTCCACGGACAGCTCCGGCTGCGGCACGGTAATGATCAGCTTGTCCCCTACGCGGATCGTAGAATTTTCATCGGTCAGTGTCTCGCTGTTCATGGCGATGATCTGATCCATCGGAATATTTACCTTAATCGAAATCTCCGACAGGGTATCTCCGCTGACTACTTCATATTCTCCGGGGGTCTCCTGATCCTTGATCACATCCTCGATTGCCTGATCCAGCGGAGTCAGCATGCTTTCCGGAAGATAGGTCTCTACGATTTCCACCTTTTCCGCAAAGTCCATGGTCATCAGCCCAAGATCATAGTCTTCGAAATCTTTTTCCCCCTGCTGGTCTGCCTGGGAGCCCGCCTGATCCAGTACGGACTGTACACCGCCTGCATAGATGGATTCTTCCTTCTGTTCTTCCTGAGCGGTCAGTTCCTGTTTATTGACTACCTCGGTGGTAAGAACATTGAATTCCTTCTGTGCATCGTGAGTCAGTTCCACGCTGAATTTGTCTTCACTGTCGTATTTGTCCACTGCTGCCTGCAGCAGAGATTCCACATCCTCCACGCTGGACAGGTTGACCATATATTCATTTACTTTCATTGTATAGGATCTGTGGGAAGTCTCACGAATACTGCTCTCCAGTTCCCGTTCCATGGCTGCCAGCAGATTGTCCTCATTGTCCAGTGTTCCCCACAGCACTTCTTCACCGACCAGCTTTAAATCTGCGTCCATAAAGATCATATCATCACTCTGGGAAGCGATATTCCTTCTGGCTTCCTGCAGAAGCTGCTCCGCTCTGTCTGCTTCGCCCACCGTTCCGATCTCATTGCCGTTCAAGAACACGTGGAAGTAATTCTCTCCGGTCTTTTCAAACGCTGCATACCCTTTGAGGAAAAAGAGGCTCACAAAAAGAGTGGCCAGCGTTGTTTTCACATATGTATATTTTACTCTTTTCGAGTAAGATGTCAGTTTCTTCATGAATTCCTTCTCGATCTATCGTATCTGAAAACAGTATGCCCCCTTCGGGCATTCTGTATACCTGTCTTACTGTAATAACTTTGTAACATATAGATTCTATCAGCATTTATATGCCTTGTAAAGAAAGAATGTCTGTTCGATTTTTTTGTTTTCTCCCGAACCGATCTATGCTATACTGGAGGTAAATAAAACGGTCTGATCCGGAAAGGAGACGCCATGAGGGAACCGGTCATTTTTCATATTGATGTCAATTCCGCTTTTTTAAGCTGGACGGCGCTGGCCCGTCTGGAACAGGGGGATCCTGTGGATCTGCGCACGATCCCTTCCATCGTAGGCGGTGATACCTCCACCAGACACGGTGTGGTGCTGGCCAAATCCATTCCCGCCAAGGCTTTCGGCATCACTACCGGTGAACCGGTGGTCAATGCCCTGCGCAAATGTCCGCATCTGGTCATGGCTTCTCCGGATCATAATATGTACCGTCTGAAAAGCCAGATGCTTATGGAACATCTGGCGGGTATCTGCCCCGACATCGAACAGGTCAGCATCGATGAATGTTATATGGACTATACTCCCATTGCGGCGAACTACGCCTCTCCCGAGGAAGCCGCTGCTTTCATTCGTCACTCTGTTTTTGAAAAATTTAAATTTACGGTAAATGTGGGAATTTCGGATCGAAAGGTTCTGGCCAAGATGGCCTCTGATTTTGAGAAACCGGATAAGACTCACACCTTGTATCAGCGGGAAATAGCGCAGAAAATGTGGCCGCTGCCTGTTTCCGCCCTGTTCACCTGCGGACATTCCAGTGCGGAGACTCTCCACAAATTAGGTATTCTCACGATCGGGGATCTGGCAAAGACGGATCCTGCGATCCTGGAAGCACATTTAAAAAGTCACGGTCGTTGTCTGTGGCAGTATGCTAACGGCATCGACGATTCCACAGTAGTCCTGGCTCCTTCCAAGGCAAAAGGGATCGGCAACTCCACCACTTTAAGCAGCGATGCCACCACCAAAGAGGAAGCCTGTAAAGTATTGCTGTCTCTGTGTGAATCCGTGGGCAGGCGTCTACGGGCCTCCCACCAGTTGGCAGGACAGATCTGCACGGAGATCCGGTACAGTGATTTCCGGAACGTTTCTCACCAAATGCCGATAGACATTCCCACGGCTTCCGTGAATCTCCTGTACGAAGATGCCTGTGCATTATTCGACGAATTATGGGATTCCACTCCCATACGGCTTCTGGGGATCCGCACTTCCAAGCTGGTGCCGGAAGACGAACCGGTTCAGCTCAGCCTGTTTGATTTTCCGGCTCCCCGTTCCGAGAAACAGCAGAAGCTGGATGCCGCACTGGATAATATCCGGGCAAAATATGGCAAGGATGCCATCAAGCGGGGGCGTTTTCTCTAACGCTGCGTGGTAATGATCATGTTGAGTACCGCCTTGGTCTCACCCACATTGTGATAGACATGTTTCCTGTCACAGGCAAAATAGAGAGAACCACCTGTCTTCACCAGAAAACTGGAATCTTCCAGAATCAGTTCGACCTCCCCGGATACCACCGTCAGGTATTCCCAGGTCTGCTCCCCGTGGGATTCGCTTTCCATCCGGGCATTTCTGGTCAGCTCGCCCTGATAGATCTCGAAATTTCTTCCGGCATCGTAGGGCAGCATCACATAGATCCGGTATTCCCCTTCCTTTGCCTTGCATACCGGAGCCTCTTCCGGAGACGGCACCACCATGATTTCTTTCCTATTATAAATCAACTGTTCAAAAGGTACCTTCAATCCCTCCACGATCTTCCCGATAGTGGACACCGTGGGATTGGATTCTCCTCTCTCGATCTGTCCCAGCATGCTTTTGCTGACACCGGTACGCTCCGCCAGCATATCCAGACTCATATTTTTGGATTTGCGGATTCTTTTCAGATTGAATGCTATGTTTTTATCGATCTGTGTCATATGCTTCACCCGGACTTTCCCATGATTGCGGTACCCGGCAGATATTTTCCCGCCACCGCATAAAAAAAGCATCAGACTCCCGTCTGATGCTACTTCTTCGTAGTAAAATTTACCATGTTCTTATTTATGACTTATGATACCGAAACGGAAGGCAAACGTCAAGTAATTTTTTACCTGTGTTACTCATCGCTTCTTTACACTATATCCGAAGGTTCCCAGCAATTCGCCACAGCCGAAATAGGAACCGTGGGAATAGATGATGGGTTCCGCCTGCTCCAGGTGGAATTTGTGCTTCTCATCCATATATTTTTCATCGGCATGTACTGCCACCACATCCGCCAGGAACATATCATGGGATCCCAGCGGCAGGATCTGTCGCACCTTGCATTCAATGTTCACCGGACTCTCTTTTATCATCGGTGCTTTCACCTCAGATGCCGGAATGGGAGTCAGTCCCATTTCTTTGAATTTATCCACGTCCCGTCCGCTTTTCACGCCACAGTAATCTGTGGCAAATGCCAGCTCCTTCGTGGTCAGATTGATCACGAATTCTCCAGTCTCCTTCAGGATCGGATAGGAATATCTCTCGGGGCGTACGGAGATCGACACCATGGGCGGATTGGTACATACGGTTCCTACCCAGGCCAGCGTGATAATATTGGGGCGGCCGTCCCGGTCAGCCAGGCTCACCATGACAACCGGCAGGGGATACAGCATATTTCCCGGCTTCCAAAGTTGTTTTCCCATTTCCGTAAAACCTCATTTCCGTTACTTTCTTATCAATTTCAGCATTCTTAAATGAATACTTTATCTGCCTTTTTAGAAAATGTGCAAAATGCTCAATACATGAAGAACAATATCCGCAACCGTCAGAACTACTGCCGCAATGGATACTCCCAGCACACCGTTCAATTTACCGCCAAGGTTTTCCTTTACTTTTGCTGCGATGGCTTCGGTCTGCTTCTCGTTCTCTTCTACCACAACCGCCTGTACATTACGGTATACCTTTACGCATTCCTTATGTACATTCTCTTCCGTAGTGCTCAGTTTCTCATCCACATGCTTCTGAAGCTCGTCCAACACCTCGGTACTCTGCTGCAGTTCTTCCAGTTTGGCAGTATACTGCTGTCCCAAAGCTTCCAGTTTCTCTGTGTTCTCCTGCTGCAGCTTCTGCAGGGCAGCCACGCCTTCCTCGGAAAGCTTCGTCACTTCCGGAGCAATGGTCTCGGACATCAGCTTCTCCATCTCCTGATTGATCGCTTTCAGTTCCTTATTGACCTGCTGCATCTGTGCCAGGCACTCGTCGTATTCCCGCAGCTGGCTTTTCAGCTGATCCATCTCTTCGGCATCAGCCGCGGAATTCGCCTTGATCATTTCCTGGGCATTCAGCTTTTGTGCAAGTTTATCCATAAAAGTATCCATCCATCTTCCTCCAAACATATTTCGTCCCTCATGTGAACAGTTTCCCTTTTCAACTGTCCCTATTTTACCATGTTTATTCCCCGGTTACAACCAAAACCCCATGAATACTGTGTTTTCATGGCTTGCGCATTTTTATGCAATTTGTACAGTTTCTTTTTTGGTTTCTGTACTTTTTCGTAAAATTCACCAAGTTTTCACATCATGTTCATAATTTGTTCATAATTGGTTGGTATACTTTAAATACAGTCAAGGAAGAGATAAGACTTCCGGATAACAAAGCATATAAGATAAATTTTTTCATAATAGCCCAGGCGCCGAAAGGTGTCTGGGCACTCCTCATTTTATGGGGATTTTCCTGTCATCCCATTACTGTTTTGACCATAAAAAAGAATCTCGCTTGCGAGATTCTCCGCCTGCGGCGGGTCGCTTTTGCGACATACTTCA
>ENA-OPRZ01000565-OPRZ01000565.1-human-gut-metagenome-genome-assembly--contig:-NODE-565-length-9884-cov-1.481534_pt1 | contig 9884 bp, 6 predicted proteins | sample MGYA00241803_ERZ501897 | MGnify/ENA primary metagenome ERZ501897 (study PRJEB25962, sample SAMEA2042397) | human gut metagenome | biome: human gut; feature: human-associated habitat; material: faeces...
AAGCCGATACAGAGCCGCGCCCGATACCGTGGTCACCTTCCCGCAAAATGCGGCAAAATCACCGGCTTTATGGCCTGCTACTATCATTACTGTGCACTGCTGCGAAAAGCATACCGCGGGAAAGTGAGCAGACGCAGCTACTACCTGCTGCGGGAGGATTTTATCAAATTCAACCGCTATCGGCAGCAGTGTGACCTTTTGTGGGAACGGCAAATCACAACGCTTGATGAACTGCTGGCTCACAAAGAAAATCTGCAAGCTGAATATGACAGCCTTACGGCGCAGCGTAAGGTGTTGTACCGGGTAAAGAATATCCCAGGTCACCATGAGCGTTCCGGGCAAATACAGACGCTCACAGCCCGCATCAGAGCATTGCGGCGGGATATAGGTATATGTACCAATATAGAAGCCGACTGCGAGAGCGTGACGGATAAGGTGGTAAAGGTAAGGCAGATGGAGCAGATACGGGGCACGGAACGCTCCGAAGTCGGTGAAGTGGACTCCCATTATGAACTGATTTAACTTGCCGGTAATTTGCTCGAAGTTATACAATCACTACATTCTCCAAGTAAATTTACTTGAAAATGGCGATTATACGGAAATTGCTTGCGTCTGTAAACATAGTTGGAGACAGCCTTTAACTTGCCGGTAACTTGCTGCGTATGCAGCCACAACAAATAGTCTGTATACTCTAAAAGGGACTGTCACAAGCAGTCCCTTTTAGATTCTGAGTATTAGTTTTTCAGCGTTCCAATCGGAAACAACATATACACCATCGAGGCGCTGATAGGCGTAATCACCGATTCCTGTTAAAACCATCAGGAACGATGGATTGTTATATACGTAGAGTCAAAAGAATTTTGTGGCAACTGGGAAGTTGGCTGAAAATCAGGTGGGAAATTGGCGCCTCCGGGAGGTACCATAGTCTGATTTGACTTGCCGGCAACTTGCTACAAATGCCATATGGCACCGCAAAAAAGTATGTACCATACAACAATCATGCAGCAATCGCATTTGCATTCACGCGCTCTATCGCCTTACGAATTCCTGCCCATACAGACAAATCGGTAAAAACTTCCACAATGCTGCCGTGGTCGGTAAACGGAGCTTCCTGCAAGACGGACAAATCTTTCATCATACCGTTATGAACGATGTACTCTACAATCTGGTTCACAAAATAAATCTGTCTGCTGTCGAGACTGGTATCGTTCAAATACTGTGCAAAAGCCTCTTTTGCAGCGTTCATCTCAAGGCCGACAATCTCCCGCACAAACTCGCCCAAAGGCTTTTGACCGTACTCAGCTTCATAGTCCTGCTTTGTGCCGATTTCGTTCCACAGAATTTCTTCCAGTGCCTTTATGTCCTCACCATTCAGCGGAATGTTGCTTTTTAGCTTGGCAATAACGGCGTTATCCGTATGTTGCCGCACATAAAATTCCGCCTTGGCCTTATAATTCTTCAAGTCATCGTTTTCCAGTTCGGACTCGTTCCAATCCTCGGACAGAATTTCATCGTCTAAAATCGTATCATAGTGAATCTGCACAACGGGAATATACTTGATAAGGTCGCGCAGGTTTTTGCGGATATGCTCAAATTCGTTGATTCCGGCCGTTTCCAGATAATCCGTGTGCAAAATTTTGTTGAGCAAATCGGATTGCGCCATAATTTCCGGGATGTTTGCCACAGACGCGACCGCAGCAACCTTTTTCATCAAGTCACTGCGCGCTTTACCGTACTTTTTCCCGGCAAGGTAGGCAAGCTCTATACCGTACATCAGGGCATCAAACCGCAGTGCCTTGGGATCGTCCTCCTCGGGGGTAATCAGCGGCGCCAATTCCTGCCCCATCAGCAGGGTGTCCTCGTAGGTCAACGCCGCATAATTGTCTGCGTTTGCGTACAGCTCTACATATTTAAGATGTTGGCGCACAGCAAAGTTGTCCTTATTCAACTCCTGCACTTTGCGAACCATATCGTCCACAAGAGTCTTGCGGAACGCAATTAAATCGGTGGTCTGATATGCCAGATCCTGCAGCTTAAAAGCTATTTGCGCTTTTAAGTGGAAAATTGCCCCTTGCAGCGCGATCATGTTGGCGGTGGGTTTTCCCTTGCTCATGCGGAAAAACTCAAAGTTCCCGCAGAAATCAAAGATGTAAAATTTATCTTTGTCCCTGCCATCAAGCAGGGCAGGGCAAAGGCGCGTGCCACGCCCAATCATCTGCCAGAATTTCGCTTTGCTCATAACCTTCTTGAAGAACACAAGGTTCAGCACTTCCGGCACATCAATGCCCGTGTCCAGCATATCTACCGAAATCGCAATCTGCGGCAATTTTTTGGGGTCAGAAAATTCATCAATCGCGCTCTGGGCGTAGGTCATATAGTTGTCTATGACCTTGGCATAGCCCGGCAAATGGGGGTATTCTTTATGGAATACCTCCAATATTTTTTCGGCATGGGTGTGGTTCTTTGCAAAGATGATCGTCTTGCCCAGCTTGTTGCCGTAGTCGATTTTGATGCCCTTGGTCATCAGGGTGTCCAGCACTTTGCGGATGGTATCCTCGTTGAAAACCCATTCGTTCATGGCAGAAGATGCGATACGCTCCGGCAGATCGCCGTTTTCATCCTCAAAGGTATCTTCGTAGATTTGCTTGTCCTCGTCTGACAGGTCATCGTACACAATGCCCTGCTCGATAAACTTCAACTTTGTTTCAACGGACAAAAAATCTACGAGATATCCGTCCTTAACGGCTTGCGCCAGCTCGTAGCCATAGGTGGGAACACCGTTTTCCAATTCAAAAATTTCATAGGTGTTCTTGTCGATTTCATCCTTGGGTGTCGCGGTCAAGCCGACCAACGGCGCGTCAAAGTAGTTGAAAATGTCCTTGTACTTGTTGTAAACCGAGCGATGTGCCTCATCGCAGATGACCAAGTCAAAGTGTCCGCAGGTAAACAGCTTGCCGTTCTCATCCTGTACGCTGTCAATGACATTGTACATGGTTTGATAGGTGGAAAACACACAATGCGCCGTATAGTTGTCCTTTTCTTCGCAGAGGTTCGTAACGGATAAGTCCGGCAGCAGGTTCACAAAGCTGCGCTTCGCCTGCGTGACAAGGCTGTTGCGGTCCGCCAGAAACAGGATGTTTTTTACCCAGCCGTGTTGCAGCAGCACATCGCACAGGGCAATCACCGTACGTGTTTTGCCGGAGCCGGTAGCCATGACCAGCAGAGCCTTGCGGCGGTTGCGGGTAAAGGCATCACAGGTCGCTTTGATAGCACCCTCTTGGTAATAGCGTCCGGCAATACTGCGGTCTACCATCACATTCCGCAGGCTGGTGCGCATGGATTGCAGGTTGAACAGCTTTTCCAAATCGCGTTTGGAATAAATGGCAGCGCACTTGCGTTCGGGGTAAATCGTGTCGGTAATGCGCGTTTCAAAGCCGTTTGTCAAAAAGATGACCGGGCGGCGGTGATACTTCTTTTCCAGCAGATCGGCATACAGTTTTGCTTGCTGGCGACCTTTTGCCACATCCACGCAGGTGCGCTTGGCTTCTACCACAGCCAAAGGGCGGCCATCATCGCCGTAAAGCACATAATCGGCATAGCCTACCTCGGATTTGTTGGGCATACCGGGCAGTTCTACCTCGTTCTGCCAGTCCTTGCCCTCGGTCCAGCCTGCATCGGTGAGCATGGTATCAATGTACAGCTTGCGGGTCTTATACTCGGACAGATCAAGCGGTTTGGGGACATAGGTCTGCTGCTGCTCGGCACGGCGGGCGGTGAGTTCCTCTTTCAGTGCGGCGTTTTCTGCCATAAGGGCGGCAAGGTCAATGTCCTTTTCTTCGTCAGGCTGCGCTGCGGGGGCTTCGGCGGGCTGCTCCAGCAGGGTGCGGTCAAAGTGTCCGGCAGTATAGTTTTCCCCATAGCAATACGCCACAAAATCAAGGAAAATGTACAGGTTTTCAAGGCAGAGTCCGGCCTGTTCCTCGGTGACTTTTTTGCCGCTGTGGGCAGCATTGTTCCCCATACGGCGGATAAAATCCATGCGCCGCCAGATGTCCGTGCCGACAATATCCCGGAAATCCTCAGTGTTCATCAGGCTGGCGAGGGTATCCTGATAGGGGAGGGCCAGCGCTTTATCTACGGAATACATCCACTTTACGGCAAATTCCATTGCACGGCGGCAATTCAGCACACAGGCCGAGGCGTCAATGTGCAGGATTTTTTCAGCCGAAACAGCAACAGGCGCAAAAGTGCTAAATTTTGGCGTAGTCAGCAGAAAATCAAAATTCGTCATAGGAATCCCTCCTATAAGTTATTTCTTATCCTTAATAAAATTGTATATGCCAACTAACATCGAACCAACAAAACCAGAACATCCAACGTTCCAAAACCTATCAACCCAAATGTTTGTCCCAGCTTTATGGTCGGCATAAGCGGCCGCAAAATAGAGCACGCAAAATACTACAACTAAAATAACAAGAGTGATTATGTTTCGTTTATTGACATAATTTTTTATTTCTTTCCATGAATTTTGACGCATATGTTTTTTGTAGCTTTTATATGCCTCACTTTCGCACATATGTTCACGTATGCCCTCGATATTGCTTTTCCAATCTGCGGTCAAATAGTTTCTGGTTTGCTCATCTATTTCGATTCCTAATTCAGAAAATTTATCAACATGGCCAGATGTGGTGGAACTTGTGCGAGCAACTTGTGTTGTTAAATAGTCAAAGGAAAGAGAAACAAATGTTGTTCCCACTTTCAAAGCAATAATTTCCTCTGTTATGTTGTGCAGTGACACAAGGAGATGTCCACAAAATCCTGGGCCAAGCATAGTACCGATATGTCCGATACCCTTGGCGACAAGACCCACCTTAGAATGAAGTGCACCACCAATGTAATTAGCAACACCAATAACTTCAGATGTTTCTATCAATGTAGTTGTGTGAGGTAGCAAAATGATGTACTTATCAGCTTTTCCGTGGTTTCGGTTGACATAAAATTCGCATTTTGACCCCCGACGGAATGATAGAGTCTTTTTTTTCGCGGGAATATCTTTGAGTCCAAACGATTCACCACCATACCAATACACCGTCGCGCTTGACTGCGTCCATGCATTCTCACTCACAGTAAGATTAATTGAATTCTCCTTAAAGTTGTCTCGAATGACAGGAACAATATTTATTCCTTTGCCAAGTTCTTTTTCTATGTCGCGTTTACTTAACATTTTATACTCCTCTCAAAAATATTATTTCTATAAAAAATCGGGTATCTTATACACAATGCATTTCCTGACGGTACTTGCAATTTTGATTTGTCGGTCTGTTCGACGAAGGCATAATAACTATGCTGAACTTCAATAGGTGGCTTAATGATTTGGAATTTTGATACAATAGGAACGTTCAAGTTAGGCATTGTCTGGCCAACCGCCATATCTTCAATGGCCTTCTTGAATGACGGAAAAGATATTATCTTTTGAATGTAATCAGCCGTAACATCTCCCTTTGTTCTTATCAGCAAGCTACCAGTACCGCATAAATAGCCATCGCAGGGAACAACTGCACATCTACCCATTTCGCCTCGTCTACCCATTACAACATCGCCTGCTTTCAGGTGATATGCTGATAATTCCTCGTATTTTTCACGAGACACAGTCAGTTCACTATCTGGTGCAATTTTTCCGTCAATAATATGTGACGGATTCAGCAAGGCGTATCCGCCCTCAATGTAGTCTCCCTTATGCAATAACGAACCAAATGGGCCGATTTTGATATCTGCCAATTCAGACAAGTCTACCTTATCAAACCCGTGCGGATTAGAAATCGGGTCGCCAAACAGTTCGACAAATCGAGCTTTGACGAGTTCATCCAGCTTTTGGAGTTGCTGTTGGCGAACTTTTATAAACGTTTCTACTTTTTGCAATGAAGCAACAATTTCTTTTTGTCTTTCCATCGCGTCGAGGTTGAATTGTTCTGCTTTGTAGTCTTTGAAATATATATGCGGAATCGTTGCCCCGGTGAAATACTTTTCTAAGTGCATATATTGCACAACATAGTAAAGATATTCGGGTAGCACATTGCTTTTGGGCAACAGATATTGCATTGTGCCGATAACCGAGGATTTTGCGGGGTGAAGTGTTGTTCTTCCGATACCCGCACCGTCTTTAACTACTGCGACATAGGGCTTATCTTGGTGATAAAAATCAACATTTCCTAGATACCCCGCGGCACCATAGATTGGATACGCACCAGTTTTATTTATCACATCAGATTGCTTGAGGTTTGACGAACCCTTTTCACAAACATCTCCAAGCGTTACTCTCATAGTTTTTCTCCCACAAATCCGAAGTTGTATCAGGCGATAAACTTCTGGTGGGAGGCTTTGACGTTGGTTTGGTTGACCATGGCATACTGCATAGTGGTATCAATTTGCGAATGACCGAGGATTTTTTGCACCTGTTCAATCGGCATACCTTTATCTATGGCGCGGGTTGCCATCGTGCGGCGGAATTTATGCGGGTGAATTTTTACCAAATTGACGCTGCGCCCCAGTTCCCGCAGACGAACCTCCACGCCGCTGATTTTTAGGCGGTCATGTGGTGCGTCCAAAGTAACAAACAGGGCGGGGTTGCGGTCCGTGCGGTGCTTTAGATAATTTTGTAGGTGCAATTTTGCCTTTGCATCGAAATATACGCGGCGTTCTTTATCACCCTTGCCAAATACCACACACTCGCGGGCTTCAAAATTCACATCGTCAATGTTCAGATTTACCAATTCACCAACACGGATGCCTGTGGAATACAGCAGGTCGATCATCGCCAAATCACGCGCACAGGCGCAATGGTCGCGCAGTTGCTCAATGGCTTCGTCCGAGATCGTTTCTTTAACCTGTTGTTTTGTCTTGATTTTGTGGATTCGCCGCATAGGGCTTTTGAGGATATAATCCTCTTCTTCCAGCCATGAGAAAAAGCTGGAAATGTTACGGCGAATATTATCCACAGTCACCTTGCCACAGCCGTTGATTTGCTGATACCCCGAAAGATAACTGCGAATTTCTTCCGTGCATATTTTTCGGATGGGCGTGGTAATACTTTGCAGCATTCGTTCCACCGTAACACGGTAATATTGCAGCGTTCTTTCAGAGCAACCTTCAATTTTCTTGGCATCCAGAAACATTTGCAGATATTCTGCGTTGGAAATTTCCGCTTTTTGCGGTTTGTTTTCTGCCAGATTTTTCAGCAGCACTTCTTGCAGCTTTTTCATCTGGGCAATGCTCAAATATTCCGCCATTTCGTTGAGAATTGTGACAAGCTTTTCTTCCATGATGGTACACTCCTTTTCTGTGTACCATCGTCCTGCTCCGGCATAAGCCCGTATTTACTTATTTTAGCCGAAATATTGCTGCATCAAGCTGTCAAACAAAAGCTGCGCTTCGTCCAAGGACTTCTGTACGGCAACTTTTGATTTGTCGGTTTGGTTGACGAATTTCTCGAATTGGTTTTGTTCTTCAATGGTGGGCAGCGGAACTACAATTTTCTTAATTTCTGAAAGATTCAATGTTTTTTGCGCAATTCCTTTTACTTTTTCCTCTATTTGACGTTGCCCATCTGGAGCTAGCAAAGCGCTATGCAAATAAAAGCTGTTTACCATGTTGTGCCGTGGCTTTAAGTAGGCAATATGTCGCTGAAACAAAAACTTTCTATCTTCTGTTACAACTGCCGGATGTCCATATGAACCAACTGTTGAAAGAAGTAAATCACCAATTTCTATGGGAGTCCGCTTATATAGTTCTGCATATGTATCTTCGCTTATGAATTTTTCGGCATTATAGGTTACTACATTGCCGACAAGGTTAGATACGAAAATAAAAGGTATACCGCTTTCCTGAAACCTAGGAGGCTGATGAGTTCCATCAGTAATAATTGAGCACAATTCATTCATTGAAACCCTGCTCTTGCAATCCCCAAACATTTCGACAAATCGAGCTTTGATAAGCTCGTCCAGCTTTTGAAGTTGATTTTTGCGCAATCGAATAATTTCCGATACACGTTCTAAAGCATCAACAGCAGCTAACTGTTGACTAATTTCTGGCACATTGATTTCGATGTCGGATACAATCTTTTTAGATATTTCTTTGAAAGTCGCACCACGACCAAGTGAATTGAGATATGCGGTGTTCCCTTTTAGAAACCAATATAAATATCGATTGTTTATCCTGTCCGAACAGATAAGATTTTTGAATCCTTGGTTACAATACATCTCACAACCCGCAATAGCAACTTTTCCAATTGGCGCTCTCGATGAAAGGATAACAGTTCCAGAGGGGAAAGATGAAAGACCTGTTTTTTTGACTCCAAGCTCAGTTAATTTTCGTGCGCTATCAGTGATAATATATGATTCATCATCTATTTCGGCCGGGGTAATCCATTTCAAATTTCCATCCCAGTATTCTGCAATACCCGTCTTGGGAGTGCTACCTGATACGATTTCACATATCTCGCCAAGTTTGTATTTAGCCATTGTTTTTCTCCCACAAATCCGAAGTTGTATCCGCCATCACAGCAGAGTTATTCTTTATCATCTTCATCTTTCACAACGCCCTCGATCATCCCGGTAACAGCCTGTCCCAGCAGCATTGTGCTTGCGTTTTCTGCCGTAACCACCGGGCGACCGGTCTGCGCTTCAATTTCTTTTCGGGCGTTGCCGGCTACCGTGCCGCCCTGCTTTGCCACAGTGCGGTTTTCTTCCAACCCTTGCGGATTCTGAGCCTTGGTGAGTTCTGTTGTGGTGGCTTCCGCCAACATATTCAGCGCCAGCTCCAACGTACTCATATTGTCGCGCAGGTTTTCCTTTTTCAGCCCTTTCAGGTTCTTGTACTGCCGCGTATTCAGCCCGGACCACGCCTTTGTGACTTCATCCGTCAAAATGGCGTACTCCTGCCCCTTTTGCACTCCGTGTGCGCTCCACGCATCGGTCAGCTCTTTGCGGGCGCGGATGGTTTGCAGGCGCTGGTTGATCCACTCCGGCGGGTAGCCTTTCTGTGCATAGGTGTCCAGCGCGCGTTCAATGGTCAGTTCCGGGTCGATGATTTCCTCAATGCGCTCACGCCCGACCATAGCCAGCCACATTTTGAACGGCTCGGCCTTTTTGGACGGGATGGACTGAATGATGCGCAGCAACTGCTCGGTATTCGCTACATCCGTAAGGCGGCGCTTGCCATCGGCGGCTTTCATTTTCAACTGGTGACAATTTGTCACCAGTTCATTTCCTTCTTCTTTCAAGCGCTGCTTCAGCTTGTTCCAGTATTTTCTGCCGGTCTTGTAGTCGGGGCTTTCTGTCAATGCAACCACGACATCCACCACCGAAAAATACCATTCTTCTTTTTCCTCATCCCAAGCGGTGCGGATGGTCTGATCTTCAAACATTTGCAGCTTGTCGTTTTCCGTCATGGTACGCTCCTTATTTCAGCATCTGCTCCAGTTCGTCCATTGCCGTGTTGACCTCTTTCTCCAAGCGGCGCAGCTCTGCCATGATCTCACTCGTCGGCGGGTACTCCACAGGCTTGTACTCGGTCTTTTTGTATTTGTTGATGGACAGATCGTAGCCGTTATCCACAATTTCCTGCTTGGGAACAAAGAACGATTTTTCCGTGCGGGCGCGGTCTTTCTCGGCGTCCAGATTTTTGAAGCGCGCAATAATGTCGGGAATATCGTTCTCCTGCACGGGGCTGCGCTTGTCGTCCAGCGAAAGACCGTCGGCCTGCATATCGTAGAACCACACGTTATCCGTGCCGCCATGACCTGTCTTGGTGAAAATCAAAATGGCGGTGGAAACACCGGCATAGGGCTTGAACACGCCGGACGGCATCGAGACAACTGCCTCCAGACG
>ENA-OPRZ01000614-OPRZ01000614.1-human-gut-metagenome-genome-assembly--contig:-NODE-614-length-9413-cov-2.620966_pt1 | contig 9413 bp, 6 predicted proteins | sample MGYA00241803_ERZ501897 | MGnify/ENA primary metagenome ERZ501897 (study PRJEB25962, sample SAMEA2042397) | human gut metagenome | biome: human gut; feature: human-associated habitat; material: faeces...
CGGTGAGGAAATGGCTGCCGTCGAATCCTTTGCTCAATACATCATTCAGCAGTAATAGGGCATCGCCGACTTTGTTCTCAAGAAAATGGTCGGTCAGTTTAAAGTAGTACTCGTAATCCAGTACATTCAAATTTTCGATTACGCTTTGGTAGGTGATGTGTCCGCCGGTAAAACTCACTACCTGATCGAATATGGACAAAGCGTCGCGCATACCACCGTCAGCTTTCAGTGCGATGACGTTCAGTGCCTCCGGTTCGACGGTAATGCCTTCTTTGGAAGCTACATAGGCCAGATGTGCTACGGTATCTTCCACACCAATCCGGCTGAAATCATATATTTGGCAGCGTGAAAGGATGGTGGGCAATATCTTGTGCTTCTCGGTAGTGGCAAGGATGAATATGGCATGGCGTGGAGGCTCTTCCAGTGTTTTCAGGAAAGCATTGAAAGCCGAGGCGGACAGCATATGTACCTCGTCAATGATATATACTTTGTATTTGCCTATCTGAGGTGGAATGCGTACCTGCTCCACCAATTGGCGGATGTCATCCACAGAGTTGTTTGAGGCGGCATCCAGCTCATGGATATTGTAGGAGCGCTGCTCATTGAAGGCAGTGCAGGATTCACATTGGTTGCATGCCTCGCCGTCTGCTGTGGGGCTCATGCAGTTGATTGTTTTAGCAAAGATACGGGCACAAGTTGTTTTTCCCACGCCTCTTGGACCGCAAAAAAGATAGGCATGCGCCAGTTTTCCGGTGGCAATGGCGTTCTTCAAGGTAGTGGTCAGTGCACGTTGGCCTACCACAGACTCAAAGGTCGAGGGACGATATTTCCGTGCAGATACGATATAGTTTTCCATATTCGGGATATTCTTTGCTTTTTGTGCAAATGTACACAAAAAAAAGAAATCTTTCGGTTATTCCTCTTATCTTTGTGACGTGAAGTTATATGATGGACAAGCTCCATCATGAATGATAAATTGCTAAATAGTAGATAACGAGATGGATAAACTTGCTTCTCTTTGGTCTTTTGTCCGCAAGCATAAATATTTGATTACGCTTGCGTTGTTTGCTGTAATTATCGGGTTCCTGGATGAGAACAGTGTTGTACGCCGTTTGGGTTACGCCCGGGAAGAAAGCCGTCTGCGCGATGAAATAGAAAAGTACCGCAAGGAATACGAGGAGAATACCGAACGGCTCAATGAGCTTGCCGTCGACTCCGGTGCCATCGAACGGATTGCCCGTGAGAAGTATCTGATGAAAAAGCCCAATGAGGATATTTATGTATTTGAAGAAGATATAGAAGAATGAAACAACTGATACCTGCCCTTTTCGCAGTAGGGGCCGTGATGCTCTTGGCAGGAGCTGCCGTTTATATCACGGGCTGGCCTCTTTCACCTTATATATATACTATCGGCGCTACGATGGTTGCTTTGGCCCAAATTAATTCTCCGTCCAAATGTAAAAGTCCCACTGTCAAACGCCTGCGCCGACAGCAAATATTCGGTGCGCTTTTGCTGGTGCTTACGGGGGCATTCATGCTCTTTACAAGGGGCAATGAATGGATTGTGTCTCTGACGATAGCCGCCATTCTTGAGCTTTACACTTCGATACGTATTCCACAAGAAGAGGCGAAAGAAGGTTTAAGCTAAATCCGGAACATATATTCTGCATAAACAAGAGGGGCTGAACTCTTTTATAGAGCCAGCCCCTTTCTCATTTAGTTAATCTTCTGCGTTATCCGTCTATCTTTCTACCTTTTCTACTGTCAGAACTGCCGAAGAGACACCTGCCGTTACGTCAACTGTGAACCGGTAAGCGACACCGTTTTCCAGGCTTTTGCCTTCTACGAGGCCCAAGTTGCCGGCATCACGTCCGTTGGTACCGTCACCTATAAATACTAAGTCACTGGTGGTAGACAAGGCATCGTTTTTATATTCACCTCCCCAACCTTGCTGGTGGAAGAACTTGAAGTTGATGTCATCAGATTTGATTTGCTCTCCCGCTACTACTGTTACCTGATACTTCTTCGCTTCAATCTGTGACATACAGAGTCCTTTCTCTGTGGTCCAACCTACGGCATTGGTCGCTACGGAAGGTTTACCGATACCGTCACCGATAATCCAAAGGGCGCCGGTTCCGTCATCGTTCAGAGTGGCGGTGCTTGTTCCGTTCATTTTCAATACTTCCAGATAATTCAGGGCCAGGTTGGCAATGACGCGATAAGTTCCATCGATGGGCAGGAACTTCAGCGAACCGTCTTCATTCTTTTCGAAGAAGTCGGGGTCTATCCAATATTGGTCGAAGTTGGGAATGTCTGCAGTGATGTTGTCCCCTTGCTTCAGATTGAGGTCGATGCTGTAATGGTCATCATCCACCATCTCCATTTCAGAACCGTTCAGCAGTAGTTTCACGAAAGGAGCGGCTGCATAAGTCAACGTATTGAAGGAGATGGAATATTCTCCAGCTGACAGATTGGAGAAGGTAATTTCACTGGAGGTACCTTGTGTAATGGCACCGTTGCTCCATCCGAAGTTGATTTCATTCCCGTTGGCGCCTACTTTAGGAGCTTTGATGTAACCTTTCACTTTTTGTGCAAATTCACCGGTCACGCTATACTGATTGGCTGCGACTTTTTCCATGCGGTATTCTTGGTCTCCGGAAATCAGAGTTAGGTAGGGGAAGTCCGGACGACTCAGCGCCACGTCATAGCTTTTTTCTGTAATTGTGAAATTGATGTTCTGCAGAATGAACTTCAATGTAGCTGTTCCGTTGGGAATATTTGCCAGATAGGGAACATATATTTTCCCGGTATAGTCTTGACCGTTTACTTTTGTACGGATTATAGTCTCTGACACCATTTCGTCGCTGAAGTATAACCGCGCTTTTAACGTGGAAAGGGGTACATCTGCGTCCGATGCCTTGATTGTAAAAGGCAGACTGTCTCCGAACAAGGCTGAAGAAGGTTCTGCCTGAAAGTCCATTGTCGGGTTGCCGGGAACCGGATCGTCATCGCTGCAAGCATTCAGCATGGCTATGCCTGCCAATGCCATTAGATAGTATTTTAAGCTTTTCATTATAATCTTCTGTTTAAATTATTAGTTTTATTTTTTCCAACGGTAAGAAACGACTGCTTTGGCCGGAACTTCGTAGGAAAAGTAGTGTGTGCCGTCGCTTACGGTGATTCGCTTGGCATCTGCATTGTTGTTTGCCAATACGAATGCATAGGTACCGTCCGTATTCTCGAAGGCGGAGTAGGTGATTCCGTTGGCTGTGTAACCGGTCGTTCCGATACGTACAGCTCCCGGTTTCACGACTGAAGACATGTGCCCGATAAGGTAATAATGGGAATTACGGACAATTTTAGAATAGTTTGTATTGTCAATATCCACTGCACCGTAGCAGGTCTTGCAAGAACCATCTGAGGGGCTTACCGGTCCCAGGTCACTGTCTAACATCAGATTCCACACAATGGTGCCGCGGCACCAGTTGTTGGCTGTTCCCAATGCTATTTCTTCCATATCGTTAAGCAGGCGTGCTTCCAAATCGCGACCGGAGTTCCAAGTACCGATGGAGGTTTCCGTAAAAAGCAGTTCCTTGTTGGGATAGAGTTTGTGGATATTCAGCAACTCAGAACGGTTACCGCCATAATTATGGTAGGCAGCGCCCGCAATGTATTGTGAGGCTTCCGCATCATCATAAATCTTGGTAGGGTAACTTTTTTGGTCGGCCAGATTGTCGTAGTTGTAGTTATGGTCGAAAACATAAATCTTTGTAGTAACTCCGGCTTCTTTGAAGGCAGGGCCCAGGCCGGTCTTGATGAAGTCACGGGCTTCTTCCCATCCCATGAACAAGGATGCTGAGTTACCGTGGTTCAGCGGTTCGTTCTGCGGAGTCACAGCGTGGATTTTGATGCCTTCCTTTTCGAAAGCTTGTATCCATTTTACGAAATAGTCGCCATACGTTCTGTAATATTCGGGGTTCAAGTGTCCGCTGGTCCATGAGTCAAAGGGTACACGTTCCTCCAGGCTTTTCACTTTCATCCACTTCGGACATGTCCAGGGAGCGGCAATTATTTTGACGGCAGGATTGATTGCCAGAATTTCCTTCAATATAGGAATCACATATTTGGTGTCTTCCATCGGAAGGGCAAAGTGCTCAAGCCCCTTTTCGTCACAGCAAGTGAATTCACTGAATGAGAAGTCGGAACAACCGATGGCAATACGTACATAGCTGAAGCCATAGCCTTCTTTGTCCGAGAATGTTTCAGTCAGAAACTTCGTGCGGTTCTCTTGTGTCATCTGCATCAGGTTGTAACCGGTAGAGCCGGTGATGGCTGCACCGAAACCGTCCATTTCCTGATAGCGGGTGGCAGGGTCAAGTGTCACGGTAGAAGGTGACATGTTGCTTCCGGTGCCGAAGGCCAGCCCGGACTTTGTCAAATCATAAGTACGACTGGTGTTCGTTACATAGAGGGTAACATCCTTTGCCTCTTCCGTGGGTTGGTCTGGCTTGGGTTCCGGTGTAGGGGTGATGTTACTGTCATTGTCATTGCCGCAGGCTGCCAGTATGGTGAAGCAGCCTAATGCGGTAGTGAATATATTTCTTAAATTCATATTCAATTGATTTTTATATTACTCATTAGTATTAATAGCCCGGGTTCTGTATCAGATTTTCGTTCTGGTCGATGGCTCCTTGGGGAATAGCCAGCAGATAGGAGTTCTCATTGAACAGATTTTCTTGTGCATGGCGGCCGCTGTCTTTGGCGTAAACGGCGTTCATCACTTCTTCTACCTTATTGAGGCGGCAAAGGTCGTACCAACGCTGTCCTTCAAAGGCAAGCTCCATGCGGCGTTCGTCCATATAAGCTTGGAGCAATGCTTCTTTACTGCTGCGGGTGCTTTGTGGAAGTTTGCCCAGTCCGGCGCGGTTGCGGATGCGGTCGATGATGTCGGCTGCACCGTTCAGGTCGGGAGTCTCTCCCATAATTTTTGCTTCGGCTTTGAGGAGCAGGATGTCGGCATATCGCAGATAGATAATGCTGTTGAACGCAGAGCGGCATTTGTACATGAAGGCATAATGGTCTGCCGGATAATAGTTGCTCCATCCGCAGTCATACCATACAACAGATTCATTGTAACGTTTCGTGTCTCCTTGCTCTTCATAGAGGCGGATAAGGTCACGGGAAGGGGTAATCCATTTGGCCCAGGTGAAACTTTCATCCCAGTTGCTCAAGTTGCGGCCGAACATCCAAGTACACCAGTTGCCGGAGCCGGGAGGAAAGTGGGCTTCGAGAATTGCCTCCTTGGTATTGCGTACCCGGCAGTCTTTTTTTTCCGTATCATACGCCCAAAGGTCGCTGAAGTCTTCCACGAGGTCGAAGCCGTCGGCAGCAAGTTCATCGGCATATTTGATAACCTTTGCATAATCGCGCAGAGGTTTTTCTGCATAGACCTTGGCAAGCATGGCACGTGCCACCGATTTGGTAAGTATGCTCTTGTCTGATGTGTCGTTTGTCGGTGTGTTGGGGTTTTCCACTGCTTCAGTCAGGTCTTTCTCTATTTGGGCGTAAGCCTCTTCAGCCGTATTCTGTGGAGGAAAATAGGTCGGGTACATTTCTTCTACGTTGTCTTCGGTAATGTCACCGCCCACGGTAGTGATGACCGGGAAGTTACCCCATAAGCGTACCATATCGAACATGACCATGGCACGGAATATCTTGGCTTGTGACTGATACTTGCCGCGTTCACTTTCACTGAGTGCCTTGAGCTGGTCACAGCCCACGATGATGCGGTTGGCAACGGCAATGTCGCCTAAGAAACGGTCCCAGTCACGTTTTAGTACAGAATTAGAGCCTTCAATGGAGTTGGTTTCGTAAGGCACCACTTCGGCCCCCGTTGTTCCGGCGTAGGCATTATCGGAATGAGCGTCACCGATAAGCAGTTTGTCGACATACCAGTGCTCCTGCTGGTCACGAAATTTTTTGTGAAGGGTTACCATTGAAGTTTCCACGTCTTGCACACTGTTGAAAATAGGCTTTTCATCAGTTTTGTTCACTCCTTCCGTTACATCCGAGTAGGTGTCTACCGGATTATAGTCCAAGTCACATGAGGTTGCGGTCATTGCCAACAATACACCGCAAGCTATACTTTTATATATATGGTTTAGTTTCATAAGTTATTTCTTCCTTTTTTAGAATTCAACATTGATACCGAAAACGAATGATTTGCTCTGCGGGTAAGTTCCATAGTCGATGCCCTGTACAGAACCGCTGTTGCCATATTGGTTCACTTCGGGGTCCATACCTGAATAGCTGGTCCAGGTCAGCAAGTTGCTGGCGGTAAAGTAAGGCTGTACGCGGCTGATACCCCATTTCTTGAACTGGCGGCAACGGATGTTGTAAGAGAGTGAAATGTCTTTGACACGCAGGTAGCTGCCGTCTTCTACAAAATAAGTGGAGTTCTTGATGTTGAAGTTGGCTTTCGGGACATTCGTAATCTGTCCGGGGATTCTCCAGCGTTTCAATACTTCCGTTGACTGGTTTTTGCCGTCGTACATGCCTTCGGTTTCCATACGGGACACATTGAAGATGTCGTTTCCGTAGCTTCCCTGGATGAAGATGCTCAGGCTGAGGTCTTTCCATGTAAAGGTGTTTGTCAATCCGTAGATGAAGTCGGGGTTCGGGTCGCCGATATAGGTACGGTCGGAAGTGGAAATCTTGCCGTCTTCGTTAAGGTCGCGATAGATCAGGTTACCGGTTTCAGGGTCTACGCCGTCGCTGATGTAACCGTAGAAACCACCCAAAGGACGTCCGGGCTCATTGCGTACGATATTCTCTTTCACCACCTCGGCACTGCTTGCTGCGGTATAGATTTTCTGCAATGACAGCTTGGTCAGCTTGTTCTTATTGAAAGAAATGTTGAAGTCTGTATCCCAGGAAAACTCGCCGGTCAGGTTGTGGGAGTTGATGGCGAACTCGAATCCCTTGTTGGTCATCTCGCCTTCGTTACGGGTGATGCTGGTGGTTGCTGCCGCACCCGCAGGCAGACTTACGTTCATCAACATGTCTGTGGTTTTCTTGTAATAGTAGTCCATGCTGAAGGTCAGTCTGTTGTTCAGTACGGTCAGGTCAAGGCCGATGTTGGTCTGGCTGGTGGTTTCCCATTTCAGGTCACTTGTTCTCAGGTTGGCCTGGCTGATGCCGGGAACAGCATGGTCGTTGCCCTCTTCGAACCACGGTATGCGGTTGATGTTGTAGCGTTGCAGATACGAGTAATCGCCTATGCCGCTTTGGTTACCGGTCTGTCCCCAGCCGCCACGGAGTTTCAGGTCATCAATCCAAGTGATGTCTTTCATGAATTTTTCCGATGAAATGCGCCAGGCAGCCGAGAAGGACGGGAAAATGCCCCAACGATGGTCGGGATGCAGTTTGGACGAACCGTCGGCACGCATGTTCATGGTAAGCATGTACTTGCTGTCATAATTGTAGGACACGCGGGCGAAATAGGAAGAGATAGCCCACTGTGAAGCTCCTGTTCCGGTACCGTCCCATGAAATTTTATTGGCGGCATTCAGAGTCTGTATCTTATCGTCCCGGAAGTGTGAGCCGTTTATCCAGCTGTTGGTATAGTCCGATTTGGTATAGGAAGAACCTGCCATGACGTCGATACCATGTTTCTTGATGTTGGTGTTGTAAGTCAATATATTGTCGAAAACCAATACGGTATTCATGTTTCGGTTGTCGGAAGCTGTACCGAAGCTGTTGCGTCCGTCGGTGGTCGATATTGGATCGAGGAATGTGGTGCTTACACCGTTACGGCGGTCCAGGGCTACGGATGATTTCAACTTCAGGTTGGGCAGAAAGCTGATGGTAGCGGCTCCGGATGCGATGAGGCGGTTCTCCTTGTTCTTGTTGTTTTTCTGGCGGGCCAGGTTTTCCATCGGGTTCATGATATTTACCCCGTAGAAGTTCTTATTGTATTGATTCGGCTTTTCAGGGTCCCAAATAGGAGCATAGGTCGGTGTGTTGATAACCGAGAGGACTACACCGCCACGGTTGGCACCCGTACCGGAAATGATGCCGGTGTTTCCGATATTGTCGGAGTAGGAGATATTGGCACTTACGTTCAGCCAACTGCGTATCTGGTTGTCAATGTTGGCACGGAAGCTATATCGTTTGAAGTACGTGCCTTCCAAAATGCCTTTTTCATTCAGATAACCGGCAGAGAGGAAGTATTTCATCTTTTCGTTTCCGTTAGATACGGACACCTGGTAGTTTTGGGTCTGTCCGGTTTTGTAAACTTCATCAAACCAGTCTGTCTGGTCTGTTAGACCTTCAAGGGCAGCGGGGTTGACAGCCCCGATTTCTTCCTGTAACTCACGGTATTGTTCTGTATTCAGGGCATCCATGCTCTTGGCTACTTTCGTCATACCATATTGTACGTTCAGTGCCACTTTGGCATTGCCTTCTGCTCCGGCTTTGGTCGTAATCAGTACCACACCGTTGGCTGCACGCGAACCATAGATGGCTGCCGATGAGGCATCCTTTAGGATAGAGAGACTTTCAATGTCGTTGGGAGAGAGAAAGTTGATGTTGTCCACGGGCACACCGTCCACTACGTAGAGCGGGTCGTTGCTGCCGTTGAATGAGGTGGTACCACGTACGCGGATGCTCATGCCTCCGCCCGGTTCACCGCTGGGTTGCATAACCGACACGCCGGCTGCTTTGCCTTGCAGGGCTTGGGCTGCCGATACAATGGGGCGTTGGTCCAAATCCTTTGTAGAAACCGTGGATACGGCTGGGGTTACGTCTTTACGCTTCACACTTCCATAACCGATAACTACCACTTCGTCCAGCAGTTCGTTATCTTCCTGCAATGTGATATTCATGTTGGTGGTTGCTTTTACCTCTATCGTTTTGTAGCCGATGAAGGATATTACCAGTGTGGCATTCTGTCCTACACTCAGGGAAAACTCCCCGTCCAGATTGGTAACAACACCGTTGGCGGTACCCTTTTCCAATACGGATGCGCCAATGACCTCCAGGCCTGCAGCATCTGTTACTTTACCCGTAGCTGTCAATCGTTGGGCAAATGCATTTGTTGACATTAGCAGTACGAGTAATGTCAAAAGGAGCTTGTAACTCCGCGTAAGAAGATTTCTTGTAATCATTCTCATAGTACTTTAATTGAAAGATTTAATTTATTATTAGAAAAGTATGTCCTAATAGAGATTGGTGGTTTTCCATAGTACACTTTTCTTTCTGTGCTGCAAAGATAGCGGACAACCCTATTCGTCCGATAGGCAGGTAATATGGAGAAGTAAGTCTGTGTGAAATGTAAATATCAGATATATAATAAGTTGTATTCTTGCTGATTACTGTGTAAAGTAAAGGTCGGCCACTATGGAAGGAGGTCT
>ENA-OPRZ01000625-OPRZ01000625.1-human-gut-metagenome-genome-assembly--contig:-NODE-625-length-9303-cov-2.129109_pt1 | contig 9303 bp, 8 predicted proteins | sample MGYA00241803_ERZ501897 | MGnify/ENA primary metagenome ERZ501897 (study PRJEB25962, sample SAMEA2042397) | human gut metagenome | biome: human gut; feature: human-associated habitat; material: faeces...
CTGGTCGTGGACAGCAATATGTCAATGGACAGCTATATTGCCAAGGGACTGGTGGCAAATGTGGATGATCTCATTGCGGGGGATGAGGAATTATCGAAAAACGACTATCTGCAGAATGTCTGGGATGCGTACCGTGTGGACGGTAAACTGTACTATGTGATTCCTTCCTTCTATATCTCTACTATGGTAGGAAAAGAATCTATTTTCGGTGACCGCACCTCCATTACTATGGAAGAGCTGCAGACGATCCGGGATTCCATGCCGGAAGGAACCGCACTCTTCAGTGATATTACCAGAGACAGCTTCCTGTATACCATGATGAACTATTGCGGCAGTGATTTCGTGGATGTATCCACAGGAAAATGTGCATTTGATACGGATAATTTCGTGGCAATGCTGGCCTATGCAGGCGAGCTGCCGGTAGAATATGGAGAGGATTACTGGGGAGAGGATTACTGGAATAATTATGAATCCCAGTACCGCGAGGACAGAACCCTGCTGGATACCATTTCCATCAGCAACATCCGTGACCTGAACGGTACGATCAACGGTGTCTTCGGTGAGGATATCTCCTTTGTAGGCTTCCCGACCGATGGAGATATGGGATCTGTATTATGGGCAGGTAACTGGATGTATGCCCTGTCTGCAAAATCCAAGAATCTGGATGGTGCATGGGAATTCCTGCGCTACTATCTGACACAGGAATATCAGGATAAGATACAGGAACAGGAATACAATCTTCCGGTACTTCGCAGCACCTTTGAGAAGAATGTGCAGGATGCTACGAAGAAGCCGTACTATATGGATGAGAACGGCAACAAAGTGGAATACGATGAGACCTATTACATCAATGGGGAGGAAATACTGCTGCCGCAGCTGACACAGGAGCAGGTGGACAGGATCGTAAGCTTTGTGGAAAGCGTGAACAAGAGAGGATACTATAATGAGGCAATCTCCAATATCATTTCGGAAGAAGCCGGAGCATACTTCTCAGGACAGAAGAGTGCGAGAGATGTGGCAGGTGTCATTCAGAGCCGTGTACAGGTCTATGTAAACGAGAACAGATAAACGGAAGATAGCACTGCGTAGAGCAGAATAGTAAAAGATGGCGGTCTGTTGAAAAACAGGCCGCCATTTATAGCATGGCGCCTTAGCCAAGGCGGATGGGAATGCCCTGCTTTTTCAGATGTGTCGTCAGGGTAAGCTCCTGTCCGTGCTCCCTTAACCACTGCTTATAGATCCGGTAATCCGGCATGATGCGCTCGACCATGTTCCAGAAGTCCTTCGAATGGTTCATATGAGTCAGGTGGCAGAGCTCGTGGACTACCACATAATCCAGAGGACCGGCGGGACCGTAGATCAGGCGGTAATTGAAGGATAAAGTTCCTCTCGAGGAACAGCTTCCCCAGCGGGTCTTCTGGTCACGGATGGTGATAGAAGTGTAGTGCCCACCGGTGAACCTGTGGTAGTATTCCACACGGTTCGTGAACACTTCTCTGGCAGCATTCCGATATCGGTTTTCCAAAGCCTGCAACCTGCGGAGCTCCGCAACGGTCAGCGGCTGATTGTCATATAGATTCATGAGAGTGCCTTTCACATACAGGGATGTTGATCCTCTGAGTATCGTTGTAAGTTTGAACAGATTAAATATACTGCGTATGGCTTGAAAAGTAAACGCAGAAATTGTAGAATATTGCGTAACGGCTCGCAGACGAAACGTCTGTTTCGGAAACAGGACGGTCACAAAGCGGTGCAGGCGCATACATGTGACTTTGGGAATGACAAGGTGGAACCGTTACAGGAAAGGAAAACAGTAAATTCTATGGGTAAATGTATTTTGATCGGCGCAGGAGATCTCACGATGGGAGAGCTGTCTGTGACGGAGGAAGATTATGTGATCGCAGTGGACGGCGGCTTAAGCTACTGTGGGCTCCTGAATGTGGAGCCGGATCTGATCATCGGAGATTTTGACTCGATGAGCGAACAGGAGAAGCTTGCTGTGGAACAGCTACAACAGACCGTTCCAGAGAAGATCTGCCGCCTGCCGGAGTGCAAGGATGACACAGACATGCTGGCAGCTATCAAGCGGGGGCTGGAGCTGGGCTATACCGATTTCCGTATTTATGCGGCCACCGGCGGGAGATTTGATCATACTCTGGCAAATATCCAGTGTCTGCTGTATCTCAAAAATCATGGCGCGGTGGGGTACCTGGTAGACGGTACGGGAATGGTGCTCGTACTGCAGAACGAAGCTGTGCATTTCCGGAAGGAGCTGGAGGGCACCATGTCACTGTTTGCCCTGACGAAGGAGGTAAAAGGCGTGAATATCCGCGGCATGAAATATCCTTTGGAAAATGCTGTGATCACCAACGATTTCCCCATCGGGATCAGCAATGAATTCCTGGGAGAGGAAGCAGAGGTGTCCGTGGAGGACGGTGAACTTGTATGCATGATCCGGTACTATGAGGATGAGGTATAACCGTGGAATTACCGGATGCGATTTTGACTGTAATATGGAAAAATGTAATAAGGAAAAATCGACAGGAAATACAGAAAAAAGAAGGAGTATGAGGACAAGTATGAAAAGATTTATGACAGGAGAATGGAAAGTAAGAGTCTGCGGAGTACTGCTGGCAGTAACCATGGCAGCCGGAATGACCGCCTGTGGCAGTAAGTCCGGGGATAACGGCAGTACACAGGGAACGGTACAGGCGCAGACGGACGGAGTTTTTGCGGACGGCAGTGAGCTGGGAGAGGGCAATACCGAGTTTACTCTGACCGTAACGGATACGGAAGGTGCTGAGAGCAGTTTTACCATTCATACTGACAAGGAAAATGTGGGGGATGCCCTGACAGAGATTGGCATCATCGCAGGGGAAGAGGGAGATTACGGTCTCTATGTGAAGACGGTAAACGGTGTAACGGCAGATTATGATGTGGACCAGACCTACTGGGCATTTTACATTAACGGCGAATATGCTTCTACCGGTGTAGATGCCACTCCTGTGACTGCCGGGGATACCTATTCCTTCAAAGTGGAGAAATAACAGTTGAAAAACGGAAAACTGACGATCAGAGAGATGGCGGTTTTCGCAATGCTGGGAGCGTTAATGTACGCTTCGAAGATGATCATGGAGGTGGCACCGAATGTCCACCTCCTTGGTGTTTTTACGATTGCGTTTACCGTGGTATATCGGAAAAAAGCATTGTATCCCATCTATACATATGTGCTGCTGAACGGGATATTCTGCGGCTTTGCCACCTGGTGGATCCCTTATCTGTATCTGTGGGCAGTGCTGTGGGGAGCGACCATGCTGTTACCAAAACGGATTCCGGAGAAGATTCGTCCGCTTGTCTATATGCTGCTGTGTGCTGCCCATGGCTTCTTATTCGGAACTTTGTATGCACCGGCGCAGGCGCTGCTGTATGGTTTAAGCTTTCAGAAAATGGTTGCCTGGATCATCAGCGGGCTGCCCTGGGATTTCGTCCATGGTGTCAGTAATTTTTTCTGTGGGATACTGATCGTACCCATAGTAAAAATACTAACGTTTCTGGAAAAAAATCTTTAGAAAATCTTTTGTTTTTTCTGTAGGTGAAATTAGAAATTATAACTTAGAATCAGAAACAGACAGGGGAGAGGATCCCCTTGCCGCATGCGGCAGAATGAGAGGGAGTCATGGAGAACAATAAATATCATATTCTCATCGTGGAGGATGATAAGGAAATCCGGGATGGTGTGGAGATTTACCTGAAAAATCAGGGGTATCAGGTATGGAAAGCTGCCAACGGTAAGGAAGGACTGGAGATCGTAGCACAGGAAGAGATCCATCTGGCTATTCTGGATATTATGATGCCGGTGATGGACGGTGTGACAATGTTAATGAAGCTGCGGGAGCAGAATCACGAGTTCCCGGTGATCATGCTGTCCGCCAAGTCCGAGGAAGTGGATAAGATCATGGGATTAAATATGGGAGCGGATGACTATGTGACCAAACCCTTTACACCGTTGGAGCTGTTGGCGAGGGTAAATTCCCATCTGCGCAGATATTCCAAATATCTGACGGCAGTCAGTGGGGAAGAACAGGAGAAATCCCATGTGTATACCATCGGCGGACTGGAACTGAACGAAGAAACCGTAGAAGTGACGGTGGACGGAGGAGCGGTGAAGCTGACTCCCATGGAATTCAAGATCGTACAGCTTTTGATCAAGAATCCGGGCAGAGTATTTTCCGCAGATGAGATCTATGAGCGTATCTGGAACGAGAAAGCGGTCAACACCGATACTATTATGGTACATGTGCGGAACATCCGTGAAAAAATCGAGATCGATCCGCGGAATCCCAAGTATCTGAAAGTGGTATGGGGTGTAGGATATAAGATCGACAAACAATAAATGCGGCTGTGGGAAACAAAGCGTTTCGGCAGACAGAGGGAAATGACCGGAGAGGTGTAAGAATGGAACAGGTAACAGAGGCTGTGAAAGCGGAGACAACGGAAAAACGGGAAAACCGAGAAAACAGAAAGCCTGCAGTCAAATGGCTGATCATCGGACTGATTGTCAGTCTGGCAGCTTCCGGCATTTTTACCGCCTGCTACGGAATCTTCGAGCGTAGAGCGGAGAGCAGGAGGAACGAACAATACATTGAGGATCCGCTGGAGACGTCGAATACGATTACTTATCTGTATCAGAACTGCTATCTGCTCTACCGCGATCTGTACAACAAAGAGCATCAGACTTCCTTAAGCTATGGAGAATTATATATGCAGTCCACGGAGGGGAATGAATGGCTCAATGATGACCAGAAGCGGGCAGAAATGGCGGACGGAGATACGGAGGACCTCACCATACCGGAAGGAGAAGATCTCGAAGACTATGTAGCCCAGGGAAGCTTTGCAGTACAGACCAGGGAATACCTGGAAGAGCACTTCAATACCCTGGAAAGCTCCTTCAGTCAGTTGAATAATTTGTATGATTACAGGATCCGGGATACGAAGACCGGAGAGATCCTAAGCAATCTGGCGGATACGGATATCGTGGCGGAGGACCAGAGCTTTTATCTGACTTTTGTATTTGACGCCTATGGAAATGATGCCACCTTAGGGAATACGGTGATCGGATCGGATACGACAACCCTTCGCAAGACAGCGGCGGAAGTGATCCGTAATTGCGGTCTTACGCGAATGGTGGATGCCAATATGGGCAATGTGATCGATGCCGGTCATAATACCATGTTCCGGCTGGAAATGCCGAAAAATTGTGAGATCACCTTCTGCATTTCCAGACAGGCGGCACAGAGTCTGGGACAGAACGGTCAGTATATTTATTATGATCAGGACATGAACAATGTCAGTGTTTACTTTTCCATGGGAGATCAGTATACATCCTACTATCTGTCCGGATGCCAGCAGGTATTTCTGCTCCTGACATTCTTGATCTTCCTGCTGGCGCTTGTATTGCCGGGACTTGGGGAAGAGAGAGCCTGGGAGAAGGTGGTTCTGCTGAAGCTGCCTGTCGAGGCGATCGTTGTGATCCTTGTGGTGATCGCCGGCATTGGAAGTGAACAGGTGGTAGGACTGGTATCCTGGGTAAGGAGCGGTCATGCGCTGAACACGGTTTTACAGGGAAACAGTGCGCAGATACAGATGTTGACCACAATACTGACCTATGCATTAAATGTTCTGGCAGTGGCAGCCTTGTTTTTCATTGCCTGGTGCCTGGGTGTGTCCCTGCGGGCAATGCGGGTTCAGGGAGCCAGAGCGTATTTGAAACAGCACAGCTTGTGCTATCTGTTAGTGCCTTTCTGGAAAAAATTGTGGAGAGGAATGAAGAAGGGATTCTCCATTGGCAGGGATAAGGTGGTGGATGTCTATCATGATGCAGAGCATTTTGATGTGACGAAGGATGCCAAAAAATTGATCCTGCGGATCGTATTGTGGAATGCCCTGATTCTGGTGATCGTATGCAGCCTTCCTCTGGGAGGAGTGACGATCGCAGTCATTTACTCTGTGGTACTGTATTTTGTACTGCGGCGTTATGTCAGCAAATTGCAGAAAAAGTACGGATTGCTGTTAAAGGCCACCAATGAGATCGCTCAGGGTAATCTGAACGTGACCATAGAGGAAGATCTGGGCGTGTTTGAACCATTTAAACCGCAGATCTACCGGATCGAGGAAGGCTTCCGTAATGCGGTGGCGGAGGAAGTGAAGAGCCAGCGGATGAAGTCGGAACTGATCACGAATGTATCCCACGATCTGAAGACGCCGCTGACAGCTATCATTACTTATGTAAAGCTGCTACAGGAGCCGGGAGTGACGGAAGAACAGCGGAAGGAGTACTTAGAGACGCTGGATCGTAAATCGCTGCGCCTGAAGGCACTGATCGAGGACCTGTTCGAGGTCAGCAAAGCAAATTCCCAGAATATTGTGCTCGATATCCGGGATGTGGATATTGTAAGCATGGTGAAGCAGGTCGAATTCGAGATGGAGGACAAGCTGGCGGATGCCGGACTGGATGTGCGGATGAGCCTGCCGGAGGAGAAGGTCATCGTGCCGTTAGACAGTCAGAAGACCTTCCGAATTTTTGAAAATCTGTTTGGCAATATTGCAAAATATGCTTTGCCGGGAACCAGAGTGTATGTCAACGGTTTCACGGCAAAAGAGGATGTGACGATCATCTTAAAAAATATCACGGCACAGGAGTTGTCCGTATCCGGAGAGGAACTGACGGAACGATTTGTCAGGGGAGATGTCTCACGTAATACTGAGGGCAGCGGATTGGGACTGGCTATTGCCAAAAGCTTCACAGAATTACAGGGAGGAAAGTTCCGGATCGAGTTGGACGGAGATCTGTTTAAGGTGGTGCTGACTTGGAAAGTAAAGCAGGAGAGCGGGAATCACAACAATTCCGGGGACACAGTGACGGCTGGAGAAAAAGAAAAACAACCACTGTAATCATAAAAAGTATTACATTATAATATTAAAATAGATCAATAAAATAAAGCCAAAACATCCACATTTCCGTAGAAATACGTTAATTGTGGATGTTTTCAATTACAAATGAGTGTGCTACAATGTATCTATTCCAAAACCCGGAGAAAAGCCTGGAAGAGGTGGATTTTGGTCCCGGGTTCTGGAATAGAAAAGCTGTATGAAGAGAAAAAGGAGCAGTAGACAATGGGAATGACAATGACACAGAAGATACTTGCCCAGGCAGCGGGCCTTGCGCAGGTACAGGCAGGACAGCTGATCGAGGCACAGCTGGATCTGGTGCTGGGCAACGATATCACCAGTCCGGTGGCAATCAAGGAAATGGATAAAATGAAGGTGCAGGGGGTGTTTGATAAGGATAAGATCGCACTGGTACCGGATCATTTTGTTCCCAATAAGGATATTAAGTCTGCGGAGCACTGCAAATGTGTCCGTGAGTTTGCAAGACGCAATGAGATCACCAATTATTTCGAAGTGGGAGAGATGGGTATCGAGCATGCCCTGCTTCCGGAGAAAGGACTTACTGTAGCCGGAGATGTGATCATCGGTGCAGATTCCCATACCTGTACTTACGGTGCTTTGGGAGCATTTTCCACCGGTGTGGGAAGCACGGATATGGCAGCCGGTATGGTTACCGGTAAGGCATGGTTCAAAGTACCTGCGGCAATCAAATTCAATCTGACCGGCAAACCCGCAGAATGGGTCAGTGGTAAGGATGTGATCTTACATATCATCGGCATGATCGGTGTGGACGGTGCACTGTACAAGTCTATGGAATTTGTAGGGGACGGTATCGCCAATCTGTCCATGGATGACCGTTTCACCATTGCCAATATGGCCATTGAGGCCGGTGGCAAGAACGGCATTTTCCCTGTGGATGAGAAAGCTATTGCTTATATGGAAGAACACTCCAAGCGTCCCTATAAAATATTCGAAGCAGACCCGGATGCACAGTATGATGCGGAGTATACCATTGACTTAAGCACTTTACGGCCTACCGTGGCCTTCCCTCATCTGCCGGAGAATACACATACCATCGATGAGATCCACGAGATGGACGCCATTGCCATCGACCAGGTAGTCATCGGTTCCTGCACCAACGGACGTATTGACGATCTGCGCACCGCAGCAAAGGTACTCAAGGGCAGACATGTGGCGAAAGGCATGCGCTGCATCGTAATTCCTGCCACCCAGTCCATCTATATGCAGGCCATGGAAGAGGGACTTCTGAAGACCTTTATTGAAGCGGGAGCAGTCGTAAGCACTCCTACCTGTGGACCCTGCCTTGGTGGATACATGGGTATCCTGGCAGAAGGCGAGAGATGTGTCTCCACGACCAATCGTAACTTTGTCGGACGTATGGGACATGTAAAATCCGAGATCTATCTGGCAAGTCCCGCAGTAGCGGCAGCCAGCGCCATCACCGGCAAGATATCCTGTCCCTGCGAACTGGAGTAAGCTGCAGGAAAAAGCAAGATGCGGGCAGGCAAGTAAGGGATTGTGGAATCCTGTGGCTGCCTGCATGGAAAAGTAAGAGATATATTGGAACAGGAAAAATATTTGAAACATTTGTAATAGAAAGGTAACGGAAAATGAACAACGCAAAAGGAATAGTTTTCAAATTCGGAGATAACGTGGATACTGACGTTATCATTCCCGCAAGATATCTGAATTCCTCCGATCCTGCAGAACTGGCCACTCACTGCATGGAGGATATTGACAAGGACTTTATTAAAAATGTAAAAAAGGGTGACATCATCGTAGCGGAGAAAAACTTCGGCTGCGGCTCCTCCAGAGAGCATGCCCCCATCGCCATCAAGGCTGCAGGTGTCAGCTGTGTCATCGCAGAGACCTTCGCCAGAATCTTCTACCGCAATGCCATTAACATCGGACTGCCCATCATTGAGTGTCCCGAGGCATCCCGGAAGATTCAAAACGGCGATGAAGTCGAGATAGATTTCAATACCGGAGTGATCCAAGATCTTACCACAGGCGAAAGCTTCCAGGGACAGGCGTTCCCCGAGTTCATGCAGAAGATTATCGCCGCAGAGGGACTGATCAACTACATCAACAGTCAGGAATAAATTGAGTGCATGGCTCGTAACGTAGGGTTGACATAACCCCCACGAACGCCCGCATCGGATGGAACATCCTTCCGGGGTGTCAGGTCTCCCGGATGGAATTTCCTGACGAAAAGTGACATAGCGGTCGAGAAAATATCACCATCGTCCGACAAACATTCCCGGAAGGACATTCCATCCGCTGCAGGGGTTCTACATTTTCTCATAATATCTGTACGTCATAGGCATTTCTGCC
>ENA-OPRZ01000629-OPRZ01000629.1-human-gut-metagenome-genome-assembly--contig:-NODE-629-length-9289-cov-2.089560_pt1 | contig 9289 bp, 17 predicted proteins | sample MGYA00241803_ERZ501897 | MGnify/ENA primary metagenome ERZ501897 (study PRJEB25962, sample SAMEA2042397) | human gut metagenome | biome: human gut; feature: human-associated habitat; material: faeces...
ATTATTAAATTAAATACGAGATAGTATGTTAAAAAAGTATTTGTATATTTTTCTTATTTCTATGGTTCCACTTATTGAGCTTAGAGGTGCAATTCCTGTATCACAGGGATTCCAATTACCATTGTTACAGTCATATATTGTGTGCGTAATAGGTAATATGCTTCCTGTACCGGTTATTTACCTTTTTGCAAGAAAGGTTCTTGAGTGGGGAAAGGATAAGAAATATATTGGAAAGTTCTTTACTTTCTGTATTGAAAAAGGACACAAGGGTGGAGAGAAGCTTAAGGAGAAGGCTGGAAGAGGTCTTTTTGTAGCATTATTACTTTTTGTTGGAATTCCGCTTCCGGGAACAGGTGCATGGACGGGAACACTTGCAGCAAGTTTTCTTGATATGGGATTTAAGAAGAGTGTAATAGCAGTTTTGTTAGGAGTTTTACTTGCAGGAGTGATTATGGGAATCGCAAGTGCGGGAGTATTTACAGCAATCTTTAGTTTTGCATAAGATTATTAATTGGATTGAAATCCAGTATTTAAGCGCTTTTTTGAAGATTTAGAAATATTTTTTGAAAATTTTTTAAAAAAATTTGTAAATGTCAACAATAAATTGTGATTTTTTGTTAAAAAATTTTTAGCTTATATTACCAGTTATTAAGACGAAAGAAGCGGAAATGTAAATCACATTCGCGCGCATACTTACAAGGCATGTGACATGTTGTTTTGTTGTTCGTATGAAGTAAGCATATGTTATCAGTAGGAGAACATGTCACACACCTTTTTATAATTATTAAAATCTTTCTTATATTGTCCTTCATGTTTGTAAATACTCCATTTCATTTTGTTCTATAAATTGATTTGATGATAAGCCGTTAAATATCTTACGCGGCATATTGTTCATAAAGTCTTGTATCTTGTTTAATTCCTCTTGCGTGACTTCTGATAAGTCAACACCCTTAGGGTAAAAGCGTCTTATTAATTTATTTTGATTTTCATTTGTTCCACGTTCACCGCTTCGGTAAGGGTGACAATAATATAAATTCGTTCGCACGAACTCTATTAATTCATTGTTGCTAAATTCGCAATTTGTCGAGAACTCAACACCATTATCGCATGTGATTGTCTTTATATGGTGTTTTAACTTATCCCAGTTATCTTGCAAGGTGTTCCAAACGCTGGCGCACTGTTTATTATCAAGTTTGAATAATAATTCCTGTCTTGTCTTTCGTTCAGACAAAACAAGTATGCAGCCCTTTTTCTTTTTCTGTCCTTGCACGGTATCCATTTCCCAATGTCCATATATATCGCGCTGTTGTAAATCTTCGCGCTCATCAATAGAGCGTTTGCCGTACTGATATACGCGCTTTGTTTCTTTTTCCTGTTTAACCTTTTTAATTTTATTATAGGGCATGTCCGACTTTTTTAATTTAATAAAGTGCTTGTTAAAATAGTTATAAAGAGTTGTTAAACACACTCTTGTATTAAATCCCTCTTGCTTTGCAAGTTCATTTGCAGAATAGAAAGAGTAGTGTTGTTTTACCTTATCGCGTATAAATAGTATATACTCACTGTCGCAGGCAACCTTATTATTCGCACCTTTTCTTGCGTTGGCTTCTATGTACTTACGTTGTCCTACATCAGCACAATAGATATCATATTCTTTTAAGTTGCGGTCAAGCAGTCTAACAGTACCGCGCTTTATCTCATTATAAATAGTGTTGTAATGCTTGTTTAATATTTTAGCAATTTCGCGTTGTGTCCTCTTTTCTTTGTTATACATAAATTCTATCAAATAGCGTTCTTTCTCTGTCAAATGTTTTCCCATGTTGTCACTCTCCCTTTGTGGCTATATTATAGGTCAATTTGTATCAAAGTTGTATATTTTTAGTTCATTATCAGAAAACGGCATATCGACTGTTTTTCTATAAGACTTATCATTTTCTAACGCTTCTATAAAATCATGAAGTTTATCATTTTCTATCAAATAAGAATCTATAACAGGCTTTTCACAAGTGTTTCTTGAGTACCAGTAACGCTTTTTGCCTTGCGTTAATGTAGCTAAATCCTTTGTTATATATTTAAGCATATATCCGACAATTTTTCCCTGTGAATCGCTGTTTTGACTAACTGGGATAGCAGTAGAAAAACCGAGGCGGTAATTACCAATATTGTATATTATTTTCGTTCCTTTATCTTTTCGTCTGCCACTGTCAATAAGCTGCAATGAACCGAGGTTTGACATTAAAGCGTGAAAATGAAATTTTTCTTTGTCTGCATGAAATTCTGGTACAATAACATATTTTAAATCTGGACAACAGATTTTCTTTGCATTATCTAACCAACCATGAAACTTTGTCACGCAATCGTCATAGTCTTTAGAATTAACAATTTTAGGATTGAAAGTGAAAGTTACAAAATACTCCCAGTCGTTAGCAAGGCAGATATTCCATATTTTATCTTTAGTACGGTGCATTGATTGTCTGATAGATAAATCAATATCAAACTGCGTTCTTTCTTCCTCTGTCTTTTTCTTGCGTTCGTTCGCACGAACTTTCTTTTTGTCATATTCAATCGGTTTCTTAAAAAACCTCACTTGTGTTTGATTTTTATATGTTAATGTACGAACATTGTAAGCACCCATGTTATTTATCTCCCCATAATTTTATATTTCTTTTATCGCATAAATACCCAAGCATATCAGCATATTCAGAAAGATATTTTTCATGTTTTTCTCGTTCAATAATATCAACAGAATCATAACCGCGTTCAATCATTGTATCAACTTGAGAACCTAGACAATTATCAACAGCGGTGTAATATTCTTCCTCAAGTTTTTCATCAGACAGAGCGGCAACATGTGCCATAATTTCGTCAATCTCTTTTTTCTTCATGTTTAAATCTCCCTTTTTAAAATCTTTTCGTTTAAGTGTATATATTATCAAGTACGCGCATGTGCGCGCGTGTGTATGCGTATGTATGTGTGTGTTATACTATGCGCAGATACAGGCCCACTTGTACTAGGTGTTATCTCTCCGAATACTCCGAGATTCCACCTAGTACAATTGTGTTGTATCATACACGCTATAATATTTCTTTTCACCGAATAGAAATTTACTACCTGTTTTAGCATCTTTCTTAGAATAGCCGTATTTACTTGTAATGCAAATAAACAGATTTCCCCCGAAGAGGAGTGAAAGAAGTTTACCAAATACTTTGTAATTACCAACGTTTCTATGCAGTACTTGTGTTTCAAGGACATTTCGAATCTGCTTATCAATGCACTTGTCGTCCTGCGATATAAGTATTACATCGTAACCGAGCTTTCTATGCAGACGATAAAAGGCACACCAAGCAAGGCGGTCTTTTCTATTCCAAGAACGGCTATTATATAACTCTTGGCATTCATCAAGAATTAATAACGTCTGGTGTAGCTTAAACTTTCCCTGTTTATCGCGTTCATGGAAATTATAAGCATAACCTTTTAAGCCCTGTATATAGCTGTAAATGTCGTCGGGTTCTTTGAGCCTAGTTGCACCATGTCTATCAATTTTCATTTCAAGAATGGAATTATTAAGCCATTCTTTATTCGAGACATACAAATAACACCCCTTGGGCTTTTTATTAAGCGTGGGGATATTATCTGTATTAATTTCCATATTACCTATTATGTTTTTACCTTTTTGGATAAATTTATAAATCTCTTTCGCGGCATGATAACTTTTGCCACTGCCGGGGACACCTGTATAAAACCATATCATATAATAATCACCTCAAAAATGTGCGTGCGTTCGTTCGCGCGAACTATTTTAACAAATAAGCTAACATACCAATAAGATTTTTTCTGTATGAAAGAACAGCATAAAGAATTTTTTTGAAATATTTCCAACAAATATATAAACCATATGCATCTAAAACAGCACCGGTAAGAGTAATAACATAGTCAAACGGAATAAACCAATTAATATAGGGTAGATAATTAACAAACGGCTCTTTACTGACATTTAATAAACCGCTAACAGGGTCGGTAGGTAAGAGGTTGTAAGCAATAAGAACGACATCAACAAAAAATGTTAATAGATTTGCAATCAAATCAGTTAAGGCACTACAAACAATTAAAATAAGTTTTTCCCACATGTTATAACTCCCCCTTGAATTTTTTATATGTACCTATAGCCATTGTAAGAGTAAAAGCCAGTTTTAAAAAACTTGCCGCGACTTCTCTCCATGAATCATAAGCCGACAAATTAAATGTAATTTTATATTTGTCGTATTCGTCGCTATCTTTACTTATACCAATTAAAAATCCATAATGATATGTAAACTCTGGACATATAGGCTCAGACTGCAAGATTTTTAACCATTCGTAAAGCTGATAAGGAACACTAAAAGGAAAGTGTCCGAAAATTCCGTTATGATAACTAAACTTAGTGCGGTCAATAGTTTCTTCGTTGTCGTCATCAACTTTTTCACCATAAAGAACAGCGTCAGAAACCCTATTAAATGACTTTTTAAAAAGGTTTGACATATCAGCTTTCGTATAAGTATTGTTATATTTGTCGTTCTGATATGCTATGTATTCAGTTACACCGAGAATCTGCAATAAGATATTATTCTGTTCTTTTAATGTATCAAGAATATCACTTGTATTATCCTTAATATCTTCTGTATTCTTATTTAAGTCTTCGAGCCCTTTGTCTATTACGTTTTGCAATTCGTCAGCCGAGAGACCTTCTTTTTTGCTGTTAATAGTATCAATAAGAGTGTCCATTTTATCACCCAGGTTAGCGTCCATATCTTTAATACTCATACTTATATCTTTCCCTGTCTCTTCAATCTTGCTGCTAAGATAAGCGTTTTGGTCTCCATGTAAATAGTTGTATAAAGAAGAATAACTTTTAAAAAACCTTAAAGGTTCATTATTATAAGAGTAAAAAAACATACGATATGTGAGGTCAATAGGAATAGCCGATAAAGTTTGATTTATATAAGTAAAATTATATTTTTCATCAGTGAAGACAGAGCAAATATAATTATAATGTGTATCATGAACAGCAAATAAACCTTTAATATTATTACGATTATCAGGAACATCATAACGAGTAATTATTTTTTTATTGTCAATAAAATTTACAGATGAATTACCAGTATAATTACATAATTTATAATATTTATCACTTGAGCTATAACAATAACCTAAATCATCTGACATATAAATATAATCATTATCATTCCAAAAAATATTATTATATGACTGATAATAAGAATTATCACTAACTATATCAACCAAAGCAAACTTATACTTAGAATAAGCATTATATGCAGATATTTTATCCTCTTCATATTCAAATAAGCCTGAAAACCTAGAAGAATTAAGAAGCTCTGTAATAGTTCCCTCACACTTAAACTGAACAATACCGATAGAATCGTAATAATATTTCTTGATTTCTTCTCTTAGTTTGTCAACGCTAGAATTATCAATAGTTAAAGTTTGAGATTCAATATCATAATTAATACCATTCAAATAATTGTAGTTTCCTGTAATAGTATCTAGTAATTCTGTACCGACAGAAGATTTGCCATTAAAAGCAATACCTAAACCTTTGGCAATAGCGCGAATTGTCTCAGTATTACTAAGAGATTTAATCATATAAAAAAGATTTTCAAATGGATTACTTGACATTAAAATAGCCTTAAGCTGGCTATCTGAAAGATGCAAAGTTAAAACGGTGTTTTTTGCATAAGTAGTCCAGTTATAGGAATCAGCAGGAGTATACATAAACATTAATAAATGGTCAGAAGTGTATATATCTCCCTTATTATTAACAGCGTTACTACTTTCGGAAGAAGAAAGAGCAAAGCCGTTCCTAGCTTTATCGTATGAAACCGAGAGCGTAAAATCATTATCAGAAGCAAGAACTATATAAATATTAGATTGTAAAATAAAAGCAGATAGAATAAAAACTGATAATAAAATACATGTAATTTTTTTTAGCATAAAACACCTCATAAAAAACGGTAGACAAGATTTAATCTTGCCTACCGTTATCAAAATTATTTTTAGCTTTGTTATTATAATATTTCGTTTTTGCGTTCAAATACCTCACTAACATAACTATAATCACAATAAAAGCAATTAAAGGTATAAGAAATAAAGCAATTAACATATACGAAGCAGTTACCATTTAAACACCCCCTTGTCAATACGATTATACCACTAGGCAAGTTGTAGCACAATCTTTATTTTTTAGGGCTATATAATGTGGTGCATATACCATATTATAAATTTCATAAATAATACTGTTATAACAGTCAGCAAAAGTATTAATATTAATGCTTCTACAATTGTAAAACCTGTTATGTCGTGCGGCATTATCACGATAGGGATATATGTACCACTAATCATTATTGTTATCCTTGTTAAGTAAAATAGAAACGGACTCTCTTATAATAATTATACAGGCGCGTATCGTGAAAAAGTCCCTAAGAACTTGAATCTCGCGTTCTGTAATCGTAGAATGATAAGGTATATTTCTGATATCAACTTTATCTAAAGAATTAATCATTGTTTTTATCCTCGCTTTCTATATCCTTGCTGAAATACGACGAAAGATAATCGGCTATGAAGTAATAACCGCCAACGATAAATCCACCAATAGGAGCGCATGTTGCAACAAAGAGTGTGTAAGAACCAAATTTCTCAACAATCCAGTCATATTTTAAAGAAACGAAGATGATAAGCGCTAACGTTGTAAGAACTTGAATGATAACAAATAGAAATGTACTATCTGACTTAATCAAATTAATTATCTTTTTCATGTTCCTTTACCACGGTTTCTTCAATTGCTTCATCTTTCCTTTTATACAATTCATCATCATAACAACAAAATGTAAGACAAATAAGTCCGTTTATGAGTACATAAAAATATGATATGACTGTACCGCCGTTAGCGTCATAAACAAGGGCGGCAACGGATAAACCTAAAATTAAAATCTGTAAAATAGCGGATTTTAAACAATTATATTTACTTCTGTTCTTCATGTTCCTTTTCCTCTCTTTCTGACTGCCGCTTGGCTCGCTTGGCTTTTCTTGCTTCCGCTTCCTCATTGTGTATGTTGGTTATAAGGTCAAGGAGCTTACTTATTTTACCCTTGCGGTGCTCTGTACCGTAGGCAATATAGTTTGTCGCTTTCTTGATTTGTACCATATTCCGCCACACTAGGAAGAATAACAGTAATAGTACATATCCCATTGTTCTTTGTACCTCGCTTTCTGTGTTACTCGTTTTTATTTGTTCATTCGCACGAACTTTTAAACGCTTCTTTGTGTACATCAGCAGAGCCGTTAAACTCTGCCTTTGCTAGTATCGGAGTACTAGTTTGCAAGGCTTCTAAAAAAGCCGACAGCCATTCTTATACCCATAGTGATTGCCATGAGTGAGAGACCGATAGGAAGAACAGCAACAATACCGTCTTTGCACACATCAACCGCGCTCTGACAAGCTGTTGTGATTGCTGTCTTGATTTCTGTACTCATTGTGACTGCTGCATTTCCCTCTGCTGCTAAAACTGTTGGTGTCATACTGGGAACCTCCGAAAATTATATTTATCATCACCTGTAAGGTGTTGATAGCTTAATAATATCGACTACGAAGCGCCAGAGCTTCATAATCGCCCATAATGTGAATGAGAGTATTACAGACATTGAAAACCCCATTGCTATATACTGAGAATAATCTGTTAATATTGCGCTTGCTGTTGTCATGTCTTATATCCTCTCTTTCTACATTAATCGTGAAACTGCTACATAGCCTAGAAACGCGCCTGTAAATATAATGAGTGTTATTGAAATTATATAGAGTGTGTCGCGGATTTCTGCGAGTGTGTTCTCTTGCGTTTCTGTTGGTGTTTCTTCTGTTTCTTGGCTTGTTGCATTGTTACTATCTATATTTAAGGTATTATTATCATTTTTATTTTCTGATTCTTTTACAGTCTGTGTTTGTATTTCTTCTATTGCATATGATGTTTCTTTTTCTTCTGCATTTACTGGCATAACAAAATAAATTACAGTAAATATTAGTAATAGTGTTAAAGTGATAATCATTAATATAAATATTGGTTTATGTTCTGATATCGTTTCTTTTATCATTGCTTTCTTGCTTTCTTAATTTATTAATTAGTTATTCTATTTTTGTTTATTGTGTTTATTGTGTCTGTGTTGTTTTTGGTTTATTATGGAACGCTCACGCGACCCCATTCACCTAAAAACAATCGCGCTTTGCGTTCATGTTTTCTTAACGGCTCATTCCCGGGGGTTGTGTACTCCGTAGGCGAGTTTCTTCTGTGTCTCCGTGGCTTCTTTCTCTTTCTCCGCTACATATATGAAGTCGATAAGTTGTAGGTTAGCTTCCTCGGTGCGCCCCACCACTTCAAAGACCGTACCCAAGCTGACAACCCCCACAACATCAACGACATTGATAATTAGAGCGAATATCAGTAGAAGAGGACGGAACGGATTCACCGCTGCTTCAGTTCGTCGGGGGCTGAACACGTCTATTAGATTTGCAGTGGTTATGTACCGCTTGCGGTGTACTGGCTTAATTAACGCTGTGTGCGGTACATGGGTAATGCGTGCCACTCTTGCCTTAAACGGCGCGAGCTGTCACTATTGACAGAACAGTATATGATTTGTAATAGTTCAATCGCACGAACTCTTGGAAGAGTGGCGGTGTATCATTACCGAATTAATTCATGCTTTTGACAGCTCTCTTACAAGCATAAGCTAGAGCCGCCCTTATTAGTGCCATTTGGACTTCTGGCACCGTCTGCACCGTTTGCAAAATCTGTACTGTCGGTATTTACTGAATTGTCAGGTGATGTGCTATGATTCTGCACGAATGTTTCTTTATACACATTTCCTGTAGACTTAATTTTTCTACCGCTAAACTTGTTTCTTAAAAAGATAATAAGTGCTACAAGTCCGATAATTACCCACATAAGAATTGCAACAGGTACAAGAATGTTTCTTAATAATATTAAGAAATCCATGTTTAACTCCCTTCTTTCTTTATTTGTAAATGTTTTGCTCATATATGCCCAATCCGACAAGGGCATATTAAAAGCCGTAACAACCGACATAGTTACAACATGATTGAATTGGACTACACACAACGCTTATCCACTTGGGAGAATAACAAAGCGACTGTTACGACCTTTAATATATCCTTGTTGATTATTATTTACATGTTAGAGCATGAGGAACGGCGGCGGTTTAACGAGTAACACAAAGCGGATAATA
>ENA-OPRZ01000644-OPRZ01000644.1-human-gut-metagenome-genome-assembly--contig:-NODE-644-length-9175-cov-2.189583_pt1 | contig 9175 bp, 8 predicted proteins | sample MGYA00241803_ERZ501897 | MGnify/ENA primary metagenome ERZ501897 (study PRJEB25962, sample SAMEA2042397) | human gut metagenome | biome: human gut; feature: human-associated habitat; material: faeces...
GCTACAGATTCCGGGCACCAATATCGATTATCCGGTAATGTGGACTCCGGAAGATGAGACCTATTATCTCTACCGTGCTTTTGACGGCAGCGAAAATAAAAACGGCTGTCTGCTCCTTGACGATGAGAGCTGTGTAGATCCTCTGACCACGAATCTTATCATTCACGGTCACAATATGAAATCCGGTGCCATGTTCGGCAATCTGACCGATTACGAGAATCAGGATTTCTATAAGGAACACAAAAACATTATCCTCTATACCGAAGAGTGTCAGCGCAATTACGAGATCATTGCCGTCTTTCGCTCCCAGGTCTACCGGAAAACAGATCAGGTATTTAAGTTCTACAAATTTTTCCAGGCGGATACGCAGGAAGAATTTGATGACTTTTATAACAATATCAAGCAGTTATCCCAGTATGACACCGGTGTCACCGCAGAGTTCGGAGATCATTTTCTGACACTGTCCACCTGCGTATACCATGTAGAGCAGGGCCGGTTCGTAGTCGTTGCCAAAGAAGTGGAACCCGGTGATCACTACCTTCCCATACAGGAATAACTCACAGACAATCAGGAGGTTTTCTTATGAAGAGACTTAAAAAATTTGTCACACTGTTCACGCTGGCTGCCGTATGCTTTGCTATTCCCGGTCTGGGAAAGATCACTGTAAAGGCTGCGGAGCCCACCACCTATGTTCTGAACTATTCTGACAGCAGTTCCGAGTGGAGATACAAGGAAGCATCCAGCTGGTCCGCAGAAGTTCAGGACCGCGAGTTGTATTATCTGCAGCAGAATATCAAAGACGGTGACTATATTGTCATCGACAACGATGTGGAGAACAATGCCCTGGCCCTCAAGGTTTCTGTCCGTCTGGGCAACCTGACTTTCAAGAATACTGTTGGTGTTCCCGTAGTCTATGCCAACGGCTATGACAGTGTCTATTTCCTGAGCGGTACCTCCGGTGCTGTCAACGGTGATGTATCTCATGCCTATGTATATGGCGATGCCAAGGCAAATTTCAACAGCAATGTAGACACTCTGGAAATGATCGGCCTGACAGATGATAAATCCAATAATCTGCATGCCACCATCAACGGTGTCGGTACCGTCAATCATCTGATTGCCAAAGACAACCGTGACCAGAGCGTTTTCTATGAGGCCTACAGTTTCGCCGCAGGTAAGCTGGCCATTGAAGACGGATCCCTGAAGACCGAAGCAAAGTATTACAGCACCACCGCTCCCGCTCCCGCTGCTGCCGCAGAAGCAGCTCCTGCAGCTACCGAGCAGCCCACACAGACCACAGCTCCTGCACAGGCCACACAGAACAGTACTTCTTCCGAATATGACAACGTTCCAAAGACCGGTGAAAATTCTGCAATGTTCTGGCTTCTGGGTGCCGCAGTTGTATGCATGGCCGGAGGCTATACCATCCGCAGAAAGAACGTACAGGAAGCGAAATAAAGTTTTCGGCAGCAATAAAGCCCAGTCCCTTGCGGGACCGGGCTTTTACTATGTTATTCTGTTCCTACTGCAGATAGGCATTGATCAGTTCCCAGGCTGCCTGTGTTCCGTAACCTAGTCTCCATACCGCCACACCACCAATATTCTTGGTAGCCATCATGTTCAGCTTCACTGCGATGGATTCCGCATCTTCCAGCCAGATCTGATAGGTGGCATTTCCGGAGGTCCATTCTGCATAATTCTGACAGGTCTCCTCATCCCACTCTGCCGTCACACCGGCTCTGTTCATGAAGTCAGCCTCGTTGTTCATGGTAATATATTCATCCGTCACATCCGTGCCTTCGGTCTTCCACAGGATCGTGTAGAACGGAAGGGCATTGACTACCTTGTTTGCAGGCACCTCCTGCAATGTTCTGTCCAGACCGCCGGATACATAGCTGATGCTTGCCACGCTTCCGGGATCCTTGCTTCCGTGCCAGTGTTCGTCATATCCCATGATAATGACATAGTCTGCAACCTGTCCCTGGATATCCAGACGGTAATAATCATTGAAATTGAACGGTACATAGTTGGCAATGGACAATACCAGTCCCCTGTTGCGGCACTGAATGGAAAGTTCTCGTATAAATTCCACATAATGCGGCCCGCAGTCACTGCTCAGCTGCTCGAAGTCCACATTGATGCCGTCCAGTCCCAGGCTGACTGCTGCATCTGTCACGTTCCGCACAAAGTTCTGCCGGCTGGTGGTGGAGGACAGCATATTCAGAGTACTGATGGCCGTTCCGGTCTCATTGGCGTAATTAAAATTATCCACCACGCCCCATACCTGTAAGCCCATATTGTGGGCCGTGGTTACATAATTCGCTGTTCCGAAGTTCCGGATACTTCCGTTCTCATCCGTCAGACTGAACCAGGTCGGTGCAATGACATTCATACCCTTCGTACCGGACACCATGGAGTACAGAGTGTCATTACCGCCTGCACCGCCGATAGAATGCCAGCCCAGGCAGATCTTGCTGTCAGAAGTCAGGGCAGTATATTCCGGCTCCTGATAATCCGTCACCGGAGTCTCGGTCTCTTCCGTAATATCTCCCAGACGCTTGTTCTCCACATATCCGATCACGGAATCCGCTGTCTTCACCTTGCTCCAGGTCTCCATCTGCTCCAGAATCTCCAGGGTATCTCCCTTCGCTGCCTGCGTGAGGATCGGGCTCTTCACACCGCCCCGCAGACGCACCGCCGTATCCTTTTTCAGCTGTGCCACCTGTCTGGTCCCCCATTCGGTGTAGACCTGCACATGTCTGTCATAACAATCATAGGAATAATTTGTGAACAGCTTCACATAATCCGCCGCCACATATACGGTATCCCCTTCCACGAAACTGATCACATATCCGGCATCCTGTGTGCCTTCTGTTGTCGTATAGGAAGTCTCGCCGAAAGTCGTACGGATCACTTCTGTCGGATTGGCGTACAACAACAGTTTTTCCGTCATATCCGCATAAAACACTTCGTTCATATATTTATGGACAGTTGCCAGATCAAAATAGCATACGTCATCTCTGATCAGTGCCTGTTCTTCTACCATTTCGTCCTGTAAAATAATGGCACTTCTGTCACTCTCTGACACCTGATAAAATTCGTTCCAGTCTGCCTCTTCTTTGCTGTAGGAATATTTATCCAACAGCACCTTTCCCAGTGCTCCGCCCGCGATCACAAGGATCAGCAGGATTGCTATGATCACCGGTAGTATTCTTTTCTTCATATGTGCTCCCATCCGCAGGCTGCCGCCTGCACCATTCTTGCCTTTTCTTCCGTTCCGTCTTCTATCGGCAGAACAGTTTTATTCTATCACAATTCCTCTATATAATACAAGGAACAATAGAGACAGATCCTGCACTGCGGGATACAGCCAGAGAGGCAATCCCGTTTTGCATCCCCGCAGCGCATTCTCTGTTTCAAAGTATTACCCGGGCAAGAGCTGACACCCTTTAACGCAGATCCACCTTATCCAGCCGGACCTGGCTGATTTTGCCCTGTTCTCCCAATATATAGTCTGCCATATACGGGCTTTCTTCTCTGACGGCATACGCTGCCGCCTGCGACGGTGAGACCTTTTCTCCGTCGACATACAATTCTGTGCCGTTTTTCTGAAGCTTTCGAAAATATTTTTCCACCTTTCTCCTGGGAAACTTCTTCCCGGGAGTCACAGCTTCCCGGTCCTCCACAGACACCTCCCGTCCGCAGCATATTTTACCAAAAGGATTCGTGAAACACTTTAAAATAACGCTGCTTTTTCCGCTAGTACATATAAGCGTAACTATTCAGAACACTATTCGCAATATAAATCATGTCAAATGTTCTTACGAATGCAAGCATTCGACGTACATATTGACACGATTTGCGTGGCTCTGAATAGTTACTTATAAATGCCTCTGACAGTACTTGTAGTAATTTGTGTGAAAATGTTGGAATTATGTTTGTGAAAAATATCTGTTGAAATATTATGACCAGACACGTATATGCCTGTAAGACATCTCCATACTATATTTTACAGATCAGCATAACCTATCCTTCCCAAATACATTAACAGCCATCTGCATCATAAAATAAAAAAGGGGATGAACTGGAACGAATCGTTCCCTGGTAAATCAACAAGAAAAAATGGAAAACTGTCGACCTCCTCTCCGTACCGGAGTATCAGAGGCATCTATAGGTCGGATTATACACTGCAGCCTGCTATTTGACAAGATGTTTTATTAAATTTTTTTAAACTGTGAATAGCTTCTATTGACTAAAATATAGGGAAAGTATAAGCTATATACCATACCAATGCGAAAGCAGAAAGGAAGTGTTGTCGCATGAAAATAGAAAAAGTAAATGAAAATCAGATTCGCTGCACCCTGACCCGTGAGGATCTCGCCAGCCGCGAATTAAAAATAAGTGAACTTGCCTACGGCACAGAAAAAGCTAAATCTCTGTTCCGTGATATGATGCAGCAGGCCAATTTTGAATTTGGCTTCGAAGCAGAGGATATTCCCCTGATGATTGAAGCCATCCCTCTGAATGCGGATTGTATCGTACTGATCATTACCAAAGTGGAAGATCCGGAAGAACTGGACACCCGTTTTTCCCGCTTTGCACCTTCCGTTACGGAAGACAGTGATGATGACAGTGATGAGAGCACGGCAGACGAGGTTCTGGATCTGTTCCGCCGTATCCAGAGCGAAGACAATACCGCAAACGCTCCTGAAGCTCCTTCCGCGTCCGCTCCCGAGGAGAGTGACAGTGTACGTTCCCGCCTGTTCCGTATGGAATCTCTGAAACAGGTGATCAATGCGGCAGTAATAGCCGGAAGCCATTATCATGGGCTCAGCACTCTGTATCACGAAGAGGGTACGGACGGGTATTATCTGATCCTGACGCAGGGCGAAGAAGATCGCGAGGTCTTCGACCGTGTCTGCAATGTCATCTCTGAATACGGTATTCCCAAGCGTTCCACACCGGCAAGCCTTACTTTTCTTGAGGAACATTGTTCCACCCTGATCGCCGAACATGCTTTACAGCGTCTTTCTAATACTTCAATGTAACAACCGATCATAACATTCAGGAGAGTTCCCACTCTGTGGGGACTTTCTTATTTTTATGGTTGTTTTATACCTGTCTCTCCCAGCAAGAGTCTGTAGAAAAGAAGCCGGGAAACGCGTAACTTGAAAATATAGTCTTATTCGCATATAATAAAATTTAATATATGAATTGCTCCGTTGCAATGCAGCTTACGCAATTCCATACACATTCGGACATACATATTCGGAATTACAAAGGGTCAAAACGCCGGTTACAGTGGAAAGGATGTACACAATATGATTTCCGACGAAGAATTATACCGACAATATTTGAGCGGCGATGAAACAGGGCTGGAAGAATTGATGAAAAAATACGGCAACCCACTGACCTTATACATCAACGGCTATCTGCATGACATTCATGAGGCGGAGGACCTGATGATAGAAGTATTTTCCTACCTGTTCTCCAAAAGGCCCCCTATCCGGGATGGCGGATTCAGGGCTTACCTGTATAAAGCGGCACGGCATATGGCTTTGCGCCATAAAAGCATCCGGCGACATCACTTCTGTCTTGATGATCTGACCAAAGAGCCGGAAGGTGGGAAACTGGTGGATGAGGTGATCCGGACAAAAGAACGGAATCAGATCCTGCATTTATGCATGGGTGAACTGCATCCGGATTACAGAGAAGCTCTTTATCTGACCTATTTTGAGGGTATGAGTTACCGGCAGGTCGCTGAAGTTATGGGAAAAAGCGTGAAGCAGATCACTAATATAATGTACCGGGGAAAAGAGCGTCTGCGGGGATTATTGGAACGGGAGGGAATAACAAATGCGGAGTCATGAGGAACGGATCGCAGAAGTCCGACGAAGGATTGCGGAAAAAGAACGACAAAAAAGACGGAAACAGCGGCGGATCGTTGCTATTACCTGCATAGCGGCATGCCTTGCTGTGATCTTCGGGGCTTCCTTTGTCATGTCCGGGATTTCTGGGCAAATGGTGTCGGGGATCTCCTCCGGATATAAAACGGCGGCAACGATCCTTGGCGGTGGCGCTGCACCCGAATATATCATAATAGGGCTGCTTTCATTTCTTCTCGGCGTATGCGTGACGATCCTGTGTTTTCGTGTCCATCTGCTGGACAAAGAAGATCAGGCAGAGCAGAGGGGGGACCGCGCCAATGGAATTGATCATTAATCTTTTGCAATTTTTCGTTACCCTGCTGGGCTTCTGTCTGAGCGGCATTCGTTATCTGAGACATCGGACACTGTCATATTTTCTGCTGATTTGCTTTTATGGCTGTTTCGCACTGGGCTCCCTGTACTGGACATTGTATCTGTTATTGTTTTCCGAAACACCACGGATCTTTTATGTATCGGAATTCGGCTGGGTCTCCAGCGTTATTTTTCTCTATCTCCTACAATATACTCTCTCCTCCCCGGAGGAAAGAAGCTTTTCCTGTCGGAAATCCCTGCTGGCTCCGCTGATCGGAGTTCCGTTGTGCGCATTTTACTGTACCTTTGGTGACATTCTCTCCAACCTGCTCTGGTGCGGCATGATGATCCTTGTCTCCTATCGTTCCATCCACGGTCTTGTCTACGCAGAGACACAGACGGGAAAAGGACGGAACCTGCGGTATTTTCACATCGGAATCCTCTGCTATGTTGCGGTAGAATACGCTCTGTGGACCTCCGGCTGCTTCTGGCCGGGCGACTCTATCTTCAGTCCCTATTGCTGGTGTGATTTTCTGCTGACGTTCTGCCTTTTCGGGCTGCTGCCTGCCACAGGAAAGGCGGTGCGGACATGACCTATATTGAAAATGTATTTATCTGTATGGCCTCACCCCTGTTGATCGCCGCCCTGTGCATGGGTAGGCGGCAGGCCAAATTCTTTCTGTGCTGTCTTGCGGGAATGGGGGCATGCCTGCTCTCCGCTTACATCAATACCTTCTTTGCCGCTCTTTACGCAGCAGATACGATTGCCGTCACCGCAGAGATCGCACCTGTGGTAGAAGAAGTGATGAAACTCCTGCCGTTACTCTTTTATCTTCTTGTATTTGAGCCTGAACCGGTGCCGATAAAAAATGCTGCCATCATCGTTGCACTTTCCTTTGCCACCTTTGAAAATGTCTGCTATCTGATTCAAAACGGAGCCGGACATTTTTCCTTTATCTTTTTCCGGGGCATTGGAACGGGTGCCATGCACGTGATCTGTGGTGCCATCGTCGGCGGTGGACTGGCATATGTATGGCAGCGCACCTGGCTGAAGATCGCCGGAACCTGCGGTCTGCTCGGGGCAGCCATCACTTTTCATGCAATTTATAATCTTCTGATCGCCTATGGCGGTGCGATACAGTATATCGCATACATTCTGCCTGTGCTGATCCTGACGGTGGGAAAACTGATTGTCCGCCTGCCCCAGAGTCACAACTGAATCCTGTCTTTTGCGGAGCTGCTATCGGCAGCTCCTGTTTTTTTGAAGAAATTTCATTTTCAGGTGAGAGTTTTTTCGTTTTTTTGTACCTAATTAGATGAAGGGCATATGTATTTTATGACTTTACTTTCCGAAGGGAGGTTTTCAACGATATGTATGATACAGAAAAGCGAGTCGAACTGGTGAAAAAGCGGGTGCATGAAAAATATCGCCGGAAGAAGCGCCGCGGGATCTGCCGGCTGTGCACGGCATTGTCTGCGTTCCTTGTGGGAACGGTGCACACAGCAGCCGGCCAGACGCAGATCACCGCCCGGGGAATGTACGGTTCTATCCTGCTGCATGAAGACGCCGGCGGTTATGTGCTGGTGGGGGTAATTTCTTTCGCCACGGCGGTCATGATCACTGTGCTGTGTATCAGACTCCGGGAAAGAGAACACCGCGGACAAGGCACGGGAAAAGGAAACGCATCACAACAATGGGAGGAAAAAAATTCATGAAAAAGCAAAAAATTCGGTTCTATGCGGCGCTGCTTTGCAGTTCCATGGTATTTTCTCTGGTCTCCACGCCGGTATCGGCAGCAGAAACCGGACAGCTGACGGATCCCCCGACATCCACAGAGGAGCTTCATTCCCCGGAAAGTGCATCGGGAAATGAAGCTGCAGCGGTTCTGAACGGACTGTACACAGCACTGCCGGTAGCAAACGGTGTGAAGGAAGTGGCGACAGCGGAGGAACTGACGGCCGCACTGGCAGATAGCAGTATTTCCATAATCACACTGAAGGATGATGTTGAAATCAGCAGTACTCTGACAGTTAACCGCACTGTGACGCTGGATTTGAACGGTTGTGTACTGAAGATGACCGGCGGCTTCAGCGTAATCAAGGTAGAGTCGGGCGGCGATCTGACGATTCAGGATAGCAAAACAACCACACAGTACAATTTTAACCCGCACTATAAACAACCGGCCTGGTACATTGACATGTGGGAACTGGACAAAGGTGGCTCGGAAATTGTCTTCGGTGGGGTTATTACGGGCGGTGGCGGTGATTTTGCCCACAGTGATGGCGGCGGTGTGCTTGTTAATGGCGGCGGTAAACTGACCATGACCGGTGGCAGCATCGTCGGATGCTCGGCAGTTGGTCTCGGCGGCGGTGTACGCCTTGCCTATGATTCTGCCATCGGCAAGAACAGCACATTCACCATGACGGGCGGCAGTATTATCGGCTGCGCTGCAAAAAACGGCGGCGGTGTGTCTGTCTCCCCGGGGTGCACATTCATCATGGATTCCGACTCTGAGATCCGCAACTGCAACGCACAATCCGGGGGTGGTGGTGTGGGCATCAGCGCCCTGTGGAATTCAAATATCATCGGCCGCTTTATCATGAACGGCGGAACAATCCGTACATGCACAGGATTATACAGCGGCGGTGTGGACAACTCTGGATCCTTTATTATGTCAGGCGGTACGATTAAAGCCAGCATCAGCACCACCACCCAATATGCTTCAAGCGGCGGGGTGAGGAATGATAATCAGTTCACCATGACAGGGGGCACGATCGGTGATCCTACTAATCCGAATGATGCAAGCTCTGTATACAATACTTCCTCTCAGAGAGTTATTCTTACTATATGCGACAATGCAAAAATCTACACAAATGTAACAAACGTTGGCATCCTGAATGCTGACGGCGGCGAAATAGCCGGCACAATGACGAAC
>ENA-OPRZ01000650-OPRZ01000650.1-human-gut-metagenome-genome-assembly--contig:-NODE-650-length-9150-cov-3.184497_pt1 | contig 9150 bp, 6 predicted proteins | sample MGYA00241803_ERZ501897 | MGnify/ENA primary metagenome ERZ501897 (study PRJEB25962, sample SAMEA2042397) | human gut metagenome | biome: human gut; feature: human-associated habitat; material: faeces...
TTGGGCGCACCCATGGGAATTTGTCCTGCCCGTGTGAAAAAACTGATGATATCTACGAATATTTGTGGGAAAAAGCTTTCAGCTTCGGGATACAAATTCCATTATTCTTTTGAGGAAGCGATAGCTGATTGGTATAAAGATAATGACAATCTTTATCTGAAATAAATTTAATGAGAAAAATACTTCTTATTCTTGTTGAGACATTAGCCTATATGAGTTTATACGCCCAGTTTACAACAGGAACAACAGGACTCCTTAATATGCCTACAGCCGAAATGCAGCGTGACAAGACGTTTATGTTCGGTGGTGGATTTCTGGAGAAACATGCCACACCAGCACGATGGACATACAATACTTTTAACTATTATATCAATATCACTTTTTTCCCATGGTTAGAGGTGGCTTACGATTGTACACTTCATAAGGCGATGAAATGTGATCCTGTTTATGGGTGTGGATTCTGGGTTCCGTCCACGTATGGTAAGTTCGTAAATCAGGATAGGAACTTTTCTGTTCGTTTACGTTTATTGAAAGAGGGACAATGGTGGAAATATATGCCGGCAATTGTTATTGGTTCCAATGATGTTACGACACGCCCCAGTGATGACAGTAGTACAAACTTTTCAAATCCGAAGGGAACAGGCAATGGATTTTGGAATCGCTATTTCATTGTCGCAACTAAACATCTAACATTTAAGAATATGGGAGAGCTAGGTGTTCATTTAGCATATGTTTATAACAGGCGGAAGGATTATCCGTTAAATGGTCCCGCCATCGGTGCCAACTTCCGATTCTCTCTGTCCCCGACTTCCTTTATCAACAAAGCGGTAAATAACTTGAATCTGATGGCAGAATACGATAGCAAATCGATAAATTGCGGCTTTGAGTACAGCTTCTGGAAAGACTACATCAACGCCATAGTAGAACTGAACCGTTGCCGATACTTCTCTGGTGGTATTGTTTTCAAGATTCATCTGAAATGATAAAAAAGAGGCTCCTATTAGAAATTTCCGGTTAGATTTTGTTCCTTTGTAGTACAATCAAAAAAACGATGAATCATGGAACAGCAGCAGTTGAAGAGATGCCCGATAGGGGTACAGACTTTTGAGAAAGTCATAGAGGGGAACTACCTTTATATAGATAAGACGGAATACATTTACCGTATGGCACACGGTGCTTCCAATTATTATTTCCTGAGCCGTCCCCGCCGGTTCGGTAAGTCGTTGCTGGTTTCCACGCTGCATAGTTATTTTGCCGGGAAGAAGGAACTCTTCAAAGGGTTTGCCATCGAAAAGCTGGAAACCGAATGGACGGAATATCCGGTGCTGCACTTTGACATGAGTCTGGCCAAGCATGTGGACAAGGAAACATTGGAAAGCATGCTGGATGTGCAGCTCTTTGAACATGAGAAATATACGGAAAGCCGGAAAGGGCGGTTACTCTTAATGACAGGATGAAGACACTCATCATGCGTGCCTGCGAACAGACCGGCCGCCAGGTGGTAGTCCTCATCGACGAGTATGATGCGCCCTTGCTGGATGTGATGCACGAGGAGGAGAATCTCCCCGTACTTCGTAATGTGATACGTAATTTTTACAGTCCGCTGAAGGCATGCGACCCTTATCTGCGCTTTGTGTTCCTGACCGGCATCACCAAGTTTTCCCAGCTCAGCATCTTCAGCGAGTTGAACAATATCTCGAATGTCAGTATGGACGAGCCTTACGCTGCCGTTTGCGGCATTACGGAGGAGATGCTGGAACGGATGTTAGGACACATTGAATGTCTGGCAGGTGCGCTGGAGATGACGTGTGAGGAAACCAGACTGAAATTGAAAGAGAAATATGACGGTTATCATTTCACTTGGCCTTCGCCTGATATTTATAATCCGTTCAGCCTGCTGAATGCCTTGGAAAGAAAGAAGATAGACAACTATTGGTTTGGCAGTGGTACGCCCACTTATCTGGTAGAGATGCTGCGTAAGTTCCACGTCCTTCCTTCCGAGGTGGGGCACAGCATGCAAGCCATGGCTTCTGATTTTGATGCGCCTACGGAGAAAATGGAGAGCATCGTGCCTCTGCTCTATCAGAGCGGATACCTCACTATAAAGGGATATGATGAAGAATTTGGAATGTACCGTTTAGGTTTTCCGAACCGGGAAGTGGAAGAGGGGTTTGTACGTTTCCTGCTCCCTTTTTACGCGAACGTAAATAAGGTGGAATCTCCCTTTGAGATTCAGAAATTTGTCCGTGAGGTGCGTTCCGGTGATTATGACTCCTTCTTCCGCCGTCTGCAAAGTTTCTTTGCGGATACTACCTACGAAGTGATCCGCGAGCAGGAACTACATTACGAGAATGTGCTTTTCATCGTATTCAAGCTTATCGGCTTTTACACCCAAGTGAAATATCATACAAGCAAAGGACGCATTGACCTTGTCCTGCAAACTGACAAGTTTATCTATGTGATAGAATTCAAGCTGGACGGCACGGCCGAGGAGGCTTTGCAACAGATTCATGACAAGCATTACGCGCTTCCCTTTGCTTCGGACGGACGGAAGCTCTTTTAAATAGGGGTGAACTTCAGTGCTGAAACCCGCAATATCGAAAAGTGAATAGTAGAAGAATGAAATGTAGAAAGGAAACAGAGTCCGAAGAAAAGAGGTGCACACTGCTGCAATATCCGGTGAAACTTGGTACAAGATCCGCGGAATCTTGTACCAAAGTTTTTGTAATCTTGTGACGGGTGGCGGCTAGTTCCTTTGGACATTGCAAAGATAACTTCACGTCCGTGCGGCGTGATCTCTTCTGACCCCTTGGCGGATTGCAGGGAGTTTACGGGGACACGGGGACAGTGGGGACACCCCCTTTTTTCCTCACACACGTATGCGTGTACTTATAAAGGGAGAATAAGTTGGGTGATATATTCCCTTGCCGTCCACACTTACCGGTACCTCTTATTTGGTGAAACGTTTGCCCAAAGGAGGACGGTGCTTTCGGTTATCCTCCCTGTCGTGCGTTTTTTTCAGAAGTTCCGGCCGGACATAATCCTGTGGGAAGGCAGGGGGAAAGATGATTTTCCCACCTAATTATATCGCGCGTGCGTGTGTGAGAAATTTGGAGTCTGTCCCTGCTGTCCCCACTGTCCCTGCTTGGGAGAGCCGGTGTGAACTGCCATCTTTAAATTCTCAATTTTTAATCTTCCTCCGTATCAACGTTTCCTCGTCCTACGAGAGGAAACAAGCTCGTACCGGCTCCTTGCCGGAACGTTCCACGCCTTTGCCGGGATGATTTTTCTTATTATCCGCACTGTTGCTGTGGAAATCATAGACCGCTTGTACGTAGTTCATCGCCCCATGGGGATTTTATTGCCGGTGGTGGCCGGCATCCGCTTATGTATTACCCAAACGACACTCTTCGTGATTACCAGCAGGAGATGAAGCTCCGCCTCTTTGAGGAGTGGGAGTTTCATCGGAATGTGATGGTGCAGATGCCCACCGGTACGGGAAAGACGCATCTGCTGGCCGCCATAGTGAGGGAATTCCTGCGTGGTTCCGGCAGCCGGGTATGGATTGTGGCGCACCGCCGGGAGCTGGTGGATCAGATAGAGGAAACCGTGTCCCGGCACGGGATGAGCAAAGAGGACGGAAGGGTGAGGGTGATGTCCATCCAGTGGTTGTCACGAAACCGGAAGGATATGTACGGAGAACCGGACTTGATCGTTATCGACGAGGCGCATCACGCCCTGGCGGAAACCTACCGGATACTTTGGGAGAACTATCCGGAGGCAAGGAAACTGGGCATGACTGCCACTCCCTGCCGGCTGAACGGCAAGGGATTCATGGACTTGTTCGACAGCCTGATCACCTCGTGGACTGTCGCGGAATTCATCGGAAAGGGTTGGTTGTCATCCTTTGACTATGTGTCCATCCGTGCGAACAGCAAAGAACAGCGGTTGATAGACTCGTTGAAGAAACGGGGTGCGGACGGGGACTACCAGGTAAAGGAGATGAACGAGGTACTGAACCGGGAGACAAGTATCAGCCGGCTGTATGAGAGCGTGGAACGATATGCCCACGGAAAGAAAGGAATCGTATATGCTGTCAGCATCGCCCATGCCCGCCGGATAGCGGCTTGTTATAGCGCACACGGGCTGGAGTCTGTTGCTATCGACAGCAGGACTCCGGCTTCGGAACGCAAGGAACTGGTGGATGATTTCAGACGGGGAAAGGTTAAAGTGCTGGTCAATGTGGATATCTTCTCCGAAGGTTTCGACTGTCCCGATGTGGAGTTCGTGCAGCTGGCACGTCCCACGCTTTCCCTGGCGAAATACCTGCAACAGGTAGGACGTGGGTTGAGGAGATCGGCAAACAAGGCGTCCTGTATGCTGATAGACAATGTGGGTCTGTACCGCATCTTCGGTCTGCCTGCCCGGAACCATGACTGGGCGGCGATGTTCGAGGGACGGATGATTGGCAACGCGCTGTCCTGGGCACGGACAGAAGGCGGATTGTACCTGCCTGCTTTGTCATTGACGGACAGTGGCGGGCAGGAGGAGGAGGTATGGGAGATTGTTATGACTCACGACCGGTTGCTGGAAGCCATCCGGAATCGGGAGGAAGCAGAAGAGGGAAAGGAATCACAAGCCGCCTTGAAATCTTATCCCGACCGGCGGAGTAGCCTGTGGGGGCTGAAGCGTGGAAACAAGATAACAGTGTCTCCCCGTTATCTGCAAGTCTTTGACATTCAGGGAAACCGTGTGGCAGTCCGTTTGAAAGATGGACAGGCAGGAGTGGTGAGTGCCTCCGGGGAGCCGGAAGTGATACTCGGGTATTGTCGGAGATTGAAGTTCCTGAAAGAGGAACTGCTGGCTGTTACGGATACTGCCGGCACGGTTTCCTACATGGACATGAAAACAGGCCGCACTTACCGGGAGAAGCCGGTGGTGTTTTCCTACGGCGGTGTGAAATTGCTGAGGGTAGGGGAGACTTTCCATAGCCGTACAAAAAAAGCATACGCCTCCATGAACGGGTTGCATAAAGACAGCATCTGCTTTTATGAATATTACTTGAAGATACCGGATTATCGCGTACCGAAGTCCTGCAAGCTGGTGGATTCCGTGTGGTCCACGGTGTTTGATGTGTTCGCCTGCTTGTTGGCAGGGGATGACGAGGAAGTTTATTGGTGCTGCGGCCGTCTGGCCGACCGGAGCATCGTGGTGATGGACGGGGCTGGAAGGTATTACCATGTGGAAAAAGGAAAGAGGAAGCGGTACATTGCCACTAACCTTCCCAGACCCGGTGAGCAGGACTTCGACACGGCTGTAAAGAAGCTGAAAGAGGAAGCCGGACAGCGGGCGGAGGAAACGGACCGGCAGAAGAGAAGGAACGAGGAAGCGAAAAGGCGGAAGAGGCTGGAGGAGATAAGAGATGCCCTTCCGTACCGTATGGGCATGAAATGGGGCTTGAAACTGGGGGAACGTATCATCGTTCCTCCCAAATACAGAAAGATTCTTCCTCCTGTGGGCGTTTATTGTGCTTTTGAAGAGAGCGCCTGCCGGTGGGGGGTGATGGCACTGGACGGGAAAGTGATGGTGGAAGCCTGCTACCAGAAGGTAGATATAGAAAACAATGGCACGGTACACCTGACCATCATTCCCGGCAAAGTGAAGACCGTCAAACTGTAAGTGTTTCCGGAATGAAACACAAATGACGAGAATGACATAAATTAAAAATCAAGATAAATTTATGCCATTCGCGTCATTTGTGTTCTAAAAAAAAAGTGAGTATCTGCCTGAGTTTGCACATACATTCAGAAAGGTTTCTATTATTACAGAATTTTTTCCATAATAAGCACCATTTCTTTCTTTTTTCACATTTTTTTTCTGTACTTTTGCGCTCAAATTTAAAAACCATTTTTTATAACCCAATATGGCAAATGTGATTAAATTACACAAAGGCTTGAACATCAACCTGAAAGGAAAACCCGTTCAGGAGTTCTTTGACGTGAAGCAGCCGGACATCTATGCGATAGTGCCCGATGATTTTCATGGCGTGACTCCGAAAGTCGTGGTCAAGGAACAGGAATATGTGATGGCCGGGGGAACATTGTTTGTTGACAAGAACCACCCCGAAGTGAAGTTCGTATCTCCGGTAAGCGGTGTCGTTACCAGCGTGGAGAGAGGCGAGCGTCGTAAAGTCCTAAGCATCTCCATTGCAGCAGCAAAGGAGCAGGACTATGAAGAGTTTGGAAAGAAAGATGTTTCGACTCTGACAGGAGAACAGGTAAAAGCTGCTCTGCTGGAAGCCGGACTCTTTTCATTCATCATTCAGCGCCCATACATCGTGGTGGCTGATCCGAATGCCCAACCAAAAGGCATCTTCGTTTCTGCATTTGACACTAACCCATTGGCTGCTGATTTCGAATTTGTTCTGAAAGGCCAGGAAAAAGATTTCCAGACTGGTCTGGACGCACTGGCAAAGATGGCAAAGACGTATCTGAATATCAGCGTAGAGCAGAAGAGTCCTGCACTGACCAACGCCAAAAATGTAACTGTAACTGCCTTCGACGGTCCTAACCCCGCCGGAAACGTAGGCGTTCAGATTAACCACATCAGTCCTATTAACAAAGGCGAAACTGTTTGGACGCTCCGTGCGGAAGAAGTGATCTTCATCGGACGCCTGTTCAATACGGGTCGCGTAGACCTTACCCGTACTATCGCCCTGACCGGTTCGGAAGTAAAGAAACCGGCTTATTGCAAGCTGAAAGTAGGAGCCCTGCTGACAGATATTTTTGCAGGACGTGTGAACGGAGGTAAAAACTTACGCTACATTAACGGTAACGTGCTGACCGGAACTTTGGTGAAACCTAACGGATTCCTGGGCGCACACGCTACAAGCCTCACTGTGATTCCCGAAGGAGATGACCAGCACGAATTCTTGGGCTTTATCATGCCGCGTACCGATCAGTACAGTGCCAACCGCAGTTATTTCAGTTGGTTGTGCGGTAACAAGGAATATACACTGGACGCCCGTATCAAAGGTGGCGAACGTCACATGATCATGTCCGGTGAATATGACAAGGTATTCCCGATGAGCATTTTCCCCGAATATTTAATTAAAGCTATCATTGCCGGCGATATTGACCGCATGGAAGCACTTGGTATTTACGAAGTGGCTCCCGAAGACTTCGCTGTATGCGAATTTGTTGACTCTTCCAAATTGGAATTGCAACGCATCGTACGTCAAGGTCTGGACATGCTTCGCAAGGAAATGTGCTAAATAATTAAAAACTAAGAATTAAAAGTTAATGAAAGCGTTAAGAAATTATCTCGACAAGATAAAGCCAAACTTTGAAGAGGGCGGCAAACTCCACGCGTTTCGTTCGGTGTTCGACGGTTTCGAAACATTCTTGTTCGTACCCAACAGCACTTCGAAAACAGGAGTTCACATTCATGATGCGATTGACAGCAAGCGTATCATGTCAATGGTGGTTATTGCGTTGATACCGGCCCTGTTGTTCGGTATGTACAACGTAGGTTACCAGCACTTTCTGGCAGTAGGCCAGGAGGCAGGTTTCTTTGAAAAGTTTATTTATGGTTTCCTGGCAGTTCTGCCTAAGATTATTGTATCATACGTAGTAGGTCTGGGAATCGAATTTGTGGTGGCACAATGGAAGAATGAAGAAATTCAAGAAGGCTTCCTGGTATCCGGTCTGTTGATCCCGATGATCGTTCCTGTGGAATGTCCGTTGTGGATTCTGGCTGTTGCTACTGCGTTCTCCGTTATCTTCGCTAAGGAAGTATTCGGTGGTACAGGTATGAATATCTTCAACCCTGCTTTGATTACCCGTGCTTTCTTGTTCTTCGCCTATCCTACCAAGATGTCCGGTGATGCCGTTTGGGTAAGCACTGACAGCATTTTCGGCATTGGCGGCGGACAGGTAGTGGACGGTTTTACCGGTGCTACGATGTTGGGACAGGCTGCTACAGCCGCTCCGGGTGCAAGCGAACTGATTAATGTGAACGGTACTCCCGCTACCATGTGGGATATGGTTGTAGGTTTGATTCCGGGTTCTATCGGTGAAACCAGCGTTATCGCTATCGCATTGGGCGCTATCATCCTGTTGTGGACAGGTGTGGCAAGTTGGAAGACGATGTTCTCAGTCTTTGCCGGTGGTATCGTGATGGGACTGATTTTCAATGTATTCGGTTCTACTGATAACATGATGGCTCAGTTGCCTTGGTACGAACACATCGTATTGGGCGGTTTCTGCTTCGGCGCCGTGTTCATGGCTACCGACCCTGTGACTTCCGCACGTACGGAAAAGGGTAAGTTCATCTACGGCTTCCTGATCGGTGTGATGGCTATCGTTATCCGTGTGTTGAATCCGGGTTATCCCGAAGGTATGATGCTTGCCATCCTGCTGATGAACATCTTCGCTCCGCTGATTGACTACTGTATCGTACAGAAGAACATCACAGCCCGCGAAAACAGATTAAAATCAACTAACAACTAAAATATCGGACATTATGAATACTAATAGTAATAGTTATACTATCATCTATGCTTCGATAATGGTTGTTATCGTAGCATTCCTGTTGGCATTCGTGTCTTCTTCTCTGAAAGAAAAACAGTACCAGAATGTAGAACAGGACACAAAGAAACAAATTCTGGCAGCTTTGAACGTTTATGACGTAAAAGATGTGAATGCAGAATATGATAAATATGTGAAAGAAGACGATTTGATGCAGGCAGACGGTTCTTTGGTAAAGAACGATGCTGCTTTCCAGACTTCTTATAAAGGTGAAATCGCTAACGGACGTCTTCATGTATTCGTTTGCGACGTGGATGGTCAGACCAAATATGTGCTGCCTATTTATGGTGCCGGTCTTTGGGGACCTATCTGGGGATACATCGCATTGAATGATGACAAAGACACTGTATATGGCGTTTACTTCTCTCATCAAGGAGAAACTCCGGGTCTGGGTGCAGAAATCACCACTACTAAGTTCCAGGATCAGTTCTTGGGCAAACATGTAATGGAAAACGGTACTGTAGCTTTGGGTGTTGAAAAACACGGCAAGGTGGCAAAACCCGATTATCAGGTAGACGGTATCTCAGGTGGTACTATCACTTCTAAGGGTGTAGATGCGATG